>Ga0209382_10000240_pt1 | contig 88650 bp, 83 predicted proteins | sample SoiMetdeltSBSDD5_FD_187599 | JGI IMG/M metagenome (GOLD analysis project Ga0209382, IMG submission 187599) | Bulk soil microbial communities from a Populus tree surrounding site in Tennessee, USA - Soil MetaG P. deltoides SBSDD5 (SPAdes) (version 2) | ecosystem: Environmental > Terrestrial >...
TCGACCAGGCGGCGCTCGGAGGCGAGGAATACGCCGGCGCGCGTGCCTTCTGCCAGCAACGCTCGCACGTCGTCTTCAGTGACCGCTCCCTGGGGCGCCGCGGAGACCGGCACGATTTTCAGGAAGGCGTTGACCGACACGCGCAGCAACCAGACCAACGGCGCCGTCAGGGTCGCGAACAGGCGCATGATCGGGGCGACCCGCAGCGCGAGCGATTCGGCGTGCAGCAGTGCTACGCGCTTCGGCACCAGCTCACCGATGATGAGCGAGACGAACGTGATGATCAGCACGACCAGGGCGTAGGCGATCTCCGCGGCGTACTGCACCGGAACGCCGTAGTTCGTCAGCGTGCCGGCCAGCGGCGCGGCGAACGTGGCGCCGCTGTACAGGCCGGTGAAGATCGTGATCAGCGTGATGCCGATCTGGATCGCCGACAGCAGCGTCGTGGGGTCCTCTGTCAGCGCGATCGCCGACTTCGCACCGGTCCGGCCCTGCTCGGCCGCGGCCTGCAGCCGGGAGCGCTTGGCCGACACCAGCGCCATCTCCGAGAGTGCGAAAAAGCCGTTGAGGAGGGTGAGCAGGAGGATGACGAGCACTTCGCTGGATCGCATGGAGGGCACTTCTCCCGCCTCGGTAGAAGGTGCGAAGTGTACCTTCCCGTAACCCCCAATCGCCGGTGGGGCCTGTGTATAATCGCCGCTCTTTTTCGGGTTAAGGCTTCAACATGGACTGGCTGATTTCGACCGCGGCGGCGCAGGCACAGGGCGGATCGGGGCAATCGGGCGCCCTGATGCAGATCCCGTTCCTGATCCTGATGTTCGTGGTCTTCTATTTCCTGCTGATCCGCCCGCAGACGAAGCGTGCCAAAGAGCACCGCGCCATGGTCGCCGCGCTCGAAGTCGGGGCCGAAGTCGTCACCAACGGCGGCGTTCTCGGCAAGGTCACGCAGATCGGCGAGCAATACCTGACGGTGGAGATCGCGGACGGCGTGAACGTCAAGGTCCAACGGGGCTCGGTTGCGCAAGTGTTGCCCAAGGGCACGCTGAAGAGCGTCTGACGCTCTTCGGCTTCGCGGATTTTCCATGTATCAATTTTCCCGCTGGAAGTATTGGCTGGTCATCGCAGTCGTGGTGTTCGGCACCCTCTTCGCGCTGCCCAACGTGTTCGGCGAAGGCGATGCGCTGCAGCTCTCGCGCAACGACCGCGCTGCGATGGACGCCGCCGCTCAGCAACGTGTGCTTGGCGTGCTGCAGGCACAGAAGATCACTCCCGAGGCCTCCTATCTCGAGAAGGACCGGCTGGTGCTGCGCTTCGCAGACGCGCAGCAGCAGGGCGCGGCCCGCGACGCGATCGCCAAGGGCACTTCGGGCGACTATCTCGTCGCACTCTCGCGCGTGCCGCGGACGCCGGACTGGATGCGACGCGTCGGCCTGAAGCCGATGAGCCTCGGCCTCGACCTGCGCGGCGGCGTGCACTTCGTCTATGAAGTCGATATCCAGGGTGCAGTGGCGCAGACACTGGAGCGTATGGAACGCGACGTGCGCACTACGCTGCGCGACAAGCGCATTCCGTACGGCGCCGTCACGTCGAACAATGGCGTCGTGCGCGTCGTCGTGCGCAATGCGTCGGATCTCCAGCCCGCGATGGATGCGCTGAAGGCGCCGGACGGCAGCCTCCAGGTCACCTCGGGCGAAGGCGCGGACGGCCCTTACGTCGAGATGCGCATGACGCCCGCGGAGGTCAAGCGCCGCCAGGACGTCGCCATCGAGCAGAACATCACGACGCTGCGTAACCGCGTCGACGAGCTCGGCATCTCCGAACCGATCATCACGCGCCAGGCATCCAACCGCATTTCCGTGCAGCTCCCGGGCGTGCAGGATCCGAACGAGGCGATCCGCGTGCTCGGTGCGACCGCAACGCTGGAGTTCCGCCTGGTCGACGAGAGCAACAACCCGTACGAGGCCGAGAGCACCAAGCGCATCCCGATCGGGTCGAAGCTCTACAAGGAGCGCGACGGCCGCCCGATCCTGCTGAAGCGGGAGATCATCGCGACCGGCGAGCAGCTCTCCGACGCGAACTCGAACTTCCAGGAAGGCCAGCCGCAGGTCAACGTGCAGCTCGATGCGCGTGGCGGCCAATCGATGTTCGCTGCGACGAAAGACAACGTCGGCCGCCGCATGGCCGTCGTCTACATTTCCAAGAAGCAGCTTGCGGAAGGCGAGCAGTGCAAGGGCACGCGCACCGGCGCCATCTGCACCGAGGAAGAGGTCATCAGCGCCGCGACGATTCAGAGCGTGCTGTCGTCCAGCTTCCGCATCACCGGCTTGCTGGCGAACGAATCGCGCGAGCTGGCGCTGCTGCTGCGTTCCGGCGCGCTCGCGGCTCCACAGACGATCGTCGAGCAGCGTTCGGTCGGTCCGAGCCTCGGCGCCGACAACATTCGCCGCGGCTGGCATGCGATGGCCGTCGGACTGGTGCTGACGTTCGCCTTCATGGCGATGTACTACCGCGCGTTCGGCTGGATCGCGAATGCGGTGCTGGCCGCAAACCTGGTACTCACCGTCGGTCTGCTGTCGCTGCTGCAGGCATCGCTGTCGTTGCCCGGCATCGCGGCCGTCGTGTTCCACCTGGGTATCGCCGTCGACGCGAACATCCTGATCTACGAGCGTATCCGCGAGGAGCTGCGCGCCGGCAACTCGCCGCTGTCGTCGATCAACGCCGGCTTCGAGAAGGCGTTCGCGACCATCGCGGACTCGAACGTGACAACGCTGATCGCGGGCGTCGTGCTGTTCGCGTTCGGCACCGGCACGATCCGCAGCTTCGCCATCGTCATGACGCTGGGCATTCTCACGTCGCTGTTCACGTCGGTGGTCGGCAGCCGCGCGCTGGTCCATTGGATCTGGGGCCGGCGTGCGCGCCTGAGCCACCTGCCCATCTAGTCACGTCCGAGCCGGAAAAATCGCACCATGGAGTTCTTCCACAAAGTCACGACGTACCCGTTCATGCACACGCGTCGCATGTGGTACGGCGTGTCCGGCGCCGCGATCATCGCGTCGATCGTGCTGCTGTTCTGGCACGGCCTGAACCTCGGCATCGACTTCACCGGCGGTGTCGAGCTGGAATTCGCCTACCCACACAAGGCGGACATCGAGAAGACGCGCGCGACGCTGCAGCAGGCTGGGTACACGCACGCACAGGTGCAGAACTACGGTGACGACCGCAGCATCATGGTGCGGCTGCTCCCGCAGGAGAACGAGGACGTCAACGCGGTCAGCAAGGCCGTGAATGAAACCCTGAAGAAGGTCGATGCGACCGTCGAGCTGCGGCGCGCGGAAGTCGTCGGTCCGCAGGTCGGCGAAGAGCTGACCAACCAGGGCGGCCTCGCGGTGCTGTTCACGTTCGTGCTGATCGGCATCTACACCTGGTTCCGCTTCCAATGGAAGATGGGCATCAGCGCCGTGATCGCGACGCTGCACGATCCGCTGATCATCCTCGGCTTCTTTGCGGTCACGCAGATCCCGTTCGACCTCGCGGTGCTGGCGGCGATCCTCGCGGTCATCGGCTACTCGCTCAACGACACCGTCGTGGTGTTCGACCGCGTACGCGAGAACTTCCACAAGACCCGGCGCGCCAGCTCGGAAGAGGTCATGGACGCGTCGATCAACCAGACGCTGTCGCGCACGATCATCACCAGCGGCGCGACGCTGCTCGTCGTGGTCGTGCTGCTGATCATGGGCGGCGAGACCCTGCGCGGCTTCTCCTGGGCGCTGACGATCGGCATCGTGGTCGGTACCTATTCCTCCATCTACGTTGCAGGAGCGCTCGCGCTCGACATGAAGCTGTCGGCGCGCGATTTGATGGAGCATAAAGAGGAAACCTCCAAAGTAGACGCCATGCCTTGATGCCATGAACTGGCTCATCTGGCTCTGCTTCTTCGCGATCTTCATCGGCGTCCTCGCGCTCGACCTCGGCGTCCTGCATCGCGAGTCCAAGGCCATGCACGTGCGCCAGGCGCTCGGCTGGACGGTCGTGTGGATCATCGTCGCGCTGTCGTTCGCCGGGCTGGTCTTCGGCGTCTACGAATATCAATGGTTCGGCTGGCACGCAGTCACCGAGGACGCGCCGAGCGGCTCGGAGGCCGCGATCCAGTTCGTGACCGGCTACCTGCTCGAATGGTCGTTGTCGGTCGACAACATCTTCGTCATCGCGATCATCTTCACGTTCATGAAGATCCCGGCGCAGTTCCAGTACCGGGTGCTGTTCTGGGGCATCGTCGGCGCGATCGTGCTGCGCGGCGCGATGATTGCGGCGGGCGCAGCCCTGATCCACGCCTTCGATTGGACCTTCTACCTGTTCGGCGCGATCCTGCTGTACTCCGCGGCGCGCATGCTCAAGAGTGAAGAGGAGCAGTTCGATCCGAGCAAGAGCGTGCTCGTGCGCCTGGCGCGACGCGTCTATCCGGTCACCGACAAGCTCGACGGCGAGCGCTTCTTCACCATGGTCGACGGCGCCCGTGCGGCGACGCCGTTGTTCGTGACGTTATTGCTGGTGGACTTCGCCGACGTCGTGTTCGCGGTGGATTCGATTCCCGCGATCTTCGCGGTGACGCAGGAGCCGTTCATCGTCTTCACCTCGAACGCGTTCGCGATCCTCGGCCTGCGCTCGCTGTACTTCGCGATCGCCGGGCTGATGATGATGTTCAAGTACATCAAGCTCAGCCTGATCTTCATCCTCGGCTTCGTCGGCGTGAAGATGATCCTGCACCATCACCTCGAGATTCCGCACACGATTTCGCTCGGCGTCATCGTCGGCTTCCTGGCGATCGGCATTCTCGCCTCGCTGTGGTCGACGCGCCGCGAGCAGCGCACGCAACAACAGTAGACCTGACCAGAGCGACCATGGAACTCCTCAGCGATCCGCAAGTCTGGCTCGCCTTCGCGACACTGACCGCGCTCGAGATCGTCCTCGGCATCGACAACATCATCTTCATCTCGATCCTGGTCGGCCGCCTGCCGAAGGCGGTCCAGCAGCGCGGGCGCACGATCGGCCTGGCGCTGGCCATGCTGACGCGCATCCTGCTGCTGCTGTCGATCACATGGGTGATGAGCTTGCAGGCCGAGTTGCTGGCGATCAGCGGCCGCGGCTTTTCGGGCCGCGATTTCATACTCATCGGCGGTGGCCTGTTCCTGCTCGCGAAGAGCACGCTGGAGATCCATACGGGCCTGGAAGGCGCCGAGGAAGGGCATCGCGAGAGCAAGGGCCGCGCGACCTTCACCAGCGTGATCCTGCAGATCGCCATCATCGACATCGTGTTCTCGCTCGACTCCGTGATCACGGCGGTTGGCATGGTCGACCACGTCGAGGTGATGATCGCGGCGGTGATAGTCGCGGTCGTGGTGATGATGTTTCTCGCCGGGCCGATCGGCGACTTCGTTGACCGTCACCCGACGATCAAGATGCTGGCGCTGTCGTTCCTGATCCTGATCGGCACGGCACTGGTCGGCGAGGGTGTCGGCTTCCACATCCCGAAGGGCTACATCTACTTCGCGATGGCGTTCTCGGTCGCGGTGGAGATGCTGAACATCCGCGTGCGCAAGCGACTGGAGCCGGTGAAGCTGCGAAAGAAGCTGGACGAAGACCTGTAGGTCGGGCTTCAGCCCGACTCCGCCATCTGTTCCCTGTTCTTCAAATCCAGATACAGGTTGTACAGCGCCACGAACAGCGGGAACAGGTTCGACAGCACGCCCACCGAATCATTCTTGCCGAACACGAAGTACGACAGCAGCAGGACGCTGCCGGTCGCGCTCATGTACCAGAACAGCCGCGGCATCACGACCTTGCCGTGCGCACGCGATGCCGCGAGCTGCACGAACCAGCGGCCGGCGAACAGGAATACGCCGAGATAGCCGATCAGCTTCCAGGGTGTGACCGTGACGCCGAACATCACGACCCACACCTTGTTCATGACCGGCTCCTCGTGACGATTACTTGCTGAATTGCGTAGTGGCTGGGCCGATGGGCCGGCTCGCCGAGCCATTGCGCAGCGCGCTGTGGCGGTAGCCGTAGCCGAAGTACACCAGGAACCCGATGATCGTCCAGCCGACGATCCGGTACCAGGTGCCGCCGGTCATGAACAGGCTCGCGAGCATCAGGCCGCAGAACAGCGTGCCGCCGATGCCGACGAACCACACCCACTTCACGCGGAACGGGCGCGGCAGCTCGGGCTTGGTCACGCGCAGGACCATGATGCCGATGCAGACGGTCACGAATGCCATCAGCGTCCCGGCCGAAACCAGCTCGCCGAGCACGTTGAGTGGCAGCAGGCCGCCCATCAGGCCCGCACCGATGCCGGTGAGCACCGTGGAGAACACCGGAGTTTTCCACTCGGGATGGCAGGCGCGAAACGGCGGCGGCAGCAGGCCGTCACGCGACATCGAATAGAAGATGCGCGATTGCGCCAGCATCATGACCAGAATGACCGAGGTGAGTCCGGCGAGCGCACCGAAGACCACGGGGATCGTCAGCCAGCGCAGCGCAGGATGCGCCTGCAGTGCCGTCGCAACCGGTGCCGCGTCGTTCAGCTTGGGATACTCGAGCATGCCGGTGAGAACGCCGGACATCAGCACGTACAGCACGGTGCAGATGATGAGGCTCGCGAGAATGCCGAACGGCACGTCGCGCTGCGGATTCTTCGCTTCCTGCGCGGCGGTCGAGACGGCATCGAAGCCGATGTAGGCGAAGAAGATGATGCCGGAGGCGCGGATGATGCCGCTCCAGCCGTACTGGCCCCACACGCCGGTGTTCTCCGGAATGAACGGACGCCAATTGTCGGCGGTGACGTAGAACGCGCCGAAGCCGATCACCAGCACGACGATGGCGACTTTGATGGCGACCACGATCGCATTGGTCATCGACGATTGACGGATGCCCAGCACCAGGATGACGGTGACGATGGTGACGATGAGCACGGCCGGCAGATTGAACATTGCGCCTGTAGCGAAGAACCCTTTCTCGACCGTGTACTCGATCGGCGCGCTAGTGAGCGCGGCAGGTATGAAATTGATGTCCAACTCTTCCAGAAACTTGACCAGGTAGCGCGACCAGCCGACCGAGACGGTCGAGGCCGCGAACAGATATTCGAGCACCAGGTTCCAGCCGATGAACCAGGCGATGCCTTCGCCGAGCGTCGCGTAGGAGTACGCGTAAGCGCTGCCGGACACGGGGATCATGGAGGCGAACTCGGCGTAGCAGAGGCCGGCGAAGACGCAGCCGATGCCGGCGATGATGAACGACAGGACGATCGCGGGTCCGGCGTGCTGGGCGGCGGCGAGGCCGGTGAGTACGAAGATGCCGGTGCCGATGATGCCGCCGATGCCGATCGCGGTCAGCGCGGCCGGACCCAGCGATCTGCGCAGCTCGCCCTTGTCGCTTTCGGTCGCGAGATCTTGGATGGATTTGACCGCGAGCAGGTTCTTCAGCATGACTGTACTGGCTCCGTTGCCTGGCTACTGTGGCGCTGCGATGCGCGGCACTCTAGCGGAGCACCCGGTCAAAAGCGAGGCGCCGCAGCAGCGGCCCGCCATTTGTGCAATCACGAGCGAAGGTCTTCCGGAACGTGCGGCGCCAGCAGCTCGAGCAGCGGGGCGTACACCTTCGGTGTGCCGGTGACGATGTCACCGTCGAGCTTGTATTCGCTGCCGTTCAGGCGGCCGACCATCCCGCCGGCTTCGGTGATCAGCAGGATGCCGGCGGCCGTGTCCCACGGCGACAGGCCAAGCTCCCAGAATGCGTCCAGCCGACCGGCTGCGACATAAGCCAGATCGAGCGCCGCGGAGCCGGGGCGACGGATGCCGGCCGTCGCCTGCATCACTGCCTTGAGCATTCCCATGTACGGGTCGATCCAATGCAGGTTCGATCGATACGGAAAGCCGGTGCCGACCAGCGCACGCTCCAGGCCGATGTGCGGGCTCACGCGAATGCGCTTGCCATCGAGCTGTGCGCCGTCGCCGCGCGAAGCGGTGAACAGCTCCTGGCGCATCGGGTCGTAGACGACCGCGTGCTCCATGCGTCCGCGACGCTGCACGCCGATCGACACGGCGAACTGCGGATAGCCGTGCAGGAAATTCGTGGTGCCGTCGAGCGGATCGACGATCCAGAGGAACTCGTCGTGACCGCTCGGGCCGCTCTGGCCGCTTTCCTCGGCGAGGAAGGCATGCTGCGGGTAGCGCTTGTGGACGAGGTCGATGATTTCCCGCTCCGCCTGCGTGTCGATCTCGCTGACGAAGTCGTTCTGGCCCTTGGCGCGCACGTCGAGGCGGTGCAGGCGGTTCAGGCCGCGCACGATGATTTCGCCGGCGCGGCGTGCGGCCTGGATGGCGATGTTCAATAGCGGTTGCATAAGCGGCGCGTAGAATACCAGTTGACGCCCATGTCCATCCGCATCGTCCTCGTCGACCCCAACCATCCCGGCAACATCGGCGCCGCCGCGCGCGCGATGAAGAACATGGGACTCACCGAGCTGCATTTAGTGCGGCCGAAGTTCTTTCCGAACGCAGATGCTACGGCGCGCGCCTCGGGTGCCGACGACGTGCTGGAAGCGGCGCGCGTCCACGAAGACTTCGCGGACGCGATCGCCGATTGCGGCCTGGTGGTGGGCACGAGCGCCCGCCAGCGGCACTTGCCGTTCGACCTGGTCGAGCCGCGCGACTGCGCCGCCCGGATCGTGGATGCGGGGCGTTCGGGTCACGCGGCCATCGTGTTCGGCTCCGAGCGCATCGGGCTGACGAACGTCGAGCTCGCGCGCTGCAATCTGCTGGCGACGATTCCGACCGACCCGCGCTACAGCTCGCTGAATCTCGCGATGGCCGTGCAGGTCTTCGCCTACGAGGTGTGGCTCGCGGGTCGCCCGGGCGCGCCGGAAATCCCGCCGCGCGATGTGCCGTTGGCGAGCGCGGCGGAGATGACGCGGCTCTACGAGCATTTCGAACAAGTGCTGGAGTACATCGACTTCCGCGACCGCACCGGTGGCGGTCACCTGATGGCGCGCATTCGCCGGTTGTTCAATCGTGCGCTGCTCGATCAGAACGAAATGAACATCCTGCGCGGCGTGCTCACCGCAGTTCAGGCGCGGCGCCGGCCTGCCAAGAGACGTAGCGACCAAGTGACCTGACGGAGTGACGCCGGCGCGCAATTTTCTTATTCTGCGCAGCAGTGAACACAGCAACCACGATTTACCTCGATTACGCCGCCACGACGCCGGTCGATCCGCGGGTCGCCGACGCGATGATCGAGTGCCTGCGCCCGAGCGGCGCGCAGGGCAATCCTTCTTCCGCCGGCCACGAATTCGGACGACGCGCGCGCGGTCTTTGTGAGAAAGCGCGGGCGCAGGTCGCTGCAGCGATCGGCGCGCGACCGGAATGCATCGTCTGGACTTCGGGCGCGACCGAGTCGGACAACCTCGCGATCTTCGGCGTTGCGCGCTTCAACGCCGATCGCGGCCGACATCTCGTGTCGTCCAAGACCGAGCACAAGGCAGTCATCGACCCGCTGAAGCAGCTCGAGCGCGAAGGCTTCGAAGTCACCTGGCTGAAGCCGGAAGCCGACGGCATCGTGCGGCCCGAGCAGGTGCGCGCGGCCTTGCGCGCCGATACGCAGCTCGTCTCGCTGATGCACGTCAACAACGAGATCGGCGTCGTGCAGGACATCGGCGCCATCGGCGCGATCTGTCGCGAGCGCGGCGTTGCATTTCATGTCGACGCAGCGCAGAGCGCCGGCAAGCTGCCGCTGAATGTCGATGCCATGAATGTCGACCTGCTTTCGCTCACGGCGCACAAGATCTACGGCCCGAAAGGCATCGGCGCGCTGTACGTCCGCCGCAAGCCACCGCTTGGCCTCAAGCCGCTCATCTATGGCGGCGGCCAGGAGTACGGCCTGCGTTCGGGCACGCTCGCCACGCACCAGATCGTCGGCATGGGTCTCGCCTTCGAAATTGCGGAGCGCGAGCGCGAACAGGACGTCGAGCGCATCGGCGCGCTGCGCGACAAGCTCTGGGCAGGCATTGCGAGCATCGGCGACGTCGAGCTGAACGGCCATCCGCACGATCGCGTCGCCGGCTTGCTCAACATCAGCTTCCGCGGAGTCGAGGGCGAGAGTTTGCAGTTCGCGCTGCGCGAGCTGGCAGTCTCCGCCGGCTCGGCGTGCTCGTCGGCTTCGGAGGAAGCGTCGTATGTGCTGCGGGCACTCGGTCGCAGCGACCAGCTCGCGCAGAGCTCGTTGCGCTTCAGCCTGGGACGCTTCACGACGCCTGAACAGGTCGAAACCGCAATCGCGGCGGTGAAGCGCGAAGTCACGAGGTTACGCTCGTTCTCGCCGCAGACGGCGAACGTGGAGAAAAAGTCGTGAGCGAAGCCCCGTACAACCCGGTCGTCATCGAGCATTTCGGGCAGCCCCGCAACGTGGGCCGGTTCGCTGCGGCTGACGATGTCATCGCTGCTTCCGCCGGCGATCCGGAGCAGGGCGTGCGCTTCGATCTCAGCGCACGCGTGCAGGGCGATCGCATCGTCGCGCTGCGGTTCGAGGTTTACGGTTGCCCGCACTGCATCGCCGCCGGCTCGCTGCTGAGCGAGCGCTTGCAGGGGGCGACACTGGAGGAGTTGCGCCGCTGGACCTGGCGCCAGGCCGCCGATGAGCTGGAATTCCCGCCGGAGAAGCGCGGACGGCTGCTGGTCCTCGAAGACGCCGTCCGTGCTCTCGCTACCGAGTGGCAGCGGCGCCGGTGAAATGCGACCCATGCATCAATTCGGCTAGCCGTTCGATCGTACAATTTGCCGCCGGCATGGACTCATGCACGATTCGACTGAGCTGCCGGCCTTGACTGAAGGCCTGTTGACCGCCATCTCCCTGCCTATGTCCATCTCACTGACTTCAGCCGCCGCCGATCGCGTCCGCTCCTTCCTGGGCCGCCGCGGCCACGGCGTCGGCCTGCGCTTGTCGGTCAAGAAGACCGGCTGCTCGGGTTTCGCGTACGTCGTGAACTATGCCGACGAGATCGCGGCCGACGACGTCGTGTTCGAGGATCAAGGCGTCAAGGTGATCGTCGACCGCGACAGCCTCGGCTACATCGACGGCACCGAGGTCGACTTCGTCAAGCAGGGCCTGAACGAGGCCTTCCGCTTCCGCAACCCGAACGTGAAGGGCGAGTGCGGCTGCGGCGAAAGCTTCACGGTCTAACTTCCCGCCCCGACTGGATTTCTTGCTGCTGGCGGGTCCCGCCGGTAGACTGCGCCGCACATTGCTGGCCGGCCCCGGCCGGCATTCCTAATTCATTGATTCTATTGAGATCGAGGACGAGGATTCATGGCGCTCGAACGCACCCTTTCGATTGTGAAGCCCGATGGCGTCCAGAAGAACGTGATCGGCAACGTCTACGCCCGCTTCGAGAAGGCCGGCCTGCGCATCATTGCGGCCCGCATGATGCAGCTCACCCAGGCCCAGGCCGAAGGCTTCTACGCCGTGCATCGCGAGCGTCCGTTCTTCAAGGACCTGACGCGCTACATGAGCTCGGGCCCGATCCTCGTTCAGGTTCTGGAGGGCGACAACGCCGTGGCGAAGAACCGCGAGCTGATGGGCGCCACCGACCCGAAGAAGGCCGACAAGGGCACGATCCGCGCCGACCTGGCGACCAGCATCGAAGAGAACGTCGTGCACGGCTCGGACAGCGCCGACAACGCGCGCAGCGAGATTGCGTACTTCTTCGCCGCTGCCGACCTCTGCCCGCGGACCCGCTAAGATTGCAGACGCGATGAACGCGAGTGTCGACGCGAAGACGAACCTGCTCGGCCTGACCCGCGCCGAGCTGGAAGCGTTCGTCACGGGAATGGGCGAGAAGCCGTTCCGCGCGCGCCAGCTCCTGAAGTGGCTGTACAAGCGCTGCGTAGCCGACTTCGACCAGATGACGGATCTCGCGAAGAGCTTCCGCGAGCGTCTGAAGGAAGTCGCGGTCGTCGTCACGCCTTCGATCATCACCACGCAGGTTTCCGCCGATGGCACGCGCAAGTGGATGCTCGCCCTCCCGGATGAAAAGAATGGGACGCAGGCGATCGAGACGGTTTTCATTCCCGAGCCGGGCCGCGGCACGCTGTGCATCTCCAGCCAGGTCGGCTGCGCGATGGACTGCACGTTCTGTTCGACCGCGCAGCAGGGATTCAATCGCAACCTGACGGTCGCGGAAATCGTCGGGCAGGTGTGGCTCGCGAACCGCGAGCTCGCCAATTCTGGATATAGGTGGGAGCCCGGCGGCCCTCGCGTCGTCACGAACGTCGTCTTCATGGGCATGGGCGAACCGCTCGCGAACTATCGCAACGTCGTGCCTGCCGCCGAGATCATGATGGACGACCTCGGATTCGACATCTCGCGGCGACGCGTCACCGTCAGCACCTCCGGCCTCGTGCCGCAGATGTTGCGTCTTGCCGAGGAGACCAACTGCGCGCTCGCGGTTTCGCTGCACGCGCCGAACGACGCGCTGCGCGACCAGCTCGTGCCGATCAATCGCAAGCATCCGATCGCCGAGCTGCTCGACGCGTGCTGGCAGTACGTGAACAAGCAGAACGCCCGCAGCATCACGTTCGAGTACGTCATGCTCGACGGCATCAACGATCTGCCGGAGCACGCGCGTGAGCTCGCGCAGCTCCTCAAGGATCGGCCGGCGAAAGTGAACCTGATCCCGTTCAATCCGTTCCCGGGGACGCGCTACGTGCGCTCGAGCGCCGCGGCGATCGAACGGTTCCGCGACATTCTCAACAACAACGGCGTGATTGCGACGACCCGTCGCACGCGCGGCGACGATATCGACGCCGCCTGCGGCCAGCTGGTCGGCCGTGTCAACGACCGCACGACAGTTCGCCTGGGCTCCAAGCTCATCTCAGTGGCGGTGCAACCGTGAAGCGTGCAGCGACGATCGTGACGATCGGCCTCGTGGTCCTCGGTGGATGCACGACCAGCAACAACTTGAGCAAGCCGCAGCCGGAGCGGGCGGCGGAGATCAACCTGGAGCTCGGCGTCGAGCACCTGCGCAAGGGCAACCTGCAGCAGGCGAAGGACAAGATCGACCGCGCGCTCGAACAGAACCCGCGCTATGCGCGTGCGCACATGGTCGCCGGCATGCTGTACAACCGGCTGAACGACCAGAGCAAGGCGGACTCCCACTATCAGCGGGCGGTGTCGCTGGAGCCGAAGAATCCCGAATTCAAGAACAACTATGCCGTTTACCTCTGCGAGCAGAAGAAGTACGAGCGTGGCCAGAAGCTGGCGCTCGAAGCGGCTGCCGACCCGCTGTACAAGACACCCGAAGTTGCGTACCTGAACGCGGGCAATTGCGCGCTGAGCGCCGGCAACATGAAGACCGCCGAAGATGATTTCCGGCTCGCGCTGGCCAAGAGGCCGCGTTACGAACAGGCGCTGTTCCAGATGGCGGATCTCGAGTATCGCCAGACGGAGTACATGTCGGCGCGCGCGTTCCTCCAGCGCTACCTGGAAGTGGGCCGCACGAGCCCCGCGACGCTGTGGCTGGGCGTGCGCATCGAGCGCGGGCTCGGCAACACCGCACAGGCGCAGCACTATGCGCAGCGCCTGAAGGCCGAATATCCGTCGGCGGCCCAGACCAAAGAATTGCTGGAGTCCGAGCGGAACCCGGGATGAATGAGCCGGCCGGCGGTGCATCGCGTACGGCGGCAGCCGGGCCGGACACGCCGGGCGGCATGTTGCGCGCGGAGCGCGAGCGCCGCGGCTACTCGGTGCAACACTCCGCCGAGGACATGCATCTCGATGCCTGGGTGATCGAAGCGCTCGAAGCGAACCGTTTCGAGGCGCTTGGTGCGCCGGTGTATGCGCGAGGGCATCTGCGCAAGTACGCGACGCTGCTCGGCCTGTCACCGGTGACCGTGCTCGAGCGCTACGAAGCGCTCGGCGGCACGCCAGCCGATCCGACGCCGATCCCGGTCGCGATCGTGACGCCGGTGCGAGTCGAGCGTCGGCGAGTGTCGAAGCTGCCGCTGTGGATTGCTGCCGCGATCGCGATCGTTGCCGGTCTCGCGTGGCTCGCATTCGAGCTGCTGCGGGGGCCAGGTTCGGACAGCTCGACGACGAGCGAGGTCGTAGCGCCTGCTCCGCCAGAGCAGCCCGCGATCGTGAGCGAGCCGGTTGTGCAGGCGCCTGCGCCCCAGCCAGCGGCAGTGGCAGCGGCACCGGCTCCCGGCGAGGTACGCGTGCGTCTCGAGTTCACGGAGCCGTCGTGGACCGAAATCTACGACGCGTCCGGCAAGCGCCTGATGTTCGACATGGGCACGCCGGGACGGGTGCGCAGTGTCGCAGGTGCACCGCCCCTGCGAGTGAACGTCGGGTTGGTGTCGGCTGTGAACATGCAGGTCGACGACCGGCCGATCGTCATCCCGCGCCGCGCAGGCAAGGATGGCGCCAAGTTCGTGATCGAGGCAGATGGCTCAGTGAAACCGGAGACTTCCGTGAAGACCGCGGAGCGGATCGAGTGACGCAGCAACAGATTCAGCCGCCGCGCGGGATGAACGATGTGCTGCCGGCAGACATTGCCGGCTGGCATCGGCTCGAAGGCGTTGCGCGCGAGCTGTTCGCCGCTTACGGCTACCAGGAAATCCGCGTGCCGATCGTCGAGCACACGGCGCTGTTCAAACGCTCCATCGGCGAGTTCACCGACATCGTGCAGAAGGAGATGTTCACCTTCGAGGATCCGGGCGGCGATTCGCTGACGCTGCGGCCGGAGGCGACGGCCGGCATCGTGCGCGCGATGATCAGCAACGGCTTGTTGCACAACCAGCGACAGCGCGTGTGGTGCGCCGGACCGATGTTCCGCTACGAGCGGCCACAGGCGGGACGCTTCCGGCAGTTCTATCAGCTCGATGCCGAGGCGTTCGGCTTTCCCGGTCCCGATATCGACGCCGAGCTCATCATGCTCAGCGCGCGTCTGCTGCGCACGCTGGGCCTGCAGCGGATCGAGCTGCACCTGAATTCGCTCGGCACGCCGGCGTCGCGACGCGTCTATCGCGACAAGCTGGTCGAGTACTTCACGGCGCACAAGTCGCGGCTCGACGCCGACAGTCTGCGGCGCCTCGAAGGCAACCCACTGCGCATTCTCGACAGCAAGAATCCGGAGCTGCAGGACGTGATCGCCGGCGCGCCGGTGTTGACGGAGTACCTGGACGAGGAGTCGCGGCAGCACTTCGCTGGCTTGTGCCGGCATCTGGACGCCGTGGGCATTCGTTACGTGCTCGACCCGCGACTCGTGCGTGGCCTCGACTACTATACGCACACGGTTTTCGAGTGGCTGACGACCGAGCTGGGTTCGCAGGGAGCCGTGTGCTCGGGCGGGCGTTACGACGGCCTGGTGACGCAGCTGGGCGGCGAGAGTACCCCGGGCATCGGCTGGGCGCTCGGCCAGGAACGCCTCGTTGCGCTGCTGCGGCAGCAGCGGGGCGAGACCCCGGCCGCCGCTCCGGACGTGTACCTGGTGATCGCCGGGGAGCGGGCCGAGGCCGAAGGCCTGGCGCTCGCCGAGCGGATCCGGGACGCCCTGCCGCAGGTCCGCATCGAGAGCAACTGCGGCGGCGGCAGTTTCAAATCGCAACTCAAGCGCGCCGACAAGAGCGGAGCGCATCTGGCGCTGATTCTTGGCGAGGCGGAAACCGAACGCCGCGTCGTCGGTCTCAAATCCCTGCGTGTGGAAGCGCCGCAGGCCGAGATCGCCTGGGACCGGGTCGCGGAAGAGATTGCCGCACGGCTCGGCCGCTGAGGCCGTCCTACTAACTACATAGACAGATGACACTGCCATGGTCGAAGACTATTTAACCGATCGCGATCAGGAAGAAGCCCTCCGCAACTGGTGGCGCGAGAACTGGAAATGGATCCTGGCGGGCGTTGCCCTCGGGCTGGGGCTGCTGGCCGCCTACCAGTACTGGCAGACGTACCGTGGCCAGCGGGCCACCCAGGCCCACAAGGTGTACGAAGACCTGCAGAAGGCGCTGACCGGCAACGATACCGAGCAGGCCGGCCGGCTGCTGAACGACCTTGCCAGCGACCACGCGAGCTCGGGCTACACGCAACAAGGCCATCTGCTCCTCGCCAAGCGCGACGCCGAGGCCGGTCGCTTCGATGACGCCATCAAGCACTTGCAGTCGGTCGTCGATACGTCGAAAGACGATGAGCTGGCCCACGTCGCACGGCTGCGCCTGGCGCGGCTGCTGATCCAGACGGGCAAACATGACGAGGCGCTGAAGTTGCTCGACGTCGAGAAGGCCGGCGCCTTCGCGGCACAGATGCGCGAGATTCGTGGCGATGCGCTGGTCGCGAAGGGCGACGCGCAGGCTGCCCGGGCGGAATACGCCGCGGCGCTGGCGCCCGACGTCAAAGGCAGCATCGATCGCACGATCGTCGAGCTGAAGCTGCGTGACGTCGGCGGTGAGGTTCCGTCTGCGGCGCCGAAGCCGGCAGACGGAGCAGCGAAGGGAGACTCGTGATGTCCGCTGCGAATTCTTTCCGCATCGTGCTCGCTGCGCTCGGCGCGGCGGCGCTGCTCATCCTTTCCGCGTGCGCTGAGAAGGATCTCGATCCGCCCGCCGAGCTGGTCGATATCGTTCCGAAGCGCAGTGTGCATCGGACCTGGACTGCGGGTCTCGGCGGCGACTCCGAGCGGTTACGGCTCGCGCTGCGACCGATAGTCGTCGACGGCACTTTGTACGCCGCCTCGCATGACGGCGAAGTCGTCGCGATGTCGGCGGACAACGGTCGTCGCCTGTGGGCCGTGAAGACCAAGCTCGGTTTGTCCGCCGGTCCCGAAGTGGACGGCGGGCTGGTCGTGCTCGGTTCGAGCGACGGCGACATCGTTGCGCTCGATGCGACCAACGGCAAAGAGCGCTGGCGCAAGTCGATCGGCAGCGAAGTGCTGGCCCGACCGCTGATCGCCAAGGACATCGTCGTGATCCGCACGGTCGACGGTCACGTCGAAGGGCTGGCGAGCGCCGACGGTGCGAATCGCTGGGCCGTCGACGAGCAGGTGCCGCGGCTCACGCTGCGCGGCACGGCGCCGCCCGTACTCGCCGGCGATCGCATCGTCGCGGGCTTCGACAACGGCAAGGTGCTGGCGATCGATCCGCGCAACGGCGACGTGCTGTGGGACGCGATCGTCAACGCGCCGCATGGCCGCACCGAGCTGGAACGGCTCGCCGACATCGACGCGCCTGCGCGCGTGTCCGGCGATGACATCTTCGTCGTCGGCTTCCAGGGTCGCGTCGCGATGCTCGCGCTCGACTCCGGCCAGATCTGGTGGGCGCGCGACGCCTCCAGCTATCGCGGCTTCACGATGGACGACGACAATCTGTATCTCACCAACGCGGACAGCGTCGTGATCGCGATGAAGCGCAGCGACGGCGCGGTGCTCTGGGAAAACGACACCATGAAGCGGCGCGGACTCACGGCGCCGGCGCTGGACGGCGACGCGCTAGTCGTCGGCGACTTCGAGGGTTACGTGCACTGGCTCGACAAGACGACGGGTGAAGTCGTCGCGCGGCAGAAGACGGACGGTGAGCGCATCACCAATCCCGCCGTCACCACCGACACGGGCGTGTTCGTGCAGACGGATTCCGGCAAGCTGGTTGCGTTCAGGAGCCAGCCGAAGCCGGCGCCGTCGCCCGACACGATGCCGAAAGCGAAAGAGCCCCAGCCCGAAGCCGAGCCGCCGCCCGAAGCGCCCAGCCCGAATGGCGCATAGATGCTGCCAGTCATCGCGCTCGTCGGGCGGCCGAATGTCGGCAAGTCGACGCTCTTCAATTTCCTGACCGGCACCCGCGACGCGCTCGTCGCGGACCTGCCTGGCCTGACGCGCGACCGCAAGTACGGCTACGGCAAGGTCGGCGGCATTCCCTACCTGGTCGTCGATACCGGCGGCCTGGTCGACGACGCGCGCGGCGTTGAAGTCCTGATGGCGCAGCAGGCGCTGCGTGCCGTGGAAGAAGCCGATCGTGTGCTGTTCCTCACCGATGCACGCGAGGGGCTCGCGCCTTCCGATCACTTCATCGCGCAGACGCTGCGCAAGCTCGGCAAGCCGGTCACTGTCGTCGTGAACAAGGCGGAGGGGCTCGATGCTGCGTCCGCGGGTGCGGAGTTTCATCAGCTGGGTCTGGGCGATCCCCAGGCGATTTCCGCCACGCATGGCGACGGCGTGCGGAGCTTGCTGGAGCGCACGCTCGAGGGTCTGGAGCACACGGGGGAGGGCGACGGCGCCGGTCCGGACGACATCGGCGTCGCCGTCATCGGCCGGCCGAACGTCGGCAAGTCGACGCTCATCAATCGACTGCTCGGCGAAGAGCGCCTGATCGCGTTCGATCAACCGGGCACGACGCGCGATGCGGTGTTCGTGCCGTTCGAGCGCGACGGTCGCCGCTATACGCTCATCGATACTGCCGGCGTGCGCCGCCGTGCGCGAGTCGAAGAGGCGGTCGAGAAGTTCAGCGTCATCAAGGCGCTGCAGGCCGTCGATTCGGCGAACGTCGTGGTCGGCGTCATCGACGCACACGACGCAGTGACCGAGCAGGACGCCAGCCTGTTCGGCATGGTCGCCGAGCGCGGCCGCTCGCTGATCATCGCCGTCAACAAGTGGGACAACATTCCCATGGACAAGCGCGACGAGATCCGCACGGGCCTCGATCTGCGCCTGCCGTTCCTCGACTTCGCTCCGGTGCATTTCATCTCGGCGCTGCACGGCACCGGTGTCGGCGAGCTGATGCGCGCCGTGAGTCACGCGTACGACGCTTCGATGCGCGAGATGGCGACGCCGGAGCTGACGCGCGTGCTGGAACTCGCGATTCAGCAACATCAGCCGCCGCTCGTGCGCGGCCGCCGCATCAAGCTGCGCTATGCGCACCAGGGAGGACGGAATCCGCCGATCATCGTCGTGCACGGCAACCAGGTGCAGCACGTTCCGGATGCCTATCGGCGCTATCTCGCGAACCTGTTCCGCAAGCATTTCCGCCTGGAAGGCGCGCCGGTGCGCGTCGAATTCCGGGCCGACGAGAATCCGTTCAAGGGCCGACGCAACCCGCTCACGCCGCGCCAGGTGCGCTCCCGCAAGCGCATGCTGAAGCGCGTGAAGCGCTAAACTTCCTCCGCCATGGCGACCGCCCGAAAAATACTGAAGCTGCAGCGGCCGTTCCCGATGCGTCGCGGCGGCGAGCTGCCGAACGTCGAAGTCGCGTACGAGACCTGGGGCGACCCGGCCCATCGGCACGACAATGCCGTCATGATCTTCACCGGCCTGTCGCCCTCGGCACACGCCGCTTCGTCGACCGAGGATCCGTCGCAGGGCTGGTGGGAAGACATGATCGGCCCGGGCCGGCCGATCGACACGCGGCGCTGCTTTGTCATCTGCATCAACTCGCTCGGCAGTCCCTACGGCTCCACGTCGCCGATCTCGATCAATCCCACCACGGGCCAGCCGTATCGACTGACCTTCCCCGTGCTCACGGTGGAAGACATGGCGCGCGCGGGGCACGAGGTCGCTGTCGCGCTTGGCATCAAGCAGCTTGCTTCGGTGATCGGTCCGTCGCTCGGCGGCATGACCGTGCTCGCCTACTGCGCGCTGTTCCCGAACGAGACGCGCAGTGTCATATCGATTTCCGCGGCGGCGCGCTCGTTGCCGTTCTCGATTGCGCTGCGCTCGCTGCAGCGAGAAATGATCCGGCGCGATCCGGCCTGGCAGGAAGGCAACTACACTCCCGAAGCGATGCCGGTGCAGGGCGTGCGTCTCGCGCGCAAGCTCGGCATGGTCACGTACCGCTCGGCGAAGGAATGGGCGGTGCGCTTCGGCCGCGAGCGCGCCAGTGCCGAGCGCCAGCCCGGCGACCCGTTCGGCATCGACTTCGAAGTCGAGTCGTACCTCGAGAGCCACGCGTCGAAGTTCACCGGGCAGTTCGACCCGAACTGCTACTTGTACATCTCGCGTGCGATGGATTTGTTCGATCTTGCCGACCACGGTGGCACGGTGCAGGACGCGCTCAGGCGGTTCACCGTCGAGCGTGCACTGATCATCGGCGTGGAGACGGACCTTCTGTTTCCGATCGAGCAGCAACAGGAGCTGGCGAACGGTCTTGCCGCCGGCGGCCGCGAAGTGCAATTCGTGCGCATGCCTTCATTGCAGGGCCACGACTCGTTCCTGGTCGACATGGACCGCTTCAGGCCGGTCGTCGGCGACTTCCTGCTGCAGAAGACCAAGAGTCTCCCGGAAGGCTTGTAGCTCGCTGTAGGTCGGGCTTCAGCCCGACAATCCGTGCGGCGTCAGCAGAGTCGGGCTAAAGCCCGACCTACAGCCTTCTATTCCAGGAACAGTGCGGGGTCCACCATCGCCCGATTCAGAGCTACGCCCCAGTGCAGGTGCGGCCCCGTCACTCGACCGGTCGCACCGACCGTGCCCAGCAAATCGCCCGCCGCGAGCTGGTCGCCGACCTTCACTTTGAGCTCGTCGAGATGGCAGTACATCGTCACCAGGCCGTAGCCGTGGTCGATGTACAGCGTGTTGCCGTTGAAGAAGAAGTTGCCGGCTTCGACCACGGTGCCCGATGCGGGCGCCCGGATCGGCGTGCCCTTGGCAGCAGCGATATCCATCCCGGAATGCGGACTGCGCGGCTGGCCGTTGAAGACGCGACGCGAGCCATATGAATCGGAGCGCTGGCCTGCGACGGGCGATTGCAGGGCGAACGCCGGTGTTCCGCCCGTCGTGAACTTCGACAGCGCGGCGTCGGAGCGCTTGCTCTCCGCTTCGATGCGCTTCAGGTCTTCGGGCGCGGGATCCACCTTCCGTTGATCCTTGATAGTCAGGTTCTGCGTGCGATAGCGCTTGTCGGTTACCTCGAACGGCACGTCGACCGTCCCCTCGCTGGTCGCGACCTTCAACCTGTGCGGCCCAGGCTTGGTCGAAAGAGGCAACCCGACGATCGCGAGCCAGCGGTCGTCGTGGCGGATCACGGCGGCACGGCGAGTATCGATCAACGCTGTCGGCGGCAACTCGCCGCCCGGGATTTCAACGAGAGCGATTCCGCCGGGAACGCGGCTTTCGCGCGGGAGGTCGCCGGCGTGCGCAGCACTCGCGAGCGCCGCAAACAGGAGGGTGACGCGGATCATTTCTCGTCGGTCCGTTTCTTGTCGGCCTTCGGCAAGCGCAAATCCAGCTCCGGATTCGTGGCGCGCTCGACGCGGGCGCGGATCGTGCCTTGCGTGAGCCGTGCGTCGATGAGCTGGCCGGTGCGAACGTCCTGGGCATTCGTCACGACAGTTCCTTTCGAGTCAGTGACGATCGCGTACCCGCGTTGGAGCGTCGCAAGCGGGCTCACAGCGTCGAGCGTTCGCACGGCGACCGCCAGCCGCTTGCCGAATCCTTCCATGTTCTGCCGCACGCAGTTCTCGATACTGGCGCGCGCGATTTCCAGGCGCCGGCGCGCATTGGCGACGCGCAATGCAGGCGAATGCTGGCGCAGCTCAGCGGCAAGCTGCACGAGAGTCCGGTGGCGCTCGCCGAGATCGGAGCGAACGACGCGGATCAGTCGTTGCTCGAGATCGTCCAGACGTTGCGCGCGCTGGCGCAGCTCCACGCCGGGATGGAGTTGAGCAAGCCGCCGCTGCAACCATGCAGACCGGTCCTGCCGGGTCTTGAGCGAACGTGCCAGCGCGACTGTCAGCCGGTTGGCGATGCGCAGGACATTTCTGAGCCACTCGCTGGAGTCCGGAACGACGAGCTCGGCGGCACCGGACGGCGTCGGCGCGCGCACGTCGGCCACGAAATCCGCGATCGTGAAGTCGACCTCGTGACCGATGCCGGCGACGATGGGCACGGCGCAATCGTAGATCGCGCGCGCCACGCTCTCTTCGTTGAACGCCCAGAGGTCTTCGAGCGAGCCGCCGCCCCGCACGAGAATGAGTACGTCGCATTCCGCCCGGGCGGACGCGCGTCGGATCGTCCTCGCGATCTGTGCGGCCGCCACGCCGCCTTGCACCTGGACGGGGTAGAGCAACACAGGAATCGAGCAGAAGCGCCGGCGCAGGACGTGCAGGACGTCGCGGATCGCAGCGCCGGTCGGCGAGGTGATGACGCCGATCCTGCGCGGCAACCGCGGCAGCGGTCGTTTGTGCTCGGGGGCGAACAGCCCTGCGGCCGCGAGCTTGACCTTCAGCAGCTCGAAGCGCTGGCGCAGTGCGCCTTCGCCAGCCTCTTCCATGTAGTCCGCGATGAACTGATAGTCGCCGCGCTGCTCGTACAGGCTCACGCGGCCTCGCACGAGCACGTGCGAGCCGTCCCGCGGCGAAAACCGCGTCAGGAGGTTGCGCTGGCGGAACATGGCGCAGCGGAGCTGGGCGGCTTCGTCCTTCAGCGAGAAGTACCAGTGGCCCGAGGAGGGTCGCGACAGGTTCGAGATCTCGCCTTCCAGCCACAGCGCCGGCAGACCGCGCTCCAGCAGCGTGCGGGCCTCGCGATTGAGGCGCGACGGGGTGTAGATGTCGCGAGTCTCGACCGGCTGCGGCGCTGGCGCAGGCTCCGCGAAATCGAGCTCCAGGTCGGAAGGAGGCATGGAAAAGAAGGCTACAGGCTGCCCCTGTTCATGTACAATGGCGCGCTTTCATCGATAACGCGGGTACCTGCCATGCGCATTCTCGAGGAAGCACTCACCTTCGACGACGTGCTTCTGGTCCCGGCACACTCCGATTTCCTGCCGCGCGACGCCGATCTCAGCACGCAACTCACTCGCACGATCCGCCTGAATCTGCCCGTCCTGTCCGCTGCCATGGACACGGTCACCGAGGCGCGCCTCGCGATCACCATCGCGCAGGAAGGCGGCCTCGGCATCATCCACAAGAACATGAGCATCGAGGCGCAGGCGCGCGAGGTGCAGCGGGTCAAGAAGTTCGAGAGCGGCATGATCCACGAGCCGATCACGACCACACCCGACAAGACGATCCGCGAAGTGCTGGAGCTGACGCGCTCCAAGAACATCTCCGGCGTGCCGGTGGTCGTGGGCTCGAAGGCCGTCGGCATCGTCACGCATCGCGACCTGCGGTTCGAAACGAAGCTCGACGCGCCGGTGTCCAGCGTCATGACGCCGCAGGAGCGGCTCATCACCGTGCGCGAGAATGCGCCGAAGGACGAGGTGCTCGCGCTGCTGCACAAGCATCGCATCGAGAAGGTGCTGGTCGTCGATCAGAGCTTCAATTTGAAGGGCATGATCACGGTCAAGGACTTCCAGAAGGCCACTGAATTCCCGCGCGCGGCGAAAGACGAGCGCGGCGCATTGCGCGTAGGCGCTGCCGTCGGCACTGGCGCAGACACGCTGAAGCGTGTCGAGGCGCTGCGCGAAGCCCGCGTCGATGTGATTGTCGTCGACACGGCGCATGGTCATTCCAGCAACGTGCTGCGGATGGTGAGCGAGATCAGGCGTGCATGGAAGGATCAGCCAATCATCGCCGGCAACATCGTCACCGCTGAAGCTGCCAAGGCGCTCGTCGAAGCGGGCGCGGACGGCATCAAGGTCGGCATCGGACCCGGCTCGATCTGCACGACTCGCATCGTCGCAGGTGTCGGCGTGCCGCAGATCACTGCTGTCGCGAACGTCGCCGCTGCGCTGAAAGGCTCCGGCGTGCCGTTGATTGCCGACGGCGGTATTCGCTTCTCCGGTGATATTGCCAAGGCACTCGTGGCCGGCGCGCACTGCGTAATGATCGGCGGCTTGTTCGCCGGCACCGAAGAATCGCCGGGCGAAGTCGAGCTGTACCAGGGCGCTTCTTATAAGTCCTATCGCGGCATGGGCTCGCTCGGCGCGATGGCCCAGTCGCACGGCTCGAAGGATCGCTACTTCCAGGATGCGACCGAAGAGCTGGAGAAGCTGGTGCCGGAAGGCGTCGAGGGGCGCGTGCCGTACAAGGGCTCGCTCGTCACGATCCTGCATCAGCTCGCGGGCGGCCTGCGTGCCGCGATGGGTTACACCGGCAGCCGCACGATCGAGGAGATGCGCACGCGACCGTCGTTCGTGCGAATCACCAATGCGGGCGTGCGCGAGAGCCACGTACACGACGTGTCGATCACCAAAGAGGCGCCGAACTACCGTGTCAGCTGAAATGGCCAAGCGGCCGGATCCGACCGCGCTGCATGCACCGGACATCCATGCCCATCGGATCCTGATCCTCGACTTCGGCGCGCAATACACGCAGCTCATCGCGCGCCGTGTGCGCGAGAGCGGCGTGTACTGCGAAATCCATCCGTGGGACATGAGCAACGACGATGTCCGGGCGTTCGGTGCCAAGGGCGTCATTCTCTCCGGCGGTCCGGAGTCGACGACGGAAGCGCAGGCGCCGGTAGCGCCGCAGGCAGTGTTCGAGTTGGGCGTTCCCGTTCTCGGCATCTGCTACGGCATGCAGACGATGGCGATGCAGCTCGGCGGTCGCGTCACTCCCAGTACCGATCGCGAGTTCGGTTATGCGCAAGTTACAGCGTCGGCGCCTTGCAAACTGCTCGATGGCTTGCGCGATCACAGCGACAGTGAGGGCAGGGCGCTGTTCGACGTGTGGATGAGCCACGGCGATCGCGTGGACGCGGTGCCGCCGGGCTTCGTCCCTGTGGGTTTCACGAACAACGTGCCGCTCGCGGCGATGTGCGACGAGTCGCGCCGCTTCTACGGCGTGCAATTCCATCCCGAAGTCACGCACACGCTGCAGGGCCTGAAGATCCTGGAGCGCTTCGTGCGCGAGATCTCCGGCTGCGAGGCGCGTTGGCAGCCCGGCAACATCATCACGGATTCCATCGCACGGGTGCGCGAGATGGTCGGGCGCGACAAAGTGCTGCTCGGCCTGTCGGGGGGCGTCGACTCATCGGTCGTCGGTGCGCTGTTGCATCGTGCGATCGGCGACCAGCTCGTCTGCGTGTTCGTCGATCACGGCCTGCTGCGCCTCGGCGAAGGCGACCAGGTGATGGAGACGTTCGGCAAGCACATGGGCGTGAAGGTGATTCGCGTCAATGCCGAAGCGCGCTTCCTCGACGCACTGAAGGGCGAGAGCGATCCCGAGCGCAAGCGCAAGATCATCGGCCGGCTGTTCGTCGAAGTGTTCGAGGAGGAAGCGGCGAAGCTGCCGGGCATCCGCTGGCTGGCCCAGGGCACGATCTATCCCGACGTGATCGAGTCGGCCGGCTCGAAGACGGGTAAAGCGCACGTCATCAAGAGCCACCACAACGTCGGCGGCCTGCCCGAGAAGATGAACCTCAAGCTGCTGGAGCCGCTGCGCGAGCTGTTCAAGGACGAGGTGCGCAAGCTCGGCGTCGAGCTCGGCCTGCCGCGCGAGATGGTGTATCGGCATCCGTTCCCGGGCCCCGGCCTGGGCGTGCGCATCCTGGGCGAAGTGACGAAGCAGTATGCCGACCTGCTGCGCAAGGCCGATGCGATCTACATCGAGGAGCTGCGCAGGCACGATCTCTACGACCGCACGAGCCAGGCGTTCGCTGTGTTCCTGCCGGTGCGCTCGGTCGCAGTGATGGGCGACGGGCGGCGCTACGACTACGTGATTGCGTTGCGCTCCGTCGAGACGATCGACTTCATGACCGCCCGCTGGTCGCGCCTGCCGTACGAGTTCCTGGAGCTGGTGTCCCGCCGCATCATCAACGAGGTGAATGGGATCTCGCGCGTCACTTACGATATTTCGAGCAAGCCGCCGGCGACGATCGAGTGGGAGTAGCCAGACCCTGAAGCCCAGATCGCTGGAGTGGCTGGCGCTCGTCAGCGCAGGGGGATGTTCAAGCCGCGCTTGATCGGCTCGAAGATGAAGAGCGTCTCGTAGCGCTTCACGTTCGGCGCGTCGAGCAACAAGTCGTCGATGACCGCGCGACAACGGGGCATGCCGTTGGCCGCGACGATCACCAGGTAATCCCACGCGCCCGCAAGGTCGTAACACTGCTGCACTTCCGCCGCAGCGAGCAGCCGCTGGCGAAAGTTGGAGTGGAGTTTCTTCGTCTCTCGCTCCAGCGTCACCAGTACGCACGCAAGCACCGTGCCTGCTACGACGTCTGGATCCAGAACCGCGATCTGCCTGTCGATGACGCCGCTCGCACGATAGCGGGACAACCTGCGTTGCACGGCACTCGCCGACAGTCCAACGAGCTCGCCCAGCTCGTAGAGCGGACGTGCGGCGTCGATCTGCAGCAGGTCGAGGAGTTTGCGGTCGAGCTCGTCGAGCTGGAAAGCGTGTTTGCGCGGCACGCAATATTGTTGCGTCGGCGTGCACGAAGAATCAATCGCGTCGCGGGCCGGGTCCATAGACTGGGCGCCATGAAGCATCGCCTCTCGCTCCAGCACATCGTCGCCGCGGCCGAAGCAATCGACTCCGTGTTTCGCGACACTCCGCAGTACGAGGCCGAGACGTTGCAGGAGCAGCTCGGCTGCCGGCTCGTCGTCAAAGTCGAAACACTCAATCCGATCCGCTCGTTCAAGGCGCGCGGTGCACAGTTCCTCCTGTCGCAGATGTCGGGGTCGCCGCACCTGGTGTGTGCGACAGCAGGCAACTTCGGTCAGGGCATGGCGTACGCGGCGCGCAAGCGCGGCTGGCCGATCACGACCTTCGTCGGTGCGCACGCCAATCCGATGAAGGTTGCCCGCATGCGAGGCCTCGGCGCGACGGTGCGCGAGGGCAGCGACGATCCCGACGAATTGCACGCCGAGGCCGAGGCCTTCGCCGGCAAGAACGGTTTCCAGCTCGTGCAGGACGGCCGCGAAGCTGCAATTGCTGAAGGAGCGGGCACGATCGCGGTCGAGCTGCTGCGCTGGCCGAGATGCTTCGATGCCATCGTCGTGCCGCTGGGAGACGGCGCGTTGCTCGGCGGCATGGCACGCTGGGTCAAAGCGCAATGTCCGACAACGCGCATGATCGGCGTGTGCGCGACAGCGTCGCCCGCGATGGAGCGCTCATGGCGCAGTAAGAAGGTCGTGAGCGCTCCTTGCGACGCCACGATCGCGGCGGGCATCACTGTCGGCACGCCGTTCGAAGAAGCAGTGACGGATCTGACAGGATCGATCGACGACATCCTGCTGGTTCCCGACAGCTCATTGCTTACCGCGATGCGCCTGGCGCACAAAGAGCTGGGTCTCGTGCTCGAACCTGCCGGCGCCGCAGGTCTCGCTGCGGTGATGGATCACCGCGACCAGTTTCGCGGCCGCCTCGTCGCCACCGTCCTGACCGGCGGCAACGTCAGCCCCAGCAACCTGACGGAGTGGTTCGCGCCTGTGGCCTGAGCCGGCCGCCGTAAATGGCTCTTTTCCGCGCCGACCGTCGCGCGCACCTTTTCGCCCATGAAAACCCTCAGCACCGTGCTTGCCGCAGCACTCCTTACCATGAGCATCGTCACTCCAGCCGGCGCCTCGCAGGATAATCCGCAACGGATCGAGAAGGCCGACCTCAGCGGCCTGCACGACTTCGACTTCCTCGTCGGCGAATGGCGCGTACAGCATCGCCGGCTCAAGGAGCGGCTCGCGAACAGCCACGAGTGGCAGGACTTCGACGGCACCTGCCGCAACCTGCCGCTGATGGACGGCTGGGGCAACGTCGATGAAAACAAGATCAACTTGCCGGGCGACAGCTATCGCGGCGTCGGCCTGCGCTCGTACGACCCGAAGACCGGGCAATGGGCGATCTGGTGGGTCGATTCACGCTCGCCGCACGGCGCGGTCGATCCGCCGGTCAAGGGCAAGTTCGCCAACGGCGTCGGCACGTTCTACGCAGACGACACGCTGCGCGGCAAGCCGATCCGCGTCCGCTTCACGTGGTCGAAGATCACACCGACGAGCGCACACTGGGAGCAGGCGTTCTCGCCCGACGGCGGCAAGACCTGGGAAGTGAACTGGACGATGGAGTTCCGGCGGGTATCGTGACGGCACGTCATACCGTGGGGCGCTACCATAGGAGACGATGACCAAGCATGCGCGTTCGGTGTTCTCCGTCGACGTGACCGGGCTCGAAGCGGGCCGGGATCAGCCCGCGTACATGCGGATCTGCGATCGCCTGCGCGCCGCGATCACGAGCGGAGCGCTGGCACCCAACGCGCGGCTGCCGTCGAGCCGCACGCTCGCCAAGGATCTCGGCGTCGCGCGCAACACGGTCGATTGGGCGCTCGGTCAACTCGTCGCCGATGGCTACATCGTTCGTCGTCGCGGCGCCGGGACTTTCGTCGTGCCGCAACTTCCCGAGCGTGATGCGCCCCCGTTAGCGCCGCCACGCGCGGTGAAATCGAAACCGCGTGGCGTGCCGCTGCGATTATCGGAGCGAGCAGAGGCGCTGCGCAGCTACCCCGGCCACTACCATCCTGAGACGACTGCTCCGTTCAAGCCTTCGCTGCCGCCGGGCGACCTTTTCCCGCGCAAAGTGTGGAATCGCCTGCTGAGTCGCGAGGCGGGCCGAGCCGGCAACGAGTACTGGGACTACGGTGCGAGCAATGGCTTGCCTGCGCTGCGTGAGGCGATCGCCGAGCATGCGTCGGCGATGCGTGCGACGCGCTGTTCGCCGGATCAAGTGATCGTCGTAACGAGCGCGCAGCAGGCCGTCGAACTGGCCGGCAAGGTGCTCGCGGATCCCGGCGATCGAGCATGGGCTGAGATGCCTGGCTATCAACCCGTGCAGCACTGTCTGCGAGCCGTCGGTCTGCGCGTGGTGCACGTTCCGGTGGATGAGCAGGGGCTCGACGTCAGCGCTGGCCGGCTACTCGAACCGCAGGCGCGTGTCGCGTATGTCACGCCAGCCCATCAATATCCGCTCGGTCATGAGATGTCGCTCGAACGCCGGAAGGCATTGCTCGATTGGGCGGCGGAGCAGGAGGCCTACGTTCTCGAGGACGACTACGACGGCGACTACCGTTACGAGGGCCGGCCGATCGCGTCGCTGCAGGGCATGGATGTCAACGGGCGTGTCATCTACATCGGCAGCTTCAACAAGATCCTGTTTCCCGCGCTGCGCATCGCGTACGCGATCGTGCCCGAAGCGCTCGTCGGAGCCTTCATCGATGCGAAGCACGTCGCCGACGGTCACACCGCGCTGCTGACGCAGGGGGTGCTCGCGGCGTTCATCCGCGACGGGCATCTTGCGCGACACATCCGCAAGACGCGCACGATCTACGACGAGCGGCGCCGCGCATTCCTGGAGGAGGCACAGATTCTGGCGGATTTCATCGATCTCGGTCCCGCTCGCGGCGGCATGCACGTGACGGGCATCTTCAAGAACGATCGCGCTCTGCGGCTGGACGATCGGGCGGTTGCGGCCGAGTGCGCGCGTTCGGGTATAGAAGTGCATCCGCTTTCCAAGTACGGTGCGACGGGCCGCGGCGGGCTGGTATTCGGCTTCGCGGTCGCGTCGCGCGCTGCTGCCCGATCGGGCTTGCGCATCGTGCGCCGTGCAATCGTTGCCATCGGCGGTCTGGATTCATGAGCGATTCGATATTCATGGCGCGAGCGCTGGAACTGGCGCGCGAGGCGGAGCGGGCGGGCGAGGTGCCGGTCGGCGCCGTGGTCGTCAAGGACGGCGCGATCGTCGGCGAAGGCTGGAATCGGCCGATCAGCACGAACGATCCGACTGCGCACGCCGAGATCGTCGCGATGCGCGCGGCCGCACAGAAGCTCAGCACTTATCGATTGCTCGACACGACGCTGTACGTGACGCTGGAGCCGTGCGCGATGTGTGCGGGCGCGATGGTGCACGCGCGAGTCCAGCGCCTCGTCTACGCGGCGACCGATCCACGCGCGGGCGCAGCGGGCACGATCTTCAACATCGTTCAGCATCCCTCGTTGAATCACCGCGTCGAGTGCGAGGCGGGGCTGATGGGCGAGGAGTGCGGAACGATGCTGCGTGCGTTTTTTCAAGGCCGCCGCTGATTGGCCCACTGATTCTTCGGAGAATGGTTCTAGGAAAGAACCGCGCTGCCTCGCATAGTTCGCGCCAAGGAGGCAGCGATGAACGCACTCAAGATCATGCTGATTTCGGCCCTGCTGCCCGTGCTCGCGCACGGCGCTGAGACACCAGCGCAGCGTGACGGCCAGCACGACTTCGATTGGGAAATCGGTACCTGGAAGACGCACCTGAAGCGTCTGCAGCGTCCGCTCACGGGCTCGACCAGCTGGGTGGAGTACGAAGGCACCACAGTCGTCCGCAAGGTCTGGGACGGCCGCGCGAATCTCGTCGAGCTGGACGTGAAGGGGTCCGCCGGCGCAATCGAGGCGCTGTCGCTGCGTCTCTACAACCCGGAGTCGCGGCAGTGGAGCCTCAATTTCTCAAACAGCCGCGGCGGCACCATGGCCATCCCGGCCGTCGGCGAATTCAGGAACGGCCGCGGCGAGTTCTACAACCAGGACACGCTCAACGGCCGCTCGATCTTCGTGAAGTTCGTCATCCAGTGCGAGTCGAGCGACGTCTGCCGCTTCGAACAGTCGTTTTCCGGCGACGGCGGCCAGACCTGGGAAGCGAACTGGATCGCAACCGATACAAGAGTCAAGTGACAAGGGTTAAATGAGCCGGGTCGAAGCCCGACCTGCAAGGTATGATCGCGCCCCGCTGGATTCCTACAGCAGGGAGCCTTTCATGAAATTGTCCGTCACCGAGATCCGTCTTCTATCGAGCGGCGCCGTCTCCGTAGAAGTGAGCGCGAGCGCCCCGATGGACCGCCCCACGACGTCGACCGGCGTCGATGCAGTGCGGTTCCAGGTGCACATCCCGAAGAACGAAGTGCAGAGCGATCTCGAAGCGCTGAAAGCCAGCGCGTTGAAGGCCGTGAAGGCATTCAAGATGGAATAGGGTTGGCGGAGAGGGTGGGATTCGAACCCACGTACACCGGTGAAGATGTAACTGGAATTCCAGTCCAGCGCCTTCGACCACTCGGCCACCTCTCCGGCGCTTCGAATCAAATCAGGGCGCGCAGGTTACCTGCCCCGCGCCCGTCAGGCAAACCCGATCCCCGCCGACTGGATTGCCTCGAACACCTGCCCGTGGAACTGCTTCGACAGCGGCACGAGCGGCAGGCGGATGCCGTCCTGGATGAGGCCGAGGCGGGCGACCGCCCACTTGACCGGAATCGGGTTGGTCTCCACGAACATCGCTTTGTGCAGGCGTTGGAGCTGCGCATCGAGCTTGCGTGCCAGCTCACGATTGCCGGCGAGTGCAGCGTCGATGACATTCCGCACCTGCCGCGGCGCGACGTTGGCGCTCACTGACACGACGCCCTGGTAGCCCGCCAGCACGCATTCGCATGCCAGGTCATCGTCGCCGCTCAGCAACGTCATGCGGCCGCCGACGCGGGCGAAATGCTCGCGATTGCGCTCGAGCGAGGCCGCTTCCTTGATGCCCACGATGTTCGGCACTGCCGCAGCAAGGCGCTCGACAGTCTCAGGCTTCATGTCGCAACTGGTCCGACTCGGCACGTTGTACAGGATGATCGGAATGTCGACCCGATCCGCAACCGCCTTGTAGTGCTGGAACAGGCCTTCCTGCGTCGGCTTGTTGTAATAGGGCGTGACCATCAGGCAGGCATCGGCGCCCACGTCCTTCGCGAGCTGCGTCAGCTCGATCGCCTCGCGCGTCGAGTTCGCGCCCGTGCCGGCGATGACCGGGATCCGCTTGGCGGCGCGTTGTACCACTGCGCGCACGACATCGATGTGCTCTTCGACGCTCAGCGTCGGCGACTCGCCGGTCGTGCCGACCGCGACGATGCCGTTGGTGCCGTTGGAAACGTGGAATTCGACCAGGCGAGCGAGGGCTTCGTGATCCACCGCGCCGTCCGCCTGCATGGGCGTTACGAGCGCCACAATACTGCCGCTGAACATGGCCCGGATCGTACTGGCCGGCAGCCTCGCGGTGCAAGGCGGAGGGCGCCGAAATCCGCCGTTTTCACCTCTCGCCCGAGACTGTAGACTTGCGCCCCGCCCACCTTTTCCGCTCTCCCATTCGATGCAATTCATCGTCATCAGTGCACTCGGCAGCGACCGGACCGGCCTCGTTTACGACCTCACCCGCATCGTGCTCGACTGCAACGGCAATATCGTCGACAGTCGCATGACGGCGCTCGGCAGCGAGTTCGCGATGCTGTTGCTGGTGTCGGGAAACTGGCACACGCTGGCCAAGCTGGAGACCGAGCTCAAAAAACTCGGCGACGCCGGCGGCTTCACGATCAGCGTGCGCCGGACCGAGCCGCGAGCCGCGCGACGCGAGGTGGTGACCTACTCTGTGGACGTTGTCTGTCTCGACCAGCCGGGCATCGTGCACAACCTGGCCGGGTTCTTCAGCTCGCGCGGGATCGATATCGCGGAGCTCAGCACGCGCAGCTACTCCGCCGCGCACACGGGCGCACCGATGTTCTCGGTGCAGATGGTGGTGCACATCCCCGGCAAGATCCACATCGCGGCGCTGCGCGAGGAATTCATGGATCTGTGCGACCAGCTCAATCTCGATGCAATCCTCGAACCGGTGAAGGCATGACCGTAACGTTGAACAAGAAAGTCCCTGCATTCAGCGGCCCGGCGACGGGCGGCAAGAACTGGAAGCTGTCGGATGCGGCCGGCAAGAAGCTGGTCCTGTACTTCTATCCGAAGGACAACACCACCGGCTGCACGCTGGAGGGGCAGGCGTTCCGCGACCTGCACGCTGCCTTCAAGAAGGCCGGCACGATCGTGCTCGGCGTGTCGCCGGACAGCCTCGCGTCGCACGACAAGTTCAAGGACAAGATGGATTTCCCGTTCGAGCTGCTGTCCGACGAGGACAAGAAGGTGTGCGAGCTGTTCGATGTCTGGAAGGAGAAGAGCATGTACGGTCGCAAGTACATGGGCGTCGAGCGCAGCACTTTCCTGATCGACGGCGGCGGCGTGCTGCGTCAGGAGTGGCGCAAGGTGAAAGTCCCCGGCCACGCGGACGCTGTGCTCGAAGCGGCGAAGGCGCTCTGACGCCATGCCCAGAGGCGAACTTCCCGAGACCCGGCGCGGGCGCGCCACTTCGCGCGAGCGCCAGCGACGCATCTTCGTGCTCGACACCAACGTGTTGATGCACGACCCGACGGCGATCTTCCGTTTCGACGAGCACGACATCTACATCCCGATGATCGTGCTGGAAGAGCTCGACGCGGGTAAGAAGGGCCTGTCGGAAGCGGCGCGCAACGTACGACAGGTGAGCCGCTTCCTCGATGAGCTGATGGCGAGCGCCACGAAAGCGCAGATCGACAAGGGCCTGGAGCTGCCGACGGCGAAGTACACGAACGGCGGCAAGAAGAAGCCCTCGACCGGGCGGCTGTTCTTCCAGACCAAGGCACTGCGCGGCGGGTTGCCCGACACGCTGCCGGGCCACGGGGCGGACAACGCGATTCTGGGCCAGACGCTCGCGCTCAAGGACGAGTTTCGCGACGCGCGCATCACGCTGGTGTCGAAGGACATCAACCTGCGCATCAAGGCCGCGATCGTCGGGGTGCACTCCGAGGATTACTACAGCGACAAGACGATCGAAGATGCGGATCTGCTGTACACCGGCGTGCAGGAGCTGCCCGCGAATTTCTGGGAGCGCCACGGCAAGAACATCAACTCGTGGCAGGAGCACTCGCGCACGTTCTATCGCGTGCAGGGCCCGATGGTGCGCGATTGGCACGTCAACCAGTTCCTGTTTCAGAAGGAAGCGAATGGGCTGGAGGCGCTGGTACGCAGCATCGATGGCAACGGCGCGGTGCTGGAGCTGGTGCGCGACTACCGCAGCGACCGGCACAGCACCTGGGGCATCACGGCGCGTAACCGCGAGCAGAACTTCGCGCTCAACCTGCTGCTCGATCCGGAGATCGACTTCGTGACGATCCTCGGCCCGGCCGGCACCGGCAAGACGCTGCTGACGCTCGCGGCGGGGCTCGCGCAGACGCTGGAGAGCAATCGCTACAGCGAGATCATCATGACGCGCGTGACGATCCCGCTCGGCGAGGACATCGGCTTCCTGCCCGGCACCGAGGAAGAGAAGATGGAGCCGTGGATGGGCGCGCTGATGGACAACCTGGAAGTGCTGACGCAAAGCCAGGAAGGCGGCAACTGGGGCCGCGCCGCCACCAACGACCTGCTGCGCAATCGCATCAAGATCCGCTCGCTGAATTTCATGCGCGGCCGCACGTTCCTCAATCGGTTCCTGATCCTGGATGAAGCGCAGAACCTCACGCCGAAGCAGATGAAGGCGCTGGTGACGCGCGCCGGCCCGGGCACGAAGCTCGTGTGCCTCGGTAACATCGCGCAGATCGACACGCCGTATCTGACCGAGACGACCTCGGGCCTGACGTACGTCGTGAACCGCTTCCGGGGCTGGGCGCATTCCGGACACATCACACTCGTGCGCGGCGAGCGCTCGCGGTTGGCCGACTACGCGTCGGACATCCTGTAATGCCGAAGCGCCGGGAACCGCTCTCGCAACTCGGCCAGCGCGTCGCCTGGCCCGACTCGCCGGACGAGGCTGTGCTCGAACGCGTGCCCAATCCGCACCCGGACAAGGTGTACCTCGCTCGCTTCACTGCGCCCGAGTTCACCTCGCTGTGCCCGATCACCGCGCAGCCCGACTTCGCACACCTCGTCATCGACTACGTTCCGCGGCGCTGGCTGGTCGAGAGCAAGTCGCTGAAGCTATATCTCGGCTCGTTCCGCAATCACGGCGCGTTCCACGAGGACTGCACGCTGGCGATTGCCGGCCGCCTCGTGGACCTTCTCAAGCCGCGCTGGCTGCGCATCGGCGGCTACTGGTATCCACGCGGCGGCATGCCCATCGACGTCTTCTGGCAGACGGGCCGGCCGCCGGCGGACCTGTGGATTCCCGACCAGGGCGTGGCGCCCTACAGAGGGCGAGGCTGAGCGCTTCCTGCTATAGTCGCCCGCCTTTCAATCGATCGGCGACGCCCCCATTTCTCCCAGCTATGGCGGCTCGTGTCGGTTTCTCCGCGACGATCAGCCGCGAATCCCGCCAGGCCCGGAAGGGAGCAACGGTAACGGTGATATCGGGCGCCGGAGAGGTGCCGGCGCGGGCCGCCTCCAATTACTCTGTCGAAAGCGGCCAAGGCCCTTTCGACGACGCCGTCAAAAGGCGTGACTTTTGCCTGCTAGACTTCGCTGCATGTCCTATCTCGCTCTCGCACGCAAATGGCGGCCGCGCAATTTCAGTGAGCTGGCCGGCCAGGAACACGTCATGCGCGCGCTCGTCAACGCGCTCGAGACCGGCCGCGTGCATCACGCGTTCCTCTTCACCGGCACGCGGGGTGTAGGCAAAACCACCATCGCGCGCATTCTCGCGAAGTCGCTCAACTGCGAGACGGGCGTGACGCCGACGCCGTGCGGCAAGTGCAGCGCGTGCCGCGAGATCGACGAAGGTCGCTTCGTGGATCTGATGGAAGTCGACGCCGCCTCGCGCACGAAGGTCGACGACACGCGCGAGCTGCTCGACAACGTGCAGTACTCGCCGGCGCGCGGTCGCTACAAGGTCTATCTCATCGACGAAGTGCACATGCTGTCGACGCACTCCTTCAATGCGCTGCTGAAGACGCTGGAGGAGCCGCCGCCGCACGTGAAATTCCTGCTCGCGACCACGGATCCGCAGAAGCTGCCGGTGACGGTGCTGTCGCGCTGCTTGCAGTTCAATCTCAAGCGTTTCCCGCCGGGCCTGATCTACAAGCGACTGACGGAGATTGCGCAGGCGGAGAAGCTCGAATTCGAGGCGGACGCATTGCGTCTCGTCGCGCGTGCGGCCGAGGGCAGCATGCGCGATGCGCTGAGCTTACTCGATCAGGTCATCGCATTCGGCGGCACGAAGCTGACTGCCGCGGATACGCGCTTGATGCTGGGGACGCTGGATCGTACGCAGGTGTTCGAGATCGTCGAGGCGCTGGTCGCGCGCGACGCGAGGAAGGTGCTGGCGTGTGTCGAAGCGCTCGATGAGCGGGCGCCGGACTATCGCGAAGTGCTCGCCGATCTGGCTGCTCTCCTGCAGAAGCTGGCACTGCTGCAAGCCGTGCCGGACATGCAACTCGACGAAGCCGAGGACATCGAGACTTATAAGCGTCTCGCCGCTGCGCTCAGTCCCGAAGACGCGCAGTTGTTCTATCAGATCGCGATTGTTGGTCGCCGCGATCTGGAGCTCGCACCAGACATGCGCGGCGGATTCGAAATGGTGCTGCTGCGCATGCTGGCGTTTGCCGTCGCGGACGGGGCGCAGGTGCAGGCAGCGAGCCCCGCAGCGCCGAGCAAGGCTGCCGCGGCTGCGGCGAGTCCGACGACGGGATCGACCAAGCCTGCCGCGGCTGCATCGGCGCCGGCGAATGATTGGTCGGGAATGGTCGCGCAGATGAATCTGCAAGGCATGGTGAAAGAGCTCGCTGCGCACACCACGCTCGCCGGCAAGCTGGGCAACAGGGTGCAGCTCGTGCTCGACGCCGACGGCGAGCATTTCCGTCGGCCGCAGCTCGAAGAGAAGCTGGCCCAGGCGTTGAGCGCTTACTTCGGCGAGCCGGTGCGGCTCGAGCTGTCCGTGGCCGACCGGGCACTGGACACGCTGGCACGTCAGCAGAAAGCGGCCGCCGACGATCGCGTCCTGCAGGCGCGCGCAGCGATCGAGAGCGATCCGAACGTCCGCGCGATGCGCGACATGTTCGGCGCCACGGTCACGCCCGACTCCGTCCGTCCCACCGAATGATCTCGGAGCTTCCATGAAAGGCAACATCGGCAACATGATGAAACAGGCGCAGCAGATGCAGGCGAATCTGCAGCGCGCGCAGGCGGAGATTGCCGCGCTCGAAGTGACGGGCGAGGCGGGCGGCGGCATGGCGAAAGTGACGATGACGGGAAAACACGAAGTGCGCCGCGTGTCGCTGGATCCTTCGATCGTCAGCAGCGACGACAAGGACATGCTCGAGGACCTGGTCGCCGCGGCCGTCAACGACGCCGTGCAGAAGCTCGAGCGCGTGACGCAGGAAAAAATGGCGAGCGTGATGGGCGGCATGCAGCTTCCGCCCGGCATGAAGATGCCCTTCTGACGACCCAGTGAGTCGATGATCTATCCGCCGTCCCTCGTCCGCCTCATCGAAGCGTTGCGCTGCCTGCCCGGGGTCGGGCCGAAATCCGCGCAGCGCATGGCGTTCCATCTGCTGGAGAAGGACCGCAACGGCGCTGCCTTGCTGTCGGAGACGCTGCAGAAAGCAGTGGAGGGCGTCGGCCGCTGCAAGCGCTGCCGCATGTTCGCCGATGCGGAGCTCTGTCCAATCTGTTCGGCTTCCTCGCGCGATCAGACGCTGCTGTGTGTCGTCGAATCGCCTGCCGACGTGGCAGCAATCGAGCAGTCAGGCAGCTATCGCGGTACCTACTTCGTACTGATGGGTCATTTGTCGCCGCTGGATGGCATCGGTCCTGACGAGCTCGGATTTGCGCAGCTCGAAGCGTTGCTCACCGAAGGCAGCGTGAAAGAAGCGATCCTGGCTACGAACACGACTGTCGAAGGCGATGCCACTGCTCACGTCGTCGCCGAGCTTGCTCATCGTCACAAGGTGAAATCGAGTCGCATCGCGCACGGGGTGCCGGTCGGCGGTGAGCTCGAATATGTAGATGGTGGGACGCTCGCGCACGCGCTCGCTGGACGACATCTATTGTCAGGCTAAAGCCTGACCCACAGTCAGACCTCGGTCTCGTGGTTCAGGCTTCAGCCTGACTCTTCATCTGCGTCGTTCGTACTCGGGCGGCAGTCCACGGATGATGTTGATGAGCCGCTTGTAACTCTCGTAGCGCCGCGGCGGAAGCTTGTTGGCAGCAACTGCTTCCGTTACGGCGCAGCCGGGCTCGCGCAGATGCAGGCAGTTGTTGAAACGGCACTGCGGCGCGAGCGCCAGAATTTCCGGCCAGCCGACCTGCACCTGCGAATCCTCGACGGGCGGCGGCGCGTAGTCGCGCACACCCGGCGAGTCGATCAGCTCGCCGCTGCCGGGAATGCGGAACAGGGCAGTCGACACCGTCGTGTGGCGGCCTTCGCCGGTCGACTCCGAGATCGTGCGCGTCGGGCGCAACGACTCCGGCACCAGCGCATTCGTGAGCGTCGACTTACCCATGCCCGATTGCCCGACGAGCATCGCGACCATTCCCGCGAGGCGCGCCTTCAGCGGCGCCACGGTCTGCGTACTGTGCGCCGATAGATGCATGACTTCGTATCCCGCGGCCTCGTACTCGCGCATGACCGCCTGGAACGGCTCCGCCGCGGCGTCGGGCAGCTCCGACTTGTTGACGACGACGATTCCCGTGATGCCGGCGAGCGCGGCGCCGGCAAGATACCGATCTGCGATATAGGGATCCGGCACCGGCTCCGGCGCGACGATCACTGCCAGCAGCGAGAGATTCGCGGCGAGCGGCTCGGTCCGCCCGCGGCTGTCGGTCCGCGAGAATGTGGTCCGACGCGGCGTCACCGTCACGACCTTCGCGACGTCGCCGCTCGCGCGCGATGGCAGACGGATCGTGACTTCGTCACCGCACACGCATGTCAATCGTTTGCCGAAGAGTTCGGCTGGCAACGTCGCACCGTCTGCCGTCGCAACCGTGACTCGCCGGCCGAACGATTCGATGACACGCGCCGGCACTTCGGCAGCGTCGTCGTCGCTCATGTCCGCGCAGCGAGTTGCTGGAGGCGCGAGATCCGCACCAGCGCAGGCGGATGCGAGTCGTAGAACGCCGAGTGCAGGCGGTCGGGCGTCAGCGTCGTCGCGTTATCGCGATACAGCTTGACCAGCGCCTCCGCGAGCTCGCGCGCATCGGCGAACTGCGCCGCGAATTCATCCGCCTCGAACTCGTGCTTGCGGGACCACCACGCGCCGAGCGGCGTAGTGAAATACGTGAAGACCGGCAGCACGAATGCGAACAGCAGCAGCGCCGTGTGCGGAGAGGGCGCCCCGATGCCGAACGCGCGATAGAAATCCGGCCACTGCGCCAGGAAGCCGAGCACCGCGAGCCCGATGAGGCCGAAGGCCAGCGAGAGCACCAGCCGCGAGCGCACATGATGCAGGCGAAAGTGCCCGAGCTCGTGCGCCAGGACGGCTTCCACTTCCGCGATCTGCAGCCGCTCCAGCAAGGTGTCGAAGAACACGATGCGCTTGCTGCGTCCGACTCCGGTGAAATAAGCGTTGCCGTGGACGGAACGGCGCGAGCCGTCCATCACGAAGACGCCGCGTGACGAGAAGCCGCAGCGCTGCAGCAGAGCTTCGGTGCGCTGCCTGAGCGTCTCGTCACTGAGCGGCGTGAATTTGTTGAACAGCGGCGCGATGAATGTCGGCCACGCCCAGGTGATCAGCACAGTGAACGCAACCCACACCATCCACGCGTACACCCACCAGAGTGCGCCGGCCCGCTGCATCAGGAACAGGATCACGAACACCAGCGGTCCGCCGAGCACGAGTCCCAGCAGCAGGCCTTTGAACAAATCCGCGATGAACAAGCCCACGGTCGTGCGATTGAAACCGAAGCGCGCCTCGACGCCGAACGTGCGCCAGACCGAAAGCGGCAGGCCGATCAACGACACCAGCAGGAACGTCGAGAGCACGACGGCCGTGCCGTGCCACACTGCAGGCAGGTGCGCTGCTTGCCACGCGCGATCGATCGCGCTGAGGCCGCCGCCGAGCGTGAGCACCAATGCCAGCCCTGCATCCAACAATGTGTCCCAGCGGCTGATCCGCGCGCTCGCGACGGTGTAGTCGGCGGCCTTCTGGTGAGACGCGAGGTCGATTTGCGCGCGGAATGCTTCCGGCACCGCGCCGCGATGACGCTGGACGGCTGCCACCTGGCGCTGATTCAGATAGCTGCGCGTCAGCGTCGACGCTACGAGCAGCAGCACGAACAATCCTGCGAACCAATGCATTGCCGAGTCTCCCGCGGCACTTTAGCTTCTGCTGGTATGATGCCGCAATGAGCGACAGAGATCCGTTGCGCCTGATCTGGATCGACCTGGAAATGACGGGGCTGAAGCCCGACAGCGATCACATCATCGAAATCGCCACCATCGTCACGGACCGGCATCTGAACACACTGGCGGAAGGACCGGTACTGGCAATCCACCAGACTGACGCGGTGCTCGATGCGATGGACGACTGGAACCGGCGCCAGCACGGCACCTCGGGACTCGCGGCGCGCGTGCGCGCGAGCACGATCACTGCGGCGCAGGCGGAGCGCGAGACGGTGGATTTCCTGGCGCGCTGGATCGAGCCCGGCGTGTCGCCGATGTGCGGCAACAGCATCTGCCAGGACCGACGCTTTCTCGCGCGCGAGATGCCGGAGCTGGAGCGGTATTTTCATTACCGCAATCTCGACGTGAGCACGCTCAAGGAGCTGGCGCGGCGTTGGGCGCCGGAGGCTTTCAACGGCTTCCAGAAGAGCTCGACGCACCTGGCGCTCGACGACATCCGCGACTCGATCCGCGAGTTGCAACACTATCGCCAGACATTCCTGCGCGCACCGTGAAGCCGTATTCGGATGCTTGCGAGCGCAATCGCGAGCCCATCCTCCAGGTATTGCGCCAGTGGTTCACGCACCCCGGCACCGCGCTCGAGATCGGCGCAGGGACCGGCCAGCATGCCGTGCATTTCGCGACGCATCTGACGCATCTGCAGTGGCAGCCCACCGATTGCGAGGCGAATCTCGCAGGCATCGGCCTGTGGGTGAGCGAAGCAGCGCTGCCGAACCTGCGTGCGCCGGTGAAGCTCGACGTCCGCGACCGCGAGTGGCCGGTCCAAACCGTCGACTATGTCTTCAGTGCGAACACGGCGCACATCATGGGCTGGCCGGAAGTCGAGCTGATGTTCGCGGGCATCGCACGCGTGTTGCGCCCGCGGGGCATGTTCGCGCTCTACGGTCCGTTCAATCGCGACGGGCACTTCACGAGCGAGTCGAACCAGGCGTTCGATGCGTCGCTGCGCGAGCGCGATCCGAAGATGGGGCTGCGCGACGACAAGGCACTGAAGGCGCTCGCCCGCGAGCATGCGCTGACATTTGCCGCAGAGCACGCGATGCCGGCGAACAACCGCTTGCTTCTCTGGTCGCGGTAGCTACTTGACAGGGGTCCCGGCGAGGAACAGCCAGGTTTCCACGACGGTATCGGGATTCAGCGAGATGCTGTCGATCTTCTGCTCGAGCAGCCAGCGCGCGAAGTCGGGGTGGTCCGACGGTCCCTGGCCGCAGATGCCGATGTACTTGCCTTGCTTGCGGCAGGCGTCGATCGCCATCTTCAGCAGCGCCTTGACCGCGTCGTCGCGCTCATCGAACAGCTTGGCGATGATCGCCGAGTCGCGATCCAGGCCGAGCGTGAGCTGCGTCATGTCGTTCGAGCCGATCGACATGCCGTCGAAGTATTCGAGGTACTGCTCGGCGAGCAGCGCGTTGGTCGGCAGCTCGCACATCATGATGATCTTGAGGCCGTTCTCGCCGCGCTGCAGCCCGTTCGCCGCCAGCAGCTTCGTGACCTGCTCGGCTTCCTTCACGGTGCGCACGAACGGCACCATGATCTGGACGTTCGTCAGTCCCATGTGCTCACGCACGCGCTTCAACGCGCGGCACTCGAGCTCGAAGCACGGCCGGAATGCCTCGTCGATGTAGCGCGAGGCGCCGCGGAAGCCGAGCATCGGGTTCTCTTCGTGCGGCTCGTATTGCCGGCCGCCGATCAGGTTCGCGTACTCGTTCGACTTGAAGTCGGACAGCCGCACGATCACCGGTTCCGGTGCGAAAGCGGCCGCGATCGTGCCGACCCCTTCGCACAGCTTCTCGATGTAAAAAGAAACCGGGTCGCCGTAGCCGCTCATCTGGCGGCGGATGGTCTGCTGTAATTCCTGCGGGAGTTGGTCGAATTCCAGCAGCGCGCGCGGGTGCACGCCGATCATGCGGTTGATGATGAACTCCAGCCGCGCGAGACCGACGCCTCGATGCGGGATGCCGGCGAAGTCGAACGCGCGGTCCGGATTGCCGACGTTCATCATGATCTTGAGCGGAATCGGCGGCAGCGAATCCAGCTCCAGGTTCTTCTGTTCGAACGGCAGTGCGCCGTCGTAGACGAAGCCGGTGTCACCTTCGGCGCACGATACGGTGATGGGCGTGCCTTCGCGGATCGTCTCGGTCGCGTCGCCACAGCCGACGACCGCCGGGATACCCAGCTCGCGAGCGATGATTGCAGCGTGGCACGTGCGACCGCCGCGGTTAGTGACGATCGCCGCGGCGCGCTTCATCACCGGCTCCCAGTCGGGATCGGTCATGTCCGCGACCAGCACGTCGCCGCTCTGCACGCGCGTCATCTCCTTGACGTCGCGGATGATGCGCGCCGGACCTGCGCCGATGCGCTGGCCGATCGAGCGGCCGCTCGCGAGCACTTTCGATTTCTTGCCCTTGAGTGCGAAGCGCTGCACGGTGCGGCCCGCGCGACTCTGCACGGTCTCGGGCCGAGCCTGCAGGATGTAGATCTTGCCGGTCTCGCCGTCCTTGCCCCATTCGATGTCCATCGGGCAGCCGTAGTGCTCCTCGATGATCAGCGCCTGCTTCGCCAGCTCGACCATGTCGAGGTCGGTGATCGAGAAGCGCCGGCGGTCCTCCGGTGCAACGTCGACGGTCATGGTGCGCGCGGCAGCACCAGGCGCGCCGTAGACCATCTTGATCGCCTTCGCGCCGAGCGTGCGGCGGAGGATAGGTGCGTGGCCCGAACGCAGCGCGGCCTTGTAGACATAGAACTCGTCCGGATTCACTGCGCCCTGCACGACGGTTTCGCCGAGCCCGTACGACGACGTGATGAAGACGACGTTGCGGAACCCCGAGTCCGTGTCGAGCGTGAACATCACGCCGCTCGAGCCGAGATCGGAGCGGACCATGTACTGGATGCCCGCCGACAATGCGACCTGGTCGTGCGAGAAGCCCTGATGCACGCGATAGGCAATCGCCCGGTCGTTGAACAACGACGCGAACACTTCGTGCACGCACTTGAGCAACGCGTCGCGGCCCCGCACGTTGAGGAACGTTTCCTGCTGACCGGCGAACGATGCGTCCGGCAGATCTTCGGCCGTCGCGGAGGAGCGCACGGCGACCGCGATCTCGCGCCCGCCGCTCATGCGCTCGAACGATTCGAGGATCTCCTGCTCCAGCCGCGGCGGAAACGGCGTGGACAGGATCCATTGACGGATGCGGGCGCCGACGCTCGCGAGCGTCTCCACGTCGTCGACATCGAGCGTCGACAGCTCTTTCGAGATGCGGGCAGCGAGTCCGTCATGCTGCAGGAAATCGCGATACGCCTGTGCCGTCGTCGCGAAGCCGTCCGGCACTGTGACGCCAGCCTTGGCGAGGTGACTGATCATCTCGCCGAGCGAGGAGTTCTTGCCGCCGACGGTTTCGACGTCGTGTCGACCGAGCTTGGAGAAGGGGAGGGTGTAGGCGCTGCTCATGCTCATACTCATGGGGCGCGCATTCTAACTCTTGATCCGTGCGGCGGTCAGGTGAGACAGTCCGGAGATGGACAGAAGAACGGTTTTTTTCGTCTCCGACCAGACCGGCGTGACCGCGGAAACGATGGGTCACAGTCTGCTGACGCAATTCGACGGGCAGGCGTTCAGACAAGTGACTCTGCCATTTATCTCCACCGTTGACAAGGCAGAGGAAGCGGTGCGGAGGATCAATGCGACCGCTGCAGCCGAAGGCGTGCGACCGGTGATCTTCAGCACGCTGGTGCAGGAGGACATGCGCGAGATCATCAAGCGTGCGCACGGTCTGTTCCTCGACTTCTTCGACGCGTTCCTCGGCCCGCTGGAGCTGGAGCTGAAGGTGAAGTCCTCGCGCGCGCAGGGCAAGGCGCACGGCATGCAGGACATCGGCGCGTATACGCTGCGCATCAACGCGACCAACTTCGCACTGGCGAACGACGACGGCGCGATCACGCGTGACTACGATCGTGCGGACCTGGTGCTGGTCGGCGTGTCGCGCTCCGGCAAGACGCCGACGTGCCTGTACATGGCCCTGCAGTACGGCATTTTTGCCGCAAATTTCCCGTTCGCCGAGGAGGAGTTCGAATCCGGTGCGCTGCCACCGTCGCTGGTGAATTGCCGGCGCAAGCTGTACGGATTGACGATTGCGCCCGAGCGCCTGCAACAGATCCGCAATGAGCGGCGCCCGAACAGCAAGTATTCCTCGCCGTCGCAGGTGGATTACGAAGTGCGCGCGGCCGAGTCGATCTTCAGACGCTACGACATTCCGTGCATCAACACAACCGAGTGCTCCATCGAAGAGATCGCGAGTCGCATTCTCGACAAGACCGGGCTCGAACGACGCCTGCGCCCGTGATGCGAGCGTGACGCAAGTCTCATGCCGTGCACAGCACGCGAAAATCGCTGTGCTATATTCGGCCTCATGTTGGCAACACTGGAACACGACACGAATTGCGCAGTGAGCTGGCGCGCCCGCCCGGGCAGTTTCGTCAGCCTGATGTCGCTGTACGAGAGCAACTACATTCGCCTCGCGGGGCTCGTGCCGGATCTGCATCGTGTAGAGGGCTCGCACGTTTCGCGCGTCGCCGGCGACTGCGCGTTGCATCTCGCAGTCGATGAGCGCTCGCGTTACACCACCACCTTTCGTCTGACGTATGTGTTCGACGACGCCGGCACGCCGCTGGCGGACCCGGATCTGCAGATTCGCGTTTATCACGACGCACGTCTTGCCGAAGTGCAGGCCTGCGCGCGCTGGCATCGCCACTCGTTGCTCGAAGCATTGCGCTCGCAGCTCGCGCGCGAGCTCGGCGATCGCTGGCTGCGCAATGTCATGCTGAACAAGTGGCTCGACTACTGCGTCGAGCGCGGCCACCGCTTCCCGCGAACATGGCCATCTCCCGACTGAGCAATATCCGCCAGTTGCTGCCCGGGGCCCGTCAACCCGAGCAGGACGAGCGGCTGCTGCAATTGTTCTGGAATCGCGCCGAGCTCAAGAAGGAGCTGACGCGGTTGCAGGACGAGCGCATCAAGCTGCTCGAGCAGATTCGCGATCAGGAAACGGCCACGGCACGCGCCAAGGAGCACGTGCAGGTGCTCGAGGAGTATCTCGGCAATCCCGAGATCGCCGTGCACGCGCTCGTGTACTTCCAGTTGCGCGCCGTGTGGCGCACGGCGGGCGCACGGGTAGCGCGCTTCGCCGAGCAGCTCCGGCAACAACAAACGGATCGCGAGCAGCGCCGGCAGATGATCGAGTTCGACCAGACTCGTCGCCGCGAGCTCGCGGACTTCGATCGGCGCATTCACGATGCACGCTCCCGCGCCGACATGCTCGAAGCGCAGCTCAAGCTGATGGACGCGAAGCTGGCGGCGATGCGTGGCTTCTGGAACGCCTTCCGCCGCCGGCGCCTCGCCGAGGAAATCGCGACGGAACGGACGCAGTGGGACCAGGCCGTGATGCTCGTGACGGACCTCTCCGACGATCGCACGAACCTCGAAGAGACTGCGCCGCCGGAGTTCGATGGCATCACCGTCGACGGCCGCCGCGTCGTCAATACTGCGGTGATCGCCTATGCGCAGCAGCTCGTGACTACGCTCGCGGCCGGCGGCATTGCGATGCTGGCCAAGGAAACGACATCGAAGCGCCTGTTCGACGTGCGTTACGGCAGCCCGACGGAGTGCGCGAGATTGATGACGTTGCTGCGCGACGCGCTCACGATGCTGAAGGACGAGAACGAGAATCTCGCGGGCCTGAAGGAGCGCACCGATGCCGTGCGGGCCAGCGCGAGCTACCGCAGCGACGCCGACACGGTGCCGCTGACGGATTCGATCGGCACACTGCAGATAACTGCATCGCCGGTATCGGGTCTGGAGACCGCGAATCGCGCGGGTGTCAACGTGCTGGTTGACGACTACTGGGATCTATACCAGGCGCTGCTTCAGTAGATCGGGCTGCCCGACTCCCCACTGTCCGCGTCCAGCGCGCGGCGTTGTCCAGCCACACGTACATCGACGGCACGATCAGCAGCGACACGATGGTCGAGAAGCCGAGGCCGCCGATGATCGCACGCGCCATCGGGTAGTACGCCGGTCCACCGTTGCTGCCGCCGCCGACCTGAGCATCGCCGATCGCGAGGGGCAGCATTGCCAGCAACGTCGTGAGTGTCGTCATCAGGATCGGTCGCAGGCGATCGCGCCCCGCCTGGATGATCGCGGCCGTGCGCTCCATGCCGGCAGCACGCAGCTGAGCGATGTGCGCAACCAGCACGATGCCGTTGTTCACCACGACACCCATCAGGATCAGGATGCCGATCATCGCCATGAAGGTCATCGGCGTCACCGTCACGAACAGGAACCAGCATACGCCGACGATCGCGAACAGGATCGAGCTCAGGATCGAGACCGGCAGGATGGTCGACTCGAACAGCGCGGCCATGACCAGGTAGATCATCACGAACGCGAGCGCGATGTTGATCAGCATCGTCTGCACCGTCTCGTCGTTCTGCTCGGCGCCGCGGCCGAATTTCCACGTGTAGCCCGGCGGCAGCGGGAAGCTCTTCATGATCGGCTCGATGACCTTCTTCATCTCGTCCATCGTCTTGCCGGCGGTGAGATTGCCGGCGATCACGACCGACGTCAGCCGGTTGATGCGCTCGATCGCGCGGTCGCCGGGCTCGACCCGGAAGGTCGCGACCGTGCCGAGCCCGACGGTCGTGCCGTCCGGCAGTGCGATCGGCAACGACGCGAGGTCCTCGATCGCCTGGCGATCGGACGCACGGAACAGCAGGCGCATCGTGACTTCGCGCTCGGCAGTGCGCAGCTCGCGCAGCCGATCGCCGCGCATCGCCGCCGCGACGGTGGCGGCGATCGTCTCCGACGTGAGATTGAGCTGCGCCGCGCGGTCGCGATCGACGACTATGTGCACCTGCTCGTCGCCGCTGCGCGCTTCCGAGTGCACGCCTTCCAGCCCCGGAATCGCCGCGAGCTGCCGCGACACTTCGAACGACAGATCGTAGAGGCGCTCGGTCGAGTCGCCCGAAAGCTGCAGGCTGAAGCCTTTGCCCGGGCCTTGCTGGTCGAACTGGAAACTCGGTTCGCCGATCAGGATTTCCGGCATCTCGTCGGCGATCCACTGCATCACGTCCTTGGCGCGAACGCGCGCCTCGTCCTTCGGCGTGAGCTGCAGCAGCGTCTGCGCGCTGACGGTGTCGTAGCGCGAGTAGACGCTCCTGATGTCGAAGCGCTCCTTGTTGGCGAGCAGAAAGGCTTCGATCCGGTCCACGGCCTTTTCGACCTGCCCGAGCGGGTGCGTGCCCTTGATGTGATAGTCGAGGAACAGTCCGCGACCGGAGTCTTGCGGGAACGGGTCGACCTTCAACGCCTTGGTCGCGAACAGCGCGGCCGGCGAAGCGAGGATGACGAGCAGCGCGATGCCGACTTTCCCCGGGTTGCCCAGCACCCATTGCAAGGCCGCGGCATAGCGGCTCTGCAGGCGGCCGAGGAACGAGGCGCTGGCGATGATCGGCGGCGCCGCGATGCGCACGCTCAGCATCGGAATGATCGTCTGTGCGACCAGGAGCGAGGCGATCATCGCGATCACGATCGGCACCGCGACGTGCTTCATCAGGATCGTGATCTCGCTCGGCGAGCCGAATACCAGCGGCACGAACACGATGATCGTCGCCAGCGTGCCGGCGAGCGTCGCTACGCCGACCTCGCTCACGCCGCGCAGCGTGGCGCCGCGCGGATCGTCCGGAGTGAGCTGGCGATGCCGGAACACGCTCTCGGTGATCACGACGGCGTTGTCCACGAGCATGCCGATAGCGAGCATCATGCCCATCATCGAGAAGATGTTGAGCGTCAGGCCGAGGAAGTACAGCGAGGCGAGTGTGATCAGCAGCGAGCCCGGCACCGCGAGCGCGACGATCGCAGTCATCGACCAGTCGCGCAGGAAGAAGAACAGCACTGCGATCGCGAGGACCAGGCCGATCAGGCCCGCATCGCGCAGGTCGCCGAGCGAGTTGCGGATGCTCTCGGCCTGGTTGCCGATGACGATGATGCTCACTCCCTGCAGCTGCGGCAGCGTCTTGGCGCGGTCGATCTCCTTGAGCGCGGCGTCGACGACCTCGACGACGTTGGCCTGCGTCGTCTTGAAGACGTCCAGGCCGACGGCCGGCCGGTTGTCGAGGTGCCGGCCGATCTCCAGTTCGGGCGCGATCAGCTCGACGTCGGCGATATCGGCGAGACGCACGGCGGAGGTGACGCGCAAGTTGCGGATGTCGTCGAGCGCGCGGAATTCGCCGATCGGACGGATGCTGAAGCGCTGTCCCTGTTCGGTGATCTCGCCCGCGCTCACGGAGAAATTGCTCTTCTGCAGGAGCGTCGCGAGCTGCTGGACATCGATGCTGTGCGCCGCCATGCGCCCGGCATTGATCAGGATGCGCACCTCGCGCGGTGCGACGCCCTGCAGCTCCACGCGAGCCACGCCGGGCACACGTTCCAGCGGCCGCTTCAGGTAGCGCTCGAGCGAGTCGTACTGGTCCGTGAGGTCCTGGTCGGCGGAGATGCGCACGACCACGACCGGCTGGTCGGACGCATTGAACGAGAACGCGAGAATGCGGTCGGCGCCGGCGGGCAGCTCCGCGCGAATCGAATCCAGCTTGGTGCGTACCTCGAACGCCGCCGCATCGATGTCGCGGCCCCAGTCGAACTGGATCTGAAACGTCGCCTGCTCGGCCTCGGAGCGCGAGCGCAGCTCTTCGATGCCGGCGAGCGTCGAAAGCGCTTCCTCGACGGGACGCGTGATGAGTTGCTCCACTTCCTCGGGCGTCGAGCCGGGGTAGGGGATGATGACCTGCATTCCCGGAAACGTGACGTCCGGAAATTCTTCGAGCGGCAGCAGGTGCAGCGAGATGAGCCCGACCAGGACCAGCGCTATGAACGTCATCGCTGTCGTCACCGGACGTCGCAGCGCTGTGCTCGTGTGGAGCATGCTCAGCCTCCGGTCGACGCCGGTGCCGGGACCGTCGCCGCGGTGTACGCCTTGCGGTCCATCACCGAGTACACGACAGGGATCACGAGCAGCGTCAGGAATGTCGTGAGCGTGACGCCGCCGATCACCGTGATGGCCATCGGCGCACGCAGCTCCGCGCCTTCGCCGACGCCGATCGCCATCGGCACCAGGCCGAGGATGGTGGTGAGCTTCGTGATCAGGATCGGGCGCAGGCGAGCGCGGCCGGCAGCAACGATCGCCGCCACCTTGTCGAGCCCGCGCTGGCGCGCCTGGTTCACGGCATCGATCAGCACGATCGACTGATTGACGACGATGCCGGCCAGCATGATGAGGCCGATATAGGCGACGACGTTGACGGTAGTGCCGGTCAGCCACAGTGCCCACACCGCACCGATCACGGCGAGCGGAATGGTCAGCAGGATCACGAACGGATGCACCAGGGACTCGAACTGCGAAGCCATCACCAGGTAGACCAGGAACACCGCGAGCACCAGGGTGAGCTGCAGCGAGGAGAACGAGTCGCGCATCTCTTCGCTCTGACCGGAGATGTACGCGGTTACGCCGGCCGGCAGGGTGGTGGCCTGCAGGATGTCCTGTAGCGCGACGACACCGGTGCCGAGGTCGGCGCCGACGACATCGGCTGACACGATCGCTACGCGTTCCTGGCCGATGCGGCGGATTTCGGCCGGACCGCTCGCCAGCGTCACGTCGGCGACTGCGGTGAGCGGCACCGGCCGCTCGCTGCCCGGGTTGACGATCAGGCGGCGGATCTCTTCGATCGATGCGGAGCGCGTATCGACGCTGCGCACGAGCACGTCGATCTTCTTGTCGTTGAGCCGATAGCGAGTCGCGACTTCGCCGCGCACGCTCTGTACGACGCGGTCCGCGATGTCGCGAACCGCCAGGCCGAGCTGCGTCGCCCGCTCCTGGTCGAACACGATCTGAATTTCGGGATTGCCGGCCTCGACCGTCGAACGCACGTCGCGGAACGAGGGCGTCGCGAGCATGCGCGCATGCACGCGCTCCGCAGCTTGTCCGAGACGCTCGAGGTCGTAGCCCGTGATCACGACTTCCAGCGGCGTCGAAAGCGCGAACAGGCTCGGACGGCTGAACTGATGCTGCACGCCCGGCATCTGCACCAGGGAGTCGCGAAGCCGCGCGATCGCGTGCTCCTCGTCCTCACGGGTTGCGCCATGGCCGAGCGTGATGCTGACGCGGCCGGTGTTCTCGCCGGCGTCGACCGGGTTTGCATCGAGGCGATTACCCGTGCCTGCAACCGCGTAGGACAGCGCGAGGTTCGGGAGCTGCTCGCTCGAAAGCTGGACACGCGACACCGCCTGGTCGGTTACTTCCAGCGGCGTGCCGGCCGCGAGGCGCAGGTCGATATTGAACTCGCCTTGCGAGATCTGCGGCACGAGCTCGCTGCCGAGCTGTGGCACGAGCAGCATCGTGACGAGGAACAGGACGAACGCGCCGCCGAGCACCTTGATGCGATGGGTGAGGGCCCAGCGAATTGCAGGCGGGTACAGGCGCTCGCAGAACAGGTAGACAGATTGTGTTGCGTCGACGGCAGGGCGGAACAACCGCTCCATCGTTCGCGAGATCGTGCCGGCCACTCGGCGCAGAGCGGCCAGTGCAGTCGACAGCGCTCCTGAGATCCGGCCAAGTGGCTTGGCGGGCTCGGCGTCTGCCGAGTCGGAGGAAGCTGCGGAGTCGCCGCCCGCAGCGAGCATCGGCACCAGCGTCAACGCTACGGCCAGCGATAACAGCAGCGAGTACGTGACCGTCAGCGCCTGGTCCTTGAAGAGCTGACCCGCGATGCCGGAGATGAACACCATCGGGAAGAACACGGCGACCGAAGTCAGCGTCGCGGCGGTCACGGCGGTCGATACCTCGCGTGTGCCCTGCTGCGCCGCCTCGACTCGCGAGAGGCCGTGTTCACGCTTGCGCACGATTGCTTCGAGCACGACGACCGCGTTGTCGACCAGCATGCCGACTGCGAGCGCCAAGCCGCCGAGCGACATGATGTTCAGCGACAGGTCGGACATGTACATCAGCATGAACGTGCCGACGACCGAGACCGGGATGGCGACGCTGGTGATGAACGTCGTACGTGCGTCGCGCAGGAACAGATACAGCACGATGATCGCCAGCAGGCCACCGAGTGCCGCGGCGAATTTCACCTCACCGATCGCGGCACCGATGAAACGCGACTGGTCGTAAACCGTGACGATGTCGGCCTGCGCCGGGAAGGCCTTCTCGATCTGCTCCAGCTTCTTGTGAACGCCGCTCGCAAGCTGCACGGTGTTGGCATCGCCTTCCTTGTAGACGGCGAGCTCGATGCACTCGCGGCCGTTCACACGCGTGATCGCCTCGCGATCCTTGTGACCGTGCGTGACGCGCGCCACGTCGCGCAGATACACCGGCCGTCCGCCGACCGTCGCGATGATCGCGTTCGCCATCTGCTCGATCGATTGGAACTCGTTCAGCGTGCGCACCAGGAAGCGCTGCGTCCCCTGTTCGAGGCGCCCGCCGGAAAGGTTGACGTTCTCGGCCCGCACGCGGCGAGTGACTGCGTCGATCGACAGGTTGAGCTGCGCGAGCTTCTGCTGATCCACCTGGATCTGGATCTCGTCCTCGTAGCCGCCGCTGACTTTGACTGCGGCCGAGCCTTCCACCGATTCCAGCTCCGGCTTGAGGCGGTCCTCGGCGAAGCGGCGCAGATCGCGTAGCCGGGCCTGCGCGGCGTCAGGCGTCGCTGCGGTCGCCTTGTCAGTGAACGCGAGCCGCATCACGGGCTCGCTGGCGGGATCGAAACGCAGCAGCAGCGGACGCTTCGCTTCCAGCGGCAGCAGCAGCAGGTCCAGCTTTTCGCGCACGTCGATGCCCGCGAGATCCATGTCCGTGCCCCAGGCGAACTCGAGCGTCACGTCCGACTGACCGGAACGCGACACCGAGCGCACGTGCCGTACATTGCGGATGATGCCGACGGCTTCCTCGACGGGCCGCGTGATCAGGTTTTCGACTTCGAGCGGCGCGGACCCCGGCAGCTCGGTGCGGACCGTGAGCGTGGGGTAGGAGAGGTCGGGCAGCAGGTCGACCTTCAAGCGCAACAGCGAGACGACGCCGAACAGCAGCAGGGCCACCGTCAGCATCAGGATCGTTACGCGCCGACGGATCGCAAACTCGACGATGTTCATGGAGGCTAACTCGCCTCGGAACTGCGCTCCGCCACTGCGGCGCGCGGGGACTCGTCGATGAGCCGGATCGTGCTGCCGGACTTCAGGCCGTTCTGACCGACCACGACGATGCGCTCGTCGCCGTTCAGGCCTTCGACCACTTCGATGAGCCCGGCGTTCGTCAGGCCGGTCTTGATGCTGCGCTGTTCGGCCTTGTCGCCGTTCGCGATGAAGACGGTGGGGGCGCCTTCGGCTTCGACGATCGCGCCGCGTGGGATGCGCAGGGCGGCGCTGCGCCGCTCGAGCACGATGCCGACACGCGCGAACATGCCGGGCTTCAGCACGCGCTTCGGATCGAGCACTTCGATCGTCGCTTTGAAAGTACCGGTCGCGGCATCGAGCGTCGGGCTGATGCGCTGGACGCGGCCGCCGAACGCGGCGCCCGACAGAGCGTCCACTGCGATCGTGACCGCCTGCTCGGAGCGCAGCTTCGCGAACTCGCGCTCCGGCACGTGCACCTCGGCGATCAGCGGATCGAGGTCCGTGACCTGGAAGGTGCGATCGTTGACGTTGATGGTGTTGCCGACTTTGATGTGGCGAGCCGAGACCACGCCCGCGATCGGCGCGCGGATGTCCGTGTAGCCGACATTCAGTTGGGCAAGATCGCGGGCCGCCTTCAGCCACTCCATCTCGGAGCGCGCATTGTCGACTGCCTGGGATGCGACCAGCTTGCGGTTGAACAGCTCCAGCGTGCGCTGATACTCGCGCTCGAGCTTGCGCAGGTTCACGTCGGTCTGCTGCAGCTCGAAGCGCAGGCGATCGCCGTCGAGGCGCGCGAGCACTTGTCCCGCCTTCACGACGTCGCCTTCCTCGGCGAGGATCTCACGGACTTCGCCCGCGACCTTCGCGACGACGGTCGCCTCCTGGTCGGCCTGCAGAGGCGCTGTGCCTGCGTACACGGAGAGCATCTCTCCGCGGGACGGCGACTCGACCTGCACGGGAATCGCCGCTGTGGCGCCCTCGGCAGCATCCTTGGCCGCCCCCTTGCCGCAACCATTCAAGGCGAGCAGGGAGACTCCGATCAGCAGCGAACTGGCCGCCAATCGGCCCGTAAAGCGCGGCAACCGCGGAGAAGGCGTTATGTTCATTGGACTTGTGCCAGGCCAGAAGCGTGCAGCAATCCCGCTGCTAGGTGGCCGCATAGTAGGAGTGTTTGGTGTTGTAGTCAACTACAACACCAGCTCATCACTGAGCTCAGCCGCCCTGAACCGGGCGGCCGTGGTCCGGGTTCAGGGCCTCGCCGGGCGCTCCGCGTCCGACTTCAGGCGCGAAAGGTAGAGACCCTTCATGCCGCTCAGATCCGCTGCGATCTCCGCCGTTTCGGCGAGCACGGCGTCGGGAGGCTCAGCGCCATTAAGATCAGTTAAGGACTTCAAAGGTTGCAGTCCGCGCGCGGCGCGGCGGTCGTTTTCGCGAGCCATGCGCTCTTTTTCGAGCTGCTCGCGCTCGGCGATGCGCGTCTTCAGATTCAGCGACAGCTTCTTCTGCGTACGCACCTTCTCGAACGAGTCGAGATCGGCGAGCAGCAGGCGGAAATCGGGATCGGCAGCGATGCGCTCTTCGTGCGAGTGCTCCAGCGTCGCGACCGCCTGGCTGAGCTGCGTTTCCTTGCCGAACTCGACCGGTCGGATGCGATCCCAGGGCAGGGCGCTCTCGCGCGTGCTCTCGCCGACTTCTTCGGTGCTGATCGCAGTCGGCATCGCGATGTCAGGCTGCACGCCGCGATGCTGGGTGCTCTCGCCAGTGACGCGGTAGTACTTGCCGATGGTCACCGTGAGCTGGCCGAAGCCCGGATCCGGGCCGAGCGCATAGCGGTCGAGCGGATACAGGTTCTGCACCGAGCCCTTGCCGTAGGTCTGCTGCCCGACGATGAGGCCGCGGCCGTAATCCTGGATGGCTGCCGCGAAGATCTCGGAAGCGGACGCGCTGAAGCGGTCCACCAGCACGATCAGCGGGCCGTCCCACGCGATGGTCGGCTCGGGATCGTCGAGCACTTCCACGCGGCCGCCGGTCTCGCGCAACTGGACGATGGGGCCACCGGGGACGAAGAGCCCCGACAGCGCGGTGGCCTCGGTGAGGTGGCCGCCGCCGTTGCCGCGCAGATCCATGATCAGCGCTTCGATGTGATCGTTCTTCTGCAGCTCCTCGATCAGCTTGCGCACGTCGCGCGTGGTGCTGCGGTAATCCTTGGCGCCGGACGTCTTGGCCTCGAAGTCCTGGTAGAAGCTCGGCACGTTGATGACGCCGATCGCGACTTCCTTCTCGCCGCGCTTGATCTTGCGCACTTCCTTCTGCGCAGCCTGCGCTTCGAGCGTGACTTTGCTGCGCACGAGCGCCAGCTCTTTCTCGGCCGAGCCGGGAGCAGCGCCGGCGGGCAGGATCTGCAGGCGCACGGTCGTGCCGACCTTGCCGCGGATGATCTGCACCACGTCGTCGAGGCGCCAGCCGACCACGTCGGTCCACTTGCCGCCCTTGCCTTCGCCGACGGCGAGAATGCGGTCATTGGCATTCAGCGAGCCATCCACGGCAGCGGCGCCGCCGGGCAGGATGTTCAGCACGGTGACGTAGTCGTCGACGAGCTGCAGCGAAGCGCCGATGCCCTCGTACGACAGGCTCATCTGGATGCGGTACTCCTCGGAATTGCGGGGCGAGAAGTAGCTGGAGTGCGGGTCGAACACGTGCGCGAACGCATTCATGAAGACTTCGAAGATATCGTCGCTCGTGACCTGCTCGGTGCGTTTGAGCACGCGCTCGTAGCGCTTCTGCAGGATGTCGCGCGCTTCGGGCCAGGTCTTCTCGGTGAGCATCAGCGACAGGGCGTCGTTCTTCACGCGCTTGCGCCAGATCTCGTTCAGCTCATCGGGCGTCTTCGCCCACGGCGCCTTGGCGCGGTCGAACTCGAACGACTCGTCGACGGTGAAATCGGGCTCGGTCTTCAGGAGCTGCAGCGCGTAGCTGACGCGCTCGTGGTTGCGGACCTGGAAGCGGTTGAACATCGTGAATACCGGCTCGAGCTGTCCGGCGACGACGGCGTCGTCGAGCTGGTAACGGAAGTGCTCGAACTCGGCGATGTCGCTGGCGAGGAAGTAGCTGCGGCCGCCGTCGAGCTGCTCGATGAAGCGATCCAGCACCAGCGCGGAAACCGGATCGTTGATCGGCGACTGCCGGTAGTGCGAGCGCTCGATGACGTTGCTGACGAGCTTGCTGACGCGCCGCTGGCGCTCGGTTGGTGAGAGGTCCTGGGTATCGGCGGTCGCGACAGCCTTGGCCACTGGCGCCTGAGCCGTGCCGGCGAGCAGGCCGCAAACCACGACGAGTGCCGGCAGACTGAACAGAAGCGTCGCGCGGCGGGAGCGGGCGGGCTTGCGGGCAGGTTCGCCCGACGGAGACTGATGCGGCGACTGATACACTGTTTCACATCCTCATCTGGGAGCGGGCAGCACCGATATACAGATTTCGGCGCGTGCCAGCAGGTTCCCGAAATCAGCTTCGAACCGTTCTATGGGCAAGGCTAGAGACACCCTGCGCTCCGATCAAGTACGCCAAAGTCGGTCCGCCGGACGCGCGTCTGCGCCGCGGACCCCATGCCGGAGCCGTGCATGCGTCCACTCGCGGTCCTGAACGCTATCGTGTTTGGGTCGGCCGCTGCCATCACGTTCGGCCTGGCCGGGGTGCTGGTGATCTTCCTCGTTTTGCAGGGACAGTATCCGCAGATGCGCGCGGAATTTCCTGTCCTGGTTCGCAGCAGCGCGCTGTTTGCCCTGCTGGCGGGCGTTTCCGGGGCAAGCTTGCTGGGCATGCTGAAGGGCAGGCGATGGCGCTGGCTGGCTCATGCAGCCATGTGGCTGGTCGTCGCGGGCATAGCGGCTTTGTACTGGCCGCGGTAAGGCGCCGGACATGGGGGAATCCCCCAAAAAGCCTTGAGGCAAGTACTTGCGAAGGAGTTCGCCGGAAATGGCGCGCTGCACTTGTCAGCGCTTGTTGACGCGTTCCCAGGCGTTGCGTTTCTCGAACGAGCCGCTGTTGTACGGATCGAAGCCTTTGCTTCCCGTACCTTTCTTGCGGACGGTCGTCGTGCCGGACTGCTCTGCGGAGCGACCCGGAGGCGCCGTGAAGCGCGCGGGCTCGTCCGTGTCCTGGACCTCGTCGTTACGCCCGCCAAACCACTTGGCGAACCACATGATCGTTACTCTTCCCGAACCACAACCAAATCAAGGGGATCTTTTCGTCTTGTGAGCCGGAAGATTACACGCGCGGGCCTTCGGGAAAATCCCCAATCGCGGGAATTGTGAGCGTGGTCACATTCCCTTCGAGCCTCTCGTGCTTTGCGTTCAGTCGGTGCTGACGCGCGGCTCGACGCGGCGATGCTCGTCGGACGTGTGCCGAGGAGCGGCGGGTCGGTTCTGGGCTTCCGAGGGTTCCTGCGGGTCGCGGCCTGCACCCGCGAACACGAGGCGCAGTAGCGAAATCAGCACCAGCGGCCCCAGTGCGATGGCCCAGGCCCGCACCGACGGCTCGGCGAGATCGCCGAAAAAGTCGCCGTAGAAGCGGCCGAGGCGGCCGGTGTCGCCGTACGGACCGAGCAGCGCGCCGCCGACAAAGAAGATCGCAGCGGGCATCAGAAACAGGCCGATGGCGAGCCAGATGCTCGCGAAGATCGTTTCGAAGCGCGCGCGGCGCCGATAGCGGTTGCCGGCGCCATCGGGAGTGGCAGTGGTGGGCTCAGCAGCGGGTTGGTCCATGAATTGAGGATATCATCGCGCCCCGAACCCAGAGGACCCGAGGCGCCGATGACAGCAGGGGCTGATGCACGACCTCCCACGCGCACGGCCGTGATCGGCGTGGGTTACCTCGGACGCTTTCACGCACAGAAGTACGCGCAACTCCCGCAGTCGCAACTCGTCGCAGTCGTCGATGCGGACACCGCCGCTGCGTCGAAGGTCGGGGCGGAGCTTGGCGTGCCGGCGGTCGGTGACTATCGCGAAATTCTCGATCGAGTGGACGCCGTGAGTCTCGCGGTGCCGACTCCACTGCACCATCCCATCGGCCGCGCGCTGCTCGAGCACGGCATTCACGTGCTCGTCGAGAAGCCGATCGCAACGACGGTCGACGAGGCGCGCGAGCTCATCGACGTCGCGCGTGCGCACGGTTGCACGCTGCAGGTCGGCCATCTCGAGCGCTTCAATCCGGCGATTCTCGCCGCAGCCGGCCGTCTGAAGCAGCTCCGCTTCGTCGAGTCGCACCGGCTCGCGCCGTTCAAATTGCGCGGCACCGATGTGAGTGTGGTGCTCGACCTGATGATTCACGACATCGACCTGATCCAGGAGCTGGTCGGCGCGCCGATCGAGAGCATCGACGCGGTCGGCGCCAGCGTGTTCTCCAACGAGATCGACATCGTGAACGCGCGCATCCGCTTTCACGGCGGCTGCGTTGCGAATACGACGGCGAGCCGGATCAGCATGAAGCAGGAGCGCAAGCTCCGGATCTTTCAGGACGACGCCTACCTGTCGATCGACCTGCAGCAGAAGGTTCTGACGGTCATCCGCAAGAAGGACGCGGCGCCCGTGGAATCGCCCGCGCAAGTGTCGATCGAAGAGGATTCCTTCGATCAGGGCGATGCGCTGCTGGCGGAAATCGAGGCGTTCCTGCGCGCCGTCCGCGAGGGCAGTCCACCCGTCGTGAGCGGTGAAGACGGGCTGCGTGCGCTCGAAACGGCGATGCAGATCACCCTTCTCGTGCAGCAGTCGGCGCAGAAACCGGCTTAGAGAGCTGCTCGCGCTCGAGCGAATGCAGCGGCCGACCGGCGACTTCCTGTGCCGCCTTCTGCAGGCGCACCAGGCTCACCGTGCCGCGCTCACTTGCAAGCTTGCGCGCAACGTCATCGAGACTCGCCTTGCCGCCAGTGACACTGCGAATCTCCGCATCGGCCGCGCGCAGCGCAACCACGGCGCGTGCGGTCGTGGCTCCATTCGAATACGAGCCAAACAATGTCGTCGAGCGTTGCGCCCACTGCGACAAGTGCTTCAGTGCCTGCTTGTAGCGCTGCTCGCTGATGCCGCCCGAGCGGCGCAGCGTTTCCAGCGAATAGAGCTCGGCGAGGCCTTCCACGATCCAGTCGCTTTCCTCGTCGCCGCGGATGCCGAGCGCGATGTGCCCCAGCTCGTGCAGCAGCGTGCTGGTACGGTTCTCGCTGATCAACGGTCGGTCGGAATGCAGGAACATCGACGACGGTCCCGACAACCCGCCGCGCCACATCGGATCGCCGGCCGAGACGATCAGCAGTCGCGGCGGGAGGTGCGGAAAAGTTTCCTCCAGGCGCGGCAGCGTGAACTTCAGGAATGCCAGCGTGTCCTGCCGCCGCACATTGTCGCCGGCAGGCGCCGCGACGACGACGCGCACGCTGCCGATCTTTTCGTTGCGGCTGCCGATCTTGCCCACCAGCATCCAGCCTTCGGGCTGATCGAAGCGGCGGGTCGGATCGTCGATCGGATAACGCAGATCGCCGACCGATCCATACGGCGTCGCAGCCGTCCACTCCTTCGGCAATTGGAATTCCAGCGTCGCGCGTGAGTGCAGACTCTTGCGTGCCGTGACGCTCGCGCGCGGCACCATCTTCTCCGCGCGGAAGATCGCCCAGTCGCCTGTCATGCGCGAGTCGTAATGTTGCGGCGAACGTTCGTGATCGACGACGAACTCATAGCGCAGCCGCGAGTTGTGACCCTTCGGCTGCCAGGTCACGTGCGATGGCTCGATCTGCAACGGATCCGTCGACGTGAATTTCTTGTGCCGGCGCGCATCGACGTGCAGCACGATGCGGCTCGGCAGGCGCTCGCCGGTGAGAGCGATCTCCACGTCGACGACGCCAGCTTCCGGGCGGAAGTGCGCCCGGTAGGCGACGTCGTAGTAGCGGGGCGCTGCGGCAGTGGCGGCCCCCGGCGTCAGCAGGGACAGCGACAGGAGCAGCGGGGCGAGGCGGCGGGCAGGCATCGTCGGGGAGTGTACCTGCCTTGAAATAAATAGGGCCCGCCCTATGTAACGGCTCATCGAACTTCGTTCGTTGTAGTCACCATGGAGATACGACCATGACACTCATTCGCTATGAGCCCTGGAGTGTGCTGAATCAGCTGCACGGGCAGATCAACCGCCTGTTCGACGCCGAGATCGACCGCGACGCGTCAACCTCCGCCGCGACCGCCGACTGGATTCCGCAGGCGGACATCGAGGAGTACACCGACCGCTTCGTGTTGAAGCTGGACGTTCCGGGCGTCGAGCTCGAGGCAGTCGAAATCACGCTCGACAATGGCCTGCTCACCCTCAGCGGCGAGCGTGCCAAGGATGCCTCCGGCAAGGACGTGCAGCGCACGCGCGTCGAGCGCCCGCACGGCCGCTTCCATCGCCGCTTCACGTTGCCTGACACTGTCGACGCAGCGGGTGTGCGCGCGACCGGCCGCAACGGCATCGTCGAAGTGACGATTCCGAAGCAGCCGAAAGCACAGCCGCGCCGCATCCAGGTCGCGACTGCCTGACGCGGTAGACATTGGCGCACTTACACGGGCCTGACGGCAGTGCCGTCCGGCCCGTTTTCGTTTACGATGCGCCGCCGTCCCCGCGAGGCTTTTTTTACGGAGAGCGAATGACGATTCCGGCTGGCGCCCGGCTGCGGGCAGCCGTGGCAGAAGAGCGACCCCTGCAGGTCGTCGGTGCAATCAACGCGTACAGCGCTCTGCTGGCGCAGCGTGCCGGGTTTCGCGCTCTGTACCTGTCGGGTGCCGGCGTTGCGAACGCCTCCTTCGGACTTCCCGACCTCGGCATCACCAGTCTCAACGACGTCTGCGAAGACGTGCGCCGCATCGCAGGCGCGACCGAGCTGCCGCTGCTCGTCGACGCCGACACCGGGTGGGGCGCGGCTTTCAACATTGCGCGCACGACTGCCGAATTGAGCCGCGCCGGAGCCGGCGGCATGCACCTGGAGGACCAGGTCCAGGCGAAGCGCTGCGGTCATCGTCCCGGCAAGGCATTGGTCGGTGCCGACGAGATGGCCGATCGCATCAAGGCCGCCGTCGACGGCCGGAGCGACGATTCCTTCGTGATCATGGCGCGGACCGACGCGCACGCCGTCGAAGGTCAGGCTGCCGCGATCGAACGCGCACAGCGCTACGTCGCGGCCGGCGCAGACATGATCTTCGCCGAGGCGCTGGCAACGCTCGACGAGTACCGTCAGTTCACGACCGCCGTCAAAGTGCCGGTGCTCGCGAACATCACCGAGTTCGGCAAGACACCGCTGTTCACCGTGCCGGAGCTCGCGGCGGTCGGGGTCGGTCTCGTGCTCTATCCCTTGTCAGCGTTCCGTGCCATGAGCCGCGCGGCGGAAAAGGTCTACGGGACGATTCGCTCGCAAGGGACGCAGAAGGCTGCGGTCGACGCGATGCAGACGCGCGCCGAGTTGTACGAAGTGCTCGGCTATCACGAATACGAGCGCAAGCTCGACGATCTGTTCGGAAGGCAGTCATGAGCGAAACAACTCCCGGCTTCAAGCCGAAGAAGTCGGTCGCGCTGTCCGGCGTGGTCGCCGGTAACACTGCGCTGTGCACGGTCGGCCGCACCGGCAACGATCTGCACTATCGCGGTTACGACATCCTCGACTTCGCAATGAAGTCCGAGTTCGAAGAGATCGCGTATCTGCTGGTCCACGGCAAGTTGCCGAACCACGCAGAGCTGGCGGCGTACAAAGCGAAGCTCATGCGTCTGCGCACGTTGCCGGCCGCAGTGCGCGGTGTTCTGGAGCAGCTCCCGGCCGCCAGCCATCCGATGGATGTGATGCGCACCGCAGTATCGGCGCTCGGCTGCGTGCTTCCGGAGAAAGACGACCACAACGCGGCCGGCGCGCGCGACATCGCGGATCGGCTGATCGCGAGTCTCGGCTCGATGCTGGTCTACTGGTATCACTACAGCCACGCCGGCAAGCGCATCGACGTGGACAGCGAGGATGATTCGATCGGCGGCCACTTCCTGCACCTGCTGCACGGAGAACGCCCGGACCGCGATTGGGTGCACGCGATGCACACTTCGCTCATCCTGTACGCGGAGCATGAGTTCAACGCTTCGACGTTTACGGCGCGCGTCATCGCGGGCACCGGCGCCGACATGTACTCGGCGATTGCGGGCGCGATCGGCGCCTTGCGCGGACCGAAGCATGGCGGCGCGAACGAAGTCGCGTTCGAGATCCAGCAACGCTACGAGACGCCCGACCAGGCCGAGCAGGACATTCGCGCGCGCGTCGCGAACAAGGAAGTCATCATCGGCTTCGGCCATCCGGTGTACACGATCTCCGATCCGCGCAACGAAGTGATCAAGAGCGTCGCGCGGCGGCTCGCCGAAGGCAGCGGCGACCTGAAGATGTACTCCGTCGCCGAGCGCCTCGAAGGGGTCATGAAGCAGGCGAAGAATATGTTCCCGAACCTCGACTGGTACTCGGCCGTGTCCTATTACCTGATGGGCGTGCCGACCGCGATGTTCACGCCGCTGTTCGTCATCGCACGCACGACCGGCTGGGCCGCGCACGTGATCGAGCAGCGCATCGACGGCAAGATCATCCGTCCGAGCGCCAACTACACCGGGCCGGAGAACCTGAAGTTCGTGCCGCTCGACGAGAGAAAATGAACGAGAGGAAATGACGCAAGCATGTCGACCCACGATTACAAATCCGCCGAACGACCCGCTCCCGATAAGGTTCTCGCCGATATCGCCGACTACGCGCTGTCTTATCGCATTGACAGCAAGACGGCCTACGAAACCGCCTACTACTGCCTCATGGATACGCTCGCCTGCGGATTCCAGGCGCTGCAGTACCCTGCCTGCACGAAGCTGATGGGGCCGGTCGTTCCCGGCGCCACGCTGCCGGGCGGCGCGCGTGTGCCGGGAACTTCGTACGAGCTCGATCCGGTGCAGGCGGCGTTCAACATCGGCGCGATGATCCGCTGGCTCGATTTCAACGACACGTGGCTCGCGGCCGAATGGGGTCATCCGTCGGACAACCTCGGCGCAATCCTCGCCGTCGCCGATTACCTGTCGCGCCGGAGCGCATCGCAGGGTGCGAAGGGGCTCGTCGTCCGCGACGTGCTGACGGCGATGATCAAGGCGCACGAGATCCAGGGCGTCACTGCGCTGGAGAACAGCTTCAATCGTGTCGGTCTCGATCACGTGCTGCTCGTTCGCATCGCTTCGACTGCCGTCGCTACCGCGATGCTTGGCGGCACGCGCGACCAGGTGATCAACGCGGTGTCGAATGCGTGGATCGACGGCGGCGCGCTGCGTACCTATCGTCATGCGCCGAACACCGGGTCTCGCAAGAGCTGGGCCGCAGGCGATGCAACGAGCCGCGCCGTGCGTCACGCGCTGATCGCGCTGACCGGCGAGATGGGCTATCCCTCGGCGCTCACCGCGAAGACCTGGGGCTTCCAGGACGTGCTGTTCAAAGGCAAGGCGCTGTCGTACCCGCAGAGCCTGGGCAGCTACGTCATGGAGAACGTGCTGTTCAAGATTTCGTATCCGGCGGAGTTCCACGCGCAGACCGCGGTCGAGGCCGCGATGACGCTGCACCCGCAGATCGCGAGCCGCCTGGACCAGATCGAACGCATCGTCATCGAAACGCAGGAGCCCGGCGTCCGCATCATCGACAAGACCGGCAAGCTCGCGAATCCGGCCGATCGCGATCACTGCATCCAGTACATGGTTGCGATTCCACTGATCTTCGGTCGCCTCACGGCGGCGGATTACGAGGACGCGGTTGCCAACGATCCGCGCGTCGACCGGCTGCGCAGCCTCATGCAGGTGCGCGAGAACACGCAGTTCACCGAGGAATACTACGCAGCGGACAAGCGGTACATCGGCAATGCCGTGCAGGTGTTCTTCCGCGACGGCAGCTCCACGCAGCGCGTCGCAGTCGACTATCCGATCGGTCACCGCAAGCGCCGCGCCGAAGGCATGCCTGTGCTGGTCAAGAAATTCGAAGCGTCTGTCGCGGCGCATTTCACGCCGAAGCAGACCGAATTGGTCAAGGCGCTGTTTGCAGACCGCGCGCGGCTGGAGCAGATGCCGGTGCAGGAGTTCGTAGCCGGGTTGGTCAAAAACTAAGAAGAAGGAGCTGGCGGCTGGCCCCGCCAGCCACCGGTTCGGGAGTTCCTGGGGATGTCCGCCACGTTTCGCACGTTGGTGATCGGCGCTAGCGCCGCGAGCCGTAATCTGCTCGCGCGCCTCATCGACGGCTCCGACATCGTCATCGACGACGTCGTGACGCCGGAGCAGGTCGTGGCGAGCGTTGCACGCCGCGCACCGGATCTGTTCGTGATCGACGCGGAGCTGGATGCGCAGGCGGTGACGACGGTCTGTGGACTGCTCAAAGCGAATCCCGCGACGGTCCTGCTGCCGCTGCTGGCGATCGCGCGATCCGCCAAGCAACGCCTTGGGGCCTTCGAGGCGGGCGTCGACGACTTTCTGACCCATGCCGTTCGGCGCGAAGAGTTCCTGGTGCGGGTTCATGCACTGCTGCGTGTCAGCGCCGCGCGGCGACAACTTGCCGCCGAACAGCTCTCGCAGGAAGTTCAGCAGCGCGAGCTGATCCATGCCGCGTTCCGCCGCTACATCTCGCCGAAGCTCGCCGACAAGATCCTGTCCGATCCGCAGCTCCGCGACTTCACGCTGGGCCAGACGCAGGTGCGCACTCGCGCCGCCGTCATGTTCGCGGACATGCGCGGCTTCACGGCGATCTCCGAGCAGTTGAACCCGGTCGAGGTCGTCGCGCTGCTCAACGAGTTCTTCGCGCTGCTGACCGACATCACGTTCGAATACGACGGCACCGTCTTCAACATGGCCGGCGACGGCCTCATGGTCGGCTTCGGCGTGCCCATCGAGCAGGCCGATGGCAGCGCTCGTGCGATCGCTGCCGCGCGCAGCATGCTCGACAAGTTCGCGGTGCTCGCGGAGCGCTGGCGGGAGCGTTATGGCGTCGAGACGGGATTGGGCATCGGCATCAACGTCGGCGATGTCATCGCCGGCAACGTCGGCTCGGCTGCGTACATGAACTACACGATCATCGGCGACACGGTGAATGTCGCTTCGCGGCTCGGCCAGCGGGCGAGGGCAGGGGAGATGCTGTTCTCCGACGCCGTAAAGCATTCGCTCGACGAGCACGGCGTGAGCATCGGGGCCCTGGCGTTACCAGCACTGGTCCTGCGCGGGCGCTCGACGCCGATCGACATCTTCTGCGTCCCGTCCGTCGCGCGCCTCGACTTCCGCCCCGCCTGACGCTACATTCGGGCCATGTCTCTTCCGCGCGCACATTCGTTCGCATTTCGATTTACCGGCCCCGGCCTGTTCCAGGCGTCGGGTGTCGCGATCGTGCGCTAGAAACTCCGTCGGTTCCTCCAGTCCACCTCGCGTAGCCCAGACCGCCTGAACCGGTCCGGGGGTTCGCTTTTCGTCCGCCGCTTGCGCGGCGCCCTGAACCGAACTTCGCCAGGTGCTGAAATGACTACGCAACCTCTCGATTCACAGCTTCTCGATCCGGGGGCCTACGGCCGCTTGCTCGCGTTGCGCGACCTGACCGACGCAGCGCTCGGTCCGCACGCCATGCAACTTCTCGTGCAACACGCTCTCGATGCCTTGCTCGCGGCGTGGAACTGTCCTGTGGTCGTGTACCGCGCGCCGCCGCTGGTACCGGCCGCCGACAATTATGATGACCTCGGCTATCCGCCGGACGGCGCATCGCGCGACGCGCGCTACACACGTTATCTGACGCCGGAGCTGCTCCTGCGCACGCAGACCTCCGCGATGATTCCGCGGGCGTTGCGCATGATTGCGCCGGCGCGCTACGCAGACGTGCTGCTCGCGTGCCCGGGTCTCACGTACCGGCGCGACGCAATCGACCGGCTGCACGTCGGCGAGCCGCACCAGCTCGACCTGTGGCGAATCGTGCAGCGTCCGCTGACCCGTGACGATCTCGTCGCGATGATCGAAGCGGTTGCAGGCGCGATGCTCCCGGGTGTGCCGCTGCGGCTGGAGCCTGCCGTACATCCGTACACGCTCGACGGCCTCGAGGTTTACGGCAACGTACAGGGACGCTGGGTCGAAATCCTGGAGTGCGGCCGCGCACATCCGGAGCTGCTCGCTGACGCGGGCCTGGCTTCGGCGTCGGGGTTGGCCTCGGGGTTGGCGATGGGCATCGGCCTCGATCGCATGCTCATGCTGCGCAAGGGCATCGAGGACATTCGCGCGCTGCGTTCCACCGATCCGCGCATCCAGGCGCAGATGCTGGACCTGGAGCCTTATCGAGCCGTGTCCTCGCAACCACCCATTTATCGCGACCTGTCGGTCGCCGTGGCCGAAGAGGCGAATGTCGAAGAGCTTGGCGACCGCGTGCGCTCCACGCTCGCAGCCGCCAGTGGCAGCATCGAATCCGTCGAAGTGTTGTCCGAGACTTCGTATCTCGAACTCTCGCTCGCCGCGCGCCGGCGGCTTGGCATCTCGCCGCGCCAGAAGAACGTGCTGCTGCGGCTGGTGATTCGCGACCTGGAGCGCACGCTCACATCGGCTGAGGCGAACGAGTTGCGCGATGCGGTTTACGCCGTGCTGCACGAGGGCAGCGTGCGGACATGGGCGTCGAAGGAGATGCAGCTATGACGCGTACGGGCGGATGAGCTTCAGGTCGGCGACAAAGCGCTCGTAGGCTTCGTCCCGATCCTCGTCCGGCACTCGGAGCAGGAACGAGGGATGCACCGTCACCAGCACGTCCGCCCCGGCGCCGAGCCTGGCCTGTGCCGCCGATATGACCCGGCCGCGATTCTTCTCGATCGCAGTGGCACGCCCGAAGATCGCGCGGGCCGCCGTCGCGCCGAGCGCGACGATCAAGTTGGGCCGCACCAGTGCGAGCTCGCGCTCCAGCCACTGGTGACACGCATTGATCTCCAGCTCGTTCGGCTTCTTGTGGATCCGTCGCTTGCCGCGCGGCTCCCATTTGAAGTGCTTGACGGCGTTCGTGACGTACGTCGCCTTGCGATCGATCGCGGCGTCGACCAGCGCGCGATCGAGCAGCTTGCCGGCCGGCCCGACGAAGGGCTCGCCGGCGCGATCCTCCTGATCGCCGGGCTGCTCGCCGACCAGCATGATGCTCGCGGACTGACGCCCGACGCCGAAGACCGTCTGCGTGGCGTTCTTCCACAGGGGGCAATCGCGGCAGTGTGCCGCCTGCTCGCGGACGGCGGCGAGCGATCGATAGGGGTGAGGCTTGGCGGCGTCGCCCATGACCCAGCAACGGGCGCGTCTTCGGGGCAGTTCCGCCTACTTGTTACGTTTCGGTTTGAGCTCGCCGTCGCCGTCGCCGATCTCATAGTCGTCGAAATCCGACAACTGCTCTGCCGTCTGCCGCTCTTCGCGGATGCGCTCCAGCCGCCGCCACGCAGGCTCGCCGGCTTTCACGACGGTCTTCTTGCGCTTGTCGAGGTCGGCGATCAGGTGATCGACGTCGAGGTCGTCGGAATCGACGGCACCGCCATCGTCTTCTTCATCGTCGAACTCTTCGGATTCCGGCTTTTCGCTCATCACACAAGTGGCGTGCGCCTTCGACGGCGGTTGCGTGGAGTTGGCGACTATATAAGAGGTCGCGTGCCGTCCCGCAATAGCGACTTTTGGGCAACGCGCCGCGCGTCATTTAATGAGTTGATTGAGCTGGAAAATCGGCAGCAGCATCGCGAGCACGATCAGGAGCACGAGCCCGCCCATCACCAGAATCATCAAAGGCCCGAGCAGGCCGACGACGGCGCCGAGGATCGAGTCCATCTCGCGCTCCTGGTTCGTCGCCGCGCGATCCAGCATCGTCTCCAGGTCGCCGCTGGTTTCGCCCGACGAGATCAGGTGGATCATCATCGGCGGAAACATTTTCGAGGTGCCGAGCGAGCGGCCGATCGGCGCGCCCTCGCGCACGCGCGCCGCGGCGTCCTGCACGGCATCGCGCATCGGCAGATTCGTTACGACCTCGCCGGCGATGCGCAGCGCTTCCAGGACCGGCACGGCGCTGGAGGTGAGCGTCGAGAATGTGCGCGCGAAACGGGCAGTGTTGTTGCCGCGAACCACTTTGCCGATGAGCGGCACGCGCAACAGCACCTGGTGGAACCGACGCCGCGCTGCCGGGTCGCGCAGCCAGCGGGTGAAAGCCACGGACCCAAGGACGAGCACGACCAGGAGCAGCAGCCCCCAGTGGCGCAGGAAGTCCGAGAATGCGATGAGCACCTGCGTGAGGATCGGCAGCTCGGCCTTCGAGTTCTCGAACTGCTTGACGATCTTGGGCACGACGAACGTCAGCAGCATCGCCACGATCGCGACGCAGACGACGAACAGCAGCACCGGGTACAGCATCGCCGTCAGCGTGCGACTACGAAGCTGCTCGCGGCTTTCTGTGTAGTCGGCCAGGCGCTCCAGTACGGTGTCGAGGTGGCCCGATTGCTCGCCCGCCGAAACCGTCGCGCGATACAGCTCGGGGAACACGGCCGGAAAGTCGGCCAGGCCATCGGCCAGCGCGTGACCTTCCATCACCTTGGCGCGGACGCCCATGATGATACTGCGGACGCGCGGACGCTCGGTCTGTTCCGAGACGGCTAGCAGCGCTTCTTCCAGCGGCAGGCCGGAGCGCACCAGTGTCGAGATCTGGCGCGTCAGCAGCGAGAGATCTCCCGCAGAGATGCCACGTCGCAGTGAGAATTGCTTGCGTTCGCGACGGTTCTCGGTCTGCAGTACCTCGCTGACTGAGAGCGGCAGCAGGCTCTGATCGCGCAGCATCTGCCGGACCGCGCGCGCGGTGTCACCTTCGAGAACGCCTTTGCGCTCGCGCCCGGTTGCGTCGACAGCGGTGTATTCGAAGGCGCCCAATCAGTCCTCTAGTCTTCGCGCGTCACGCGCAGCACTTCTTCGATCGTCGTGGTGCCCGAGAGGATCTTCGCACGCCCGTCGTCGCGGATGCTGTGGGTCATGGTGCGTGCGTGCTTCTCCAGGTCCTGCTCGCTCGCGCCGTCGTGAATCATCGTACGCATCGCGTCATCGACCATCACCAGCTCGTAGATGCCGGTGCGGCCCTTGAAGCCGAGGTTGCTGTCGGCGCCGGGCCGATACAGCGTCGGGGAGGGTGCCGACGCCGGCAGGTTCAACAAACGCCGTTCGTACTCGCCGGCGACGTACGCTTCCTTGCTCTCCGGATTCAGTACGCGCACCAGGCGTTGTGCGAGAACGCCGACCAGGCTCGATGAGAGCAGGAAGGGCTCCACACCCATGTCGCGCAGGCGGGTGAGCGCACCGACTGCGGTGTTGGTGTGCAGGGTGGAGAGCACGAGATGTCCGGTCAGCGACGCCTGGACAGCGATGTGGGCGGTTTCCAGGTCGCGGATTTCGCCGACCATCACCACGTCCGGGTCCTGGCGCAGGATCGCGCGCAGGCCGCGTGCGAACGTCATCTCGACCTTGGTGTTGACCTGCGTCTGGCCGATACCGTCGATGTAATACTCGATCGGATCCTCGACGGTCATGATGTTGCGCGTGTTGTCGTTGATCCGCTCGAGCGACGCGTACAGCGTGGTGGTCTTGCCCGAGCCGGTCGGGCCCGTGACCAGCAGGATGCCGTGCGGCTTGTGGATCAGCTCGTCCATCTGCTTCTGCGTGCGCGGATCCATGCCGAGCGAATTCAGCTCGAGCCGACCCGCCTGCTTGTCGAGCAGACGCAGCACGACGCGCTCGCCGTGGCCGGCAGGAATCGTCGACACGCGCACGTCGACCGCGCGGCCGGCGACGCGCAACGAGATGCGGCCGTCCTGCGGCAGGCGCTTCTCGGCGATGTCGAGCTTGGACATGACCTTGATACGCGATACCACGAGCGGCGCGACAGCGCGGCGCGACTGCAAGACCTCGCGCAAGACGCCGTCGATGCGGAAGCGCACGACCAGGCGGTTCTCGAACGGCTCGACGTGAATGTCGGACGCGTTGTCCTTCACCGCCTGGGTGAGGATTGCGTTGATCAGCTTGATGATCGGCGCCTGGTCGTCGCTTTCGAGCAGGTCGGACGGCTCCGGCAGGTCCTGCGCGAGGTGCGCGAGGTCCGTTTCGTCATCCATGCCGCTGACCATCTGCTGGGCAACGTTCGTGCCGCCCTCGAACTGCTGCCGCAGGAGCTGCTCGAACGCTTCGGGGTCGACGCGCCGCAGCTGGAGCGGCAGGCCGAACACGCGCCGGACTTCGGCGATCGCAGCGGGTTGCGCGCCGGCGCGATAGACAGCTTCGGCGGACTGCTCGCCGGTCTTCTGGATGAGCACACCGTGGCGCTTGCAGAACGCGAACGTCAACCCGAGCGCCGGACTCGGGCGCGCAGCAGTGCCGGCGGCAAGGGCCGAAGCAGATTCCGGTAGCGCGCTCATACGACCTCCGTCTCGATGCGATGACTATTGCGGCTGCGGTGGCGGTTGCGACTGCGGCTGCTGTTCCGGCGGCGGAGTCTCCTTCAGCGGTGCAGTCTCTGCCGACTTCGTCGGATCCGTTCCCGGTGCGGGCGCTTTCGCGCCAGCGGTCGGATCGCCGTACTTCGACAGCTCTTCGATCGGCGGCAGCAGCGGCTGACGCTCGCCGGGCAGCAGCGTTACCTTGCCGTGGCGACGCTGGAGCTGCTGATTGCGCACCACGTTGTACTTGGCATTCGTCTCAATCGCGGCCTGGGCGCCGTCGCGGATGATCGTCGGACGGATGAACAGCATCAGGTTGCGCTTTTCCTTGTTGCCGCTGCGCGTCTTGAACAGCTCGCCGATGATCGGAATCGAGCCGAGGATCGGCACGCGGTTCTCGCTCTCGCGCGCCGTGTCGGTGATCAAGCCGCCGAGCACGACCACGCCGCCGTCGTCGACGAGCACCGTAGTCGTGACAGTGCGCTTGTTGGTGATCAGGTCGACCGCGCCCTGCGTGCCCTGCGCGACGCTGGAGTCTTCCTGCTCGATCTTGAGCATCACCGCGTCGCCTTCGTTGATCTGCGGCGTGATCTTGAGGATCGTGCCCACTTCTTCGCGCTGGATCGTCTGGAACGGATTGACCTGGCCCTGCTGGTTCGCCACGCCGGTGTTGGTGAAGGAGCCGGTGAGGAACGGCACCTCCTGCGCGACCTTGATCTCGGCCTCTTCGTTGTCGAGCGTGATGATCGAAGGCGTCTGCAGGATGTTGCTGTTGCTGTCGCCGCGCAGAGCGCGCAGCAGCAGCGCGAAATTGGTGCCTGAATCGAGGAAGCGGCCCGCGCCCAGGGTCAGGCCGGACGGCAACAACGACGGGTCGATATTGTCCCGGTCCGCGATCGCCGCAGCGATGCTGCCAATGCTGGAGCCACCGACCGTCTGGTTGAACGTGCCGATCGGCACGGTGCTGTCGGAGTCGGTGTTGCCCACTGCCCAGTTCACGCCGAGCTCGGCGGACTTGAGCTCCGAGACGTCGACCAGGATGGCCTCGACCAGCACCTGCAGCCGGCGGATGTCGAGCTTGTCGACCACACCCATGATCGAACGCATGATCTTCGGCGGCGCGGTGATGACCAGCGCGTTCGTCTGCTTGTCGGCCCAGATGGTGGTGTTGCGGTCGGCCGCCGCCTGCGCTCCGCCGGCTTGCGCAGGCGCTCCCGGCGCGGCCTGCGTGATGCCGGTCACCTGTTCCTTGAGCTTGCCGGCGATCTGCTCGGCGTCTGCGTAGTTCAGATAGCGCACGCGGGTATCGCCGCCGGTCTCGAGCGGCGTGTCGAGGTGCGTGACGAGCGCCTTCAGGCGCAGGCGTTGCGCTTTCTCGCCGGAAATCAGCACGCTGTTGGTGCGGTCGTCCGCGACCAGCCGTGCGTTGGTGCCTGCCGCTTCCGCCTGCTGACCGGGCCCCTGGTTCAGCGCGTTGACGACGCGCACGATCTCGGACGCGCTGGCGTTCTCCAGCCGCACGATGTCGATCTCTTCGTCGCCGCCCTGATCGATGCGCTGGATGATGCGCATCATGCGGCTCACGTTGCTGGCGCGGTCCGAGATGATCAGCATGTTCGACGCCGGGTACGCGACCAGGTGACCGTATTGCGGAATCAGCGGCCGGAGTACCGGCACGAGCTGCGCAGCGCTCACGTTGCGCACGGCGATGACCTGCGTGATGAACTCGTCCGAGTTCTTGTTCACGCGATCCGGCAGGTCTTCCTGGCCGGGCAACTGACGCGCGTTCGCGTCCGGAATGATCTTGATCGAGTTGCCCGACGGCACGGCGACGAAGCCATGCACCTGCAGGATCGACAGGAAGGTCTCGTAGAACGCGTCCGGCGACATCGGCGTCGAGGAAAGGATCGTCACTTGCGCGCGCACGCGCGGATCGACGATGAAAGTCTTGCCCGTGATCTGGCTGACGGCCTCGATGATCTGCGTGAGGTCGGCGTCGCGGAACGCCGGGGTGATCGTCGTCTGCTGCTGGCCCTGCGCCTGCTGCTGCTGCTGTTGCGCCGGCGCCGCGCCCCAGGTCAGCGCGCACGCGACCGCGAACGCGACGAGCCGCGCGCGATAGCCATTGTTCTTCTTGAAGATCGTCATGGACGGTCCTTGCATTCTTTGGCGGGGGCCTGGTGAGTCATTCCGGCTCGGGCGTGAAGTTGGGCGTCGGGATCGGCCGCTGCTGGCCGGTCCTGCCCGGCGGCGGCGCGTTCGCATCCGGCAACATGATCTGGGCAGTGTTGAGCGTGAGCTCCTGCGACTGCCCGTTGCGCTCGACCGTCACGCTGACGCGGTCGGAAGTGCCGATCGTGTTGAAGATCTCCATGCCCCGTTGCGGGTCGTCGAGCGGCGTGCCGTTGATCGACAGCACCAGATCCCCGGGCTGCAGCCCGAGCTTCGCGAACTGCTGGCGATTGCGGCCGGGATAGACGCGGTAGCCGCGTTGCACGCCGTTCGCAAACACCGGCTGCGGGCGCACGATTTCCGCGAACGCCGTCGGATTCGTTTCGGCGATGCGCCGGAGGTTGTCCGCGAATTGACCGCCGCCCGGTCGCGGCGGTGCCGCCGCAGTGCGGGTGATGATGCCGGCGGTGTTCGGCCGCGGCAGCGACAATGTTTCGAGCTGGCCGTTGCGATCCAGAATGACGCGATCGAGGTAGACCGAGTGCAGCTTCGTGCCGGGGCGGACGACAGAGCCGACCGTATACACCTTGGCGGATTGCGGCGACTCGCCGATCACTGCCAGGCCCTTGGTAGGATCGTTCGAGGCGAAGACCGCGGACAGGACCAGGTTCATCTGCGTCGGCTGTGCGTCTTCAGGAGCAACCTGTTCGGCCTGCGGCATCCCGAACAGATGCGCAGTCGCGATCGCCTGGACGTCGATGCCTTTACGCACCGCGGCGGCGGGCGCCGGGGCCATGACCATGTCGCCTGCGTCGGCGGGCGCACGACGCTCCAGTAACAGCCACGTGAGTTGCACGAGCTGCCACGCAATCGCGACGACGAGGACGACAGTCAGCGCCTGCGGCAAGGTCCGTGTGGCGCGGTCCAGCCATTGCTGACCCGACAGCGTTTGTAACTCACGCAGAGTGGCGGAAAAGGACATTACTGGTGTAAGAGCGACGGCTGCACGACAACGGCTACTAACGCAGTGACCACGGCTTCGGGTTGTAAGCGCTCCATGATAAGGAGTCGCGCGAGCCTGTCACAAGAGATTGTTCTCATTGGTGAAAGTTACGTCGCAAAACACCGGTCACTGACTGCAGGAGGCGACACGTTCCGCGCCGGGCAACCCAGGCGCATGACCGGGTAAATTCGCCCTGCGATTCGTGCGTAACTTACTGCGGCTGCTGTAGTTGCGCTTTGCTCGACGCAGCGCACGTTACGAGGGCTGCTGCCTTGTATTGTCTGGATTTCCACCCTATAAAGAGTCCGAATTAGCATGCGTCGACGTTGATGACTGAAGAGAGCACACGGCGTGAGCACGAGCTCGTTACCGAAGAGGCCGAGCCCAAGCTCAAGCGACCACCGCTTTATCAGGTCGTCCTGCTGAACGACGACTACACGCCCATGGAATTCGTCGTGGATGTGCTGGAGCGCATCTTCAACATGGATCGGACGACCGCGACGCGCGTTATGCTGGAGGTGCACACCCGGGGCAAGGGCGTCTGCGGCGTCTTCACGTTCGAGATCGCCGAGACCAAGGTCGCGCAGGTGACGACATACGCGCGGCAGCATCAGCACCCGCTCCTGTGCACCATGGAAGAGACGTGAAGACCGAGAGATCTAAGTGTTAAGCAGCGAACTCGAAATCTGTTTGAACGAGGCGTTCCAGTCGGCGCGCGAGGCGCGCCACGAGTTCATGACGGTGGAGCACCTGCTGCTCGCCATCGTGGACACGCCGAAAGTACGCGAGATCCTGCGGGCCTGCGGCGCCGACGTCGCCCGCCTGCGCAAGGATCTGAAAGACTTCATCGACCAGACCACCCCCCGGCTCAAAGACGACGATGACCGCGAAGTGCAGCCGACGCTGGGCTTCCAGCGTGTCCTGCAGCGCGCCGTGTTCCATGTGCAGTCGAGCGGCAAGAAGGAAGTGACGGCGGCGAACGTGCTGGTCGCGATCTTCAGCGAGAAGCACTCGCATGCGGCCTATCTGCTGTCGATGCAGGACGTCGCGCGTCTCGACGTCGTCAACTACATCTCGCACGGCCTGTCGAAGGTCGAGGATCGTTCCGACAAGCCCGATGAGCCTGCTGCCGGCACCGAGGGCGAGCGCAACGAGCCGGACGGCGGCACGGCGCTCGAGAAATTCACGACCAACCTGAACAAGCTGGCGATGGAAGGGCGGATCGATCCGCTGATCGGCCGGCGCCTGGAGATCGAGCGCACGGTCGAGATTCTGTGCCGTCGCCGCAAGAACAACCCGCTGTACGTCGGTGAAGCCGGTGTCGGCAAGACCGCGCTGGTGGAAGGCCTGGCGCGCATGATCGTCGAGGACAAGGTTCCCGAGGTGCTCAGCGACAGCACCGTCTACGCGCTCGACATGGGCGCGCTGATCGCCGGCACCAAGTATCGCGGCGACTTCGAGAAGCGCCTCAAGGGCGTGCTGAGCGAGCTGAAGAAGAATCCCGGCTCGATCCTGTTCATCGACGAGATTCACACGGTGATCGGCGCGGGCGCTGCTTCCGGCGGCGTCATGGACGCCTCGAACCTGATCAAGCCGGCGCTCGCCAACGGCGAGCTGCGTTGCATCGGCTCGACGACCTACACCGAGTACCGCGGCATCTTCGAGAAAGACCACGCACTCGCCCGGCGTTTCCAGAAGGTCGACATCACCGAGCCGTCAGTGCAGGAGACCGTGGAGATCCTCAGGGGCCTGCGGACGCGCTTCGAAGAGCATCACGGCGTCAAGTACGCGGACGACGCGTTGGCCGCGGCGGCCGAGCTGGCGGCGCGGCACATCAACGACCGGCAGCTCCCGGACAAGGCGATCGACGTCATCGACGAGGCGGGCGCGCGCCTGCGGCTCAAGCCCGAAGGCGAGCGCGAAGAGATGGTCACGACGCAGATGGTCGAGGACGTGGTGGCGCGCATCGCACGCATTCCGCCCAAGAACGTTTCGACCAACGACAAGGACACGCTGCGCAATCTCGAGCGCAACCTGAAGCTGGTCATCTACGGCCAGGACACGGCGATCGAGTCGCTGGCGGCAGCGATCAAGATGTCGCGCTCGGGGCTCGGCGACCAGCGCCGTCCCGTCGGCTCGTTCCTGTTCGCCGGTCCGACCGGCGTCGGCAAGACCGAGGTGACGCGGCAACTCGCAATCGCGCTCGGCGTCGAGCTGATCCGCTTCGACATGTCGGAGTACATGGAGCGGCACACGGTGTCGCGCCTGATCGGCGCACCGCCGGGCTACGTCGGGTTCGACCAGGGCGGGCTGCTGACCGAGGCGATCAACAAGCATCCGCATTCGGTGCTGCTGCTCGATGAAATCGAGAAGGCGCATCCGGACGTGTTCAACCTGCTGCTGCAGGTCATGGACCACGGCACGCTGACCGACAACAACGGCCGCAAAGCCGACTTCCGCCACGTGATCATCGTGATGACCACGAACGCGGGAGCCTTCGAGATGAACCGCCCGTCGATCGGCTTCACCCAGCAGGATCACACCAGCGACGGCATGGAAGCGATCAAGCGGCTGTTCTCGCCGGAGTTCCGCAATCGCCTGGACGGCATTATCCAGTTCAACGGCCTGGATTCGCGCACGATCCAGCGCGTCGTCGACAAGCTGCTGGTGGAAGTCGAGGCGCAGCTCGAGCAGAAGGGCGTGCAGCTCCACGTCGACGACTCGGCGCGCGAGTGGCTGGCTCGCAAGGGCTACGACCCGAAGATGGGCGCGCGACCGATGGCGCGGGTCATCCAGGAGTCGATCAAGCGGCCGCTGGCGGAAGAGCTGCTGTTCGGTCGTCTCGCGGGAGGCGGACACGCCTTCGTGACGGTCGGCGCAGACGACGCATTGAAAGTCGAATCGCGCGCCGACGACGAACAGGCGCTGCTGGAAAAAGCGGAGTAGGGCGCGGGCTAGCGCCCGCGATAAATGATTCTTCCCTTCGTCAGGTCGTACGGCGTGAGCTCGACCGTCACCTGGTCACCGGTCAGGATGCGGATGTAGTTTTTGCGCATCTTTCCCGAGATGTGCGCGATGACCGTGTGACCGTTCGTCAACTGGACGCGAAAGGTCGTGTTCGGAAGTGTGTCGACCACACGTCCTTCCATCTGAATTGCGTCCTCTTTCGCCATGCACCCTTCGGTATTGCCCGGCTCGCGGCCGGAAAGCGCGCGAATTGTGCATAAAGGGATGGGGCAATGCAACGAAGGCGCGGCGCTTGCTGCACGGCGCAGCGCCGGGATGCGCTCAGGTCGCGGAATTGCTGTCAGTTGATACGGGCGTGGCATCGACCCAACGTTCCGGCGACGCCGTGTCGCCCACGTGGAGTGCCAGCATTTCGATGAAGCTGGGGCGGGGAATGAGCTGCGCGCCGAGGCTGAGCAGGTGCGGCGTCGCCATCTGGCAGTCGACCATCCGAAAGCCTCGCTTCAGCAGCTCGTCGCAGAGGCGCTTGAGGGCGACCTTCGATGCGTCGCGCTCGAGGCTGAACATGGATTCGCCGAAGAACACCGCGCCCAGCGCAACGCCGTAGAGTCCGCCGACCAGCCGCTCGCCCTGCCAGGTCTCGACCGAGTGCGCAAACCCGAGCCGGTGCAGCTTCAGATATGCGGCGCGCATTTCAGGCGACAGCCACGTCCCGCCGGGCCGCAGCTCGCTGCTCCCGCAGGTGCGGATCACCTCACGGAACGCCGTGTTCAGCCTGGTGACGTAACCGCGGTTGCGCATCGATTTCGCGAGGCTGCGCGAGACGCGCAGTTCGCCGGGAAACAGCACCGCACGCGGATCCGGACACCACCACAGGATCGGTTGGCCGCGCGAATACCACGGAAAGATGCCGCGTCGATACGCGGCGAGCAGGCGCGGTGGCGACAGGTCGCCGCCGGCCGCGAGCAGGCCATCGGGTTCGCGCAGCGCGCGATCCACCGGCGGGAATGCATCGGGCGAATCCCGTTCGGAGAGCCATACGATCGAGCCGCGCATGTCTTCGTCGGTCAGGCTTCAGCCTGACTCCTTCTTGAACGGAACGTGCTCTTGCACCTGCCGCATGTACTCGTCCACTGCGGTCCGCTCCTGATCCAGATAGCTGTCGATCGCCCGCCGGAAGCGCGGATCGGCGATCCAGTGCGCCGACCAGGTCTGCGTCGGCTCGAAACCGCGCGGCACCTTGTGCTCGCCTTGCGTTCCCGGCTCGAAGCGGCGCAGACCCTGCTCGATACAGTACTCGATTCCCTGGTAGTAGCACGTCTCGAAATGCAGGCTGTGGAACTCCGCGGCCGCGCCCCAGTAGCGACCGTAAAGCGTGTCGCCGCCGCGGAAGAAAATCGCAGTCGCGATCGGCGTGCCCTCGAATTCGGCCAGCTTTACGACCACGGATCCGGGTAGTGCCACTGACACCGAGCGGAAGAAATCCACGTTGAGATAGTGCTCGTGGCCGCGCACCGCAAAGGTACCGGCTGAGAATCCGAACACGATCTCCCAAAGCTGCGCGTCCATTTCTTCGCCGGCCAGCGTGCGGAACCGGACGCCGTTCTCCTGCACGCGTCGCCGCTCGCGCAACGCCTTCTTGCGCTTCTCGGAGCGAAACGTCGCGAGAAAGGCGTCGAAGCTCGGGTAGTCGCGGTTGTGCCAGTGGAACTGGCAATCCTTGCGCCAGAGATAGTCGCGCGAGCCGAGCGCCGCGCGATCGCTTTCGGTGACGAACAGCAGATGAGCCGAGGACACGCGCTGCGCACGCGCGTGTTCGAGCAAGGCGGTCGCCAGGCGTTCACGCGCGTCAGGCGTTTTCGCCAGCAGGCGAGGGCCGGTCGCCGGCGTGAACGGCGCCATGCTGACGAGCTTCGGGTAGTAGCGCAGGCCGGCCTGCGAATACGCGCGCGCCCAGCTCCAATCGAAGACGAACTCGCCCCACGAGTCGCTCTTGCTGTACAGCGGCAGCGCCGCTTCGATTTCACCGGCCGCGGTTTGCAGCACCAGATGGCGCGGCGTCCAACCCGAGCCACGACCGACGCAGCCGGCGCGTTCGAGCGCGAGCAGGAACTCGTGACGCACGAAAGGATTGCCGCCGCCTTCCAGCAACGCATTCCAGGCGTGCGCCGGCACGCTCTCGAGTGAATCGACGACGCGCAGCGTCACTTCAGCGCTTGTTCGCGGCGTCGAGCTGGTCCAGATATTTGTCCGCATCGAGCGCTGCCATGCAGCCGGTGCCCGCGGAGGTGATCGCTTGGCGATACACGTGATCGGCGACGTCGCCTGCTGCGAACACGCCGGGCACGCTCGTCTGCGTCGCGTTGCCGCCGAGACCGGACTTGACGATGAGATAGCCGCCCTTCATTTCGAGCTGCCCTTCGAAAAGCTGCGTGTTCGGCGCGTGGCCGACCGCAATGAAAACGCCGGTGACGTCGAGCTGCCGCGTCGGACCGCCGGCAACCGGCGCGATCGCGAGGCCGGTCACGCCGTTGTCGTCACCCAATACTTCCGCGACGTTGTGGTTCCACACCAGGCTGACCTTGCCGGCGTGCTGCCGCTCGAACAGATGATCCTGCAGGATCTTTTCGGAGCGCAGCGTGTCGCGCCGGTGCACGAGCGTGACGTGAGAAGCAATATTCGACAGGTACAGTGCTTCCTCGACAGCAGTGTTGCCGCCGCCCACCACGGCCACCTTCTGATTCCTGAAGAAGAATCCGTCGCACGTGGCGCAAGCGGAGACGCCGCGGCCGCGATAGTGCTGTTCGGACGGCAGCCCGAGATACTTCGCGGTCGCACCCGTTGCGATGACGAGCGCGTCGCAGGTGTAGTGGCCGCTGTCGCCTTCGAGACGGAACGGCCGCTGCGACAGATCGACCTTGTTGATGTGATCGTTCACCACTTCGGTATTGAACCGTTCGGCGTGCTTGCGCATTCGCTCCATGAGGCCCGGGCCGGTGAGGCCGTGCGGGTCGCCGGGCCAGTTGTCGACTTCGACCGTCGTCATGAGCTGACCGCCTTCTTCGATTCCCGTGAGCAGCACCGGCTTGCGATTGGCGCGCGCCGCGTAGACAGCGGCGGCGTAACCGGCAGGCCCGGAGCCCAGGATCAGGAGCCGGCAGTGACGGGGAGCGCTCATGTATGGATACTTCCTCGCGAGAGTGGGGCGGTTTGGTCAGACACAGGGTTCGGTCAGGCATGGTATGTAAATGAGAGCAATGCCGCCAAATAGATCGCGTCGATGTGAGCGATAAACAAGGTTGCGATTTTGCTTGCAATGAGCGGTCGATCTCGTTTGAATATCAAAACGTTAGTGCGTTTACTTGAGGTGAATTGACTTTGGCGACCACTGCTGAGGCGCGAGGCGGAGTGCGACTGGGTGCGACGGTCGTGCGCTCGCTGCGCGAAGGCGCGTTGTGGGTGTTCGGCGCGCTTGCGCTGATCGTCCTCGCCGCGCTCATTACTTACGACCGCAACGATCCGTCGTTCGCGACGACCGGCGAGCCCGGTCCGATCTCCAACGTGATCGGCCCGCTCGGTGCGCATCTGTCGGGCCTGCTCATCATGTTGTTCGGCGCGCCCGCATTCCTGTTCCCGATCATGATCGGCCTGGCGGGCTGGCTGCTCTACCAGGATCGCAGCAAGAGCGATGCACCCTCGCGCGCAACGGTCGCGTTCCGCGCGATTGGTTTCGTGCTCACGCTTATCACGAGCTGCGGTCTGGCGAGCCTGCACTTCACCGTCGCGCGCTACCCGAGCTCTGCCGGCGGCGTGCTGGGCTCGTTCGTCGGTCAAGGCCTGGACGCCGGCCTGAGCTTCCTCGGCGCGACGTTGCTGATGCTCGCGTTGTGGCTCGCCGGAGTGTCGTTGTTTGCGGGCGTGTCCTGGATCGAGATCATGGATCGCACCGGCCGCGTGACGCTGAACACGCTCGGCTGGCTGTCGGGACGCATCACCAACGCGCGCGAGATCAAGGCGGGCCGCCAGGTCAAGGAAGCTCGCACCGAGGTGATCCGCGAAGAGCAGAAGCGCGTCGCGAGCCGTCCGCCGCCGAAGATCGAGCCGGTCGTCGTCAAGGTCGAGAAGAGCGAGCGGCACGAGAAGGAACGGCAGACCGCGCTGTTCGATCGTCCCACAGCCAAGGAGCTGCCCGCGCTATCACTGCTCGACGATGCACCGGCACGACAAACGGGCTATTCCGCCGAAGCGCTCGAAGCGATGTCGCGGCTGGTCGAGCTGAAGCTGCGCGATTTCGATGTCGAGGCCGAAGTCGTCGAAGTGCATCCGGGGCCCGTGATCACGCGTTTCGAGCTGCGCCCGGCGCCCGGTGTCAAAGTCAGTCAGATCTCGAACCTCGCAAAGGATCTGGCGCGCGCGTTGTCTGCGGTCAGCGTGCGGATAGTGGAAGTGATTCCGGGCAAGTCGACCGTGGGCCTGGAAATCCCCAACGAGAAGCGCGAGCTGGTCACGCTCGGCGAGATCATCAAGTCGAAGGCGTACGACGAGATGACCTCGCCGTTGGCACTCGTGCTCGGCAAGGACATCAGCGGTGCGCCGGTGGTCGCCGATCTCGCTCGCATGCCGCATCTGCTGGTCGGTGGCACGACGGGCTCGGGCAAGTCCACGGCTGTCAACGCGATGGTGCTCTCGCTGCTCTACAAGGCCACGGCCGAGCACATCCGCCTGATCATGATCGACCCGAAGATGCTGGAGCTCTCGGTGTACGAGGGCATTCCGCACCTGTTGGCGCCGGTCGTCACGGACATGAAGGAGGCTGCGAACGCGCTGCGCTGGTGCGTGGCCGAGATGGAGCGCCGCTATCAGCTCATGGCCGCGCTCGGCGTGCGTAATCTCGCCGGCTACAACCGCAAGCTGAAGGAAATGCAGGAAGCCGGCCAGCCGATCCGCGATCCGCTGCTGATGAAGGCGCTCGGGCCGGAAGGCAACCCCAACGAAGTGCCGCTGCTCGAGCCGCTGCCGTTCATCGTGGTGATCGTCGACGAGCTCGCCGACATGATGATGATCGTCGGCAAGAAGGTCGAAGAGCTGATCGCGCGCCTCGCGCAGAAGGCGCGCGCCTCGGGCATTCACCTGATTCTCGCCACGCAGCGACCGTCGGTCGACGTCATCACCGGCTTGATCAAGGCCAATATTCCGACGCGCATCGCGTTCCAGGTCTCGGCGAAGGTCGACTCGCGCACGATTCTCGACCAGATGGGCGCCGAGCAGCTGCTCGGCCACGGCGACATGCTGTTCCTGCAGCCCGGCACGTCGGTGCCGATCCGTGTGCACGGCGCATTCGTTTCCGACCAGGAAGTGCATCGTGTGGTCGGCGGCCTGCGCGGCACCGAACCGAACTATATGCGCGAGATCCTCGAAGGGCCGAGCATGCCGATTCCCGGAATGCCTGGCGAGCCGGGCGATCCTGGCGTGGAAGTCGAGGGCGGCATCGAAGGCGAGCAGGATCCGTTGTACGACCAGGCCGTGCGCATCGTGATCGAGAGCCGCAAGGCTTCCATCTCCGGCGTGCAACGGCGCCTGAAGATCGGCTACAACCGCGCCGCTCGCATGATCGAGACCATGGAGGCTGCAGGTATCGTCGGTCCGCTCCAGTCCAACGGCATGCGCGAAGTGCTGTCGCCGGCACCTCCCGAAGAGTAATCCAGATGAGCGCTCTGCAATGCGCGCGCCTCACGGGCGCGCTGATCTTTCTCGCCGCAATGGCCAGCCCGGCGCTCGGCGCTGCTGCACAGACGCCGGAAGCGGGCCGACAGCGCGTCGAAGCGTTTCTGCAGGGACTCGACGGTCTGCAGGCGCAGTTCAACCAGGTCCTGACCGATCGCAACGGGCAGACGATCGAAGAGGCGAGCGGCACGCTGGCGATCTCGCGCCCGGACCGCTTTCGCTGGGACTATCGCAAGCCGTACGAGCAGGTGATCGTCGCGGATGGCACGCGCATCTGGATCTACGACAGCGATCTCGAGCAGGTGACGGTGCGCAAGCTCGACGAAACGTTGTCGGCGACGCCCGCGATGCTCCTCAGCGGCCGCAGCAACCTGGCCGACAACTTCAACGTCACGCAGGTTGCGCAGGAAGGGAAGATCGACTGGGTCCGGATGGAACCCAAGCGCGACGACACCGATTTCAAATGGGTCCGGCTCGGCTTCGAGGGCGCGCAACTGAAATACATGCAACTCGCCGACAAGCTCGGACAGACCACCGGCCTCGAATTCAGCAAGCTCGAACGCAATCCGCCGCTCGACCCGTCGCGATTCACCTTCAGCGTGCCGCCGGGCGCGGATGTGATCGGCGACGCTTCTGCCGTTCCGGCCGCGCCCGTTCGCAAGCCGTAAGCGCATGCTGCTCGCCCTGCGACATCCACGTCTGTGGCTTGCTTCCGGCTGGATCCTGATCGTGCTTGCGGTGATCGCGAGCATCGTGCCGCCGCACGACTTGCCGACCATGGGGGGCGTCAACGACAAGTTCGAGCACATCTTCGGCTACTTCGTGCTGTCCTTGTGGTTCGCCGGCATCTACCCGAGGTCGCGCTATCCGATGATTGGCGTTGCGTTGCTCGTCATGGGCATCGTGATCGAGGGCGTGCAGGGCGCGATGCACTTCGGCCGAGAGGCGGACTTGCGCGACGTGTACGCCAACACCGTGGGCATCGTGTGTGGACTGACGCTGGCGCTCGTCTGGCTCGGCGGCTGGGCGCAACGGGTCGAGGCGTGGACGAAAAGATAGCAATCGTGCGTCCGTTGGCGGACCGCATGCGGCCTGCGTCGCTGGACGAGTACGTCGGGCAAGCGCATCTGCTCGGCGCGGGCAAACCGTTGCGCCGGATGCTCGAAGGCGGGCACCTGCACTCGATGATCCTCTGGGGTCCGCCGGGCACCGGCAAGACGACGCTGGCGCGACTCGTCGCGCAGACCTGCGACGCCGAGTTCATTGCGTTCTCCGCCGTCATGGCTGGCGTGAAGGACATTCGTGCCGCTGCGGAGCGCGCCGCCGAAGTGCGCAAGGAGTCGGGGCGCCGCACGGTGTTGTTCCTCGACGAAGTGCATCGCTTCAACAAGGCGCAGCAGGATGCTTTCCTGCCGTGGGTCGAGGACGGCACGTTGGTCTTCATCGGTGCAACCACCGAGAACCCCTCGTTCGAGTTGAACAACGCGTTGTTGTCGCGTGCCCGCGTGTACGTGTTGCGTGCGTTGACCGAGGAGGACCTGCGCAAAGTAATCGAGCGCGCGCTGGAACAGCAGACGCGCACTGGCCCGCCGATCGCAGCGGACGAGCAGGCATTGGTACTGATCGCCCGCGCAGCCGATGGCGATGCACGGCGCGCGCTCAACATGATCGAGTTGTCGTTCGATCTCGCGGGCGTCGCCGAGCCGCCGCGGATCACCGAGGCAATCGCAGCGGAGGTCGCAACTGGCGGGTTGAGGCGCTTCGACAAGCAGGGAGAGGCGTTCTACGACCAGATCTCGGCGCTTCACAAGTCGGTGCGCGGCAGCGATCCGGACGCGGCGCTCTATTGGTTCTGCCGCATGCTCGACGGCGGCTGCGATCCTCGCTACATCGCGCGGCGCGTGCTCAGGATGGCGTCCGAGGACATCGGCAACGCCGATCCGCGCGGACTGACGATGGCGCTGGAAGCTTGCGAGATTTACGAGCGGCTGGGCACGCCGGAAGGTGAATTGGCGATCGCGCAGGCGGTCGTGTTCCTGGCGTGCACCGCCAAGAGCAACGCCGTGTACGTGGCGTTCGGCGAAGCGATGGAGGACGCGCAGAAGCTTGGCTCGCTCGAGGTACCCCTGCATCTCCGCAATGCGCCGACACGCCTGATGAAGGGGCTCGGCTACGGCAAGAACTATCGCTACGCGCACGACGAGCCGGACGCGTTTGCCGCGGGCGAGAACTATTTTCCGGAAGGGATGCCGGCCCGCGAGTACTACCGTCCCGTGCCGCGCGGACTGGAAATCAAGATTGCGGAAGCCCTGGAAAAGAGAAAGGCAAAAAGAGAAAAGAAGTAGAATTCGCGCATGCTCGATCCCAAGTTGCTCCGTTCCGATCCCGCCGCAGTGGCGGCGAACCTCGCGCGTCGTGGCTTCACGCTCGACGTCGCGCGTCTCGCGACGCTCGAAGAGGCGCGCAAGAAGTGGCAGATCCGCGCCGACGAGCTGCGCAACGAGCGCAATGTGCACGCCAAGAGCGTCGGCAAGGCGAAGGCGCAAGGTCAGGACATCGCTCCGTTGCTGAAGCAGACCGAGGCGCTGGGCGCGCAGCTCACGGAAGCGGAAGCGGAGCTGGGTAAGGTGCAGAAGGAGCTGGACGATCTCGTGCTCGGCATTCCGAACATGCTGCAACTGAGCGTGCCCGACGGCCGTGACGAAACTGCGAACGTCGAGGTCCGGCGCTGGGGCGAGCCGCGTCGTCTCGATTTCAAGGCGCGCGATCACGTTGAGCTCGGCGAGAAGCTGAAGATGGTGGACTTCGCCGCAGCCGGCAGGATCTCCGGCGCGCGCTTCACCGTGCTGACGGGCCCGATCGCTCGTCTGCAACGCGCGATCACTCAATTCATGCTCGACCTGCACACGGGCGAGCACGGCTACCGCGAGACCTATGTTCCGTACCTGGTCAACGCGCAATCGCTGACGGGCACCGGCAATCTGCCGAAGTTCGAGGCGGATCTGTTTGCGATTCGCGGCGAGTCGGGCCTGTACCTGATTCCGACCGCTGAAGTGCCGGTCACGAACCTGGTGCGCGACTCGATCATCGAAGCGGATGCGTTGCCGCTGCGCTTCGCCGCGCACACGCCGTGCTTCCGGTCGGAGGCGGGCTCGTATGGCAAGGACACGCGCGGCATGATCCGCCAGCATCAGTTCGAGAAAGTAGAGCTGGTCCACATCGCGCGGCCGCAGGACTCCGATGCCGAGCACGAGCTGCTCGTGCGCAATGCCGAGGAAGTGCTGAAGCGGATGGAATTGCCGTATCGAGTCGTCGCCTTGTGCGCCGGCGATGTCGGCTTCGGCTCGGCGAAGACGTTCGACCTCGAAGTCTGGCTGCCGGGCCAGAACGCCTATCGCGAGATTTCGTCGTGCTCGAACTTCGAGGCGTTCCAGGCGCGTCGCATGCAGGCGCGCTGGCGCAATCCGGAGACCGGCAAGCCGGAGCCATTGCACACGCTGAACGGCTCAGGCGTCGCGTCAGGCCGTGCGTTGGTGGCAGTGATGGAGAACTATCAGCAGGCGGACGGCAGCATCGTGGTGCCGGAGGTGCTGCGCAGCTACATGGCCGGGCTCGCGGTCATCGAGCCCGGCCGCTAGACTTTCGTCAGTCGTCGGATGCAGCGCCCAGGAGCTGCAGCAGGCTGAGGAACATGTTGTAGATCGCGACGTACAGCGTCACGGTCGCAACAATGTAGTTCGTCTCGCCGCCGCGGATGATCTCACTCGTCTGCCACAGGATGTAGCCGCCGGAAACCAGCAGGAACATGCCGGAGACCGCGAGCGACAGCGTTGGCAGGTTGAAGAAGTAGGCGATCAGGCCGAGCGCGAACGCGCCGATCGCGCCGACGCACAGGAAGCCGCCGAGGAAGCTGAAGTCCTTCTCGCTCTTCACTGCGTACGCGGACAAGCCCAGGAACGCTGCAGCCGTGACGCCGAGCGACGTCATGATGAGCTGCGAGCCGTTCGGCAGCGCCTTGATGTAGAAGTCGAGGATCGGACCGAGCGTCAGGCCCATGAAGCCCGTGAGCGCGAACGTCCACACGATGCCCCAGCTGCTGTTGCGAGTCTTGTGGACGGCGAACAGCAGGCCGAAGTAACCGATCAGCGTGAACAGACCAAAGTAGGGCAGGTCGAGCGCCATCGCGACGCCGGCCATCGCTGCGCTGAACGCGAGCGTCGCGCCCAACAGCAGATAAGTGTTTCGCAATACCTTGTTGGTCGTCAGCGCCGACGTGCGGCTGGTGCTGACGACAGTGCTCGGATAACGGTCCATTCGCTTCATCTCCCGGCGTTGACGTGGCGCCTATTCTACAGAAGGGGATCGTGTTCGTGACATGGGTGTATTTGCCGTAGTTTCAAGGAGCTGTGACAATGCGGCCCGCGCGGAAGGGTGCCAGAGCGGTTGAATGGACCGGTCTTGAAAACCGGCAGGGGCGCAAGCCTCTCGTGGGTTCGAATCCCACCCCTTCCGCCAGCGCCTCGCAAGGGAGCAGGCATGTTCACTCGGCGCGGTGAGATCTGGCTGGCGATCGCGATCCTGACGATCGCGCACCTGGCGTCAGCCACAGATCAGTCGATTCCTCCACGTGACGTCGCTCAGATATCGGACGGTCCGGTCCGCGGAGTCGGCGACGAAGTCATGGCGTTCAAGGGTATTCCCTACGCGGCGCCGCCTGTCGGCGCACTTCGCTGGCGGCCACCCAGTCCCCCGGCACGCTGGACGACGGTGCGTGACGCCACGCGCTTTGGCGCTCAATGCACACAACCCGCCGGGTTCGGGCCGCGCGCACGCACAGCGGAAGCGGAAGCCGCACCACCGATCAGCGAGGACTGCCTCACCCTGAATGTCTGGACGCCTGCTCGCAGTGCCGCTGAGCGTCTGCCAGTCATGGTCTGGCTGCACGGCGGCGCGTTCACGATCGGCGGATCCGGTCCGCGCGGGGACGGCACGATGCTCGCGCGTCGCGGAGTGGTCGTCGTCACCGTCAACTATCGATTAGGTGCGCTCGGCTTCCTCGCGCATCCCGCGTTGTCGCGAGAGTCGCCACAGGGTGTTTCGGGCAACTACGGCTTGCTCGACCAGCTCGCGGCGCTGCGCTGGGTCCATGCAAACATCGCTGCTTTCGGCGGCGACCCTGGCAACGTGACGTTGATCGGCCAGTCGGCCGGCTCGACCAGCATCGGCGTGATGTTGGTGTCGCCGCTGGCGCGCAAGCTGTTTCATCGCGCCATCATCGAAAGTATCGGCGGTTCCTTCTTCGGGCCCAAGCAGCGACTCCGCGAGCCGTTCTACGGCATGAAGTCGGCCGAGGCCGACGGCGCAGCACATGTTCAGGACATCGCAGCATTCCGCGCATTGCCGGCGGACGAAGTATTGCGGCGGCTGCCTTCGGCGCCCACCATCGTGCGGGGCATCCACTACTACCCGGTCATCGACGGCTATGTGCTGCCGGACGAGCCCGACGGTTTGCTGAGCGAGCAGCGCGTCGCGCGCGTGCCGGTGCTGATCGGACACAACTCGGACGAGGGTTTGTTCTGGGCCGGCGACGCACCCAAAACGCTGGCGGAATATCACGATTACGTTCGTGCCTGGCTGCCCGCTGACCGATTCGACGATGCTCTCACGCGCTATCCCGCATCGACCGACGACACCGCGCGTGTCGCGGCATTGAAGCTGACCAGCGACTACCGCATCGTCGCTCCAACCATCATTACGGCTCGCAAGCTTTCTCCGCTGATGCCGGTGTACATGTATCGCTTCTCGCGCGTAAGCCCGCGCAGCCGTGCGACGTGGGGAGGAGCTGCGCATGGCGCCGAGGTTCCGTACGTGTTCGGCAACGTCGGCGACACCGCGAGTTTCGAAGCTGTGGATCGGGAGCTCTCGGACGCGATGGGCAACGCCTGGGTGCGATTCGCGAAGACCGGCAACCCGAACGGCCCGGGATTGCCGCAGTGGCCGGCCTATCGGTTCGGCGGCTATCAGCTCATGGAGCTCAGGGATTTCCCCGGCGTTGGTTCCAATGCCGACGACCCGAATGTCGACTTCTTTCTGAGCGCATACGCCGCGTTGCGCGCGCAACTGCCACCGCCCTAGTGTCGGGTTTCTTGACTGTCCTGCCCCAATGGGAACGGCCTGGCCCATTCCCATCAATGAGTAAGGTGCGTGGCACGATTCGTGCTCCACACAGCAGCGCAAGTTGCGAAAAAGAACGGGGAAACACATGCGACATCTGAAAGCGACTCTGGGTCTGGCCGGCATCTTATTGGCCGGGACCGCCAACGCTGGGCTGATCGGCGACTCGGTCAAGATCGAACTGACCGATGGGGACAGGAATTACGGACAGCACACGCACACCGTAGGCGCTGGTGAAGAAGGAAACTACTTCAGCAATCAGTTCTATGACTTCGGCGATCTGTCGTTCGACATTCGATCGAACAGCACTTTCTGCGGCATGAGCTGTCGCGGGGAAATCATTACGCTCGCACTGACCGACCTGGACTTCGGAGCAACGCTCACGAACGTTCTGCTCACCACGAACCTGACGGGCGTCTCGGTCAGTTTCGGCTCGAACTTCGTCAGCTTCTCCTGGCTGGATCAGGCGCTCACTCCGACGACCTACCTGTCAGCCGACTTCGTCACTAACGGCGTGAGCGTACCGGAGCCTGCAAGCCTCGGCTTGTTCGCAATGGGCCTGCTGGGCTTCGGCCTTTCCAGACTCCGCGCGCGAAAACACTGAGACCCTTTGAATGACAGGAACCGGGCTGAATCCCGGTTCCTGTCGACGCGCCTGCGAACGCTCATCGCCCGCACGCCGGGCATCGTCCCTGAACTTGCCGCTTTCGTCGCATAGTCGCGCAGGCGCTGCCGCCGCCGATATAACGTGCCTGCCCACACTGGACGTTCGGGGAGGTACAGACGATGACCCGCTCGCTATTCGGTATCACAGTCCTGGCAACGGCGGCGGCCGTCACGCT
>Ga0209382_10000241_pt1 | contig 88588 bp, 88 predicted proteins | sample SoiMetdeltSBSDD5_FD_187599 | JGI IMG/M metagenome (GOLD analysis project Ga0209382, IMG submission 187599) | Bulk soil microbial communities from a Populus tree surrounding site in Tennessee, USA - Soil MetaG P. deltoides SBSDD5 (SPAdes) (version 2) | ecosystem: Environmental > Terrestrial >...
GCATTTGAGTGCGCCTTGCCCATGAAGGCGTAGCCCAACATCCCCACGCCGATCTCCGGTGCGCTCCCGGTGGCTTTCGCCCCGGCCATGTTGATAAAGCCGACTTTTTCTGACATGGTGATCCTCCGTAGAAGTAAGGCGTGATGCGTGACTCGTGAAACGTGAACTGCTCTTCACGAGTCACGCATCACGAGTCATTTCTTTTCAAAAGCTGCATCAAACGCAACCGCCGAGGGCGCGAAGTCCAGGCGCTTGACGAACGCGCAGGCTTCGGTCGCGCCGTGTTCGCGATCCATCTTGCCGTCTTCCCACTCTACTGAAAGCGGCCCGGTGTAGCCCACATCGTTCAAGGCCCGGATGATCTCCTCGAAGTTGATCGAGCCGCGCCCAAGGGAACGGAAATCCCAAAAACGGCGAGGATCCCCAAAGTTCAAGTGACCGCCGAAAACCCCGGACTCGGTCGGTCGCGGCGACCAGTAGACATCCTTCATGTGCGCGTGATAAATCCGGTCGCCAAAGCGTCGAATGAAAGCCACGTAGTCCACGCCCTGATAACCAAAGTGACTCGGATCGTAGTTGAAGCCGAAGGTTTTACGGCCGCCGACAGCGTTGACGGCCGCTTCCGCGCTCGGGAGGTCGAACGCGATTTCGGTGGGATGCGCCTCGAGCGCGAACCGGACCCCGACTTCATCGAAGATATCAAGGATGGGATTCCACATTTCGGCGAAGTGCTGGTAACCGTTGGAGACGAGGTTAGGGCCGTTGGGCGGGAAGGAATACAGATACGGCCAAATGGAGGAACCGGTGAAACCAGGGACGACTTTCACGCCGAATTTCGCGGCGGCGCGGGCGGTGTTCTTCATCTCATCGGCGGCGCGGCGGCGGACGCCGTCCTCTTTCCCATCGCCCCAAATCCGAGCGGGCAGGATGCTCTTGTGTCGCTCGTCAATCCGGTCGCAGACCGCCTGCCCGACGAGATGATTGCTGATGGCAAAACATTTGAGTCCGTGCTTATTGAGAATGTCCCAGCGCGATTTTACATAGTTGTCGTCGCCGAGCGCTTTGTCTACCTCGAAATGATCGCCCCAGCAAGCGATCTCGACGCCATCGTAACCGAAGGATTTGGCTTTGGCGCAGAGGATGTCGAAAGGCAAATCCGCCCACTGGCCGGTGAAGAGGGTGACGGGTCGTGTCATGGAGCCTCCTTATTGATTTTGAGTTCCCGCCGTTCCTTGAGTTCCGGGAATTGAAGGAACGGCGGGAACTCAAGGAACTTGGTTTCGATTAGCATGTGGATGACGAGGCAATTTTAGCGTGAAAGAGGTCAAAACGGTATTCCAGTCTTGCGCCAGGTGACTGCCACGGGGGCAGCCAAAAGCTAGAAATTCCGCAGTTATGATGCCCCCGTGACAGTCACCTTAAGTCGTAGCGGCCTGAGTGACTTTCTCGTTAAACTATGTAGAACCTGATTCCCGCCCGCTTTTGACATCAATCCCCAAGAGGAGTATGCTGTCCGCACTTACCGCCACGGAAGGAGACCAACCCGCATGCCAAACTGGGAATATTGCATTCTGACTCGCTTGAGCGCCGGCCTGGATAGCAAGTGGTTCGTTAACCGAACCTTCCAACACTCCGAAACCGAACTGCCTGTTGAGGTGACGGAGGATTTGTATAAAGCTTACAACGATCAATTCGAGAAGCTGCACGCCTCCAAGGTCTATCCCATTCTCCCGGCGGTTTTGAACTTGCTCGGCGCCGACGGCTGGGAACTGATTGATGATATGAACATGGGCACGACCGGGGGGGAGGGGCTGGTGTTAAAACGCCCGGTGGCGGCGAGGCCGAGACAGGCAGGCGCGAAGAAGAAACCCAGCCGAGGACGTTGATCTTTGAAACCGACTGCTACGCCTAAGTCGCCGCCGGTAAAACCCGACCCGGCGACGCCGAGTCAACCTGACTCTGCCGCGCGGCGCATGGACTGGCTGGTCTTCAACCTGCGCTGGCTTTTTCTGGCCGTCGCCGCGCTGCTAGTATTTGAAAGCTCCCAGCCGCCAGCGCCCAGCGGGCTGGTCATCACCCTGCTGGCAGTTACCTGCTTTTACAACATTGGCCTGACCTTACTGGCCTTCGCCGAGTATTGGCCTCCCTTCCTCACCTGGTTTTCGCTGGCCGGCGATTCCATCTTAGCTTTGAGTTTATTTGCGGCTTCGGGCGGCGGTACCGGCCCGCTCATTTGGATTGGCCTGCTGCCCAGCTTGGCCGCTGCATTGCGCCATTCCTGGCCGGTGGCCTTGGGGGTGAGTATTTCCTTCACCGTAGCGCAAGCCGCCATTAGCTTTGTTTTCAACCCCACGGATTATGCCAGCCTGATCACCTTAGGCGTGGCGGCCCTCATTCTGTGGCCGCTGACCGTCGGCGCCGCCAGTATTGCCGGACATCTCCTCACCTTCATTCACGCGGCGCGCCAGAAAGAGCGCTGGGCGTCGGTGAAACGCTCGGAGTCCTTGCGGGAACATGCGCGCGCGATTTACGAAATGGCCTCCATGGCCTCCGCGACCCTCGACTATGAAAAGGTGCTCGACGCGGCGCTCAACGTTGGCTCACGGGGCGCGGAGGGCGGGCAAGAAGCTTCGTGGGCGATGGTCAGCGCCGTGCTGCTCTTTCAGGATGATCAATTGCATGTCACCTCCGCCCGCCGATTGACGACTGCTGATGAGCGCGCAGTCTGCTCGGGGCGGGAAGGCGTTTTGGGAACGGCGATCCGGACCGGCGAACCGAACGTGATTGCGGACCCGGAACATGATCCGGAGTTGGAGCAGTTTGTCGGCTTCCGAGCTTGTCATTCGCTGATGGCGCTACCGCTGCGCGCCGGCTTTGAAACCTACGGGGTGGTGCTCTATGGTCATCCGCAGGCAGACTTCTTTGATGAAGACCGGCGCGCGCTGTTGATCGCCATCGTCAACCAGGCCATCATTGCCTTGCAGAACGCGCAACTCTATCGCAACTTGCGCGAGGAGAAGGAACGCATGATGGAAGTGCAGGAGGAAGCGCAGAAGAAGCTGGCGCGGGATTTGCATGACGGCCCGACGCAGATCATCGCCGCGCTCGCTATGCGCGCCAACTTCGTGCGCCGCCTGATGGAGCGTGACCAGAAAGCCGCCTCCGAAGAACTCTTCAAGATGGAAGACCTCGCCCGCCGGACGACGAAAGAAATGCGGCACATGCTTTTTACGCTGCGCCCGTTGGTGTTGGAGAGTCAGGGATTGACGGCGGCCCTCAAACAACTGGCCGAGAAAATGCGCGAGACGCACGATCAAAATGTCCTCGTCGAAGCGGAGCCGGGCGTGGACAACAAGCTGGAAATGAATCAACAGGGCGTCCTGTTTTACATCATCGAGGAAGCGGTGGGGAATGCTCGCAAACATGCCGAGGCCGAGCATATTTGGGTGCGGCTCAAAATCCAACAGGAAGTGCTGGTCGCGGAAGTCCAAGATGATGGCGTGGGGTTCAACGTCGGCGCGGTGGACGCGAATTACGATAAGCGCGGCAGCTTAGGCATGGTCAACATGCGTGAGCGCGCCGAGATTCTCAACGGCGCGGTCAAAATCGAATCGGCGGAAGGCAAAGGCACGCGCCTACTCATCCTCGTCCCCTTGAGCGAAAACGCCCGCGTTCGGTAAGTTGGGCCTGTCTCCGTGTTGGCTTTCTTCAACGATCACTCCGAATCCTTCTTCTGGGTCGCCGCCCAACTCGCGCTAGGGGTCATCGGCACCGCACTCTGGCCGCGGATCAAGGCCGGGTTGGACACCCGCGTCGAAGACCCTCTTCAGAGGGCTGAAGGCGTCTCCACCGGCGCGCGGTTGCTCTACAGCCTCGCTATTCCTTATCTCGCCTTATTATTCGGTTCCATCTCTGCCCGTGATACCGGCCTCGTCGGGCTGGATGCCTTGCCTTACTCACCCGTCGATTGGCTGCGCGCGTTAGCCTGGGCGGGCCTGTGGGCGGTGTTGGCCGTGGTCTTTTACGTCTGGGGTGGCATCTATCCCGGCGCAACACCCGGCAATGCCTTGCTCGACGAATTGCGCTGGGCGTTCTATCGCGGGGCGGCGATTGGGTGGGTGGCTCAGCCCTTTCTCGGCGCTTTGCTGGGCTTGGGGCTGGCGGCGATTGAGTGGGGAGCGATTCACGGTCTACGGAAAACGCTTGGCGAGAATACTCCGCCGTGGCTGGGTTGGGCCGCCCGCGCGTGGTTGTCCACCTTCGTCTTCCTCTTCACCCAAAATATTTGGCTCACGTTGGCCCTCGGCGCGCTCGTGCCTTTCGCTTTGACCCGCTGGAGGCTGCGCTATGGTTGAATGGCCCACGCGGAGCCGCGGCCTCACACTGTTCACCTTTGCCTTTGGATTAGCCTTTTTTTTCTGGATTGGGATGGAGGACACGACTCTGCTGCCGGCGATGATCTTGGGCGCGAGTCTGCCTGCGATTGTGATCGCGCATTTTCTGCTGCGCCGCTTTGGCGGTGTGCCACTCCCCGCCCGGACGGGGATGTTGCTCCTGAGCGCCGGTGGCCTTTTGGGGGGAGTGGCCGCCCCGCTCGTCTCCACCGTCCTCATGGCCCTGAAAGTTTCGCTGCATTCGCACGCTTACCCGGATTATCCGCCGGAAGCAGTGGTGAGCGTCCTCGCCCGCGCGCCCGTCTGGGCGCTGGCCGGTTTGGTTTTTGGCGCGGCGCTGGCGCTCCTGGCCTACGCGCGGCGACCGGTTGGCTCTATTCTATGATTTGCTGTCTCCCCAAGTCCATGTAAAATAAAGCTAACAACTTTACATTTACACCGGGGTGACACCTATGCCTGCCAAACCCAAGACCAAACGCGCCCGGCGCAAAGCCAAATATGAGTGGGATTCCACCCGAGTCAAAGCCCTGCGTGACCATATGGGCCTGACCCAGACCGAGTTCGCCGAAGAGTTGGGAACGCTCCAGCAAACGGTGAGCGAGTGGGAGTGCGGGAACCACTATCCCAAAGGCCTCTCAGTCAAAATGCTCAGTATCGTCGCCGAGCGGGCCAATTTCAAGTACGGAGAGGATCCTTCCAAAACTGCCTCTTGACACGTAACAACAATTCATGTAATATGCTGGACAACTTGGAGGGCCACTGGCCCTCCAAAAAATTACCCACTATACATAAATTCATGTAAACCACAGGAGGGACCATGGGCACATATGGGCTAGAGGGTGTGTTGCGGGCCTGGCAAGCGGGAACCCTGACCACGGAGCAAGCGGTCGGACAAATTTTATTGTTGCTCCAAGAATTAGAGCGGCGGGTCGCCGAGTTAGAAAAGTCAATCAACCCGCCGCCGGTCGCCCCCAAAGGTCGGAAACGCAAAATGGGTGGGGAAACGTGATATCTATTTTTTCTTGAGTATTGCTCCTCTTGCCCAACCGCATTACAATCCAATAGACATTCGTAAGCGATGGACAGGAGGTGTCCTATGTCTATCGAGCCGACAATCATGTATGTGTGCCCGCACTGTTTTTCCGTGGGGCAAAGTCCTGGCCGGTGTTCGGAGTGCGGCGAACCGCGGGTGGAGTGTCATCCGGGCAACTTGAGCAACCCCTCCCGCAAACCGCCAATGGACCGAGATGGTCGCATTCTTTCTCGCGCGCCGCTGTGGTGGTTAGAGCACTTCGCGCCATACTTGCAGGATCAAATCAAAAAACTCAGAAACAAGTAAAGATCGAGGTGTAAAAGATGCAGAAGGAGAACTTGATCATCATTGGCTCCGGGCCGGCCGGTCTCACCGCCGCGCTCTACGCGGCGCGAGCCAATTTAAACCCACTGGTTATCTCCGGGAATGAGATTGGTGGACAAATTGCGATTACGAGCGAAGTTGAAAACTTCCCCGGCTTTGACTCGATCTTAGGCCCGGATTTGATCGAGAAACTGCGGGGACAGGCCGAGCGGTTTGGCGCGCGGATGGAAATCAACGAAGTCACCGAAGTAGACTTCACGCACGGCCCGCCTTTTCGTCTCAAAGTCTATAGCGACGAATACGAAGCCAATGCCATCATCATTGCCACCGGCGCTTCTGCCCGGCGTTTGGGCATTCCCGGCGAAAACGAATTAATTGGCAAAGGCGTGAGCTACTGCGCGACCTGCGATGGGTTCTTCTTCAAAAACAAAGATGTCCTGGTTATTGGTGGCGGCGACTCGGCGCTTCAGGAAGGGTTGTTCCTCACCAAGTATGCCGACCGCGTGCGGATTGTTCATCGCCGGGACACGCTGCGGGGTGGTGAGGTGCTGGAGGCGCGCGCCAAAGCCAACGAGAAGATTCAATTCGTCTGGAACACCACCCTCGACTCGATTGAGGGAAGCAATAAAGTGGAAGGGGTGCAAGCCCGGAATATCCAGACCGGCTCAACGGAAAAGTGGGAGACGGATGGCGTGTTCGTCTTCATCGGACATTTCCCCAACACGCAGCTCTTCCAGGGGCAACTGGCGATGGACGAGCAGAACTTTCTGCTCGTGGATAAGTATATGCAGACCTCCGTGCCGGGGGTGTTTGCGGCCGGCGAGGTCATGGACCCCATTTACAAGCAAGCCATCTCATCCGCCGGGCAGGGATGCCAGGCCGCCATCTCGGTCGAGCGCTATCTTGAGTCGCTCCACGATCAAGCACTGGTCAAGTGACAGGTGAGGCGTGACGCGTGAACTTCACGCGTCACGCCTCACGGGTCATGTCTCATTCTTTAGGAGTGATTTGATGAAGGCGGAGGCGGCTTGAATAGCCCGCCCACGATGGCTGATCTGGTTTTTGATCCGTGACGGTAGTTCGGCCATGGTGGATTCGTACTCGGGCAGGTAAAAAATCGGGTCGTAGCCAAAACCGTTCAGCCCGCGTTCTTCCAGGATAATCTCTCCCTCGCACATCCCCTCGAAAATTTTCATTTCCCCCTTGGGAGGCGCGATCGCCAGGAAACAAACGAAGCGCGCCCGGCGCGGGGCCGCTGTATGGCTCAATTCTTGCATCAGTTTATGACGCCGGTCGGCGTCACTCAGGCCCGGCCCGCCATAACGGGCGGAGTAAAGGCCGGGGGCGTTGAGCAGCGCCTCCACCTCCAGGCCGGAGTCGTCCGCAATCGAAACGAGTCCGGAAGCCCGCGCAAAGACGGTCGCCTTCAAGCCGGCATTTTCGGCATACGTTGTTCCCGTCTCGGCGACTTCGAGCGTCAAGCCAAGATCAGCCGGGGAGAGTAAAACGTCCTCCACATCGGCGAGGATTGCAGAAAATTCCCGAATTTTTCCTTGATTGTTAGTAGCTAGTAAGAGTTTTCCCACATCCACTATCCGCACATTTGGTTGGGCACATATAGCGGGGATCGCTTGTTCTACATCCTGTATATGTGCGATTTAATTGGTGATGTTTGAATCTTATGTTGCTGGGACTCAACAAAATTCTTGACTTCGCGATTCGGAGCGTGCTATAATTCCCATCGTCTTCTCCTTACATAGCCCTAGTGAGAGACTCCTCTGAACAAGATAACTTCCCGCAATATTTTACGACTAAACGTTGGTTTTTTGCTCAAAGAGAGCATTGGCCAAAGTCGTGATTTTAACTTTGATGAGCCTGAGGTTGAAGTCGCGGCTGATTTGACAATAACCAACCTGACCGGGAAAATTATCTTCACCCGCACCCCCCAAGGGCTGTATGCCCAGGGCAATTTCCAAGCCTTAGTCCATTATGAATGCGCTCGGTGTCTGACCGAGTTTGAGCAGCCGGTGAGCAGCCGTTTGGCGGAACTTTTTATTTATCCGCCCGAGAATGCCATTGAGTCGACGCTGACCATTAGCGACAGCGCCCACCTCGACTTGGCCCCCCTCTTGCGGGAAGATATGCTGCTCTCGACGCCGATGCATGGGCTTTGCCGCCCGGATTGCAAAGGACTGTGTCCCCAGTGTGGGCAAAATTGGAATGAAGGCCCGTGCAATTGCTCGGAGGAGCGCCGGGATCCGCGTTTCCAGGTCTTAACCCAGTTGCTCAAAGAAACCGAAGGAAAATAGTTACTTCGCTCACGCGCCTTGCCCGTGGGCTGCAAAATCGTCATCTGATCTGCTCCGCTATTCTAGAAAAGAGGCCGCTATGAAATACACAGATGATCGCGGGAAGGACGCCGAAACCGTATCGGTCTTGATGGACAAAGCCGATGCCCAAGGCTATCTGCTGACGGACGACATTATAAACGCCTTTCCCAAAGCCGAAGACGCCAATGAACAACTGGAAGAGTTGTTTGCCTTTCTGCATGGCGCTGGGATTGATGTCTACGAGGAAAAGTCCGAGGTCCCGCCGCAGGTAGTCAATCGCACCCGCCGTTTCCACGAGGAAGAATTCGACCTGAGCACGATCTCCACCGACGATACCGTCGGCTTGTATCTAAAAGAAATGGCCCGGGTGCCGCTACTGTCCACCGAGCAGGAAGTGGACCTGGCCAAACGCCTCGAACGCGGCCTCAACTCCGAAAAGAAACTCGAAAAGCTGAATGCCTCGTCCAACTATAAAAAGCGCGCGGAACTCGAGGGCCACATCGAAGATGGCCGGGGCGCGCGAGAACATTTGATTAAAGCCAACACCCGCCTCGTCGTTTCGATTGCCAAGAAATATATCGGGCGCGGCGTGCCGTTCCTCGATCTGATTCAGGAAGGCAATCTGGGCTTGATGAAAGCCGTGGAGAAATTTGATTATCGGCGCGGCTACCGCTTTTCCACTTACGCCACGTGGTGGATTCGCCAGACGATTACGCGCGCGATTGCCGATCAGGGCCGCACGATCCGCGTCCCCGTGCACATGAGCGACCGCATCCGCCGCTTATACAAAGTGGCCCGCTCCTTGGAACAGAACTATGGCCGCAAGCCCACACCCGAAGAGATCGCCGAAGAACTCAACCTGGAACCGCGCAAGGTACAGTGGATGCTCAAGGTGAGCTGGCGGCCGCTCTCGCTCGAGCGCCCCGTGGGTGAAGAGGAAGACGTTGAGTTTGGATCGTTCGTCGAAGACGACACAACGCCGACGCCCACGCAGAGCGCGTACCAAAATCTGTTGAAGGAAAAAGTGGAAGAAGTCCTGTCCACGTTGACGCCGCGCGAGGCGCGCATCCTACGCCTGCGCTTTGGTCTGCAGAACGGACGCTCGTATACGTTGGAGGAAGTGGGCCAGAAGTTTGGCCTGACCCGCGAGCGCATCCGGCAGATCGAGGGCAAAGCGCTGCGGCGCTTGCGCCACCCCCGGCGCTCCCGCCAACTGCGGGATTACCTAACGTAATGCGAAAGGGCGGGTCAAAAAAGACCCGCCTTTTTATTTCTCTCAAGAAGCCATAAAAACTAAATTTGGACTACAATCTAATTCACTAAATTAATTTAGCGGGTTAGGCTGCACAGGTCTAGAAGCAATTAGACTGACAGCCTAACCCGGAGTTAGGCGCACACAGGAGCAGCAATGCAAGACAAGGGGTATACGGTTGATCGTTGCGGTACAATCAGACACCCATGGTTGATTTACTCATAATCAAGGACTATCTCGACGCTGCGAGACGCGACGAAATTTTTGCGGAACTGAAGTTGGTCAGTGGCGGCCCGGCGACGGTCTACGGTAAGGAGAAAGCGGGCGCGGTAGAGCCGCAAGTGCGGAAGGTTACTCGCTTGGCCGTCTCGCCGGAGACACGGGGGCGCCTCATGCAGCAACTGTTGGAGCGCAAGGGACAGATCGAGGAGCATTTCGGGATCACCTTGAGCGAATGTGAAGAGCCGCAGTTCTTGCGCTACCAGGCCGGCGACTACTTCGTTGCGCACCAAGACGGTAACACGCCGCTCATCTTCGATCAGTCTCGGCACCGCAGGGTTTCAGTCGTGATCTTCTTAAACTCTCAGTCGCCGGAGCCAGCCCCGGACACCTATGGCGGCGGGGACCTCGTGTTTCACGGGCCGTACCACGAACCTACTTTCCGTCTGCCGGTGGCCGCAGAGCCGGGCACGCTTGTCGCTTTCCGGGCAGAGACGACGCACGAAGTGGTGCCGGTAACTCACGGCGAGCGCTATACGATTGTATCCTGGTACCGTTGATACAACTCGCTCATCTCAAATTCATTGGCGTGCTTTGAGTTTGAACGAAGCTTTCCGGCGGCGCGTTGATGAACTCCGGTGACTGATGCCGGAAGTACGTGTTATACAACTCGGCGTAATGCCCGCCTTGTTGGAGCAGCGCCGCGTGATTGCCTTCTTCGATAATTTGTCCCTGCTTAAGCACAATAATCCGGTCGGCGCTGCGGGCGGTGGAGAGGCGGTGAGCGATGATGATCGCCGTCGGTTTCTCCAGGATCAAGTCCAGCGCTTCCTGAATCTGCTCCTCGGTAAACGGGTCAACACTCGCGGTCGCCTCATCCAAAATAAAAATCGCTGGGCGCTGGACGATCACGCGCATCAGCGCGACCAATTGCCGCTGCCCCATCGAAAGCCGCGCGCCGCGTTCGCCCACCTCCGTCTGTAAGCCCTCCGGCAGCGTCTCCACCCACTCCCCCTTCCCAATCTTCCGGGCCAGCGTTTCGATTTCCGAGTCGGTCACTTCGGGTCGGGCGTAACGGATGTTGTCGGCCACGGTTCCCGCAAACAGGAAGGGAACCTGCGAGACGATGCCAAGCTGCCGCCGATAATCGCGCAAGTCAAACGTGCGGATGTCCTGTCCATCAATCAGCAGCCGACCGTCTTGAAATTCGTAGAAGCGAGCGATGAGTTTGGCGAGCGAGCTTTTGCCCGCGCCCGTGTGACCGACGAGTGCGACCGTTTCACCGGCCTGAATGCGCAGCGAAAAATCGGTCAGCACCGTTTCTTGAGTCGAGTAGCGGAAGCTCAAATGGTCAAACTCGATTTCGCCGCGCAACGGCGGAACGGAATCGTGTCTCACCTGTTTGACGACCGGCTCGGCGTCAATCAGCGCGAAGACGCGCTCGGCCGCGGACAGGCCGGCCTGCATCTGACTCCAGAACGAAGCCAGGTTGAGGAAAGGGAAAAAGAAACGATCCACACTTTGGATGAAGAGATACCACGATCCCGCCGAAATGCCTCCGGCCCCGGCGGCCAGTCCACCCGCGTAAACCAGGATCGCGACGGCAAAACCGGCGACCATATTGAGCGTCGGAAAAACGCTCGCCAGGACGAACCCGCGCCGCATGTTGATGGTGTACGACTGGCGGTTGATCTGTCGAAACTCATCGTAGATCATGCCCTCCTGCCGGAAATTTTTGGCGACGCCGATGCCGGAGACCGATTCTTGAATCGCCGCGTTGACGTTCGCCATGGCCCGGTTGCCCTGGCGTGTCACGTAACGCGCCAAATGCCGATAGCCTGCGGCCACGAGCGCGACGAACGGCGTGGTCACCAGCAACAAGATTGTCAGTCGCCACTCGATTCCAAACAGAATCAGTGATAAGAGAACGACGACGATTACCTGGCTCAGGGTGTCTACGACTAAGATCACTACTTGGGCGAACTCCTGCGTGTCGGAGGTGATCCGGCTGACGATACGACCGGATTTGAACTCGTCGTAGAACGATAAATCATGCGCGACGGTGGCCCGGAAGGCATCCTGCCGGAGGGCGAGGATGACATCGCCCACCGCCTGCGAGGTCAGGCGGCGACGCACGTAGTTGATGCACCAGGAAAAGACGCCCGAGAAAAAGACAATGCCGGTCAGCGTCAGGAGAAATTCAAGGGAAGGACGCTCGGCCAGCGCGTTCACACCGCGCGAGATCATCACGGGGAAGAGCGTGTCGAAGAGGGCGGTGACGACGACCCCCACGGCGATAATCAGCAGCTTGCGCCGATACGCGGAGAAATACTGCGCAATGCGGCGCACCAACTGCGCATCGCCATATTGGCGGTCGTAGGCTTCGGGGTCGAGGTTGCCGAAGAACATGGTGGTTTATCAAAAGTGATGCGTGAGCCGTGACACGTGAGCCGTGACACGTGATTCGTGATCCGTGAAATTCACTCGTCACGTGTCACGCGTCACGATTCACGTGTCTCGCTCTCATATCTCGCAAAAATTCTCCGATACGCTTCCGAGGTCTTCAGGAGCTCCTCATGCCGGCCAACGGCGGCGATTTTTCCTTTGCGCAGGACGATGATTTGATCCGCCCACCGAATTTGCGATAGGCGGTGCGTGATGAGGATCGTCGTCCGGCCCTCCGCGACACGGAAGATGGCTTTTTGAATCTGGTCTTCGGTCGCGCTGTCAATGGCGGAAGTCGAGTCGTCCAAAATCAGGATGCGCGGATTGGTGAGGAAGGCGCGCGCCAGCGCCAGCCGTTGGCGCTGACCTCCGGACAGCGTGACGCCCCGTTCCCCGACCACCGTCCGGTAACCGTCTTTGAAATTCAAGATGAACTCGTGCGCCTGCGCCGCGCGCGCGGCTTCTTCGATCTCGGCTTGCGTCGCGCTGGATCGCCCAAAGGCGATGTTCTCGGCGATGGTGCGCGAGAAGAGGAACAAATCTTGTTCGATGATGGAAATTTGATGGCGCAGCGATTCCATGTTCCAGTCGCGCACGTCCCGACCATCCACGCACACCTGACCGGCGGTCGTGTCATACGTCCGATTGATCAGCTTGACCAGCGTGGTCTTGCCCGCGCCGGTTTGCCCGACGAGCGCAATCGTCTGTCCCGGCTGAATGGTGAACGAGAGTTGTTCGAGGGCCGGTGAACTGTGGGAGTCGCCACGGTGGTAACCGAAGGCGACGGACTCGAACGCGATCTCACCGCGCATCGGGGCGCTGTAGCCGGAGGGGTTTTCGTCCAGTTCGGTTTCGGTCGTGATTAATTCCAGGATGCGCCGCGCTCCCGCCAAGCCGAGCGAGATGTGTGAGAAGGCGAAGATCGAGATGTTGGTGGGAAATTGGAAGAGCATCAGGAGCGCGTTGTAAGAGACAACTTGGCCCAGGTTGATCTGCCCGGCGCGAAAAAGCAGCAGCGAATGCACAAAGCCAAGCGTCAACGCCAGCACCAAGATGAGCGTGGGCAGGAAACGCGCTTCGATCTCGCCTTGCTTGACGTAGGCCTGGCGATACGCGAGCGCATTTTGCTCGAAGCGCTCCGCCTCCTGGGGTTCATGCGCCGCCCCCTTCACGGTTTCGATGCCCTCAATCACTTCCGCCAGCCCGGCGTTCATGATGCCGAAGTTGCGCCGCGCCAGCTGCGTCACGGGCTGCAGTTCGCGCAAATAAGCGCGGACGGCCAAAATGTAGGCCAGCGTGTAAACCAGCGGGGCCAGCAGCAATTGCGGATTAATCGTCGGCGCGAGGATCAAGGGCATGATCAAAAAGTTCGAGGAGCCAAGGACCAGATTGACGCCGGGGTTGAGCATCAAATTAAGTTCGTGGACATCATTCGTCACGCGCGCCATGATCTCGCCGACCGGTCGCAGACTGTGGAAGGTCATGCTCTTGCCCAACAGGCTGGCATACAGTTCGGCGCGCGCGTCGCGCTCCAGCCGTTGGCCCACGACCTCCGCGCCAAAGTTGCGCCCCAATTGCCAGATCGCTCGAATCATTTGGGAGAGGGCAATGCCGGCCGCGGCCCAGACCAACTTCTGATAATCCGGCGGCTTGGCGAGGATGGCATTGAAGGCCACGCCAACCATGATCGGGACGACGGCCGCGAGCGCGGCGTTACCGAATGCGCCCAAGGTCAATGAGAGCAGCGCCCACTTGTGTCGGAAGGTATGAGATAAGACCCAGCGCACTGGCGAGTGCCGGTCGCCAGGCAGAATATCCGTAACTGTAAATTCAGCAATAGACATGGAAAGATTTAACCGCAGAGCACGCGGAGTACGCAGAGAGAAAGAGAGAAAAGAAATCCCAAAGTAACTTTCAGACTCAGCGAACTCTGCGTTCTCCGCGGTGAAAAGAATTTTTTGCGGTAGGGGATCAAGGAAGAGTCACCGCGTACCGATAATAGTGCGTCCCGGCTGGAAAATCTGCTTTTCCGTCGTTGATGATTTGATCGAAGGTGATTTTGATCTGTAAGTTCGTGGTGTCCGAGGGCCACTCGCGCACCACGGTGTAGTAGAAGCGGCAGTGCATCTCGTCCAGGGTGTTATCCCAAATCAGAAATTGGTTGGCGGGGATGGGCGTATCCTCGATTGAGAACTCAAAGGTGATGTGCTTGAAGTTGTCGCGCAGCAGGTTCTCCGTGGTAGCGCACCAATTGCTGCCCCACAGGAAAGCTTGCTCCTGATCTAATTCGATCGTGAAATCATACGTGTGTCCGGCTTGTGAGAGTTCTGTCTCAGAATATTGCTCTTGGGCCAGAAATTCCAGGAGTTGGATCTCCGTTCCCTGTTCCAGTAATGTTTGAGTCGTGCTCGGGGAACCGATGACCAAGCCGCTCTTCAGGGTGAGATCGCCGAGCACCTCTGCCGTCTGCGTGATGGCCGTCCGCGCCTGAAGCGTTTGGATCGAAGCGGGCTGAAGCGACGAAACACTATTGCAGGCGAGCGCCGCCAGGCTGAGCACCAAAAATAAATAGCCGAAGCGATTAGTTTTCATAAAGCCTCCAGTTACGGAATATCTGGTAATACTACGTATTGCGTATTCCGTAAGCTAACCTAGAATTTGCTATAGGGGGTTAGGCCTCGCCGATCAGATTCAAGAAGTAACGGTGCCAGCGATCATCCGGCGTCAATTCGGGATGAAAGGCAGTCGCCAGCAAGTTGTTCTGGCGCGCGGCTACGATCCGCCCGTCTGGCAGCTTTGCCAGCACCTCGACCCCTTCGCCCACACGCTCAATGAGCGGCGCGCGAATGAACACCGCATGGAACGGTCGGGGCTGGCCGTTGCCGGCCGGGTCCAAAACCGAGAGGTCGAGGTCAGCTTCAAAACTATCTACCTGCCGACCAAATGCGTTCCGCTCGACGACGATGTCCATTAACCGCAAGAGCGGCTGGGGGCGGTGGATGTCCTTGGAGAGAAAGATCGCCCCGGCGCATGTCCCCCAAATTGGCTTGCCGGCGGCTAGTTGGCGAATAGGTTCTATCAAACCATAGTGTTCAGCGAGCTTCCCAATCGTGGTTGACTCCCCGCCGGGGATAATCAATCCCTCCAGGCCTTCCAAGTCGCGCGGCAAGCGGACCTCTACGCCTGTGACTCCCAGACGTTTAAGGGCTTGCATGTGTTCAAGAAAATCGCCCTGCAGGGCGAGGACGCCGATGTTCATAAGAAAGTCTGACAGTCCAAAGTCCTAAGTCGAAGGTGGCAGGTGGCAAGTGGCAGGTGAAAGAAGACTTGCCACCTGCCACCTGCCACTTTCGACTTCGCTTCGGACTTTTTGATCTACCATCCCCGTCCGGCGATGAGTTCCGCTTCCGGCATCGAGGCGACGGAGCGCCCCACCATCGGTTCGCCGAGGTTGCGGCTGGCTTCGGCAATGATCTGTGGATCGCGGAAATGCGTGGTGGCCTCCACAATGGCTTTGGCGCGGCGGGCCGGGTCGCCCGACTTGAAAATGCCCGACCCGACGAAGACTCCATCCACACCGATTTGCATCATCAAGGCCGCATCCGCCGGAGTGGCCAGACCGCCGGCAGCAAAGTTGACGACCGGCAGGCGACCCAAGTCTTTAGTTTCTTTTATCAACTCATACGGCGCGCCAAGCTCTTTGGCGTACGCCATCAGTTCTTCGTTAGCCATGGTCGTCAGACGGCGGATTTCACCCAAGACCGAACGCGCATGGCGCACGGCTTCCACCACATCGCCGGTGCCGGCTTCACCCTTCGTGCGAATCATCGCCGCCCCTTCGCCGATGCGCCGCAGCGCCTCGCCCAAGTTCCGGCAGCCGCAGACAAAGGGGACTTTAAAGTCGTGCTTGTTGACGTGATGCGCCTCGTCCGCCGGCGTGAGCACTTCCGACTCATCAATGTAATCCACGCCCAGCGACTCCAACACTTGCGCCTCCACAAAATGCCCGATGCGACACTTGGCCATCACCGGAATCGTGACGGCGTCCATGATCGCCAGGATGATCTCCGGGTCACTCATGCGCGCCACGCCGCCGTGCGCCCGAATATCCGCCGGGACGCGCTCCAATGCCATGACGGCGCACGCGCCGGCGTCTTCGGCGATGCGCGCTTGCTCGGGCGTGACCACATCCATGATGACGCCGCCCTTGAGCATCTGCGCCAGGCCGCGCTTCAGGGTTATCGTTCCAGTTTCCTTGTCCATCCTCAGACCTCCTGCTTCTCCAGGGAAAATAAAATTATGTTCGGCATAAATATTGTACCACTCCGAAGCAACCGCCCCCGGAGCGCGGCGTAGGGGGTAAAACCGGGAGCTATTTTGCTTAATCACCAACTTCTCAACTTTGGTATACAATCTTAGGCAATGAGCCTTCCGTTCTATCAGCGCGCTTGGTTCCGATGGGGAATCTTTCTGCTCCTCGTCGTCTCCGTCTTGGGCTATCTCTACTTGGATGTGCTCCAGGCCGTTTTAGCGCCGCCCACTCCGGCTTCCGTGCATGGATTCATCTCTCTGCTCTACGCCCTGGGAATCTTTGCTTTCACCTTCTATGGCAGTCTGGTGATCATCTCGCAGTTTGTGCTGCCGGTGCAGACCATGGAAGAGCGGCGTCAGGCATTTGGGCAACTCTCCGGCTACGTTTTTGATTGGCATGGCCCGATTCTCTTTGTAAAAGATGGCAAGGTCGTCGGGCGCAAAGAGGAACTGGATCGGTATGGGCCGGGGGTGGTGGTGGTGGATGCCGTCAGCGCCGTTGTCCTGCAACAATCGCATGTCCACTGGGTATTGGGCCGGCCCTTTTCCTTAGAAGAGCCACATGTTCGGGCCGTGGGACCGGGTATCATCTTCCTGGATCCCGGTGAGCGGATCGTCGCTCCGCTCGATCTCCGCAAGCAATCCCGCGGCCAAACTCTGGCTAAAGCCCTCACGCGGGATGGGATTGAAGTGAGCGCGATGATCCGGGTAACGTTTCGCTTGGACCCTGGCCCCGCGCCACAACCCACCGCGGAAGGGGAGGAGGCAACCGTGGAGCGCAACCGCCCGGCTTACCCGTTCAACCCGACGAGCGCCTTTCGTGCCGTCTATGGCACCGCCGTCGGTGAGAAACAAATGGTGGAGTGGACGGAACTTCCGGTCACCGTGGCGGTTGAGCGCTTCCGCGACGTGCTGGCCGAGCACACCCTCGACAGTTTGTTTAAACCTACTCTGCCGGGAGATGTCTTTCCTTACGGAGATTTTCAAAACGAAGTGACCCAGGCCACCAAAGCTTCGCCCGTGCTGCAAGAACGGGGGGTCAGCGTGGTTTTCGTGCCGGTCGTCCGTTTTAAAATGCCGCCGGAAGTTATCAACCAACGCGTCCGGAATTGGCAGGCGCGTTGGGAGAAATCCCTCATTCAAGAACAAGCGGCTAGCGCCAGTGATACGCTTAAGAAAGTCGGTGAATGGCGTCTCCGGACCCAAGCCGATGTTCGGGAACGCTTGCAAGAGTTTTTGTCTCCCGACTCCGGGCAAGCCGATAAAAGAGCCTTTGCGCTGGAGTTGACCAAGGCTTTGATGCGCGCCTCAACCGACCCGGAGACCCGCAAACTCCTTCCGTCCGAAACTCTGAACACACTGGAAGCGATGGAGGAGTGGCTCAAATGAGCAGTCTGCCGGGTGAGCGGGGCCTCAGTTCGCTGGCGGCGTTATGGGCCGACCTGCGCCGCTCCGCCACTTTATTCCTCCTGCATTTTATTGAAGGCGATCAAGATTGGGGCTCGGTGCGCTTCATGGGGATTCTGGTGATCCTGATTCTCTGTGTGTGTGTGAGTCGCCTGTTCGAGACGCCGGCTTCCCTACCTCTGTTCGAAAGTTTCTTGGCGACCACCCACCTCAATGAACTCCTGCCGGCTCCTGTTCTCTCGCTGGCTGAATTCCTGGCTTCCTTTTTTACCCGCCAGACGTTCCGCCATGCCATTCCGGCGGCGCTCGGTTTTGGCCTGGCGCTCTACTTTGGCGCGAAGTATGTCCAAGACCTGCTGGAATTACCGAGTCTCCGCCCGGCCTCCAATTTTCTCACCGCCTCCTTGTTTGGCAGTAATTATCCGCACATGACCATCGCGGAAGGCAAGGCCACGGTATACGATCCGGAAACGAATCCGATGCTCAAGATCGGCGGCCCCGGGTGGGTGGACATCAAACCCGGCAATGCGGCGCTGTTCGAGCGCATGGTGGGGCCTTCGCAGGTGTTGGGCTCCGGGACACATTTCATTCGTCGCTTTGAAACGGTGCGGGAAGCGTTCGACCTGCGTGAAATGGAACGGGTCAGAGATAACGTCGAAGTGATGACGCGCGATGGGATTCCACTCGTGCTGAGTGAAGTCCGCATCCGCTTTCGCATTCGGGCCCATGGCGCGCGCAGCGAGATCAATCCCTACCCAGTGACGCCCGGCGCCATCCGCCAGGCCGTTTATGGCCGAGGCGTCAAAGAGCAGGGCCTGGAGAGTTGGCCGGACATGATCTTTGGCGATGCGACGCTCGTCATCACCCGGTGGATCGCCCGCCGGCGCTTGGATGAATTGATCCCGCCGCCGGCGAACAAAGACCAAAACGCGCCGCCGGTTCAACCCGCGCTTCCCTACCGCCAGGCCATCCATCAACTTTTTCAGGATAAAAATACTCGCGAAACTTTCGCCCGGTCAGGCGGGGAAATCATTTGGGTCAGCGTGGGACACCTGCGGCCTGATCCCAATATTGACCCGGAGGCCAAGCTGGGGGAGGATGTCACTGGTCGGGATAAGATCCAAGAGCAGATCATCAAGACGTGGAAAGCCTCTTGGGAGGCCCACGCCCAGGACGAAATCGCCGACGCGATCGCCTATGGCGATTGGATCAAAGAGTATACGTATGCTGAAATGCAGGCGAAAGTGATTCGCGGCCTCACCGATGGCTTGCGGGAGGCGCAGTCCTCCGGTCTGCCGATTGCGGAGGTGATCACCTCCCGCGTGAGAGAGTATGTGGGCCGCATGGCCAATCGGGCAGTCTATGGGGAAAATCCTTTTTCATCGTTGCTCCTCCGCGCCGCGGATGAAGTGAATCGGCCAACCAAAGGGGGCAAGGGCGGCTAACCTGTTACGAGCGTTTTGTTTACGGGGTTGGCGTCACAGCCGCGTTAACCGAGAAACTTCCGGAAAGCAGCCAGCGGTCACTAATAAAAATCTGGACTTCGTAATTGCCGGCCGGCCAGGGTTGGCCTTGGTTATCGTAATTCGTGAAGCCGCAGCCGCCGGTGCTGTCTTCCCAAACGAGCGTTTCCACAAACAGCAGTTGACCGTCGTAATACCAGACACCGGACCACTGAACGCCTCGCAGCCAGTTATCGTAATAAAAGTGCGCAAAGATTTTCATGGGCTTGGAATCAAGCCGATCCCGACTCACGGCCACTGTGCAATCATCGCGCACTGAGAAGCGCAGGTTCGCGGCCACGGCCTCTGGAAGTGGCGTAACGGCCACTGTCCCCGGCGGGGTGATGAAGGGTAGGGGTAGCGCTGGTATTGGACTAAGCGTAGGCAGCAGCGTTCGGGTGGGCGAAAGCGTGGGGCCGGGTGAAGGGGATGGAGTGTTGGAAGGGGCTGATGTAAAAGTTAGGGAAGGGGTGGGAGGTAGCGAGGCAGTCAAGGTTGGCGTAGGCAGTGCCTTTTGTTCCAACCGCGGTGGACGAAAGAGTTCCATCAATCCCGCCGCTAAGAGCAAGCCGGCGCTGAAGAACACCAGCCGCCAACCGCGCAGGAGCGCTTGCCGCCGGAGTTGGTGATAAGGCAAACGCCGCGCGCGGGCAAGAATCACTATTCCACCCGCAATCGCCAGACCGCAGCCTGCTAACAGGAGCGTAGTGGCCCAAGCAATATATGTTTCGGTGGGCTGATCCAGCATGGCGGGAAAGAACGGCGCTGTCAGAATTATAGCATGGCCCGTTGGTCACTTCTCTAAGAATTCCTAAGAAACCCGGTTTCTGTTCTTAGACGCTCAAAGCCCGCGTCCCTTCGGCTTCGCTCAGGACAAGCCGCGCGGGCGCGGTTGGAAGAGCAATTAGAAACCGGGTTTCTCCTGTCATTTTGATAGGAGTTCTAATTGCTTCTGCTTTCTCCTTGTGTTAGAATTTCTGCACACGTTGGATAAAATACCCATTCATCTATCCTCGCGGGCGAGGAGGTTCCAGATGGTTGAAGTAACAATTGATAGCATTCGGGTCAGCCTGATGTCTCAAAGCCGCATCGTCATTCTCAAAGATGTGGATAGTGAGCGTTATCTGCCGATTTGGATTGGCGCCTGTGAAGCGGACGCCATCACCGTCACTTTGCAGGATGTGGAAGTCTCGCGGCCCTTAACGCACGACCTGCTCAAGAACATCATCGCCGAAATGGGCGGGGAGGTGGATCACATCCTCATCTCCGACCTGCGGAACGATGTGTTTTATGCGCGGATTGTGATGGATGCGAGCGGCAAGCAAATGGAAATTGATTCGCGTCCCTCGGATGCCTTGGCGTTGGCGGTGCGGCTGCACGTTCCGGTCTACATCGAAGAAACCGTGATGCAAAAGGCGGCCGTGCTGCCGGAAGAAGAAGTGGAAACCGAAGCCCCGGCCGGCGCCGAAGAAGAGCGCCTGGATGCCTTTAGAGATTTTCTGGATACGCTCGACCTCGACGACTTGGGACACGAAGGCGACGAGGAGAAGTAACGCCTGCCCCGAACCTCTTGCTGCCAAACGCCATCCGCCGGAATACGGAATACGCAATACGGAATATTTCGTGCATTCCGTATTGCGTATTCCGTAAATTGATTTTGACCTCGCGCTAAAACGAAAACGGTGTTATCACAGGAGCACCATGACTGAAACCGCCCGCAGTGACTTGGGGCCTGGCCTGTCTTTGGCCCGGAACACAGCGCTGCCACCCACGGGGCAGGCAGCGCTTTATTCTCTGGAAGCCGAAGAGGCCGTTTTGGGTTCGGTGCTCATCAACCCGGACGCTTATTTTGAAGTCGCCCATTTTCTGGAAACGGGCGACTTCTATCTCCACAAACATCGCTGGATCTGGCAGGCTTTTGTGCATCTGCATGATCAGCGTCTCCCCATTGATTTCATCACCGTCTCGGAAGAACTGGAACGCCGGAATCAATTAAGTGAGATCGGCGGCGCGGCGTATCTCACGCAACTCATCAACACCGTCCCGACTTCCTTACACGCCGAAGCTTACGCGCGCATTGTCGAGCAAGATGCGCTGCGCCGGCGGCTGATGGAAGCCGCGACCACCGTCGCCAAGCTGGCTTATGAAGAAGGTCGAGATATCGGAGAGGTCGTGAATGACGCCGAAGCGGCTGTCTTCGCCGTCAGCGCGCAGCGACACACTCAAGACCTGGCCCCGATCGCAGAAGCGATCAGTGAATATTACGACCGGATCAAATACCTCTCTGAGCACCGCGACGAACCGCTGGGCGTCCCCACTGGTTTCTATGACCTCGACAAGTTGCTCGGCGGATTACAGAAATCCGACTTGATTATTATTGCGGGCCGGCCGGGCAGCGGGAAGACCGGCTTCATGTTGAGCGTAGCTAAAAACGCTGCGCAGATTCACAAGAAGCACGTCGCTGTCTTCTCGCTGGAAATGTCCAGCCAGCAACTCGTCCAACGCCTGATTGCACAAGAAACCCAGATTGATTCTCAGCGTCTGCGGCTAGGAGATATTAAGGATGATGAGTGGCCGCTGTTTGTGCAAGCCGCGCAGGTCCTGAGCGAGTCGCGCATTTTCCTTGACGATACGCCCGCGCTCAGCCCACTGCAACTGCGGGCCAAGTGCCGCCGACTGGATCAAGAATACGGGCTGGATTTAGTGATCGTGGACTATTTGCAGTTGATGCAGGGCGAGGGACGCTCAGAGAATCGCGTTCAGGAAGTCTCGTACATTTCTCGGCACCTCAAGACGCTGGCGCGCGAACTCAACGTCCCGGTGCTGGCTGGCGCGCAGCTCTCCCGTGCCGTGGAGCAACGGTCGGATAAAAAGCCTGTGCTTTCAGATTTGAGGGAATCGGGATCTCTTGAACAAGATTCAGACATTGTTCTATTCATAAATCGTCCTGATCTATACGAGGACAAAAAGAGCGACAAGACGAACGTCGCGGATATTATCGTCGCTAAACATCGAAATGGACCTACGGATACCGTGCAATTGATTTTTCTAGGTTCCCTCGCCAAATTTGAAAACGCCGAGACGCGGTATGTGGACTTACAGAATGTATAAGCAAGGCCCAAGGGTCAAGGACCAAGGACAAAGAGTCAAATCCCAAATCCCAAATCCCAAATCCCAAGGCCTTCGCCCTTCGTCCTTCGTCCTTTGTCCTTTACCTTTCATCCTTCATCCTTCATCCTTCATCCTTCCATGAAAGGCTTCGCCGGTTTCCCCGATGGCAAGATGCGCAGTGTGCCTCTGCCGGAACAGTTCTTCACCGATCTCCTGCCTACGGTGGATCACCTGGGCGAGATGAAGGTCACGCTGTACGCCTTCTGCCGCTTAAATCTCAAACAGGGTGAGTACCGCTTCCTGCAGCGCGAAGATTTTTCTGAAGACGATTTATTCATGCGTGGCCTCGCCGCCTCCCCGCGACAGTCCGAGGAAATCCTGGATGATGCGTTGGAACGCGCCGAGGCGCGCGGAACATTGCTGCATGTGATGGTGGAAGACGCGCAGGCCATCCGGCACATGTATTTCATGAATACGGAGAAGGGCCGCGAGGCGGTGGAAAAGCTGACGCAGGGTGAGTGGCGTCCGCCGGAGCACGCGGGCGCGGCAGTGACCTTGAGCCGGATGCGCTCGAATGTTTTTGCCATCTACGAGCAAAACATCGGGGCGCTCACACCCATGATCGTCGAAGAACTTCGCGATGCCGTCGCCACCTATCCGGCGGTTTGGATTGAAGACGCCATCCGCATCGCGGTCAAGAACAATGCGCGCAAGCTCAAGTATATTCTGGCTGTGTTAGAACGAATGCGGACTGAGGGACGCCATGAGCAAGAAGACCGAGAAGAGCCTGAAGAGTATCTTAGCCGATATGACGGCTATCTCCCCTTTGCCGACAACCAGCCCGAGTGACCGGCCACGCCGGATCGTCGAAGGTTTAGGCGATCCGAACTGCCCACACTGTCATGGCCTCGGTTATCTGCGGGATGATCTGCCGGTGGGGCATCCGCAGTTCGGGAAAGTGCGCCTGTGCACCTGCCAATTTGAAAACGCTCAGTTGCAGCAAGCGCTCGAACTCCGCGCGGACAGTAACACGGAGATGCTGGCCGGCAAAACCTTTGAGACTTTCCTGTCCGAGGGCATCAGCGCGGACCCCAACATCCGCGCCACTGTGCGCGGGGCATTTGAACGTTGCAAGACCTTTGCCCAGACGCCCGAGAAATGGCTGCTCTTGACCGGCACCTACGGCTGCGGCAAAACGCATCTGGCGGCGGCGATTGCGAATGAGTGTCTGGCGCAGGGCAAGCCCGTTTTGTTTCTCAACACGCCGGACTTGCTCGATTACTTGCGCGCGAGCTTCGCCCCGTCTTCCGATACTTCCTATAATGAACGGTTCGAGGAGATTCGGACGGCGCCGATCTTGATCCTGGATGATCTGGGGACTGAAAGCCCGACGAACTGGGCCACGGAAAAACTTTATCAAATCCTCAACTATCGCTACAACGCCCGGCTGCCGACCGTCATCACGACAAATAAAGATCTCAAAGACATTGATCAGCGCGTCGCCAGCCGGCTCTCGGATGCCGAGATTGTCAGCACCTTGAATGTCCTCGCGCCGGATTTCCGTGCCGGGAAGCTGAACCTCACTTCGGATATTTCGACGCTGCCCATCCACAGCAAGCAGACGTTTGAAACGTTTGACCAGCGCTCTGATCTAACCGGCGAAGCGCGCCAGACGTTTCTGGAAGCGATGCGCGCGGCGAAGGAATTTGCCGAGAACCCGAACGGCTGGCTGGTGCTAGTCGGGCCGTACGGATCAGGTAAAACGCATTTGGCCGCAGCGATGGGAAATTACCGCACTCGCGTGGGCAAGCCGGTGATCTTTGTGACGTACCAAGACTTGAGCGATCTCTTCCGCTCCACCAGCAATCGGGAGATGGATGACCGCAACAACAAATTGGTTCAGCAGGTGAAGAGCATAGACTTTCTAGTGATGGACGATCTGCCCAACCTGACGAGCACGCCCGGCTACTTCCGCGAGAAGTTCTTCCAAATTTTCAACTATCGCTTTGATGCGCAGTTGCCCACCGTCTTAACTACCGCTGCCGAGGAGAAAGAACTCGATCCGCGCATCAAATCGCGGGTTTTCTACTCTGACCACTGCCAGGTTCACGTCCTCAAAGTCACGCCGTATCGGGGGAAGAAAAAAGCTTCTCGAAAGAAATAACTCCCAACTCCCAATTTCCAAAACCCAAAAAACACAAAACAAAAAGAGCCTCTGGTTGCCCATGAGGCTCTTCGCTTAAAAAGTCATTCCCGCGCAAGCGGGAATCCAGAGACAGTGTGCTGGACTCCCCCACTCTAAAGAGAGTCTTCGACCTGCGCGGGAGTGACTCTCTCAGAGAGTGGTCTGGTAAAACTGGCTAACCCGAGCGTCTGCGAGTAAGTGCAGCCCGTTGCCCCGGTGACGCAGCCGCTGTCCGTTGCAAACGAGTCCGACGTGCTCGGAGTGCTGACTTAACGGCGGCTCTCTCTTGCGGCAAGACTTCTGCTTTTTGAAGCAGAGGTGTAATCGCCAAATCCTCATCAATCTCCGGCCAGTGCAAACCATACCCGGAGGGTGAAACTTCAAAATGTCGGCGCTGCGGCCCAGTCGCCTTAGCTAATTTCGGCGAGCATTTGGCCCACTGAATTCGACAGCGTTGGGAGTCAACCGTCAAGTAGAGATAAGCGGCCTGCGCTCGAACCGATTGGACCTGATGGAATTTGTTCATGTCACAGTTCGTTTCGACTCACTTGATGAGATGGTCATAGTCGTCGTGGCTGCCGATCCAAAACCAGGTGACCGTATCAGCTCTCAGCAAGCCTAACGCTCTATAGGCCAAGCCAATGCGAACCGAGTAGAGCGGCTGGCTTTCTTTCACCCGTTTGAAGAAAAGGCTCGGATGCGCTGGGTTATCACACCACAAGGTGTAGGCTTGCCGCGCTCGCTGGCGCACTTCAGGAGGCAAAGCCCAATAATGTTTCCAGAACGCAGCGGTGGTTTGCGACTTCATTTGTGTTCGATGAATTCGCCGCGTTCATCGAACATTGGCCGCGTTTTCCCTTCGTGGATTTCGGCTTCGACCGCTGCCACCCAGGCAGCCAGCTTGCTATCGTCCGTTGCCACGAATTGCGCATCCCACCGAGCTTCGTCGGCGGCGATCTCTTCTAGTGTTTCTTCTGCCGGTAGAGGATGAGTCCTCAGGAAAAGCGCGAACTCGTAGAGCTGCGCGGTTCGCGCCCACGGCATCGCCGCGGCGATTTCAGTAATGGCTTTCACCAAATCAGATTGGGCTTGTATCTTCTCCATCTGCAGCCTCCTAACTCAATCCAATTCTACTACCGATTGTCAAAACAAAGGCGCGCTCGAGGGTTATCAAGGTGGAAAAGAGTCATTCCCGCGCAGGCGGGAATCCAGGTCTATGCTCTGGTCTCCCGCCTGCGCGGAAATGATCCTTCTGAACAATGCTTGGTATCTTATGGCCCGGTTCCAATCACACTTAATTTATAGATGACATCTTTCTCAACCACTCCAACCAAGAGAAATTTATTTTTAATCCATCCCTCCTCCGTTACAGTTCCATTTCCCGCCACCCAGTAAGAGTAGGGAACCTGAGTTGGTTTTACGGAAAAAGTCACCGCCGCAACAAAATCCACAGATTGCTCTTTCGCTAAAGCCTCTAGATTTTCGGGCAATTCGACCTCGCGAATTTGATAGTCCTCCAACCTATAACGTAGAGGCGCTTCTGACGCCTTGGAATGGTTCAGCCATTGATCAAACAAATAACTCGCAATTTCTTTAGGGCTTTGTTGTTTCAGCGCGTCAACCGAAGCGGTGGCGATGTATTCAATGCTCCATTGAACAGTAAGTGTGGGTGATGATACAGGTGAGGAGATAGCTGTTGGAGAGCAGGCAGACACCGCAAAAACGACGAGGATTAGACTAATAAACTTCATATTCAAGGTGAGATACCCGTTTCCATAATTTAACAGCTAGTCATTCCATCCAACAACGGCTGTATAGCGTTTGGTATAGCTGCTCAAATAAGAGAGTGGGTAGTGAAATCGGTCAACGTCGTGAGCATCATACAAGAAGGATGCTTCTGAACAACTGGAATTCAGCTTGACGACAATGATTACTGTGTGGAACCAGATTGAGCCATTGCGCAACTGAACCACATCGCCCGGTTGCAATGAGCACATGCTCTGAAGATTAATTCCTTTAGGGCCACGCCCGCCATTGCTGTAGTTATTAAGGAGAAAGCTGCGTAAACCGTCTACGTTTACCCAGGGATATGACCCGCTATGAGAAGGGAAGTCGTAATACCATTTCGTCATGTAGTTATCCGGCGTGGACATCGTATGAGACGTGCCCTCATAGAGTGCTTGAGAAACATAATTGGTACAATCGTTGTTCGTCTCATTGTGATAGGTCGTAACATTTCTTTTGGTAGCCCAGTAATCGGCGTATTGAATGGCAGCAATGCGATTATAAGAATGGCTAGTGAGCGCCCTTTGATACGCGAGCCTTGCCAAGTTATGTGAGTGAAATACAGAACTCCTTACCTGTTGGGCATCCGCCGCATAATTCAGACGCACCTGTTCAATAATCACATCCTTGTTTTTCTCAGCCATAAGGCGAGTTAGCTCATCCTGGTACTCGTCGTCAAGAATTTTCCAATCATTTTTTGTTTGAGTGAGCGTAATAATGTGCTCAAGGTTCGCCATCCTAGAGACTTCAGGAGCTAGGGCAGCAAACACAACTTCATGCCCCTCGCGCAAATGAACAGTAGCCTGACCAAGCGATATTTGAATGCTTTCGTAATCAAGTGTGTATTGATAACTCATGTAATTGAGATTATAAGCAGAGGCAACATAAAGCTCTATTTCGCGTTTATCCTTTTCTGCCTGAACCCAATTCCTGTTTTTGTCAGCCAGCAAGTAAGAAAAATCCTGCGCCTTGAGCAGCTTCTGTCCTTCGTAGCGCAATTTAAAATAGGCATTGATGACGTTCTTGATTTTCTCTTCATCTGCTAATTGAGCTTTAGTTTGAGAAACTGTGGAGGCCTCTACGGTTGCCAGAGGAGTAGCATTCACCGAAATAAGTAATGATAGGAATGTCAGAAGCACGGCACTACTTGATCGCATAAATTTCATGGGTCTGGTTCTTTTGAACATCTATGCCTCCGGGGAAATAGTCGCAAGGGCGGCGTGGTAACGTCAACGCCGCCCTTTTGTTTTGGCGGTAGTCTATGGTAACGCGATAGACACTTTATCTGCGCCGAATACATTTCCATCGAACACGAATAAAAGTCCAGTCGCGTCTTGCGGGACAAGATAAGCAACTTGACCTTTGAGTTTCTCGCCAGCCGCGAGTTCCCCATCGGGCGCAGTGCCTTTTGACGCTACAGTAGCACCGAGATCAACTTTATAACGTTGCCCCGTTGGATCTTTCAGCCACATTTGGAGTAAGCTGGAAATATTCTCAGCAGATGAACCCTTATTTTCAATCGTCAAATCCACCATCAAAAACTGATAGCCTTTAGGTGGTTTGTTGAATGAATCGCCTTTTACAGTCTTTACTTCGTTCACAGTAACGTATAGACTGCCTACTTGAACCGCTTCACCAACTTTGAAAGCAGATTGTTCAATTTCGCCTTCAAGTTTAGCAGGAGGTGCGACTGCATTAGGCGCGTCGCCAAGTTTGATAAATACTTTTCCAGTGCCAAATACCGAAGCGTCAAAAACGAATTCTAGGCCTTTTGCATCTTGTGGTATCTGAAAGCCTTCTGTTCCACGTATACGTTCACCGGCAGAAAGTTCACCGTCTGGGGAATCTTTCTTTGTGGCGGTAGTAGCCAGCAGGTCAGGTTGATATTTTTGCCCCGTTTCATCTTTGAGCGAGGCCTGAAGTAGGCTAGAAATAGAAGCGGATGAACTGCTTGTATTTATGATGAGCAAATCAACCGCGATAAACTTATTCCCTTCGTCGGGTTTAATGAATTGGTCGCCTGCAACTTCACTCCAACCAATAACCATAAGAACACTATCCCCAATTTTTACAGCATCGCCAACCTTGAACTCTTTGGGCGGTTCAGGTGTGGAAGTGTCTGCTGTAGGAATTGCTTCAGTACCAGAAGATACCGAAGTCGCGACGAGTTGGGTATTAACCAACTGTGGCGTTGCACTGGTATTGCTTCCGCACGCGAGGGATGAGAATACCAACGTGAATAATACGAGTAGTGGAACATAGAACCTGATTGATTTTTGCATGATCGTTATCCTTTCCTCTCCTATGTAGGTTTTTCAAAAAAAAGCCCCCTTTCGGGGGCATTATGGAGTTCCCCCTTTCTATTCGGTTTGGAGTTTGGGATTTGGAAGTTGGGATTTTCTATTCTTCCTCTTCCTCTCCCTTCAACTCTTTCTTATGCGCCGCAATAATCGTCTGCGCCAGATGTGTCGGCACAATTTCGTAGCGGGCGAATTCCATTGAAAAGACGCCGCGGCCGCCGGTGATTGAGCGCAGCTCGGTGGCATAATGCTGCACTTCCGCCAAAGGCACTTCGGCGGTGATGATACTCTTTCCGCTTTCCTGGCCGATGCCCGAGACTTTGGCCCGGCGCGTGTTCAAGTCGCCGAGCACGTCACCCATATTCGCCTCCGGCACAATGGCCTGCATGCGCATCATCGGCTCCAGCAACACCGGATTGGCGATTTCCACCGCCTTCTTGAACGCCTCACGCCCGGCCACTTCAAAGGCAATCGGTTTCGAGTCCACCGGATGCTCCTTACCGTCGGTGACGACCACCTTCACCCCGGCCACCGGGTAACCGGCAATGACGCCCTGTTCTAACACACTCTTGACGCCTTTTTCAATCGGGCCTAGATACCCCTTGGACAAACTCATCCCGACCAATTCGTCGTCAAATTCAAAATCGGCCCCGCGCAGCGGCTCGATCCGCAGCCACACCTCGCCGAACTGGCCGGCGCCGCCGGTCTGCTTCTTGTGGCGGTGCATCGCCTCGGCCTTCTTGCTAATCGTCTCGCGGTACGGCACGCGGGGCGTCTCCACCGTCAGCCCGACGGCGAACTTGCTCTCCGCTCGCCGGATGGCCACATCAATGTGCTGATCACCCATGCCTTCCAGAATCGTCTGCCGGGTAGAATGATCCTGCCGCCAGTGCAGCGTGGGATCTTCTTCAGATAACTTGGTTAGCGCCGGGCCCATCTTCGTCGAGTCCGCCTGGGTCTTGGGATGCACGGCCACCGCATACAGCGCGGCCGGGTATTTGGGCATATCCAAGGTGAGCGGATGAGTCTTGTCGCCTAAGGTATCGCCGGTCGTCGTGACACCGAGTTTTGCCAGTGTGCCAATATCGCCGGCATGGAACTGCTTGGCCGCAATCTGCTCTTTGCCGCGCGCGATGTGCGCCGTGCCCACGCGCTCTTCCGCATTCTTGTTGTGATTCCAAATGCGACTATCCGAGGCCAGGACGCCGGAGTAAACGCGGAAGTACGTGAGCTTGCCAACGAAGGGATCGGCGGTGGTCTTCCACACCTGTGCGCACAACGGGCCGGTGTCCGAGACCGGCACGGCCTCGTCGCCCGACTTGCCATGCGCCGGCACGGCTAGACGTTCGACCGGAGCCGGGAAGTAACGCGTGATGCCTTCCAGGATGGGGCTGATGCCGGTCCCCGTGGTCGCGGAGGTAACAAAAACCGGGACACACGTCCCGGCCAGCACCGCCTTGTGGAAGCCCCGCACCACTTCTTCCGAGGTCAGCTCCTCGCCAGCCAGATATTTCTCGATCAGTGCATCCTCACCCTCCGCCGCCGCTTCAATGAGCTGAATCCGCGTGGCCTCGGCGATCGCCTTTAAATCGGCCGGGATTTCGACCGTGTCCTCGCCTTTACCCGGACGCGCTTTCATGGAGAGCAGGCCAATCACGCCCTTGAAATCGTGCTTTTCACCCCACGGCAATTGCACCGGGACCAATTTGGCCTTGAACGCGGCTTGCACCCCTTCCAACGCTCTTTGGAAATTCGCGTTCTCCCGGTCCATCTTGTTGATAATGACGAAGCGCGGCAGCTTGTATTCGTCGCAATATTGCCAGACCAGTTCCGTGCCGACTTCCACGCCGGCGACGGCGTCCACGACGACGATGGCCGCATCCGACACATGCAGCGCCGATTTCACCTCGCCCACGAAATCGGTGAAGCCGGGCGTGTCCAGAATATTGATTTTGTGATGGTGGACTTCGATGGGGATAACGGCGGTGGAAACAGAGATCTTACGGCGGTGCTCTTCCTCTTCAAAATCGGCGGCGGCGGTGCCCTCTTCGACTTTGCCGAGGCGGGTGGTAACACCCGTACTAAACAAAAACGCTTCGACCAAGGATGTTTTTCCCGCCCCGCCGTGGCCGATCAGCGCGACGTTCCGAATGAATTCCGTGCCATACTCCTTCATGGGGCCTCGTCCTCCGCGCTAGCAGAATGTTCGATTTTTTCGAGTGCCGGGGATGGTAGCATGGGGAGGAGGGGTTGTCAACGCAGGAAGAAGGTGGCAGGTGGCAAGTAGCAGGTAACTTGCCACCTGCCACCTTCCACCCGCCTATTCAGGGAGTTGCGGCTTAATCAGCCTCGCACTATATTTTTCATAGCACACGTGCCCTCCCATGCCTAACGACCAGGAATTCTGCCCGATCACTGCGGCCACCGACCTGCTCGGCCAAAAGTGGACACTGCTCATCGTCCACTATCTACACGCGGAGACGCCGCACCGGCTGCGTTTCTGTGAACTCCAACAGCGGCTGGGCGGGCTTAATCCGGCAACGCTCTCGGCGCGTCTCAAACGCCTCGAAAGCGCAGGCTTGGTAGAGCGTATCGAAATCAGTCATTTATCGCTCCATGTCGAATACATGCTCACACGGAAAGGTAACGACCTTGGCCCGGTGGTGGAGCATCTGTATGCCTGGGGTGATCGGTGGCTGCGCCGCCGCGAGGTGCGCCGCACGTTGCGGCAGAAGTAGAATAGGTAACACCTATGATCCCAACCAAAACACTTTCCTTGAAACATCTCACGCGTTTCCCAACCCAACCGGCTCAGACTCATCCGACGATTATCTCTTTGCATGGACGCGGTAGCCATGAAGGTGACTTGCTCGGCTTGGCGCAGTATCTGGATGATCGCTTGTTGTGGATCAGCCCGCGCGCGCCACTGGATTTGATGGGCGGCTACGAGTGGTATCGGATTGAGGCCGTCGGCAAGCCGGAGCACACCTCGTTCACTGCCGCCTTGGCAGCGCTGGACCACTTCATCACCGAAGCGGTTACTACATATCCCGTTGATCCACAGCGATTGTTTCTGCTCGGCTTTAGTCAGGGCAGCATCCTGTCCTGCGCTTTTACACTGACTCAACCGGCGCGCGTGGCCGGGGTAATCGCTCAATCCGGCTATCTGCCGCTAAAATCGGGATTGAAGATTGATGAGGCCGGACTCAAAGGCAAGCCCTTCATTCTTACGCATGGTGTATTCGACTCGATGATTCCCATCCAAGCGGGGCAAGCGGCCCGGGACGGCCTCACCCACCTGGGCGCCGATGTCGAGTACCACGAGTTCCCAATGGGACACGCTGTTACCGACGAGTCCCTCGCAGTGATTGCAGCTTGGTTGAAGAAGCAACTCGCTTAGAGAGTCAACGGATGCGCTTCGCGGGATCGAACGGATTTTGTAAAATCAAATCCCAAAAATCATCCGTTATATCAGTTTCATCCGTTGACTCAATAGACGAAAGGAAACACCATGAACGAGACCATTCATCCCCAAACGATGATCGGGCATGTACACTTGAAGGTGTCTGATCTGGATCGCTCGGTGGCTTTTTATACCGAGGTGTTGGGGTTCGAGGTGATGGCGCGTTTGGGAAACAGCGCCGCGTTTCTATCCGCCGGCGGGTATCATCATCACCTGGGGCTGAATACTTGGGAGAGCGCCGGCGGGCCGCCCCCGCCGCCCGGAACCACGGGACTCTATCACTTTGCCATCTTGCTGCCGAACCGCCAGAAGTTGGCGCGCACGGTGAAACGCGTCATAGATCACAATTGGCCGATTGACGGCGCTTCCGACCACGGCGTGAGCGAAGCCATTTATTTCCAAGACCCGGATGGCAACGGAATTGAAATCTATGCCGACCGGCCGCGCGAACAGTGGCCGAAAGGCAAAAATGGCGAACTGGACATGTATACCCGCCCACTGAATTTTGATTCGCTCATGCAGGAATTGGAAGTCGTAAGGTAAGCCGGCGGTGAAGACGAGAAACTTCATTCGCTTTCTGAGCTTTCGCTCGTTCATCGTCGGCGCCTTGGTTGTTGGCCTGTTACTTGTTTTACTCCTGGCGCGGGACGACCTCTCGACGACCGATGTGTGGCTCCTGATCGCTTACGTGGTAGGTTGTGTGCTCCTCAATTATTGGCTCCGGACTCCACCGAAACGCCAGAGTAACTTTGATGCCCTGGCGGCTTTCGATCGGGTGTTACACGAAGGCCGCCCAACGCTGGTGGAATTCTATTCCGATTACTGCGCCGCCTGCATGGCCAACCGTCCGATCCTGGATCGCTTGGAAATGGAAGTGGAACATCGGCTGCAAATCTTGCGCGTCAATGTCTATGACTCGGCGATTGGCCTCGCGCTGGCTGATCGCTACGACGTCACCTTTACGCCGACCTTCATCCTCTTCAATCATCAGGGCCAGAAAGTGGACGAATTCTTATATGCTCTGAATCGAGCGCGGGTCGTCTATTGGGTTGACCGGCAGTCCGGCCCCTGAGGTAAAAAATGGGGTTCCTCCAACGAATTCTTTTCATCTTTCTGGATGGCGTCGGTCTTGGCTCGGCGGACGCGGAACACAATCCCTTCATCACCGCCGAACTACCTACCCTGCAACAGCTTTTGAATGGGCAGCGTCCTTTAGCGGAAACGCCGGCCACGGAAAGTGCGCGCGCCTGGTTCATCCCCACGGATGCCTCGCTCGGAGTCGAAGGTCCACCGCAATCGGCCACGGGGCAGGCCACCATCCTCACCGGACTCGACGTCCCGCAGTTGGTCGGGGGGCATTGGGGACCGAAACCCAACGAAGCGATCGCCGCGATCATTCGCCAAGAATCACTCTTTATCAAACTCAAGGCGCGCGGGATCGAAGCGGCGCTCCTGAACGCGTATCCGCAGCGCTACTTTGATTCGATTGCCTCCGGCCATCGCAGCTATTCGGCGATTCCCTTAGCCGTGACCGCGGCCGGGATTCCGCTCCTCACCCTGGACGATTTCCGGGCCGGGCGCGCGCTCGCCGCGGATTTCACGGGTGAGGGGTGGCGCACGCATTTAGGCGCGCTGGACACTCCCGTCTATTCCCAGCGCGAGGCCGGACACAAACTAGCGGAACTGGCTCGGCTCCGGCCTTTCTCTTTCTTTGAATATTGGCTAACCGATTACGTCGGACATCGCGGCGACCTGGCCGAGGGCCGCCAGTTGCTCGAGCAATTTGATGGTGTCCTTGGCGGGCTGCTGGAAGCTTGGGAGGATGAGACCGGCCTGATCGTTATCACGTCCGATCACGGCAATTTAGAAGATTTGAGTCACAGCCATCACACCCGCAACCGGGTTCCCACTTTCATTATTGGCGCGGCGCGCACCGCGTTTGCGCGCGGCTTGACGGATTTGACGCACTTCACGCCCGCGATCCTGCAAGCCTTAACCTCCGAACCTTGACGCGCCTCCTCCGAGGGTCTATGATGACGACTCTCAACCTCGACTTAAAGGACCTGCTGCATGCCTGTTGACCCCGAAGCTTTGCGCGCCGTGATGCGTCATTGGACGAGCGGCGTGACCGTCTTAACCACGCGTGACGGCGCAACCGTGCACGGCATGACCGTTAACGCGTTCACCTCCGTTTCCCTCGAACCCCCGTTAGTTCTGGCTTGCATCGAACGTGTCGTGCGGACGCACGGGCTGGTCCAGAACTCGCGCGTCTTCGCCATTTCTTTCTTGCACGAGGGGCAAGAACACATCTCGAATCGCTTTGCCGGCCGGGCGACCGATGTGAGTGATCGCTTCGCCGGCTTGAGCACGTTTACCGCCATCACCGGTTCGCCCATCCTGGCCGACAACCTGGGTTATCTGGATTGCGTTGTCACGACAGATTACGCGGCCGGCTCTCACACCATTTTTCTCGCCGAAGTCGTGGACGCCAAGGTTCAGAATTCACAGAAGCCGCTGGTCTATTTTGATCGTGCTTACCGTACGCTGGCGTCATAGACCTGAAAAAAGCTTTAACCGCAGAGACCGCCGAGTGCGCGGAGACTGAATTTCTCTTTTCTCTTTCTTTCTCTCTGCGTTCTCTGCGCTCTCTGCGCGCTCTGCGGTTAAAGCTCTTAGTAGAGCATGCTCAAACCCCTCTCACCTTCTGAAAAGCAACTCCTGCTCAAATTCGCGCGCGAGTCAGTCACCGCCACGGCGCGCCATACACTACCTCCCACTGTGGAGTCCGCTAACCTTTCACCGGCGTTGCTCCAACTCCGAACGTCTTTCGTCACCCTCACCTGCGCCGGAGATTTGCGCGGTTGCATCGGCGGGTTTCAGATCGAATACCAACTCTATGAGGATGTGCGCCAGCATGCGGCACTGGCCGCCACGCGGGACTACCGTTTCCTCCCGGTGACGTCGGACGAAGTAGCGCAACTTGAAATTGAAATCTCCGCCCTCTCCGTGCCCCAAGCGCTGAACTATGAGTCGCCCGAAGCGCTGCTGGGCCTCCTGCGCCCGGAAGTGGATGGCGTCATCCTCTCCAACGGTTTCCAGCGCGCGACGTTTCTCCCTCAGGTTTGGGAGCGTGTGCCTGATCCGCGCGTTTTCCTCTCCATGTTGTGTGAAAAGATGGGCCTCCCCCACGCTGCCTGGAAGCAGAAGAACCTGGCGGTGCAGATTTACCAGGTGGAGAAATTCACGGAGGCGGAGTTCAAGAATTGAAATCTTCGAGCTTAAGCGTGAGGGCTCAGGTTTGGGATCAAACTTAAAAATCAGTGCAATCGGTGTAATCCGTGGTTCCAAGTAGGAAAACTATGTATCTAGGTTCCCTCGAAGTTCACCTCGTCTCGGATGGCGTTGTGTGGGTAGACCCCGGCGGTCTCTTCGGCCTCGTCCCGCGCGCGCTGTGGGGCAAGACCATTCAACCGGACGAAAAGAATCGCATCCCGATGGCGCTCACGTGTTTACTCCTGCGCTCCGGCGGCAAAACGATTGTGGTGGACACTGGCCTGGGCGAAAAGCTGACGGAGAAACAGAAGGACACTTGGGGCTTGCAGCGCCCGGAAGGTTCGCTGCTCGAGGGCCTGGCCCGGCTGGGTTGCGCGCCCGAGGACGTGGACGTGGTCCTGAACACTCATTTGCATTGGGATCACTGCGGCGGAAATACGCTGGGCGACTCCGCGAAGCTTATGCCCGCCTTTCCCCGCGCCGAATACATCACGCAACGTTTGGAATTTGCGGATGCCGCCATGCCCAACGAACGCACGCGCGCCACCTATCTGGCGGACAACTTTATGCCGCTGGTGCAAGACGGGCAGATGCGGCTATTGCACGGCGATACGCGCGTCACCGACGAAGTGCGCGCCGTCATCACCCGTGGGCACACGCGCGGGCATATGAGCGTGCTACTAGAATCTGCCGGTCTACACGGCCTCTACGTCGCCGACTTGGCAACGTATGCCACGCACTTTGAAAAATTAGGCTGGATGACGGCTTACGACGTGGAACCGCTGGAAACGCTGGAGACCAAACGCCATTGGCAAAAGTGGGCGCTCGAGCGTGATGCGCTGCTCATCTTTGAGCATGACACCTTTGTGCCAATCGGAAGGATGAAGGATGAAGGCGGAAGGATGAAAGTAGAAAAGATTGCTGATTTTTGATTGTGGATTGCTAATTGAAAGAGCATTCAATCAACAATCAGCAATCCACAATCACCAATCTTATTGTTTCTTCTCCCACTCCGCCACCGCCGCGCGGATGATCATCTGCACCTCGGGGTCGGGCACCTCGCCCACGCCCTCGTACGACTTCCCATCCAAATCAAAAACCACGCCGCCGGTGGGGCCTAAATAAACGCGGCAGCCTCGGCCACGGTGCGGCGTCCGCGCGATCTTCTCCTGCAAAATCTCGTCAATCTGTTCCGGGATGCTCTTCGGGGCTGCCTCTAGATTCTTCTCCATATCTTTCAGGATTTTGGCCTGCTTAAATGGATTCATGCTCGGTTTCTGGATCGGCGGCAGATCGGACAAGGTTTGGCGAGCGGGCGTTGAACTGGAAGTCGCCGGGCTGGAGGCCGCGGGTTGAGGGCTGGCAGACGAAGCCATTTGCGCCAGCCTGGAGGTTACCGGTGACTCAGGTGGGCGTTGTGCTTCCACAGGTGGGAAAGAAGGGAGCGAACTCGCCGGCGATTGTGTCCCGGCCATAAACTTCTGCAAATCCTTGAGCGTGGTCACAAATCCCCGCCCAATGTCCGGGTCCCGGATGTCGCTTACTCGCTCGTAACGCCTCCCGGCAATTTCTATAATCAAGCGACCGGTCAAATTATCGCGCAGGACGCGCAGCACTTCGTGGGCATTGTCGTTGTTTGTCATCATAGTGGGTGGGGGGGGCATTGGCGCCGGCGCGGAGGCGGGCGCAGACGGGGGAGTAGAAATCACCGGTTTGGCCTCGCCGGTTTTAGACTTGGATTTCTCGGCTTGCTCATCGCGCAGCATTCTAAACCCGACGACGAAGATGATGGCGAAGAAGATAAAGCCACCGATGCCGAAAGTTAGCAGGAGCCCAGGATTCATGCTGCGTTTTCCCTTACTATCTTACCCCCCTCCCACGCCGCTCGCCAAGTGGCTCATTTGGCACACGCTGAACAGTCCGCGGGGGTGAGGTCAACTCCGTTTCTGACAATGAGGACAGAAGTGCGTCCCCCGTTGGCCGACGACGATCCGCCGGACGGGCGTGCCGCAGTTAAAGCACGGCTCATCGGCTCGATCATACACCCGAAAATGATTTTGAAAACCGCCGCCGCGATAGACCCAATCAATGCTCGCACCGTTGTGCCGCAGCCCGGCCCGCAGCGCCCGGCGGATACTCCGCCACAGCGCGCGCACTTCGGCGGGCTTGAGCGAATCGCTGCGCCGCAGCGGATGCAGCCTGGCGAGGTGCAGCGCCTCGTCGGTGTAAATATTTCCCAGCCCGGCGATAAACGTCTGATCGAGCAGCAGCGGCTTAATCGCGCGCTGCTTCGCCGCCATCAGCGCGCCGAGTTTCTTGGCCGTGAAGCCGCGCTCCAGCGGCTCCGGCCCCAGTTTACTCGTCACTTCTTCCGCCCGCTCGACTAAAAACACTTTGCCGAATTTGCGCGTGTCGCTGAAGCGCAAGCTGTGTCCATCGCTAAAATGAAAAATGGTATGAGCGTGCTTGTCTCGCGGCGCGTCCCCATTGACCACTTGCAGGTCGCCGCTCATCTTTAAGTGAATGAGCAGTATATCGCGTGAGAGTTGGAAGACGAGGTACTTCCCGCGCCGGCTCAGCCCGATGATTTTTTGACCGGGCAGCCGTCGCTTGAACTCGCGCGCCGAGGGCCGGGCGATGTGCCTCGGCCATTTGACCGTGACCCCGACGATCATCTTCCCCACGACCGACGGCCCCCGCTCTTCACTCCCCTCGCGCAGCTCACGCACAACGGTTTCGACTTCGGGTAACTCTGGCATGGAGGGAATTATACTCCGAAGAGGACGAAGGACGAACGACGAAGGACGAAGGAAAAACCTTGAGCCTCCGGCTTTCGTCCTTCGTCATTTGTCTTTCGTCCTCTTTCCTCCGTCCACCGTCTTCCGTCCGAATCTTTTAAGTAGCGCCCGCCTCTTTCAGTGCTATAATCGCCTTCAGCAAGTTCCTCGCGCCGTTTTTTTGTTTCAATGCTTACTTACAACTTCTGGCTCCTGACTTCATCCTTCCTACTTCATCCCTCATCCTTCCACCCATGTCCTTCGTCCACCTCCACGTCCACTCTGAATACTCGCTCCTCGACGGTCTCTCCCGCATCCCGCAACTCGTCGCGCGGGCCAAGGCGTTGGGCCAACCCGCGGTCGCACTCACGGATCATGGCGTCATGTACGGCGCGATTGAATTTTGGCAAGCAGCGACCGACGCCGGACTCAAGCCCATCATCGGCATGGAGAGTTACTTAGCGCAGGGCAAACGGACGGAGCGGCATCCGGGTGAGGATAGCAAGCCGTATCACCTGCTGCTGCTCGCCAAGAACATGACCGGCTACAAAAACCTGCTCAAGCTGGCGAGCATCGCGCAGTTGGAGGGCTTCTATTACAAGCCGCGCGTGGACAAAGAAGTTCTCGCCGCGCACGCCGAAGGCCTCATCTGCACCACCGGCTGCATGGCAGCGGAAATTCCGCGCTTGCTGACTGATAAATACCAACCGGAAAAAGCCCGCCGCGAAATCGGCTGGTATTACGAGGTCTTCGGGCCGGAGAATTTTTTCTTCGAGTTGCAGGATCACTCCATCCCCGAACTGCGTGATTTAAACAAAGCGCTGGCCGAGTTGCAGCCGCACTTCAACGCGCGCTTCCTCGCGACCAACGACGTGCACTACGTCGCGCCGGAAGAAGCCTCGCCGCACGACATGCTCTTATGCATCCAGACTTCCAAACTCGTCACCGACCCCAACCGGATGAAGATGAGCGATGGCTCGTACTATCTCAAGAGCCGCGCGGAGATGGAAGCCGTGCTCGGCCAATTCCCTGGCGCGCTCGACAACACCCTGCTCGTCGCGGAAATGTGCGACCTCAATCTCAAATCCAAGGGCTACCATCTCCCCAACTATCACGTGCCTGAAGGCTACACGCCGGATACTTATCTGCGGCATCTCTGCGAAGACGGCTTGCGCACGCGCTACGGTTCACGCGCCGATGATCCCCAAGTCCGGGAACGGCTTGAGTTCGAACTCAAGACGATTAACTCGATGGGGTTCGACACCTACTTCCTCATCGTCTGGGATTTGTGCCGGTTCGCGCGCGAACGGGACATTTGGTGGAATGTGCGGGGTTCGGGGGCCTCGTCCATCGTCGCGTACACGTGCGGGATCACGAATCTTGATCCCCTGCGGAACTCGCTGATCTTTGAGCGATTCCTGAACCCGGGCCGCATCTCGATGCCGGACATTGACCTGGATTATCCCGACGACCGGCGCGACGAGATGATCCAATACACCGTACAGAAGTACGGCAAGGAAAACGTCGCGCAGATCATCACCTTCGGGACGCTCGGCGCGCGCGCGGCCATCCGTGACATTGGCCGGGCGATGGACATCCCGTTGCCGGAAGTGGATCGCATCGCCAAGCTCGTCCCCGGCGGTCCCAAGATCAAACTCAAAGACGCCTTCGAGAACAAAGAGTTCAAAGAACTGTACGACTCGGAAGATTACATCCAGCAACTCGTGGACACCGCGGGCCAACTGGAAGGCGTCAGCCGGCACGCCTCCACACACGCCGCTGGCGTCGTCATCTCGGATCAACCGCTCGTCGAATATCTGCCGCTCCACCGGCCCACCAAAGGCGCGGATGATTCGTCGCTCGGCGTCGTCACACAGTTCCCGATGGAGATCATCGAGAAAATCGGGCTGCTCAAAGTGGACTTCCTCGGCCTCGCCACGCTGACGATCATGCGCCGCGCGTGTGAACTGATTGAGAAGCGGCACGGCATCAAATATGAGTTGACGACGATTCCCTACACCCGCTGCCCGGACGACCCGGAGCAAGATAAGCAAGTCAAGAAATTATTTGATCTGCTCGGCACCGGCCACGTGGATGGGATTTTCCAAGTGGAGTCCGAAGGGATGCGCAAGGTGCTTACCTCGATGAAGCCGACCGAGTTCGAGCACATTATCGCCGTCGTTGCGCTCTATCGTCCCGGCCCGATGGATTACATTCCCTCGTTCGTCAACCGGATGCACGGCCGCGAACCCGTGGCCTATCATCATCCTGATCTTGAACCGATTTTGAAAGAGACGTACGGCATCATCGTCTATCAAGAACAGATCATTCAAATTGCGACGCAGATCGCGGGCTACTCGCCGGGCGATGCCGACCAAATTCGCAAAGCGGTGGGCAAGAAGATTCAAGCGGAGATCGCCAAGCACAAAGCGCGCTTTATTGAAGGGACAGTGGCGAACGGCTATAGCCCCGCGGTCGCCGAGGCGATTTACGGCGACATTGAGTTCTTCGCCAATTACGGCTTCAATAAAGCGCACGCCGCCGACTATGCCATGATCACGTGCCAGACGGCGTTCCTCAAAGCGCATTACCCGGTCGAGTACATGACCGCGCTGCTCTCCGTCGCTCGAAACGACACCGCCAAGATTGCGCTCTACACCGCCGACTGCCGCCGGATGAACATCCCGGTCCTCGCCCCGGACGTGAATAGCAGTGGTTTGGATTTCACCATTGAGGATCAAAGTCCAAAGTCCGAAGTCCAAAGTTATGCGATCAGGCTTGGCATGGGCGCGATTAAAAATGTCGGCGCGGGCGCGGTGCAGGTAATTTTGGATTCGCGGGATGCGGGCGGGCAATTTAAATCCCTCGACGAGTTCTGTCAGCGCGTGGACTTACGACAAGTGGGTAAACGCGCGCTGGAATATCTCATCAAGGTCGGCGCGTTGGATCAGTTTGGTGAGCGCGGGCGGCTGCTGGAAGGGCTGGATCAAATCGTCAGCACGAGCGCCTCCAACTTCCGCGCCGCCGAGTCTGGACAGTTGTCGTTGTTCGGCGCGGCCAGCGGTTTCGTCGGCGTCACCCTCCCCAAAGTCAAGAACGAAATCTCACGCCGCGAGCGGCTGGCCTGGGAAAAGGAACTCATCGGCTTATACGTCAGTGATCATCCGCTGCAGCCGGTGATGGATCAACTGCAAGCGGTGGTCACGCATTACAGCCAGGAATTGAACGAAGAACACGACGGCAAGCTGGTGACGATGGCGGGCGTGGTCACCAACGTGCGTCCGCATCAAACGAAAAAAGGCGACCCAATGGGGTTCGTCAGCGTCGAGGATTTGCAAGGTCATCTGGAATTGGTCGTGTTCCCGAGGGCGTGGAAGGAAATCAGTTCATGGGTGGCTGTCGAACAAATCGTGTTCATTAAGGGCAAAGTGGATGCCAAAGGTTCCGGCAGCGCGAAGATTCTGGTAGACTCGCTTAGCCGCGAATTCAAAGTGACGAAAGCGTTGACGCCGACGCGGCCCACGTTGCCGGAAGCGCCCGCGCCGTGGTGGGATGATGAATTGCCCCTGCCCACGGATGAGCCTGAGGTGCCTGACGACCCCGGCCCCACAGTCGCTATGGAGTTGGCTGCGCCGGTGATGAATGCGACTCAAGCGATACCTCAACCCGTTGAAATGCTTCAAGTTCAAGCGACGCCCGTTCCGGCCGTGAGCATGTCGGTGCCGGTAAAAGTGGAATCGCACTCGGGTGGGAATGGCAAGCGGCTCGCTCCAGAGGCAGAAGTCCTCACTCAAACCAAGCCGGCGGAAAAAATCTACGCCGTGCGGGAAACACAGGCGGTCTATCAGACGGCCTCGGCGTCGAGCGAACCGCGCTGCATCGTCGTCACCATCCAGGCCAGCGGTGATAAGGAACGTGATAACCGGCGGATGCGCCGGATCCACGGCTTGCTCACCTCATATCCGGGGATGGATAGCTTCGAGTTCAGAATTTATGAACATGATCAGCGGAAATACCAATTACGTTTTCCGAATGAGACCACCGGCTATTGCCCGGCGCTGGCAGGCCAGTTGACGCAACTGCTTGGCCCTGACTCCGTGGAAGTACGCGCTCTCTAAAGGGCGTGGTAAAATCAGCCGCATGCTTCTTTTTTCGCTCCCGCCGGGGGCACCGTCCGGCTTCAATATTCCTCCTCACCTTTCCTTCTCACCGATATAAACATGAAGACCTTAGCTGTTATGACCGCCGGCGGTGACTCGCCGGGAATGAATTCCTGCCTGCGCGCCGTCGTGCGCACGGCGTTGAACAACAACCTGAGAGTGATCGCCATCCATCACGCGTATAAAGGTTTGGTCGAGGGTGACTTTGCCGAGATGGGCGCGCGCGATGTTGGCGGCATCATCCAACGCGGCGGCACCTTCCTGGAGTCCGGGCGTTTTCCTGAATTTGTGGACGCGCGCCATCAAAAGGAAGCTATCCGCCAACTCAAAAATGCTCAAGCCGATGGCCTGGTGGTCATCGGCGGCGAAGGCTCGATGAACGGCGCGCTGGTGTTGCATCGCCAGGGCTTTCCGGTCATTGGCGTCCCCGCCTCCATTGACAACGACATCTATGGGACACAGATGGCGATTGGGGTGGACACGGCCCTCAACACCATCATGGAGGCGATAGACAAACTGCGCGATACGGCCTCCTCGCATCGGCGCGCTTTTATCATTGAAACGATGGGGCGCGAATGCGGCTTCCTGGCCTTGATCTCCGGCATCATCGGTGGGGCGGAGATGATCTTGATCCCGGAGAAGGACGTGAACCCGGAGGAAGTCGCCGACGCGATTTCCGACGCTCACGCGCGAGGAAAAACGCATGCGATTGTCGTCGTCGCGGAGGGCTCGAATCTGCACGCCTCGGTGCTCTTGCAAAAACTGAACGAGATGAAGACCGGCTTTGAGTTTCGCTTGACCATCCTGGGGCATATCCAACGCGGCGGGCGGCCGACCGCTTTTGACCGGCTGTTGGCGACGCGCTTCGGCGTGGCGGCCGTCGAGCAGTTATTGGCCGGCAAGTCCGGCTTGATGGTGGGTTTACAGGGTCGGGATATTGAAACAGTCCCGCTGGAGGAAGTCTGCGGCAAAAAACGTGAGACGAATCTAGAGTATTATCGTTTGGCGCGGATGCTATCGAAGTAATCTACCTGTGTCTACCAGAAACCCGGTTTCTAAACTCTAGAAACCGGGTTTCTTTATTTATGGACTGAGCGCAATCAGCGCTTCGGCCAAGGCCAGGTTGGTCGGGCCACCGCGCAGCCGCAGATACTGCGCCGCGGCCGGGCCGAGCGCGAAGTCTACATACTCATTCTGCTGGATCGTGTCGCAGTTGGGGACGCCGCTGCAAGTCCCGTCGCCGGTGTAAAGCGCTGTCCAGTGCGTCCCATCCGAGCTGACTTCAATCGCCAGGAGCGTCGTCGCTTGGCCCCCATCCGAGTGCGCATACAGCCGGAGGCCGTCCACCTCTTGACTGCTGCCCAAATTAAAAATCCAGATCGCATTTCCACCGCGCAAGCTGGCCCAGGTCGTCGTCCGGCCATCAATCAAATCCTGCGGGCGACCGACGAGCGTTCCGCCTTCAGACGAGACCGTAAAGTTTTGAGTCAACGTTGACCCCGGTGGCAGAATACTTCCGGGCGTCGGGCCGATGGTGGCGTTGGGAGGGGGCGTCCGGGTCTTGGTGGGAGTCTTCGTTGACGTCGGCGCGATTTTTGTCTTGGTCGGACTGCCGGGTGGGGATGTGGGCGTTCGCGTCCGGAAGGGGCCTTGAGGCGTTGCCGTTGGAAGCCGGATCGGTGTAAACGTGGGCGTGGGTGTTCCCGGGGGGGGTGAAGGCGTGAAGGTGAGAGTATTCGTCGGAGTCAGTGACGGCAGTGGCGTCTCCGAGGGTTCTTCGGTTGGGGTGAGGTCAACTGTCTCCGTAGAGAACTCTGGCGTGGGCGTTGCCGAAATTTCTGGTGTCGGGGTAGCGGTGGGAACTGCTTCGGTTGGAGTTTGAGATTGCGTCGCCAACCCTTGCGGCGTGAGAATGATCGGGTCCGCCGGGATGATCGGCACTTGGGCATGCACGCAGGCCAAGCTCGCCCCAACCAGCACCAGGACGAAGACAATTAAACGGCGACCAGAGAAAGTCAGCATAGATCGAAGCCTTTGACCAATAAACAAGGCTCAATAGTAGCTGAACGGGGCTGGAATGCAAGTGAAGAGCCAAGGGTGAAGGGCTAAGGGCCAAGGACCAAGGTCCAAGAGAGTACTGAATCCTTGGTCCTTGGCCCTTGCTCCTTGGACCTTTTAATGCGCGGGGATGATGCACTCGCGCGAGTCGAAGGCGGGGTTGTTGACGAGCGGGGAAACGGACACGGCTTTCATCTGCGTGGCGGCGAAGGGTTTGAGGAGCGGCAGCGTTTTCTCGGCCGGTAGTTCGTCCGGGGAGAGCCACAGGTCATAGGCTTTGACTGGGAGGATGACGGGCATCCGGTCATGAATTTTTTCGACGAGCGCGTTTGGCCCGGTGGTGATGATCGTGCAGCTTTTGATCAGTTCGTCGTCCGGCGATTTCCAGGTTTCCCACAACCCGGCGAAGGCAAACGGTTCGCCGCCTTTAAGTTGAAGATACATCGGCGTCTTGGTTTTGGCTTCTTTCTTCCACTCATAGAAGCCATCGGCCAGGATCAGGCAGCGACGTTTTTTGAGCGCGGCGCGGAAGGAGGGCTTCTCAGCGAGCGTCTCAGCGCGCGCGTTGATCAGCCGGTTGCCGATTTTTGGGTCTTTGGCCCACGAGGGGATCAGCCCCCATTTGAAGAATTCTAACTTGCGGCTTGTGCCGTTGGCAATGACGGCGACTGCCTGGCTCGGCGCGATGTTGTAACGCGGCGCGAGATCGGCGGGCGGCGGCTCGCTCAAGTTAAAAGCGGTTTGCACTTCGTCGGGATCAAGGGTGAGAGTGAAACGTCCGCACATAAAACACCTACCGTGATGGTCGGTTAACCCTTAGGAGTTGGCTACTCAATGATTCATTGGAGGCGATAGTTTGATGGATACGTTCCGCTTGCCCAAGCGTATCCGGGTCTTGAGTACAGACAATGATACCAGCATGCTCAGGTTGCACACTATGCAGCTTGATGAAATCACGCCGATTGAGGGTAAGCACGGCTCGGTTGTTTTGGGCTGCGAAGGTAAGCACCTCAGCATCCTGAATAGCCTGTCCGGCTTTGCCTGCTTCTAGAGAGGTCAAAACATCGTGACCCAAACTGCGCAGCGCTTCCACGACTTGAAACGGGAAGTTTTCGTTTGCGTATAACGCTGCCACTCCTCAGGCCGCCTCGTTTTCCCGGATAGCCTGTTCAATTTCTTCTTTATGAGTATCCGCATAGGCCCAGGCATTAACCAAATCAGCGGCGCGCAGGGTCGGGTAGTTTTCTAGAATACGGGCTTCATTCCAACCCTGGCGGCGATAATTCTCCAGCGTCCAAACCGGGATGCGTGTCCGAACGATACAAGCCGCACCCCCAGCAACACCCGGTGTCTTCTCAATACCCGGCCAAGTGTCGGCGATATCGCGCGCTAGCAATTGCAGGGCCTGAGCTTTTTCCGCCCGGGTCAATGCGATAAGTTGCGGTTCCAGGTCTTTTAGGGTCATGCTTGATTACCAGGGTTTTGCCTAATAAATAATAGCATACATTCCCAAGGAAAATTTGCCCAAGTTTGCTCAGGGCACTTTGATTATAGCGCGAGATTCACAAGAAGTTGTCAATAAGGAAAGATGGAGTAGAATCCGGCTGATCCGTAGCACATTTGGCAAATCTCACTGTCTGGACAGAAGGGAGGATAAGATGACAGCAGTTAAAGTGGTTCAGCGCAAATCTGGCCGGAAAGTCACTCGGGTTAAAGAGAAACAGGCTGTTTACGCTGTTCCGGCAACTCAGACAAAGAAGGCCGTTCCTGTTCAAGAAACTCATATGGAATTTCATATGGTGTTGCCCAATAATGCCGATGTCAATCAATTTACGGATGACTTAATCGAACTCGTTGAAGCTTATCAAGGATCAGTTGGCGGCGGCATTGTGAAGTCGGGGAAATAACCCATGTCGAAGAAGGACAATGCAAACTCCCTGCACACAGGTCGGGAGTTCATTGCTTACGCGGAGCGGCGTGGCTGCGAAGTCATCCCCGGTAAAGGCAGTCATATCAAAGTACGTAATGCCAAGGGTTTGGCTATTATTCCTAATCATCTGGGCGATCTCGCGACTGGCACGCGCCGCGCAATCATCAAGGCTTTTATTGCAATGGGGATTGCCATCCTGATGTTCGTTATGGTGTTGGGAGTGCTGTCCCATTTATTTTGAGGAACAACAACTCAATTTGTTTACTCTGTGGGTGGCTCCACTTGATTCACGCCCGGTATTTGAACCGTAATTTGATAATAATCCTCGTCTTCCTGAATGGCTTCGCCCCACGAATTCTCGTTCACCACGCGCCAGGCGAAAGCCAGCGCTTCGCCCTCAATCCACTTACCATTCGTCGCCTCGCTCAAGGAGAAGCCTAATGAGTCAGCCGGCCAGTGAAAATTGACTGTCGTTGGCGGCTGGCCGCCGTAATTCTGTGAGTAGGCGGTCAAATAGCCGCGCGTGGGTACAAAATCCGCGCCACTCATTCCCGCGCCGCCGGCCAGGTAGGCGTAAAGTGTGTGGAAGGCCTTGGGCGCGCCCTGGTAATACTCACACACGGATTTGCGCACGCTGCTGAGTTCAATCGCCAAGCACTGACTGGACATATCCGTCACACTGTAATCGGCGTAATTATCCTGCCAGCCGAAGAAGCCATCGTTCACGGCCCGCTGGAGTAGTTGCGTCATTTCATCCGGCGTAAGGTAAGCTTCCAGGACTCGGCGTTGGTTGTTGGCCGAACCGGTTTGAGTCCAGATCATCCGCCCATCGCCCCAAATCTGGACGTCTGGGATGTAGTTCTGGACGACCATCTCTGGCACAAAGCCGCAGCAAAACGTGCCGCGGACGATGAGTGCCTCCGGGCGCGGGTCCCAAGTGCCTTCGGGGCGCGGCGGGACAAGCGTGTTGCAAGCAAGTTGCGTGATGAAGAGAATAATGAGCACCAAGTGCACAGGGTTTTTCATAGCTCGCCTCTAAGACTGAGACTCGGTGGCGGTTCCATTTCACTGAAGCCAGGAATTTTGACTGTGATTAAATAGTAGACCTCCCCCTCTTGAAGAGTCGCCTCCCACGGATTCGCGTTGACCGCTCGCCAAGCGAGCGCCAGCGCTTCGCCCTCAATCCATTTGCCATCGGTCGCTTCGCTTAATGAGAACCCCAGCGAGTCTGTCAGCCAAGGGGTAGGAGTCGAGGGTTGGTTCCCGTAATTTGGTAGAGTCGTGTCCAGATAACCCTGTGTCGGCCCGAAATCTGTGCCGCGCATACCTATACCATCCGCGAGATAGTCATAGAGTGTGTGGTAGGCTTGAGGCGCACCCTCCGCATACTCGCATACCATTTTGCTCATGCTCGCCAATCCAATAGACAAGCATTGGTAGGGATAATCGTACGCATCGGGTTCGATATACTCATCTTTCCAACCAAAGAAGCCATCATTCACTGCTCGCTGAAGTAGCTCTGTCATTTGCTCGGGCGTCAAGTGAGCCTCCAGGACTCGGCGCCGACTCGTGTTCTGGGTGAAGCTGTACTGTGTCCAGATAATTCGCCCATCGCCCCAAATTTTTACATCCGGGATGTAATTTTGGATGAACGTCCCCGACACATAACCACAGCACTGTGTGCCTCGGACGATGAGCGCCTCTGGACGCGTGTCCCATTTGATTTCGGGATATGGCGGGAGGACGGTGATCAGCAAACTTTCCGACTGGCCCTTCGCGCTAATGGTGATCCGGGTTGAGCCGGTAGACTGACCATGGATGGTGAGGACGGTTTGCCTGTCATCATCTTTCAACGCGATTAGCCTAAGCACCTGGCTGGCGTAGGGAAGGCCTTTATTCTCATCGTCATCGCCGGTCATACCTTGGTCTTCAAACCCGCTGTGGAAATAATAAGGCAACTCAATATCCACTGCCTGGCCGGTGACTGTGATCACATCCCCAATGTTGAGCGTTGTGGCACTAGCAAAAATCTCTATATGCGGATCGAGCGTACTCACCGACGGTATCGCGTCTGGCACCGCAGAAATCGCTGTAGGCGGTTCGGGTGTGCTCACCAAACCTGTCGTCGTTGGCGTCACCGGAATTCGCGCGCAGGATACTGTGCTGATGATGATGAGCAGACTCCAGCAAGTAAATTTAGGCATGGCAGGCCTTCTCTTCTCGGTCATTGTCTGTAAATCGGGTAGAAACCCCTGCCTTTAGGCAGGCCGTTTTCAACCCCACGCTGGCATCGGTACCATTGGGCACACAAGTCCTTTGCGGCGAGTTCGGGTAACGTGATCGATGAAATCATTGTGCAATCCTTTGAGACCCAGGGCAAAGAGATGCTGTTGGATGACCAAGATTTTCGCATTGGCGAACTTTAGGCGACCTTCGGTCGCATCTTCAAGCCACCCGCTTTAGCGGGTTGTAGTTGACTTTGATTAAGAGTCGCTAGGGGTTAATGACTGTGATGGTCAGAGACGCTGAACCTCCGCCGCTCCACGTCGCCCCTTGATCAGACTGCACTTCGCCGGTGGCACCGATGATGATCTCGGTTGAGCCGACGGCCTGAGCGCGCAACGTAATGACTACTTGTCCGTAATCCCCCTGAGCTGAGACGAGTTCAAGCACTTGACTCACATCGGCTGAACTTTTGATCTGGTTCTCGTAGGTAACTGTGACCAACTCTGCGAATTCTGTTGCGCCGTTGTCTTTAAGCGAGACATAGAAATAAGGCAGCCCAATGTCCACAGCCTGACCGATGACCGTAACCAAATCTCCAATTGTGAGAGTGGTTACATCGGCAGAAATCTCCACATGCGGGTCGGAGGGGTTGACCGGCTGCGTCGCGGTTGGCGTACCCGAAATTCGGGCGCAGGCGATGGAGCCGACGAGGATCAGCGGTATAAACGAGAAGATTTTGAGACGCTGTTGAGAGAGTAAGTTAATTAGCACCCAGGCTTACGAGATTAAAAATAATAGATTTACCCTCGCCGCCTATCCAGATATTGATCGTAAACGACTGGGTGCCTTTCCAGCCCATTGCATCAGCAAGGTTAACGTTCTGGATACCGGGGATGGATATGCTTTGGAGGATGTCTTTTGTGATGGCCGTTCGTTTATCCAAGATTTGGACGGTATAGCTGGAGTTTAGGTCAAGGGCTGTTACGCCGATCCGTAAGAAAGGATAAGCATCAACGTTGGTGGTGATGATCTCCGTCTCTACTTTTCCAAAGACTTCCTCTGGGTTGTCCTCGATGAGCCGGGCAGTTGCTCCGGTAAGATCATCCCAACGCGCTGAAACCTGAGACCATTTTGAGCTGTCAAGCGGATTAAAGTTCGCCTGCCAGATAACGGGTTTAGGCCATGCCACCCTCCAAATAAAAAAGGCGACGAGCAGGGCAAGTATAGCCAGCGCCCCGATACCCCACCCGCCTCGCCACCGCTTAGAGTTGCGGCCATTCAACGACTTGTGATTTGGAACGGGTTTCTGACCGCCAGGCAGCCGTTGTGTTTCTTGTTCCAGTTTACGGAGTATTTCCATCTCTCGCAGCTGGTCCGAGTTCAGTTCAGCCAAGCCGGCCGCTTGCAGCAGCGCGTTTGCTTCAGCCGCCGATTCAAAAACTTCTTCCTTCTGGAACCAAACAATAATATCAAGGATTCGGTCACGGGCTAAACCCCGGCCTTGGCACATGCGAGTGATGACTGAGGGGTCTAGATAAACTTCTTTCGCTAGTTTGCTTTGGCTCAAACCGTGCTTGCGGCTGAGATAGCGCTTGACGAGATCACCAAAAGTATGGCTCATGCCGCTTTTCCTCCCCAAGAGTCAATGCTTTTGACAAAAATATCAATGGACATTGACTGTGAGCTTAAGCTAAGTTTGAGTTGAATGAGGCTGAAAGACCCGGGAACTTTAACCCTAAAAACGCTGATGATTATATCGAGACCTTTTATGAGCCGCAAATACTTTCCAAATGTCCCTGGCAGCCTGATAAAACTTATCGACTCAACAAGGAGATAAAAATGCGTCCACTCTGGCAAAGATTCACAGTTTTAGGTCTATCGCTACTGCTCGCCTCAGGCATGTTCCTGGTGTTCATACTGGCACTCCAATCCACCTCAGCGGCTCAAGCCAGTTCTCTAGCTTCTGCGCCACATGAGCGCCTGGCATTTCGGTTCCGGCCTGCGTCCTCAGTCGCTCAAGTCAATTCTATGTCTTCGGCGCCTGTAGTCTTAGCCGAATATCACGTTTGGCACGGATTGCCGAATCATCTTATCCCGCCACCCTACACTTCTACAGAGCCTTCCGTCATTAGCAATCATATTCGCTTGGCTCAAGCGCAGGGCATTGATGGTTTTGTGGTGGATTGGTATGGAAAGCCAAGTAAACCATGTGGAACACCAGGCGGCTTCCTCAATGACTGTGATCGTGAATTCATGGACCAGGCAACTGCTGAACTCATGCAGCAGGCGGGGCCTGCTGGCTTCAAGGTTGCTCTCATGTACGATGAAGGGACGATTTCAGCGTCTGGAATAACGAATACGATTAGTTATACGAATATGGTACTTAATGATCTCCTTTATGCTAAGAAGTATCTTACAATGACAGCCTATCTGACGATGACAAGGGGAATAACAACTGGCCCGGCCATCTTTGTATTTCCCTATGACAATGTTGATCCCCATATTGACTGGGCATACGTTCGTAACCAATTGACCACCTCATTGGGCATGCCAGTCATCCTTCTTGATAAGGATCCTACTCCTGCAAACGCCCTCAAATTCGATGGGTTTTATGCTTGGGTACAGCCCGCTAATACCGGATGGAGGTTAGATGGCACTGAGTGGGGTGAGCTTTATTTGAAGTGGTTCTACAACGAGATGTCCACGACATACAGCAATACCATTGCCGTTGGAGGAGTCTGGCCCGGCTTCGATGATACGTTAGCATCATGGGGACAGGGACGCTACATGTGGCGACGCTGCGGGCAGACTTGGCGTGACACCTGGAAGCTCGCCAACGATTACAATCCACCTTTTGTGATGATTGATACCTGGAACGACATTGAGGAAGGCACAGACATCGAGTATGGCGTTGGTGATTGCTTGGTTCCTAGTCAGGTGCAGCCCCTTTTTAATCGTGTAGTTTATACGGACACCTTAACAAATACTGGCAAATGCACAGACGTTTTTAATATAACCACCGAGTCAAAGAATCCTTGGACTGTAACTACTAACTTCACTAGCAAGGTATTGCCCCCTCATACTTCAACGGCTCTAGTCATCACGGTAACTGTTCCTATAACGGGTATAAGCATTGGGAATACCCTGACGGTCACGGCTACCTCGGCGCTTAGTTCACCTGTCAGTAGCAGCGTGGTGCATCTAACAACGCTTTACCAAGTTTATCTACCCGTTATTCTAAAATAAAATAGGATCCGTAACCCTGACAGAGTTACCTCAGAACGTGATGTGCAACTCTTTATAGACAAGGAAGACTTCCAACGGATTTTTTAACGGAAAAGCGGATGCGGAAACTCTGCCATCCGCTTTTCCGTTTTGCAAAGCCATCCGTTGGAAGCCGGCGTTATATATTAACCTGCTTGGCCTTCTTGCGCCGCAAAAATGGAACAGCGATCAGGCCCAAGGTTAGGGGCACTCCGAAGCAAGTGAAACCACCGCGCCCCGATGAGGGAGGCGTCGTCGGGTTGTGATTCGATGAAATGTTGGGGACAGGCGTCGCTTCAGGCGCGGGAGTGTAGGTCGGCGGCACGACGAGCGGCGGGGTCGAGGTATTGGTCACTTCGTAAGCCGCGCCGTCATCGGCCAGAGCGATCACGCGCGGGCCGAGGGCAAAGGCCGCGGCTAACTCTGGGCGCGCGTTGAGCAGTGAGAAGTAATCCTCGCTGGCAAACTCCACCGGCTTCGTCTGCATCTTGGAAGGATCGAAAGCCGTATCAATCCACACACTGTCGCTAAGGAGAAACGTGTGCGTGCCGATGATGCGCACGACATTGGCGGCTTCGCCCTCGGGCGCTGAGGGCGCTTCCGCACCGGCCAACCCGGATTCCGCTTGCGACCGGTTCACCGCATCCGCGCCGTAAGCGGGCGCTTCTGTAGCGGAGGCGGATTGCGCATATTGTTCTTCGACGATGGCGTTGCGGCCTTCATCCGAGAGAACGTCCTGGCCGGGTTCGGTCACCAGGTACGAGGTGTATGGCGTGACGATGCCATAGCGCACGCTGAGTTTGACGATCTGATCAATCAGCTCTTTGTTCTCACCGTGCAGCCGGATTTGATTCAGCAGATAACCGATCTTGCGCGTGGCCCACAGACGCGGGATGAAATCTTTCCCGCCGGAATCACTGAAACGCTGGCGCGGGTAAACGAACGTTTGCGGTTCACCGTTGACCGTCCCGGTGAGTTCGATGGTGTCCGGGCCGGAATTGCGATAGCGCCCGACGACGACCAACTGCGTCCCGGCGAACAGATCGGGCAGGGGGTTCGGATACAGGTCGGAGGTGACGATCTCGCCAAAGTCCAGCGCAATGTCCGAGAGCACGGGGGTGCTCACTTTGGAGTAGAAGCCGGACACCACTTCGTCAATCGGCTGGCCGGGCCGCACGTAGCTGCTCGCGCCGTGGTTTTGTTCGGCCAACGTATCCAGCAGGATGGTGTCTACATCGTCGCCCACGCCGAAGTCAAATAACCGCACATTGGAGGGAGCGGTTCGCGCGACCCCGGCGATGATCTCATCCGTATTCACCACCCCTTCGGTTGCGAGGCCATCGGTGAGGAAGATGAGGATGGTCGGGCGCTCGGAGTCGGCCATGTCCAGCGCTTCGAGCAGCGCGCGGTTGATATCGGTTCCACCTTCGGCGGCGAGGGAATCCACCCAGCGCGTCGCTTCGGAGGCATTGGAGGCGGGTTGCAACCTTTGACTGTAAGGCCGTGTCCCCGTGCTGAAGGCGACGATGGTGAAGCGATCTTCGTCGTTCAAGTGATTGAGCACGTACTTGAGCGCGTTCTGTGCTTGACTGAATTTTTCACCCTCCATGGAGCCGGACTGATCGAGGATGATGATTACATCTTTCGCTACGACTTTTGCCGCATCTACATCCAGGCTCGGCGCGGCCAGCAGCAGGAAGAAGCCCTCGTCGGTGGATGGGTCGCGGTAGGTGAGCAGGTTCAAGCCGATGTCTGAAGTGGAGACCGTATAGAACAAGTCGAAGTCGGTGTCCGGAAGAATGTTGTTCGCTTCGTAGCCCGCCGAGAAGTGGTGATCATCGTCGCGGCTGATAGCGATGGTGTGCGACGGTGAATAGACCGCGCGCACCGGATCGGCCGAGGTGACTTTGACCGAAAGGCTGATCTGCTCGATGGGCTGCGCCGAGTATTTCGCTAAGTTGAAGGGGTAGCGGTAGTGGATGAGGCCGTTGTCGAGGGTGAGTACTTGCGCGTACTCCATTTCCACGCGCCGCTTCTCGCCCGCAGGAATCGGGAAGACGTTCGCTTGAAACGCGCCGCGTCCTACATATTCCAGCAAGGCTGGGTCGCGCATCTGTTGGACGATGCTATCGTAAATGCGGCGAGCTTCTTCGGCGGAGAGCAACTTGCCTTCGATCTTTTGGCCGTCCACCCACATATCGAAGCGACTCACCGCGGCGTCAATCGGGAGCGGAAAGAGATACTGCCCTTCGACAGTGAAGTCGTTGTCGTTGCGGAAGGTTTGTTCAACGTGCGTGGTGGCGATTTGATTCTCGACTGTGACCGTGACGCGGAGAGATTGGATGGTGATTGGAAAGAAAGGCCGGGGGCCGGGACAAGGCCAAAGGTCGCGTTCACACTGGGGGCAAGGGGCCGTGTAAAGGCACGGCTCCGGAGGACAGTCTACAGGTAGCGGGGCATCCCCCTCCATCGGCATGGCACAGGGGATCGGGGTACAAGAGAGACAGATGGGCGGATCAGTTCCTTGGGCAGAGGCAACGTTCGGGAGCAGCAACCCCACTAAAACCAGGATGGCAAAGAGACGGCGCATCGGAACCTCCTTCGGCCTGCGTAGAATCATCGGTTTGATCTGGCAGTTAGACGTTTTTGGAGGGCGGAGGGTTCCGTTTACGGAATACGCAATACGAAATACCTGCGGCGTATTCCGTGCTTTAAAGCTCTAAAGGTTTCAAACAGCTACAACCTGATTTCTAATCTTCCCCACGCCTTCGACCTCGCACTCGACCACATCGCCGGGTTTGAGGAATTCCGGCGGATTGCGCGCAAACCCGACGCCGCCGGGCGTGCCGGTGGCGATCACATCGCCGGGCAGGAGGGTCATGCCTTTCGACAACCACTCAATGATGGCGGGAATGTCAAAGATCAGGTCATTCGTGACGGAGTTCTGTTTGAGGGTGCCATTGACGGAGCAGCGGATGGGAAGCGCGTGCGGGTCTTTCACTTCATCGCGCGTCACGATCCACGGGCCCATTGGGCAAGCGCCATCCAGACTCTTGCCTTTGAAGAATTGGATGTGGTTGTCTTGCATATCGCGGGCCGTGACGTCATTGACCACCGTATAACCGAAGACGTAATCTAGCGCATTCTGGCGTGAGATGTTTTTGCCGGGCTGGCCGATGACGACAGCCAACTCAGCCTCCCAATCCATTTGCCCGGAGATTTTTGGATCAACGGGGATGTCGGCGTAGGGGCCGTTGACGGTGGTGGTGGCCTTGGTGAAAAATACGGGATGGGTGGGCAACTTGAACTCTCGACCACGCGCCTCGGCAGTTTCTTTGGCATGTTTGACATAGTTCATGCCGATGCAGAAGACGTTGCGGCGCGGCGCGGGGAGCGGCGCTAATAGTGTGACAGAGTTGAGCGGCAGGAGGCTGCCCGAGGCGGCGCGCGCTTGTTTCAGTCCGGCTTCGCCCATTTCAATTAAACGGAGCATGTCGAGGTCGGGGATCGGGGCAAAGTCGCTGCCGCGCACGACGCCGAGACGCGGCCCGGTGTTCGATTGATAGCTGATGAGGCGCATAAATTTCTCCTGAAAACTAGAATTATTGGAAACGGTTTTTTATCACGAATGACACGAATGAGCGAATAACACGAATAAACCTTTAAGAACTTATTCGTGCCATTCGCGCGAAGTCGAAGATACCCTTCAGGGTGCGGTTCGTGCTATTCGTGATTAGCCGCATTGTGGCCGTACATTTCTTAGGCGTCAAGTGAGAGTTGAGCAAATCTCCGTTGACGCCCATTTTTCTCGGCTATATAATGTCGGCAACTGAATAACTTACCTTCGGGGCAGGGTGAAACTCCCGATCGGCGGTAAAGTCCGCGAGTCGCGCACGATCCGACACGACCCGGTGAAACTCCGGGACCGACGGTAATTCGCAATCTTAGACAATTGCGATAAGTCCGGATGAAAGAAGGTCACACATGCGCTGTTTATAATTAGCGGCGGATGTGTGTTCGCGCCCCGTTGGCCTAAATCAGGTCCACGGGGTTTTTGTCAGGAAGCCAAGACCGGCAACGGTCTGTGGCCGCCTGCGCTTGCGCCTGCCCCGGAGAGATTTGTCTCGCGGGGTTTTTTATTAACCGCTCAGGCCGCCGGCCTTCGGGGCGCGGTGAACGTTGAAGGTATAAGTATGGCAATGATCAAGTCTCGACCTCATCTCCAACCTCCGCCTCGACTGCGGCCTACGCTCCGACTGAAATGGCGCTGGAGCTGGCTGCTTTTGCCTGGCTCGCTGCTGGTCGGGTTGCTGCTCTGGGAGGCGTTAGTGCGCCTCAATCATTACCCGGCCTTTATTCTGCCGTTGCCCGGACAAGTGTGGGGACGTTTCCTGACGGTCTTCATGGATGGCACGCTGCTCCAACACGCCTGGGTCACGCTCAGCGAAGTCCTGGCTGGTCTGTCGCTGGGGTTATTGGTTGCTTCGAGCCTCGGCTATCTCATCGCTAAATCGCGCGGACTGGAGCGGGCGCTGACACCGTATATCGTCGCTTCACAATCTATTCCCATCGTCGCCATCGCGCCGCTGCTCGTCATCTGGTTCGGGTCCGGGCTGCGCTCCAAAGTTCTCATCTGCGCGCTCATCGTCTTCTTTCCGATTCTGATCAACACCATTATGGGGGTGCGCTCCGTCGAGCCGGACTTGCGTGACTTGATGCGCTCGCTGAAAGCGACGCGCTGGCAGACGTTCCTGAAACTGGAATTGCCCGCGGCGCTGCCGATTCTGCTTGGCGGCCTGAAAATTGGCGCGACGTTGTCCGTGATCGGGGCGGTCGTCGGCGAGTTCGTGGGCGCGGATCGCGGGTTGGGATTCCTCATCAGCTTTGGGCGCGGACAATACGATACGGCGCTGGTCTTCGTCGCGGTCGCGGCCCTCGTTGTCATCGCCATCAGTTTGTATGCGCTGGTGGCGCTGCTCGAAAAACTTTTACTCCAATGGAAGGGATAAAGATACCGATGCGAAAAAAATTTTTACTTTCACGAAAAGGCGCGTCCTTCGACTGCGGGCCGCGCGTTCTGAGCGGAGCGAAGCGTAGTCGAAGAAGCGCGGCCCTCCGCTCAGGATGCTTTTGTGAGGCACTGCTTTTGACTTTGGCCCTGACCCTGGCGGCGTGCGGCCCAGCCTCCCCGACGCCCGGCGCTTTGCGCGAAATCAGCCTGCCGATGGGTTACATCCCCAGTGTGCAGTTTGCGCCTTTTTATGTGGCGATGGACAAGGGCTACTTCACTCAGGCGGGCTTGAAGCTCACGCTCGATTATTCATTTGAGACGGATGGTGTGAAACTGGTGGGGGCGAATCAATTGCCGTTGGCGGTCGTCTCCGGCGAACAAGTTCTGCTGGCGCGCGCGCAGGGACTGCCGGTGGTTTACGTGATGGCCTGGTTCCAAAAATTTCCGGTCGCCGTCATGACCCAAGCGGATTCGGGCATCACCCAACCCGCCGATCTTCAGGGCAAGAAAATCGGCACACCCACGCTGGATGGCGCCAACTTTGTTGGGCTGCAGGCGCTACTCGCCAACGCGGGCTTGAAAGCCGAAGATGTGAGTATTCAGGCGATTGGGTTTAATCAAGTTCCGGCGTTGAGCACCGGGCAAGTGGACGCGGCCGTCGTGTATGCGAACAACGAGCCGATCCGGCTGACGGCGCAGGGCGAGAAGTACACGACCTTCAATGTCAGCGATTACGTTTCGCTCGCGGCAAACGGCATTCTGAGCAATGAGACGATCATCAAAGAGAATCCGGAACTCGTGCGCGGGTTCGTTAGCGCGCTGGCCCACGGCATCGCCGACGCGATTGCGAACCCGGAGGAGGCGTATACGATTTCGAAAAAATACGTCTTGTCTATTGAGAGTGATGACGTGGAGAAAAAGGTCTTGGCGGCGACGATCGAGATGTGGAAAACCAATCGGATCGGCTACTCTGATCCGGCGGCCTGGGAAACGATGCAAAAGACGTTGCAGGACGCCAAGCTGCTGGCTCAACCTCAAGACTTGAGCCAGGCGTATACGAATGAGTTTGTTCCGTAGGATACGGAATACGCAATACGGAATATGCCAGTTTCGTATTCCGTATTGCGTATTCCGTAACTAGGACTGGAAAGCGTTCTAATGTCTGACCCCATCCTCGTCGCCGAGAAAGTGAGCGCCGTTTTTCCGAATGGCAACGGCGGGCTGCGCGCGCTAGAACGCGTGAGCTTCCAGGTCTGCCCGCAGGAATTCGTCTGTCTGGTCGGCCCGTCCGGCTGTGGGAAGACCACGTTGCTGCGCTTGCTGGCCGGGCTGTTGACTCCGACTGAGGGAAAGGTGCTCTTTGAAGGCGAGCCTTTGATTACACCACGCCAAAGAATTGGCTTCGTCTTTCAGAAAGCGAACCTGATGCCGTGGCGGTCGGTGCTGGCGAACATCACCTTGCCGCTGGAACTGCAAGGCGTAGAGGCAACCGAGACTAAACGCCGCGCTGAAGAATTAATTCAATTGGTGGGATTGAGCGGCTTTGAGGACAACTTGCCGCGCCAGCTTTCCGGGGGGATGGAACAACGGGTGGCGATTGCCCGCGCCTTAATCCACAACCCGGAGGTCTTGCTGCTCGACGAGCCGTTCGGCGCTTTGGACGCCCTCACCCGTGAACGGATGGGCACGGAGTTATTGCGGATCTGGGAGGCGCGCAAGAAAACGGTGGTGATGGTGACGCACTCGATCCCGGAGGCGCTCTTGCTCTCGGATCGCGTGCTGGTGTTCAGCCCGCGCCCGGGACGGATTCGGCTGGCGCTCGAGGTGCCGCTGCCTCGTCCGCGCCGGATGGATATGGAGCACAGCCCGGAGTTCGGCGCGCTAGCGGCGGAGGTAAGGAAGGCAATTGGATGAAAGGATGAAGGATGAAGGCGGAAGGATGAATGAAGTGGCAAGTGGCAGGTGAAAGAAGACCTGCCACCTGCCACTTTTTCAATTACGCCGTTGTGGCGTTCTTCTTTCGCAAACGGCGTGCGATCAAACGAATGAAAAAGTAGCCAGGGATGCCCACGACCAGAGCGAGCGGCAGCACGTAGATCGCCAGCCAGATCAGCACATTCGCAATCCCTTGTAAGGTGTGCAGCAGCGCCTCGATGGCTTCTTTGGCCACACCTGCCGGCTTCCAGCCGCCCACTTCAATCGGTTGGCTGAGCGCGTCCGGGATCAAGTCAATGACAATGGCCGACATCGCCGCCGACTCACTGTAATACTTCATTTGACCTTTGACCTGCTCGATCTGAGCCCGAATGCCGACGAGCTGATTGTAGACGTTCAACACATCCTCGGTCTTCACCGCGCTGTCCATAATTTTCTGCAACTGCGTCTCGGCGGCTTGCAGATTCCGCAACTGACTCTCCAGGTCGGTGTATTGCGCGGTCACATCTTCCCCGGTGAGATTTTCGGTTTCCACGGTGACGGCCAGCGCTTTGATCTGGGCCAGCGCCTCGCTCAATTTCTCAGCCGGAACCCGGATGGTCATGCTGGCCCGCATGATCTTATTGCCGACCGAGTCCACAGAAGCCTGGTAGACGCTGGAGCTAACCACAAATCCCTCCAGGTTGTTGGTCAGTGTGGTAATACTGCTGACCGCCGTCACCGGATCTTTCACGACCAGCGAGAGATTGGCATTCTTAACCACCATCCGTTGAACCGTGATCGCGTCGTAGCCGTCTAATCTCCCGGCCTCCTCATCCGCCACCAGCCCGGAACTAGGGACCTCGCTCTTTGTGGTGGTATCCCCCGGGACAGACTCGCCACCGGCCCCGCCGCCGAAGCCGCCGCTGTTCGCTTGTCTATTATCGTAAGGTTGAGATGTGGCGGCGGCCCCCAGGCCGCAGGCCGCCGTGACAAGAATGGTTAAAACAATCGCTGATAGAAAAACGAATCTTTTTTTCATGGGATCCTCTCCTCGCTGATATGCGGTTCTAATCACATTGACGCTCGGTCGGCGCGTAAAGTTCCTAAGGGCCGGAGAGGTGAGCACCGGTCGGTTATCCTACCAACCGTAGGCGAGGCGAGCAATCAAGCGTTCGGGGAGTTTGGCGGCCCGCATCCGGTTTTGGGTCTCGCCCACGTTATAAGCCACGCGGCGATATTCCCACGTTCCGTTCTCGGGTTCCAAGAGGGCGTAGGCGGCGTCCGGGTTATTATCGCGGGGCTGCCCCACGCTTCCAGGGTTGATGATGAGCCGCTCATTCTTAAGATGACGCGCGCTACGGTAGTTCGGGGCTTCTTCATAACAGCCACCGTTCGGACCGCCTTCGGCATAGATCACCGGCGTGTGGGTATGTCCCACCACACAGTAACGCGTTTTGAAGTAAGGAAAGTTTTCCAGCGCAATCTGCCGATCGAGGATATATTCCCACACCGGCTGGCGCGGGGAACCGTGCACCAAGGTGAAATCGCCGAACTGATCAGTTTCGGGGAGCGGCCGCAGGTAATCAATGGTTTCGTTATTGGAGACTTTCTGAGTCCAGGAAATAGCCGCGTAGGCTTCGGCATTGAAAACACGGATGTCAATTTCGCCGAGGACGGCTTTATCGTGATTGCCCACCAGGCACTTAAGGTGGGGCAGGACGCGGATACGCTCGACGCACTCATTGGGATTTGGTCCATAACCCACCAAATCCCCTAAACACCAGACTGTGTCGTATTCCCCGCGCGCGTCGGCCAAGACGGCTTCAAGGGCCACCTGGTTCGCGTGAATGTCGGAGATAATCAGGATCCGCATGCCGTTTGCCTGTCTCAGGATGCAGAAATGATAGCACGGCCCACCGAATAAGCAAATTTGATGTCGGGTCTTGGCAGGGAGCAGGTGGCAAGTGGAAGGTGGCAAGTAGCAAGTTACCTGCCACCTTCCACTTGCCACCTTAAGCCTCTTGTTACCCTCTAGACCGGGGCGTATAATGCGCGCGGGATGCCGATCCTGGATGAACGCTCACTGGATTTTTTGAGTCACTCTCCCGAACAGACCGCGCGCTTCGGTGCGCGTTTGGGGGAGCGCCTGACGCCCGGGGATGTGATGTGTGTCAGCGGCGAATTGGGCGCGGGGAAGACGACGTTGATTACCGGGATTGGACGAGGGTGGGGCGCCCTCGATCAAGTTACCAGCCCAACCTTTGTCTTGGTCAACGAATATCGGCGGGCGGATGGACAACGGCTCTGGCATTTGGATTGCTACCGCCTGAACTCCGGCGCTGAAGCGCTCGCCTTTGGTTTTGATGATTTGCTCGCGGCCGAAGGGGTGATGCTGATCGAGTGGCCGGAGCGCATCCTGGAAGTCCTCCCGCCCGAACGTTTAAACTTGCATCTGCGCTGGGTGGATGATATGAAACGAGGCTTCCATCTAGAAGCGCAGGGTGCTCGTTACGAGCAACTGCTCGATGAATTTCGCCGCGCGGCGTTTGGAGGCTGAAGTGTTTACGTGTCAAGTGTTTAAGTGTCAGGTGCTTAAGTGTCAAGTATTCATGGATCACTTGACCCTTAAACACGTAAACACTTGACACGTAAACACTTGATACTAACGAAGATGTTACTTGCGATTGACACCGCCACCCGCACGATCTCGCTCGCGCTGCATGATGGCGTGACAGTCGTCGCCGAAAGTTCGTGGCGCACCGCCGATCATCACACGGTCGAACTCGCGCCGCAGACGGCGCTGCTTTTGCGGCGGGCCGGTCTGACGCCCGACCAACTGCCGGGAGTCGCGGTGGCGCTCGGGCCGGGATCATACACCGGATTGCGCATCGGTCTGGGATTGGCCAAGGGTTTGGCTCTCGCCCACCACCTGCCGCTGATCGGCGTGCCGACGTTTGAGATTTTGATGCGCGCTCAACCCGCGCGCGAAGAAAAAGCGCTGGCCGTGTTGCAAGCCGGGCGCGGGCGCATTCTGGTTGCGCCTTATCGCTGGAATAGACAGATGCAAACGTGGGAACCGGAGGCAGCCGCCCAGGTGACGAACTGGCCCAGGGTCTCGGAAGAGATCACCGAGCCGACGTTTATCTGCGGTGAAGTAGATACCGCGGGCCGCGAAACGCTGCGCAGAGTCAAAAGCTTGGTGAGCTTCGCCTCGCCGGCGCAATCGCTGCGGCGCGCGGGTTACCTGGCCGAGATCGGTTGGGAACGCTTGCGCGCTTCGCCCGGCTTGGTGGATCATCCGGATCGGCTCGCTCCCATCTATGCCGGTCAGCCGGAGGGCAGCGCCGCATGAGCACGCCTCTGCCCATCACCCTGGCGAAGATGGAAGTCGCCGATATTCCTGAGGTCGTACAGATTGACCGGCTTTCCTTTTCTTTGCCGTGGAGCGAGTCTTCTTATCGTCACGAGTTGACTCAAAACGATGCCTCGCACTTCGTCGTTGCTTTAGGCCCGGTTGCGCCGCGTCCTAAACTGTTCGCTTGGCTCCTCGGCCAACCCTCGGGACGACAGATTATCGGTTATGCCGGATTCTGGTTCATCGTGGATGAGGCGCATATCAACACGCTCGCCGTCCATCCTCGTTGGCGCGGACAGGGCGTGGGTGAGCGGCTTTTAGCCGCCTTACTCAAGGAGGCGCTCAAACTGGGCGCGGTTGAGGCAACGTTGGAAGTGCGCGCCGGGAACACCGTCGCCCAAAACTTGTATCGCAAATATAATTTTGAAGTCGTCGGGCGGCGGAAGCATTACTACCGCGACAACCAGGAAGATGCCCTCCTCATGACCGTCCGGCTGGATGAGGATAATCGCAATCGAATTCTCGCCGGGCTAACGACGGCGGCGGCTTAAGTTTTAGACCCTAACGGTCCGCTGCGCGAGACCTTTATCTGAGCGAAACTTGGGAGCTAACATGAAAATTCTAATCACCGGTGGCGCGGGTTTTATCGGCTGCAACCTCGCCGCCCATTTCATTCGCGCAGGTCATCAGGTGACCGTCTTTGACAACTTGTCCCGGCGCGGCTCGGAAGCAAATTTGACTTGGCTCCGAGAAACATTCAAAGACGGCTTCACGGTGACGCGCGGTGAAGTCCGGGAAGCTGGCTCCATCGCGCAAGCCGCCAAAGGCCAGGACGCTATTTTCCATCTCGCCGCGCAAGTCGCGGTCACCACTTCGGTGAATAATCCTCGGGAAGATTTTGAGATCAACGCGCTGGGCACCTTCAACACGCTTGAAGCCGCGCGGCTGGCCGGGACGAATCCGATCTTCATCTACACCTCTACCAACAAAGTCTATGGCGGGATGGAGGAGGAGGGCGTGCGCGAGACCGAGTCGCGCTACGAGTTCGAGCGCTTATCCCAGGGCGTGCCGGAAAGCTATCCGCTTGATTTCCATTCGCCTTACGGGTGTTCCAAGGGCACTGGCGATCAGTATACGCGCGACTATCACCGGATCTATGGCCTGCCGACGATTGTGTTCCGCCAATCTTGTATCTATGGTATTCGCCAATTTGGTGTAGAAGATCAGGGCTGGCTGGCGCACTTCGCCATCTCGGCTACGCTGGGGCAAGGCGTCAGGATTTACGGCGATGGCAAGCAGGTGCGCGACGTGCTGTTCATTGACGACTTGGTGCGCGCGTTCGAGATGGCGATGGCCGGCATTAAGCGCACCGCCGGGCAGGTGTACAACATCGGCGGCGGGCCTAAGAACCAGCTCTCGGTTTGGCGCGACACGGGTCCCATCCTGGAAAAACTGGCCGAAGAACCGATCCCGGTTGAATATAAAGATTGGCGACCGGGCGACCAGCGCATTTACGTCAGCGACATCGGCAAGGCGAAAACGGAATTTGGCTGGGAGCCGCGCGTCTCGCCGGAAGAAGGTCTGGCGCGCTTGTGGAGTTGGGTTCAGGCGAATAAAGGATTGTTCAAATGAAAGGGATTATCTTATCCGGCGGGAAGGGCACGCGTTTATATCCTCTGACGATCTCGCTGTCCAAGCAGATTCTGCCAGTCTTCGACAAGCCGATGATCTATTATCCACTCTCGGCGTTGATGTTGGCGAACATCCGAGAGATTTTGATTATTTCCTCCCCGGAGCACATCGAGCTGTATAAGCTGCTGTTTGGTGATGGGCAGCGGCTGGGCCTCCAGATTGAATATGCCGTTCAGCCCAAACCGAATGGCGTGGCCCAGGCGCTGGTTATTGGAGATGCTTTTCTTCAGTCTGAACCCTGCGCGTTGATTTTTGGGGATAACCTGTTCTACGGCCACGGCTTATCGGAACTGCTGGAGCAAGCGGGGAACCTGACCCAGGGCGGTCTGGTGTTTGCCTACTACGTGAAAGACCCGGAGCGCTACGGCGTGGTGGAGTTTGATGACAACCGCAACGCACTCAGCATTGAAGAAAAGCCCCAACACCCGAAGTCCCGCTACGCGGTGACGGGCTTATATTTTTATGATCATCAGGCCGCAGCGATTGCTAAATCGCTCAAGCCCTCCCACCGTGGCGAGTTAGAAATTACGGATGTCAACAATGCTTATTTACAGCAGGGGCAACTCAAAGTTGAAATCTTGGGTCGGGGGATGGCCTGGCTTGATACCGGCACACACGAAAGCTTACTCGAAGCCAGCAATTTTGTGCAGACCATTGAGCATCGGCAAGGGCTAAAGATCGCCTGCATCGAAGAGATCGCGTACCGCAAAGGCTACATCAACGCCGAGCAACTCATAGAGATTGCCGAGCATTCGGATAACAATTCTTATTGTCTCTATTTAAAGCGTTTACTTGAAGAGGTGGATTAACAGCCCAGGCCGTTGCCTACCCTCTTGTTGGTCGCGATAAATAGTGATATAGAATAGAGAGTGTCGGAGGCTGGAAATGACCTACCAGGACTTGATCTCAGAGATTAAACAACTTCCACTCAATGAGCGTCTGCTCTTACTCGAAGCGATTACCCGCTCGGTCCGGGATGAGGTAGCACCACCAACGCGTCGAGGCTCATCCGTGAATCGCGTAAGAGGCATGATCAAACCCACGGGGCCGCTGCCCAGTGGCGACGAGCTGAAGGATGCTTATACCCGTTACCTGATTGAGAAATATACCTGATGCGCGCGCTCCTGGATACGGACGTGCTTCTTGATCTTTAAGAAATAAAGGACAAGTCATGTCTGCCGAAACTGAACTCGAAGCGATTGCCGAGGAAGTCAAAGTTTGCACCAAATGCAAATTGTATAAAGGCGCTAAGAATGCCGTGCCAGGCGAAGGACCGGCGGACGCGGAAATCATGTTCATCGGCGAGGGGCCGGGCTTTCATGAAGACCGGCAGGGGCGGCCATTTGTGGGCGCGGCGGGGAAATTTCTGGAGGAGTTGCTCGGCTACATTGATTTAAAACGGGAACAGGTGTTTATCGCCAATGTGGTCAAGCACCGCCCGCCCGGCAACCGCGATCCGGAAGCCGACGAATTGGAAGCCTGCGCCGGTTACCTGGAGCGGCAGATCAAAGCCCTCAACCCCAAAGTCATCGTCACCCTCGGACGTTACTCGATGGCGCGCTTCTTTCCCGGCGCGAAGATTTCGTCTATCCACGGGCAAGCGAAGAAAGTGGATGGGCGGGTGGTGGTGGCGATGTTCCATCCCGCCGCCGCGTTGCATCAACCTTCACTCAAGCAAGCGATCATCGAGGATTTCAAGAAACTGCCGACGCTGATTAGTTCAGCCAAGAAAGCGTCCTCCGGCGACCCCCCGGAGCCGGACACCAAGCAACTCAGCTTGTTCTGAAATTAACTTCCAACAAATATAGAGATACCTATGACCTCTAAATCAATCGTCAAAAAGTTTGCTGGACTTGTATCAGTCATAGCTTTTCTCGCAGATATTATTACCGTTGGGCTATTCATTAAGGGGCTGTTGTATGGGCAAGGGCTCGTACCTTTTGAATCTGCGATTGTACAGGTAATACTTATTATTGTAATTTTTTCGTTTGCCTCGCTGCTAATGAATTATTCAAGTGAAGATGTATCGAGGGAACTCTTAGATCGTGCTGTCTGGATCTTTGGATGGTTATATATACTGCTTGCAGCTTTCATGTTCTCTATATATGCCTACCGTTTCATAATGCGAGAAGATTATGGATTAGGTGAGTATATTACCGCTATTCTATTTGTGCTGTTTGTGACACTGTTGGGCACAATTATTTTTATGATGCGGAGATTGAAGCCAAGCTATTTTTCAATCCCATACATGTTGGTTGCTGTAGAACAAATTATCCTTTGGATCATCAAACTCTTTAGCACGAATATCTCAATCGCTTTTACTGGCGCAACAATTGGAAATATATTACTCTTTATCTTTACTGGAACCCTTGTGATTGGATTAATATATCTGGCTGATCGTGAATGGTCTTCGCGGATCTACGATGTTTTTTAATACAGTCTCTTACATTTCGTCGAGACAGTAGATTAGATACCAAGTTGAATCAGAAGATAAGGTATAACCACGTATAAAATGTATTGGATAAATCCACTAAAGGTTTCGAGTAAGACGCGAGTCTCTCGGAACCAAAATATGCTCCATTTTGGGTAAGGCACCAATGTTGCCGCAAGCGGTAGCAGCAAAATCATCTCAGCAAAGAACATTGTACGCCCTAGGACTGCTGGAAGAGGAAAGAACTGCCAAATAAGCCATATCACTGCGCTGATAGTAATTAGCATTACGAGAGCAGAATTTGGCTGAATGGTAGCACCTTGAGTCGCTATTAGTAAGCCGCTTAACCCAAATGCCAACAAGGGCCAAGCCCATCTTAAGGTGCGTTTGATTTGTTGAGAGAGCAGGCTGACTATAGCATTTAAGCGGAGACGTATTCGGTCCTGCCATTTATGGGTGGGGTAAGCTCGCCAGAGATCACTTAAACTCACTTTAACTGCATGTTTATGAAATGAATCCCTACTATATGCAAGCATAAATCTAAGCAGAATATAAGGAATAAGAGTGACAGCGAGAATATCTACAGATGCCTTGAGATAAGGCGGTGTAATCAATAAATTATTTGTATTTCCCCAAAACCACGCTAGGCTAATAACTAACGCAGGTAATAAGAAAAGAGCAGTTCCTCTGCGTCGAATTGCTTTCTGAATACGCCTTACGTCCTCAAGATCTTGACATTGACTCAACCAATGTAGAGTACGCGCCCCCTGCCAAGTTAACCTTTCCCATCCATTGTTTCCATCCTTGTTACCCCAAATAATTAATGCAGTATGCTCTCTCCAAGAGAGCATCTTTACCTTATAGTCTTGAAGTAGTTTCGCAGCATTTCTTCTGTTGACTGGAATTGCCCTTCTATTCAACAGAAACATATGGACTGCTATACCGCGTAGCAGACTGTGAAACGCAGAATTGACTTCGCGAGTTCCCCCTAAAGCCCCATTCGTTGGAGCACTAACCAAATTTTCCAAATTTTCACATGCAATGTAATTGCCTGGGGCCTTACTCAGCTTATCTAAAATTAGATGATGTATGCGCGCGCCGACCAAGTCGTTATTTCCTCCTTGGAGCAATGCATACGGGGGCTTTTGATGACATTGTTGTCTTAGCATATTCTCGAAGGCAGTGTAATCCGGTAGGTGCTTTTGCTTGCAAATTGAGGATGCAAGAACCTCATCCTTTTGGAATCGGCGAATGTTGAGCAGATCTGAAATGACTTGTTTAGCAGCTATAGTATCTTTAGTTAGATAAGGGATAATCTCGAAGCGTGAGATGGGAATTTGGCGCTGTTCAAACTCGTTAATGATTTGATTGAGATCGTCAGTAGGACGTCGAGCACCATCTGCATGTACAACGAGGTAAATAGTAGAGGTTTCGAAAATGATATCTTTTAGAGATGCCTTGATTAGTTGATTGTGAGCAACTTGAAGCAAGACACCGTATCGGGGTCTGCGAATGATTCGTAATGCATCTAATGGCAATAGAGTTGGAACTTCACCTCGTCTAATAAGGTTATGCCTTGGATTGCGAAACCTGTGAGGGCGGGTTGCTCTAACTGATAGAGCCAGATAATTACTAGGAAATAAGTCTTCTGGGTATGCTGCACTGATAATAAGACTTGTGAACGGCGGAAGAAAAGGATAGCAAACACAAGTATAAAGAATCATCTTGCGTCTTTTGGTTACACCCCAATTTAGCTAGGAGATGGTTCAAGAAGCAATGCCCATAGAAGCGGATCCTGAATTCTACAGGGGTGAATATCATATTCCAGCTTTTTGGTTTGCTTGTTCGGCGCATGACCAAGCGCGGAAACAATAGCGAATTTCAAATTGCTGATCTTAGGCCTGCCAGTGAGTTCATCATTTAGCGCTTTGCCAATGAAGCCTTTACCCTTGTTTACATTTTGAAGGGTGAATTCATATAAGCGGTCAGAGATATATGCCAGTTTGTGATTGTATTGGCGTCTTTCTTCTAAAGATAGCATTCGCTTTTGTTTGATCCGTTCCCACCAATCATCTTGTTGAATATAATCCTTCAGATCCTGAAAGTTGGAACCAAAATTAGTGATTTCGTCAGCCTTTGTAAAAACGACTACCAAGTTGCGATTAGCCAAGGGGGCATTGTGCTCTTCCATCGCAGCCTCATAGACATCAAAAAGATCTGCGATTGACCTAGTAGGGCTATCCACTAGGTCAGGCAAGCTCACTATGAAGAACGATGTTCGCGCTCTTCGGATGAATCCGGCAGATTCTGGAGCTATGTCCATATTTTCGTAGGATTCACCGCCAGTATCATGAATCACCATACAGCGCGGTTTCCATAATCTAAGTTGGTTTAGTTGAACAAGCGCTGGTACCGGGAAAGTAACGACGGTCTTATCCGGCATTTCATGTTTTAATAGAAGTCGTTCACGATTGTTTTGCACTGTGCTGAGAGTATGTTGATTAAGATAGCGCCAACTAAATCCCTCCCATACCTCCGGGAGATTCTCCAACAACTCGATAAGTACTGAGAAGTAGACAGTTTTTCCGTGATCTGGAAAACCAACAGCATGCAACCAAAGAGGTCGAATAGTGTCATAATTTGCTATGAAGGCTTTAGGTATTATCTGGTTGGTGGTCGGGCATTCAGCCTTTTTGCTAAAGTCGTGCGGCTCCGCACAATAGGGGCAAACTTTGCGATTACGATTAGGAAGGAGAGAAGAGAGCATAGAGATCACCTTAACTTCTATGGTTAGTGAGGTCGTGCCTGTTTCTCAAATAGAACTCTAGTCAATAGCTGGTCGAAAGAGCCTGCGTCGCGCGAGTTTTGTACGGATTTAGCCAGTTGTTGAAGTCCATTCAATGAAAGCTGAGACAAGTATTCTCTACGTATCTGGAGAGAATTACCTCCTCCTAATGCTAAGACACTTTCCAGGAAAGTTATTAAATATTTCTCCGATAAGTTGCTCAGATCAATCTTTGCTAGTAAGTGCAGCTTGGTTTTAGTAAGAATTAAACTCGGAGGAGGCATTTGGTGATTGACATAGGCCTGGGCCAGAGAGAGATAATCATCATCTTCAAGCAAATCGATTTGCTGCTGAAATTCTTTCTTTTTGCCCTGCCACAGAGTGATGATAGTGATAACTCGATAGCTATTAATCCGAGCGGCAAATTCAGATAATTCACGCAGTTCCTTGCCGGTGAGCGGCATTGAAATGGATGTCAGCACGTATTGAAAGAGGATTTCTTCTAGAATCTTTCCTGATATCAACCCTTGTTGAATTACAGTGAGTTGAGTACGCGCCTCATGAAGGCGAGTTAATAAAAGCGATCTTATTTGGCTGGTGAGCTTACTGCCTAATTCGTTACCAATAATGGACAAAAATTTCTCTTGAATTTCGTCAGTATTAGCTTCATAGAAGCTTGAGATACTAAGTTCGCTTAATGAACTGATACGTACCGCAGGCATTTTTTGTCCCGATAGAATGTCAGATAGTAGCGCTATAGTATTACTTTCTTGCACCACCGCTATTAAGGAATATCTCTTCAAGCAAAATTGAAGCCAGCGCCTGTACTCAAGAGGTGCTACCAGATCAAGATTATCCCATTTGGGGTTAGACAGTTCGATTGGAATTGCTGCACTGCCACTTCTTTCTAATTTGGGTAAACCAACTGCCCAATAAGAGCCAAGAGGCGCTAAATTCTTGTTGTGATAAGTGTCAAAGGTGCAGTCCAACCTCTGGGGAGGATATGTCAGCTTGATGGAAATTGCGAGAGAATCTTCAATCTCCTCAGTTGAACCAATTAATTGAATCACTTTTCGTTGCCCCAGACTAGAACTTGCGTTAGATGCCAATGTCGCAAGTTGGTAAGCGTTATTCACGGACCAAACTAATCCATTATTGCTGAGTCGTTGGATACCTGCTTTTCCAATAGAGATTTTGACTGTGTTGATATGCTGAGATGTCGGATTACCAAGAGATAAAGCGGAATTGTAGTCTTCGATAAACAGAGACGAGTTAAGAATTGCAAAAGGATCATTAGCTATTTGTGCGAAATCATTTCTTGTGATTATAAGACAGTGGGCTAAGTAAATTCCACCTTTGCCAAACTCATTCTTGATTCCCGGTAAGTTTACAGTATTAACAATTATAATTTTGTCGGCACCTACCACAAAAAACTGTCTTCTACGCAATGGCGCTTCTGGATTTAATGGAAAAAAACTTAGTCGCTCAACAACAGCTAGAGTTTCGCGGGGAGTCACCCAGCCTGACGAGATATAAAGCGGCTGAAACCCCGCTTTTCCGGTTGGCGAGATAGAACGATCTACAGAGGTGTAGATAAGTTGTCCAGCTTCAATTTCCATTATTTGATCTTCAGTGCCTGATTGAAAGTCTGAAAGCCCTGCAAGTCGCAGGCTTCCTTCTCAGCGGTGTAATATGCAAAACCCCGTCAAAAATTCAACTCCTTCATCGTGCCCGTCGTCATAAAAATTACCCGCTCGGCAATGTTGGTCACCCGGTCGCCGATGCGTTCCAGGTTGTGCGCGCACCATAACAGATACGTTCCACCCTGAATCGCATTCGGATCGCGCGCCATCATTTGAATGACTTCATCAAAGACCGCTTTATACATGTGATCAATCTCGTCGTCCTGAGCGGCAATTGCCCGCGCCGCCTCCGCATCCCGCGCCAGGAAGGCGTCCAGACTACGCTTGAGCATATCGCGGGCGAAATTCCCCATCCGCGGAATATCGTTCAATTGTTTGAGCAGGGGTTGGTTCCCCATGCGGATGACGGTTTTGGCAATGCCGGTGGCGTGGTCGGCCATGCGCTCCATATCGTTGACGATGTTCATCGCGGAGATGACGGCGCGCAGATCGGAGGCCGCCGGTTGTTGGGTGGCGATGAGCGCCAGGCAGTCTTCCTCGACGGTGAAGCGCAGATCGTTAATCGTCACATCGTCGGCGATGATTTGCCGAGCCAGATTCTCGTCTTGATTCTTGAGCGCCGTCAACGCGCGGTCAATCGCCACGTCAATCAACTGTCCAATGCGCAGCAAATTGTCGCGAATGGAAATGAATTTTTGGTCGAAGGCATGCTGAGAAGTCATCGGATTGCCATCCTTTCGGCTTGCCGGAGGCCGCCTGTAAGAAAAAAGATTTGCAAGACGGGAACTAAGGGAACTCTAGGAACTTCGGTCGAGTTCCTTGAGTTCCTTCAGTTCCTTTTTTTCTACCCAAATCTCCCCGTCACGTAATCTTCCGTCTGCTTTTGGGCCGGCCGGGTAAAAATTTTTTCCGTCTGGTCAAACTCCACCAGTTCCCCCAACCAAAACAGGCCGGTGCGATCAGAAACGCGCGCCGCCTGCTGCATGTTATGCGTCACGATGACGATGGTGTAATTCCGCTTCAAGTCGCGCATCAACTCTTCAATCTTCAGCGTGGCCAGCGGGTCGAGCGCCGAGCAGGGTTCGTCCATCAAAATCACTTCCGGCTCCACGGCCAGAACGCGGGCGATGCACAGGCGCTGCTGCTGGCCGAGCGATAAACTGAGCGCCGGTTGGTGCAGATGGTCTTTCACGTCGTCCCACAAAGCCGCGCCGCGCAGCGAATGCTCGATCCGCTCGGTCAGTTTTTGCCCCAGGCCCAGAACCCGGGGGCCGAAGGCTACGTTATCAAAGACAGATTGCGGGAAGGGGTTGGGCCGCTGGAACACCATCCCCACCCGCCGGCGCAGGTCGGCGACCTCCATCTCCGGCGCGTAGATGTCCTGTCCATCCAGGGTGATCTGCCCGTCGGCGCGCGTTTCAGGAATGGTGTCATTCATCCGGTTCAGGCAGCGCAGGAAAGTGGATTTGCCGCAACCGGACGGGCCGATGAGCGCCGTGATTTCGCGCTCGTTGATTTCCATGGAAATGTTCATCAACGTCCGCTTGGGGCCGTAATAGAAATCGAGTTGCTGGACATTGAGCTTGGTCATGGTTGCGAATATTGTACTCCTAATTTGTTGGTGGCGGAACAATGGCCGATAGCCGATAGCCGATAGCTGATGGCCGATGGCGGATAGTAAAAGGCATGACTATCAGCTATCAGCTATTTGCCATCGGCTATTCGCTATCTGCTATAATCGCGCATCGTGGCTCCCTTGCAACGCTATACATTTCCGTTGGCCCGCAAACCGGTGACCATTCTGCCTCGACTTGGCCTTGGCCTGCTTGCGCTTTGCCTCGCGGGGTGCGCTACGACTTCCAGTACCTCGGTCGCGCCCACTCAATCGGCGATTGAAAATAAAGGTTCAGATACCATCGTCAACCTCGCCTTGGCGTGGGCCGAGGCCTACGGCGCGGAGCATCCCGAGGTGCGCATCTCTGTCACGGGGGGCGGGTCAGGCACCGGGATTGCTTCGTTAATTAATGGGACGGCGGACATCGCCAATGCCTCGCGTCCCATGAAAGCGGAGGAACAGAAGCAGGCCCAGGACAATGGAATTGAGCCGGTCGAGTTCATCATCGCGCGGGATGCGATTGCGGTGATCGTCAATCCTCACAACCCGGTGAGCCAATTGACTCTGCCGCAGCTCTCGGCAATCTACAGCGGGCAGATTACCAATTGGCGCGAGGTCGGCGGCGAGGATCGCCCGATTGTGCTGCTCTCGCGCGAGACCAACTCCGGCACCCACGTTTACTTTTTGGAGCATGTCCTGCGGCTCGGCAAGAGTGATAACAAAACATTATTCTCGCCGGACACGCTGCTCATGCCGAGTTCGGAAGGCATCTCGGCTGAGATTCGGCAGAACCCTAACGCCCTCGGCTATGACGGTTTGGGCTACGTGACCTCGGACATGAAAACGATCGCGGTCGCGGCGCAGGCCGGCGGCCCGTACGTCCTGCCGGCGATTGAGACGGTTAACGACAAGACCTACCCGATTGCCCGCGATTTATATATGTATACGCGCGGCCAACCGGCGGGGAGCGTCAAAGCGTATCTCGATTGGATTCTCAGCCCGGCGGCGCAAAAGATCGTGGCGGAGCTTGGTTTCGTGCCGGTTAACTAAAATGACTCAAAAAAATTTCTGGAGTGAAGTAATTCTCGAAGTCCTGATCCGGGGCGCCGGTTATTCGTCCGTGCTGTTCGTCGCGCTGATCTTTATTTTTCTAATGCGCGAAGGATTGCCGACGCTGACCGAGGTGCCGCCGGGCGCTTTGTTCAGCTCACGCTGGTATCCGATTGAAGCCCACTTCGGCTTGCTGCCGCTCATTGGGGGGACGCTCATTGTTACCCTCGGTGCGACCTTTATCGCCGTTCCGTTTGGATTGGCGACGGCGATCTTCATCGCCGAGATCGCGCCGCGGTGGGCGCGCGAAATCCTCAAGCCGTTCGTGGAAGTGCTGGGCGGCCTGCCCTCGGTCGTGCTCGGCTTTTTAGGGATGCTCGTGCTCGCGCCCGTCGTCCGCGTTACTTTGAACACGCCCACCGGGCTGACGGCCTTTACGGGTTCGCTGCTTTTGGCGGGGATGGCGATCCCGACGCTGGTCTCGGTGGCGGAAGACGCGCTCGACGCAGTACCGAAGAGTTACCGGGACGGGGCGTTAGCCTTGGGCGCGACGAAGTGGCAGACGATCTGGCGCGTCACGCTCCCCGCTGCGCGCTCGGGCGTCCTGACCGCGATCATGCTCGGGATCGGGCGCGCTATTGGAGAGACGATGACGGTGATGATGGTGACCGGCAACGCGGCCCGCATACCGGCCTCGCTCAACGCGCTCTTCCTGCCGGTGCGTACCATGACGGCGACCATCGCCGCCGAAATGGGCGAAGTAGCGAACGGCAGCTCGCATTATCATGTGCTCTTTATGATTGGAATTGTTTTGTTTCTAATTGCATTCGTGGTCAACCTGACCGCCAGCGCGGTTGTCTTCCGGCAACGGAAACGGGCCGAGCGAGTGCTGAGTTAAAGCAACCACGGATTACACCGATTACACGGATTATTTTGGGGAGGTGTTATGCCTGAGGTATTGTTGTTTGCAGACCTGACTTACAAAATTATTGGCGCGGCGATGGAGGTTCATAAGACACTGGGACCGGGATTCCTGGAGGCTGTCTATGAAGAGGCCATGGCTTACGAGTTGAAAAAGCTTGGGCTTTTATTCGAAAGACAAAAAGCGCTGGCAGTCTATTACAAAGGTATTACTCTCGGTGATTATCGGGCTGATTTCCTTGTTGAGAGCAACGTGATTGTAGAACTGAAAGCGCAGAAAGCCTTGAGCACCGTGGATGAGGCTCAACTCATCAACTATCTGAAAGCAACCAACCTGAAAGTCGGCCTCTTATTCAACTTTGGCGGTCGTTCTTTACAACAAGTCCGCCGGATCGTTTAAATTTAAAAAATCCGTGCAATCTGTGTAATCCGTGGTTCCTTTCTTATGCCTTCAAGACAACTCTCCCAACGCCTCATGTTCCTCCTTATCTCCGCCGCGACGGCGGCGACGGTGTTGCCCATCGTCTTCGTCGTTGGTTATATTGCCTGGCTCGGCTTGCCCGCGATCTCAGTAGAATTTTTAACCGCGCTGCCGCGCGAGGGGATGCGCGCCGGCGGCATTCTACCGGCCATCGTCGGCACGGTCTATCTTACGCTGGGGACCGGGCTGATCGCCGTGCCGCTTGGTGTGGCTGCCGGAATTTATTTAGCCGAGTACGCCAAAGACAACCAGTTCACGCGAGCCATCCGCATCGCTATCATCAACCTTGCCGGGATTCCCTCGGTCGTGTATGGCTTGTTCGGGCTAGGCCTATTCGTGCTCTTCCTGCACTTTGGTACCTCAATCATCGCCGGGTGTCTCACCTTGTCCATCATGACGCTACCGGTCATCATCTCCACCGCCGAAGAAGCGCTGCGCGCCGTCCCGCAAAGTTTCCGGGTGGTGAGCATCAGCTTAGGCGGAACGAAATGGCAGACGATCTGGCGCATCGTGTTACCGCAAGCGCTGCCCGGCATCCTCACCGGCATCATCCTTGGCCTGGAGCGGGCGGCCGGTGAAACCGCGCCGATCCTCTTCACCGTCGCCGCGTTCTTCCTGCCGCGCCTGCCACACTCGATCTTTGACGCGACGATGGCGTTGCCCTATCACCTGTTCGTCATTTCCACGCAAGTGCCCGGCATGCCCATCCGCATTCAGTACGGCACGGCGCTCGTGCTCCTGGTGTTTGTCTTGAGCATGAACATCATCGCCACCTTAATCCGTTCACGCGCCCGCGCTCGGAGGCAGTGGTGAATAACACCCGGGCCAAGATCGTCGTAGATCATCTCTCCGTCCAATATGATGATGGCACCGAGTCGCTGCGTGACATCTCGCTGGAGATTCTCGCCAACCAGATTACCGTCCTCTTTGGTCCGGCGGGCGGCGGCAAGAGCACGCTCCTGCGCGCGCTCAATCGGCTCAATGATCTGGTGGATGGCGTGCGTTTGATCGGGAAGATTTATCTGGATGGTGAAGACATCACCGGCTCCCGCGTGGATGTGACCGCGCTGCGCCGCCGGGTGGGCATGGTGTTTGCGCAAGCGGTGCCGCTGCCCATGAGCATCCGGCAGAATCTGACGTATGGCTTGGAGTTGGCCGGTGTGCGCCAGGCCGGGAAACTGGATTTTGCGGTGGAGAAGTCTTTGCGTGCTTCGGCGTTATGGGATGAGGTCAAGGATCGCCTGAATGATCCGGCGATCGCGCTCTCCGGCGGGCAACAGCAGCGCTTGTGTCTGGCGCGCGTGTTGGCGCTGGAACCGGAAGTGGTGCTGCTCGACGAGCCGACCTCCGGCCTCGATCCGATCTCCACGGCGAAAGTGGAAGCCTCGCTGCAAGAGATCAAGCGCGACTACACCGTAGTCATCGTCCCGCACTCGGTGCAGCAGGCCGCGCGCATCTCCGATCAAGCGGCATTTTTCTTGCAGGGGGAATTGATTGAATACGGCGCGGGGAAGAATCTGTTCGTCGCTCCTCAAAATAAACGAACAGAAGATTATGTGACGGGGAGGTTTGGGTAAAAGAAAGTGTCAAGTTTTTAAGTGTTTAGGTGTCACGTGGCACTTAAACACCGCTGGGGCGGGCTTGACCACTCTTCCGACTCCGTTTAGACTTTTGGCAACAGGCGCTCCCGCCGCGCTGAGGTCACAGGACTTCACCCCGGCGGGTTTGTTTTTTCTGCGAGACTGCGCCGTCTTTGGACTTATTCCGCCAATGAAGTTTCTTCCGGTAATTTATCTCTGGTTGGCGTTGAGCCTCGCCGCCTGTGCGCTGTCCCCGACCCCGGTTTCCAATCCATCCGGCATTGTGCATGCGGCGATAGAAGCCACCCCGACTTTACCGCCTGCCTCGACTCCGGTCCTCTATCCCACCTTTCCTCCGACCTGGACCTGGACGCCGGAGCCGACAGTTCCTTCAATCACTTCAACGCTGACCTTAACCCCAACCCCCACGCCCTGCGCCGAAACTCAGGGAAACGTCTATCTAATCAGCGTTTCTTCCGAGACGCTCAACTATCCGATAGACGCGCTTCTCTACCTGCCGCCCTGCTACGACACTTCCGACCGCGCTTATCCGGTGCTGTATTTAATTCACGGGTTGAACTTCACGGAGGATCAATGGGAACGCCTGGGCGTGGCAGCGGCGGCGGATGAGTTAATCACTGCTGGCGAGATCGCCCCGCTCATCATCGTCATGCCGCGCGACCGATTGGATGATCGCCTGGACGAGGCCTTCGTCACCGACCTTATGCCTGCTATTGATAGAAATTACCGCACGCTGACTGATCGGGAACATCGGGCCATTGGGGGACTTTCGCGCGGTGGGGCGTGGGCCATCCACATCGGCTTACATTACACCGATGCGTTCGGCCGCATTGGCGCGCACAGTCCGGCCATCTTCTTTGGCGATGAGAAAAATATTTTACAGTGGATCCGGCATTTGCCCGAGGCTCAAATCCCGGCGGTTTACATAGACATTGGCGAAAACGATTCACTCGTCCACAGCGCGTACTGGTTTGACCAGGTGCTCACCTACTCGAAGATTGAACACACGTATATTCTTCGGCCCGGTTCACACAGCGAAAAGTATTGGTCAGCACATGTGGCTGAGTATTTGAGCTTTTACGCCGCGGACTGGCTCAAGGTCGCCACCGCCACACCAGTGATACCGGATATTCTTCAGTAAACCGCCTTTACCGATTCGGCGGAGGCATCCGGCTCGGTCTGTAACTAGTCGCGCAGGCATTGACGCCACTAAAGTTCCTGCCTCATGGCTGCGGGGGCCCACCGCCCGACAAGCCAAGGGCCTCAAAGCGGAGTTGATACGGATTGGCCGCATCAAAGCTGCCATTCACGCTGGTAACCAGTACATAGTAGTCATCCGGCGGCGCATTTTTGAGAATGACCCGCTCCGCTTGTTTCCCTGGTTTAGTAGAAAGGCCAAAAACAGTTAGCTGTTGAGTGGCGCTGTATACGTACAAGTCGTAATTCGCTGGCAAGCTTTCCAGATGAACTTGGAGCGTGGTCGTCATCGGCACAAAGAATCGGAACCAGTCTAAATCCCCGGCAGGATTAATGAGAAAGCGAAGATTAGTATTGACTGGGCTGTTCGAGAACACATCGTAGGGATCGTTAGGCAGGTCATCGGTAAAAGCCGGTGTCTCTGTCGGCTCCGGGGCCGGCGTGGGCCAGAAGGTCATGGTAGGCACAATCTCGGAGAGCGAGGCGACAAACGTTTGCCCGCGAACGTCAAAGTAAAAGGTCGTGCCATCTTCCGCCTGGAGGATCAGCCTTTCGCCTTGGGCATCCACGACGCCCACCGGGCCAGCTTTGAGGGGGGTGAAATAGTAGCCGCCGTCGTCCAACTCTGTGCCATTCGGCAAAAATTCCAGAACATAAACCATCCCTTGACTTTCATCGAGTGTATCTGCGCCGGCCAAGACCTCGAAATGCCGATCACTGGCTACTTCAAACCATCTATTCACGACCTTTATTCCTAATATTCTACCTACGGCTGAGTCGGCCGGACGATAAACTATTTCCCCGTCCCCAGCTGGGGTGACGGGGAACGTAAAAACCGTCTGGTTGGGGTTAGGCGTCTCGGTCACGAGGGGAAAATACCAGATGGTCCCGGTGGGGAACGGCGTGAGGGCCCATGCTTCACCCGTCTGTCGTGCCTCCGCTTCCAAGGTCTGTTTCTCGGGTGGGTAATCGGCCGGATAAGGGGTCGGAGTATCTTCGGCCGAGAACACCTCCCGGAAGTGGCTTAAGAGTTGAGCGAAAGCGACGCCCAAGATAATGAGAACCAGAAGCCCCACCAGGGCGGCTTTACGGTAGATTAGATAGGAATTCATTGGATGATCCTCCTGACGATGGCTTTGACACGCGCCACGCGATGTCCGTTGACCAGCGCAGCGAAACTTGACGAGTGACCGGATTCGCAGTGAGCGCGTCAAAAAGTTGCTGCCAGCCTGCCTCCGGCGAATTGTCGGCCTGAATACACGTTTTAGGTTTCAGTTTGCGATCACAGCTTTGATATTGGGTGAACGTCCCTGAAAAATACATCCGGCGGTAGTAGCTTTGGGCCGGGCGACAAGGAGGGGCGCAGGTCGCGGCATACAGTTTCAAGTTATACCACTGGTTGGCACATGTGGCCGAATACCTGCGCTTCTATGCCGCAGACTGGCGCAACGTCGCCACAGCCACGCCGGTGATACCGGATATTCTTAAGTAGTGATTGTTTACCGGGTCAGCCAGCGCCGGATCCGCCTGAAAGTAGGCTGGTAGCAAATTGAGGTACAGGTAAAGCAACAGGAAGTAAACAGCTCGATTCCTAAAAACCGGGCTGCTTTTGAAGCCTGCACTTTATCGTGGCTGCCACATTGGTCCCCACTCATCTTCTGGCGTGTTCGTTAAACGGGTTTGGTTGCTGCCGTCTACATTCATCACATAGATTTCCTGGTTGCCGTCGCGCTTGGAGACGAAAGCGATTTGCTTGCCATCCGGCGACCAAGCAGGCGAGATGTCATCCGCCGGATCGTTGGTGAGGCGCGTTTGGTTGCTGCCATCTGCGTTCATCACGTAGATTTCTACATTATAGATTTCTCCATTGCCATCCCGATATGAAATGAAGGCGATGTGCTGACCATCCGGGGACCAGGTTGGGCTAAGTGCGCTATCTGCAAGATGGATCTGGTGGCTACCATCCGCATTCATTAGATAAATTCCTCGGTATTCACCCCGATCTGACACAAAAGCAATCTGTTGGCTATCGGGCGACCAGGAAACTTGCCCGCCCTCCGTGAGGATTTCCCAGGCACTCCCATCTGGGTTTGTCACGCCGATTTCAAAAGGGTCATGATGATCATATAAAACCAAGAAGGCGATCTTTCGACCGGCCGGTGACCATATTGGTCCTCGTTCATCACTCCCCTCGGTGATAGCTTTCAACCCACTGCCATCGGTATTTATCGTATAGATGCGACCATAGTCACCATTATGGTATTCGAAAGCAATCCTTTTTCCGTCGGGTGACCAAGTGGGTGAGGAATAACTGCCGCTGTTTGAAGAAATTAAAGTCATTTTGTGAGTGCCATCCGCGTTCATGACATGAAGGCCCGAACCCTCAAAAGCAATCTGCTGACCATCCGGCGACCAAACCGGATTAGTTGCGTTCTTGGCGAGAGGCATTAGTCCGCTTCCATCCGCATTGATAAGATAAATACCACTCTCGCCACTGCCATAATGGCGAGGAACGGTGTAGAAAGCAATCCGAGCTATCGCTGGTGTAGCGGGGACATGGGTAGGACTTGGACTCGGTGTTGAACGACAAGCAGGCAATGCGACCATTCCCAGAATGGCACTCAGGATCAATGTGCGCAAGCTAGCGAGTTTCATTCTCCCCTCCCATCGCGGCCACATTGAATCTGAGTTGATAGGTGTTGGCCGCATCCCAAACGCCGTCCACGCCGACAACTTGGACATAGTAAATATCAGGAAAAGCAAAATCGAACATCACACCTTCCGCTGCTTTATCGTCTTTCGTAGAATTGCCCAGCAATTCACCTACGGAATTGTACACATAGAGATCATAATTGGCTGGCAAGCTGGTGAGGAGTATTTGGATCTTGCTGGCCTCTTCCAACTGAAAGCGGAACCAGTCTTCGTCTGTACTAGAGGTCAGGAAGTAACGCAGATTCTCGTTGACTGGACTGGTCTTCATCACATCTGTGAGGAGGCTAGGCGCATCGTCGGGCAGGCCCAAGGGGTTACGTGGACTGAGCAGGAATTCGTCCAAAGCCTCGGGAAGCGATTGCGCGCTCTCTCCGGCAGCGCCATTGAGAATCCCATCATCGGCGACATCGGCTGAAATCTGATCCATCCAATCTGCCATTGATAGGCCTTTATCCGCCGCCTGCTGGGAAAGGGCCGCGAGCGCCAGGGCATAGGTGGTGGCCGGCGATTCAAAATCGTGCAGCTGCCCATCATAAATATTGGCCGGTTGAATGGTCGTAATATCTATGGGTGAAACTTCAAGCTCCCCCAAACGGAAGATCACCGACACCCACAGGTTGTAATATGCGGCTTCGTCTTCAGGCGTTCGGCTAGAGTCAACAGTGAGCGCTTGTTGCGCCAGGTGAAAAGCCATGTCTGTGAAGGGCGTGATCGTACCTCCCAACGGACGATTCAGATCAACCGCCGGAATAGCCGCATAGAGGGAGTGACCTTCAAAAGAAACTAACTGCCCGGTCGCCTCATCCATGAAACTTCCCCCCTTTACTTGCACGACTAGCGTTTTGCCGTCGAGCTCAGAAGGCAGCGCCGCGATGGTATAAGCACCATCTACCGCTGTGTGGATTGCCTCTGTGAAAGTAATCGGAGTCAATCCACCACCGGTCTCTAAAGTGTAAAGCGTGATTGTGGCGTCCGCTATCGGCCCGGCTAGAACTTGACCCGATAGGGAAACGCTCGTGGGCGGATCCGGATTGCACCGCCAGCCCCCATGCTGCGCTTCAGCCGGGTTGAGATCATCACCCCGTAAATATCTCCACCAGTTGCCTACCGGGGTGCGATCATCGCATCGCTTAATGGCATTGCCATCGCCCGGTATATTTTGTCGCCACCAAACCAGAAAACTGTTTTTGTCATCTTCGGCATAGGGAGGGCCTTGGCACCTCCACATCCGATTATCAGCACAGGTAATGTTTTGAGCCGTCGCCTGCGGCCTGCCAGGTTTTGGATTCCAGTCATGACAGCCAGTCGTAAACTTCAAATTGACTGAATGGTAACCGTTGTACTCCAAAGTTCCCGGTTTTCCCGCCGGGATGATTGTGGTACTTTCAGCGTCAAGAGTTACATTAGGTGACCAGTGAGCTAGCCCACATTGGGCAACATCTGTTGAGGTATGCGCCCGCGCTGTAAAACCTTGGGAGCTGCCACAATCGTGCTTTTTCGGGGGTTGCTTGAGATCAAGAGGAATGACAAAGATGGGGGGCAACTTATCTTCCCAATACCTAACTGGTACATCAAAATCACACGGAAATAAGATGTCAAACGCAGCCTCGATACGATGCGTATGAGATTCCATTGCTGCTGAAAGCTCTCGATTGAAGTTCAGACCCAGCACTGCATACTGCTTCTTCTTCTCGCAGTCTGGGACTCGGTAAAGCGTGGCGCTGTCGCCGGACATATAACTTGGCCCGATCGAGATTTGCTCTGGCCCATTCTGAAACTGACCATCGTGCCAAACCCAGACTTCCTGTACTTGGCCGCCTTTGATGAGTGAGCAGATGTTATCGCCAAAGCGATCCTGAATGTTTTGGAAAATTTGCGTAAAGTCCATTGTGGCTTGATCCAATTGACATGGGCCATATTTAAAATTGCCGTATTGATCCTGGCCACAATTAAAGGGTAACCTCCGGGGAATAGCATGGACGATTTCGCCCGGCACTCCTTTTACCGGCATGGCCTTCCACCCCAAGTAGGGATCGGCCTGCGCATTGCTGGAGTGATGATACGCTGTGCCGAGCGTAAGCGCGTGCATCAATTCATCGGAAAGCTTTTTAGTTTTTGCTATCGGATCGGAGGTTTTTGTGTCGGTATAGGCCACAATGTAGACCTTCATCGGAAGAGTAGCCTGTTTGACAAACACTGGGGTGACGCTCAGATCATTCTTCACCGTCAAGCTCAACGGGTTGCTGTAGCCAATCCCCCGGCCATTCGCGTCTGTCCACTGGACGAAGTCATAGCCATTTAGAGAAGCGGCAGTGATCTGCACCGGCGTGCCTTCTTTGTAGCCCGTGCCATTGTTGCAATACCGGGTGCGGTCAGTTAGCGGTAGGAACACGGCCCCGCCGCGCTGCTGTGGATCATTGAGCAGCGTCACGGTGTAGCAGTGCGTGAAATAGGCTCCCAGGAGTGTGTCGCGCTTCAAGGTGAAGCTGATCGTGGTCTGCGTCAATTTATCAAACGCCTTATCCAACGGCGCATACCAGCGATCAAAGATCACGCCCGGCGCGGGCGCAGCCTTCAGAATGATCGTCGCGCCGTGGGGGTAGCGCGGATAACTTATCCGCGAACCGGGCGCTGGCGTCGAAGGCGGGCAAGGATTCGGCGCGTTATTGATCAGGCTCACAGTCACGCTCCCGACGGGCGGTGCCGCGGCCGGGTTGACCGACACGGAGAGAATATCACAGGGCAGGCCGGGCTTCGTCGGTATCCGCACCGGCGTGCGCGTCGGGGTTCGCCTGGGTGAGCGCGTCGGCGTCCGGGAGGGCACGGGCGTGCGCGTTCGGGTAGGCGCTTGTGTGGCGGGCAAAGAAGTTTCTGTTGGCGTCGGCGTTATCGAGGGAGTGAGCGTCTCAGTCGGCGTGAGCGTTGGGGTGGCGGTCGGGGTGGGCGTCGGGGTGGGGGTCGCGGTGTCCGTGGGCGTCTCGCTGGGCGTTGGCGTAGGGGTTAGAGTAGGTGTAGGTGTATTAGGGAACGAGCCATAGAACACGAGGTGCCATTGAATCGGCCCATAAATATACTGAGCATAAGCATACGACGTAACCATCCCGGACGGATAACTAAAAAAATGGACGCCCGGCGAAGGTTGAATCCAATTACCCGCCCCCACCGCAAAATCGCACGCTGCGGCGGCCGTCCCATACCCGGCCACGGATTCATCCAGCATACAATACCACCCCGGCCCGGGATTAGGAATCGCACTTGTGCCCCCATGTAAACACTGCGTCCCCCCATAGGCAAAACAATTATCCAGGCCAAAGTTCAAGCAGTTGTTACAGGCCCCCAGATTTCGGCCCACAAACGCAATCGTTGTCCCGCCCGGCGTCTGAAAAGTGCACGGCTCCCCCCGCCCCCCCACACATAGCGGAGAAAGAGCAAAGGACGAGGCCGAGACCGGAGGCGAGACGGATCGCCAGGGCCCCTGAAGGGCCAACCCTAGGAGGAGTGCGAGCACGAGACGCCACAGCCAAGATCGGAACAAACGGCGGGAGAAGTTTAGGTTCATAGCGCCTCACGGACGGTCACCCCGGTGGCCGGATGATAAAAAGCCGCCGCGTTCCCCAAGTCGCGGCGGACTTCAGCGAATCTGTTACCTACCGATAACATAGCATGGGAGGGCCAGGAGGAATAGCAAAAAAAGAGCGAAGAGTCGGACAATTCGCGTGAAGCATGCGCCTTTATGCTTTTTATCAGTTGAGGAGTGGTAAACCAGTACCTTCAGTAAAACAGAGGGGAACTATATTTGATGTTGCATCAACGGATGCGTAACCACTTCGCGCGAACGCATAAACCGCGAATAATCCTTTAAAGCCTCATTCGTGTTATTCACGCGGTTTTTGTGGTTCGTGCCATTCGTGATTAAAAAATTATTTCCACTAACGTCTACTTTGTAGCCGTCGGCGTTGGAAGCGAGGTGGAAGCAGCTATGTTACTCACTTCAGTTGAGCCAGACTCAACCACTGCTTGATGCGCCAGGATAAAGTCGGAGGGGTCAAGCCAGCCCTCGTCGGCGGGCTTTTCGTTCCGGTAGCTGCTGCAGATGGGCCAGTAGCCCGGCCCCGGCGGGAAATTTTTGTGGCGGAGGAGGCAGGCCGGATTGTCCCCATTCACCGGGTCTTGGAGGTAGAACGTTCGGATTTCAAAATGCAAATGGGAATTGCTGATGTCGCCGGGCCAGCCGCAGATTTGGCCGAGCACCTGTCCCTGCGCTACCTGATCACCTTCTTGCACAATCAGCCCATCAATATGAGCATAGACGGAATAGACCGTCTCCGTCGCCGAGAGCGTGTGCTCCAGAATTACCACACCACACGGATAGCCGGTCATACGCGCATAGTGTACCCAACCCGCCGCGGTGGACTGTACCGGCTGCCCAGCAGCCCAGATACGCTGCCCCCAGCGATCACGTAACTCTGGATCAAGCACCCAATCCTCACCTGTATGCCAACCCCCGCGTTGTGAATTGTAGGTGGAGGCGAAATCTTGTTGGATGGCCCAGTCATCCGGATACGCGACCGGAACCTTGAAATGACCGGACATCAGCAGAGAAGGGCCGGCGGTGGGGGTGCGCGTTGGCGGAAGCTGACTCACCGGCGTGCCAACCGCCTTGACGGGGAGCGGTGTGTTAATGATCTCGGGCGCATGGCCGACCGCGCGCGACACATAAAACACAAAGGCGGGCGAAATGCCGGCCAGCAGCATCACACTCAAACGGAGGAAGACCGCCCCGGGGCGGGCCTTCTTAGGTGAGATCGGCTTCACCGACGAAAGTTTAATCGGCTTGCCCAACGAAAGTTTTTTGAGCTTGGAGGTTGGCGCTCTCTTCATGGTCGTGAGTAATTCTCCCCCTTAAATTTGGGAGGCTCCAGATCATGGAACCTCCCGTCCCTCGAGTACTAAACCGGTGCCTGCTATAATAAGGATCGGTTCATTTTAGCCTGAAAGCGTGTTCTCCACCATCTCCCGTCAAGCGGGCCGGTGGAGCTTTGTTAGATACCAAGATTTTAGGTTAGCCGAGGTTGACTTGGCTGAGTTGGAGTTCATCTAAGGATTCGCCCAATGTCAAACACATCCTTCTCTCGACGCGACTTTCTGAAACTGGCTGGAGGCGCTACCTTGAGTTTAGCCTTCCGGCCTCTCCTGGGAGGGGAACCCTCCGGCGTCGTGCCGACCCGAATCGGTCGCGCTACCTGGCCCCTTTACGTGTATGACAAGCCGACCTTCCGTAGCAAGCGCCTGGGCAGGGTCCATTTTGACACGATCGTTACGATTCATGAGAGCGCCATTGGCGACAACTTCCCCCACAACCCCATTTGGTTCCGGGTTGATGAGGGCTGGGTTCAATCCTCCTCCGTCCAACTCGTGCGCAATATCTTGAACAAACCGGTGCTTGACGTTCGGCCCGGCGGCTTCATGGCCGAAGTGACGGTACCGATCACCTCGACCTGGTATGAGGTCGGCCAGCGGCGAGCGGTTCCTTCGCATTTCTACTACAGCGCCGTCTTCTTGGTGGAAGAGGCCATCCAGGATGAAAGCGGCCAGGTCTGGTATCGCGTCTTTGATGACTTTAAAAGCAATTACCTCGTCGCCGCCGAGCATCTCCGGCCGATCCCTGATTCAGAACTTACGCCGCTTTCCCCGGACGTAACCGACAAGCAGATTAAAATTGATCTGACCAAGCAGCAGTTGACGGCGTATGAGAATGGCAAGGCCGTCTTGGTATGCAAGATCGCTTCCGGGCTGCTGGGGAGCGAGACGCCGCGTGGACAGCATCAGGTGCTCAACAAGCGTCCCTCGCGTCACATGGCAACCGGGACGGTTCGCACCGGGCCGGCGTACAACCTGCCCGGCGTCGGTTGGTGCTCGTTCTTCACCGAAGCAGGCGCGGCGATGCACGCTACCTACTGGCACAATGATTATGGCCGCCGGAACAGCGCGGGCTGCGTCAACCTCACCCCGGAGAACGCCAAGTGGATTTATCGCTGGACCCTCCCCCATACCGGCCCTACGGACACATACGTAACTTCGGACACTGGCACCGAGGTCATTGTCTTTTAGAACGCCTCTCAACAGGAATCACTCTCTATGCTTCGCTTCGTTGCCTCGCTGCCCGCTCCCCTGCGCCGGGTGTGGTGGCTCTTGCTGATCGGCATCATGGCCGTCGGTGGCTGGTTAGCGTTCGAATATATTCCCGGTGTCCATTTCAGAGTGATGGTCGCCTGGGCCAAAGCCTACGACACCTTTGTGCCGCATGAAGACGTTCTGCCTACGGCGGAAGCCAACTCGGCTGTGCCGACTTTCAGCTTCGTGCCGCCGACCGCGGTCGCGACCTCTACGCCGGAGGCCGTGGCGACGGCGGCCTCGCTCAATATCACTCCCACGGCCACTCTGTCGCCCACACCCATTCCGGATAAGGTGCTCCTCACCGGTGTCCGGCATGAACAACAATACTTCAACAACTGCGGGCCAACCACGCTGGCCATGGCTCTGAGCTTTTGGGGCTGGGAGGGAGACCAGCACACCATTCGACCTTACCTCCGGCCGAATAAAGATGATAAAAACGTCTCGCCGGAGGAGATGGCCGTTTACCTGACGCCGAACGGCTTCGATTCCGTGGTGCGCGTCAACGGCGATATCGAAACCCTCAAGCGTTTCGTCGCCGCCGGCTATCCCGTCATCCTCGAAAAGGGATTGGTCTGTCATGCGGGCGCCGACCGCTGTGAGGGGTGGGTGGGGCATTACTCGCTGGTCGTGGGCTATACGGGCAAACGCATCCTGTTAGAAGATTCTTTTCTGGGGTCGGGTCTGGAAATGACGAATCAGGATCTGCTCATTGATTGGCGGGCCTTCAACTACACCTACATCGTCGTCTTCCCGGCCGGCGCCGAACGCCGGGCGCAAGTCCTTTCACTTTTGGGAGAGGCCGTGGATGTCGAGCGCAACTATGAGGCCGCCCTCGCGCGCGCCGAGGTCGAAGCCGCGAACAGCCAATTTTCCAAGGAGGCCTTCGCCTGGTTCAATGCCGGTTCCAGTCTCGTCGCTTTGGGCGATTATGCGGACGCGGCGGTCGCCTACGATCAGGCGCGCCACGCCGGGATTCCCTCCGACTTGCTGTGGTATCAAACCGGGCCTTACCAGGCATATGCCGGGGTAGGGCGTTATGAAGACGTGGAACACTTGGCCAGCTTTGCTATTTCTACGGCCCATCTAAGCGGTGTGGAAGAGGCCTATTACTGGCGGGGAAAGGCGCGCGAGGCGCTCGGCCAGCCTGAGCAGGCCTTGAAAGATTATCGCAGCGCCTTGGAGTACAACCTCAACTACCAACCGGCCGAAGTCGCATTGGTCTTGCTCATGCAGAAACAAAAATAATCACAGCCAGTGTTCAAAAGAAGTCTAAGTCGGGACTTAAGCAAACCTGACAGGCCGGCGCGTCAAAGAGCAGATGTTAGCCAACTGTTCTTGCGCCGACCTGTCAGGTTTCTAGAATATCTCTTGGGGATCGCCAGCTTGGGCTTGATCCAAGTCGCGTGCGCTTCACCCCTGATCTTTAGCCCGACCCCAACCCCCACGTTGACTCCGACTTTAACGCCGACGCCAACGCTTACTCCCACTCCCACGCTCACACCGACCCCAACATTTACCCCCACCCCAACTTTGACCCCGACCCCGGTCTTCGTCGAGCCGGCCGGCTGCCAGGAACCTCCCTCCGACTATACGCTCATCGAAGTGCGGGGCATGGCGCTGAATCAGCGCACCTACAGCATGCTGCAACACGCCGCCGAACTTTACGGCGGGTCCATTGACATTACCGGGCGGGCCATCACGCAGGGCAGCTATACCGGCCATGTCGTCTCCAGCTTTGGAACGCACGCGGGCGGCGGCGCGGTAGACATCTCGGTCAAGAGTCGGGTGGATGGCACCGTCTTGGATGAAGAAATTGAGCCGCTACTTAAGGCGCTGCGCGTGGCTGGCTTTGCGGCTTGGCTGCGCGAGCCGAATGAACTCGTCGCCGGGTCGGTCATTCACATTCACGCCATTGCCATTGGGGATGAGGAACTCTCGCCGGAGGCCGCCGATCAATTAACCGGCGAGTACGGATACTTCCGAGGTTATTCCGGCCTGCCGCCCGAATACGGCGGGCCGAGCCTTGATCGCTACGGTGGCCCGATTCTTTGTCGCTGGATGCTGGATTTGGGGTATGCGGATCTGAGATGACCTCACCCCCCGGCCCCCTTCGCGAAGCACCCTTTAGAGCCTATCTCTAAACCTCACACTTGCGCCAACAGATGATGGCACAGGCGAAGGCGAGCAATGACAAATAGTTACAGGCTTTCTTTTCCCAGCGGACCAGCAGACGGCGGAAGCGGTTTATCCA
>Ga0209382_10000243_pt1 | contig 88356 bp, 68 predicted proteins | sample SoiMetdeltSBSDD5_FD_187599 | JGI IMG/M metagenome (GOLD analysis project Ga0209382, IMG submission 187599) | Bulk soil microbial communities from a Populus tree surrounding site in Tennessee, USA - Soil MetaG P. deltoides SBSDD5 (SPAdes) (version 2) | ecosystem: Environmental > Terrestrial >...
CATGCGCCGTGACACTTCTTGTACTTCTTTCCACTGCCGCACGGACAGGGATCGTTGCGGCCGACCTTCGGCTCTTCCCGCTTGACCTGCTTGATCGTGTCATCGCCGCCGGTCCGGGCGGGACGGGGTGGCTCGGCGACGGCGCTGGCGGAGCCGCTGCCCCTGATCGCTCCAAATGGCGAGGACGCCGGGGCCTGTGAAGGACCGCTCAGGGTCAGCGTCGGCGGCCTCCTCGGCGCGGGCTGCCGCACCGGCGCGGGCGGCTCGGCGCCCTCCTCCCCAATGACTGGCGTGAGCCGCCACAGGTACCGGACGATCTCTTCCTCGATCCGATCCTTCATGGCAGTGAAGAGCGCAAAGCTCTCCTTTTTGTACTCGACCAGCGGATCTTTCTGGCCGTAGCCCCGCAGTCCGATGCCTTCTTTCAGGTGATCCAGGCTGTACAGGTGATCCTTCCACTGCGAGTCGACGATCTGCAGCATGATGTCGCGCTCGACGCGGCGGAGGATTTCCTTGGGCAGGAGCGCTTCCTTGCGCTCGTACTTCGTCAGGATGGGCGGCCAGAGCGCGTCGCTGACCTCTTCCGGCTTGAGTCCCTCGACCGGGATGGTCTCGAGATCGGCAACATCGACGCCGTAGATGTCCGCTACGGCGGTCTTCAGCCCTTCGTAATCACGCTGCTCGGGATCGGTCTCCTGGCCGGCGTAGTTCTCGGCAGTGCCGTCGAGAAGCTCTTCCGCGAGCGTCATCAGGTACTCGCGGGAATCGACCGTGTCCTCATCGGTGAGCTTGATCTGGCCTTCGAGCAGTTCGCGACGGAGCGAGTAGACGCTCTCGCGCTGCTTGTTCATCACGTCGTCGTATTCGAGGAGGTGTTTGCGGACCGAGAAGTTCTGCGCCTCGACCTGTTTCTGGGCGCGGGCGATGGCGTTGGTCACCATCTTGTGCTCGATCGGGACGCCTTCCTCCATACCCAGCCGCTGCATCAGCCCGGAGATGCGATCCGAGCCGAAAATCCGCATCAAGTCGTCTTCGAGCGACAGGTAGAACCGTGACGAGCCCGGATCGCCCTGGCGGCCGGCGCGCCCGCGCAGCTGGTTGTCGATGCGGCGGGCCTCGTGACGCTCGGTCGCGATGATGTGCAGGCCCCCCAGCACGACCACCTCGTCGTGCTCGGCGTCGGTCTGCTTCTTCAGCGCCCGGTAGATCCGTTCGTAGGCTTCACGCGGGACCCGGTAGAAATTCTCGAGGTGGTAGAAGTAGACGAACTCGTCGTCGTCGATGAACTTCGCTTCGCTCTTGGGCAGCTTCTCGGAGAGCTGATCGCCAAGCGTCTGCTGGCGCGCCATGAACTCGGCATTGCCGCCGAGCAGGATGTCGGTGCCGCGGCCGGCCATGTTGGTCGCAATCGTGACCGTGTCCTTGCGGCCAGCCTGGGCGACGATTTCGGCTTCCTGCGCGTGGTATTTCGCGTTCAGGACGACGTGTTTGATCCCGCGCAGCTTCAGCAGCTTCGACAGCCGCTCCGATTTCTCGATCGACACCGTGCCGACCAGGACCGGGCGGCCCTCCTGCTGCTTTTCGAGGATGTCGGTGACGATCGCGTCGTACTTCTCGCGCTCGGTCCGGTAGACCGTGTCCGGTTCTTCGACGCGCTTCAGTTCCCGGTTGGTCGGGATCACCATCACGTCGAGCTTGTAGATCTTGGCGAACTCTTCCGCCTCGGTGTCCGCCGTTCCGGTCATGCCCGACAGCTTGCCGTACTTGCGGAAGTAGTTCTGGAAGGTCACCGTGGCGAGAGTCTGGTTCTCGCGCTCGATCTTGACCTTTTCCTTGGCCTCGACCGCCTGGTGCAACCCGTCGCTCCACCGGCGGCCCGGCATCAGCCGGCCAGTGAACTCGTCGACGATGACGACCCCGCCGTCCTTGATCATGTAGTCCACATCGAGCCGGAACAGCGTGTGCGCGCGCAAGGCCTGGTTGATGTGGTGGAGCAGCGGCATGTTCGCCGGGTCGTAGAGGCCGCCGGGCTGGAGCCGATGCGCGAGCATCTTCTCCGCCTTGGCCATGCCGGTCTCGGTGAGCGTGACGGTCTTGTGCTTCTCGTCGACGATGTAATCGCCGGTCTTTTCGAGCTCCTCGCGATCCTCGGCCTTGACGTCGCCGCGGGTCGTCCGTCCCGCGGCCAGCTTCGGAATGATCCGATCGACCTCGTAATAGAGATCGGTCGATTCCTCTGCGGGACCCGAAATGATGAGCGGCGTCCGGGCCTCGTCGATCAGGATGCTGTCGACTTCGTCCACGATCGCGAAGTGATGACCGCGCTGCACGTAGTGCGCGAGGTCGAACTTCATGTTGTCGCGGAGGTAGTCGAACCCGAACTCGTTGTTGGTGCCGTAGGTGATGTCCGCGCCGTAGGCGACCTGCCGCTCCTGGTCGTTGAGATCGTGCTGGATGACGCCGACCGACATGCCCAGGAACCGGTAGATCCGGCCCATCCACTCCGAGTCGCGCCGGGCCAGGTAATCGTTGACCGTGACGACGTGGACGCCCTTGCCTTCGAGCGCATTCAGGTAGGCGGGGAGCGTAGCGACCAGCGTCTTGCCTTCGCCGGTCTTCATCTCCGCGATCTTCCCCCGGTGGAGCACGACGCCGCCGATCAGCTGCACGTCGAAGTGCCGCATGTTCAGCGTCCGGCGGCCCGCTTCGCGGACCACGGCGAAGGCCTCCGGCAGGACATCCTCGAGTGTCTGTCCCTGGGCGAGCCGGTGGCGGAACTCGACGGTCTTGGCGCGGAGGTCTCCGTCCGAGAGTGCTTGAATCTCCGGTTCTTTGGCGTTGATCTCGGCGATCAGCGGACGGATGCGCTTCAGATCGCGCTCGTTCTGGGTGCCGATGACCTTCGCAAGGATCGTGTCGATGATCATTCGCGGGTCCGCACGGGTATGACAACGATTCTAACCCGAGCGGCCAGCGAAGGACAGATCCGGGCCTGCCCTGAGCGAGCGAAGCGAGTCGAAGGGCGGGGGTCGAAGGGTCGAAGGTTCAGCGTCCCAGCAGACGCAGGGGGTTGGTCGGCTGGCCGTTCAACAGCAGTTCGTAATGGACATGCGGGCTCGTGGACCTGCCCGTCGACCCGACGTAGCCAACGATGTCGCCTTTGCGGAGCGCCTGGCCCTCCGAAACAGCGAAGCGCGAGAGATGGCCGTAGCGGGTACCAATCCCGAAGCCGTGGTCCAGGACCACAAGATTGCCGAAGTTTCCGCTCCACCGGGCGCTGACCACCGTCCCGTCAGCCGTCGCGCGAACCGGCTGGCCTTTGTCCGCAGGGATATCGAGACCCGAGTGGAATTCCGGCGACCCGGTGAAGGGGTCCCGCCGTGAACCGTATGAGGACGACAGCCCGCCAGTCACTGGCCAGATCGACGGGGTTGCCGCCGCCAGCGCCTGCCTGCGCTCCGCACCGGGTCTGACTTTGTCGAGTTGCGCTTCGACGACTCGAAGAACGTCGCCCACGACGCCGAACACCGGATCTGCGGCGCCCATCGCATCCGTCACGCCGCGAAGCACGCCTCCGCCCATCGCCCGGTGAGTGATCGACGCGGGCAGGCGAGCCATCGCTTTCGCCGCCTGCGGGTCGACGTCCGCGGTGGCGCGAAGCGTGTCCGCCGCCTCCTGGAGGGTCGACAACTGGGAAGCCAACTGGCCGGTCGCGTCCCGATAGTTGGCGTTCTCCACCTGCAGCGCCACGTTTTGACGCATCAAGTCGGCAATCACCGCGCGCGCGCCCCATGAAGAGCCGGCGATGAACAGCACTGGAAAACCAACGAAAAGGAGGGCGCCCACGATCAGCGCGTGAGCGCCGATGGTGAAGCGGAATGTCTTGCCGCCAGCGTCCCGTGCCGCCTTGACGATGAAGGTCTCACGCATGCAGATAAGTCACGGACTCTACCACACGAGGTCCCGAGGTCAATCCAGGGATTTGGGATCTCACGGATGGGCTTTGGCTGGACAAAACCTTGCACTTAGGGCTATTGCGCATGCCTGTTGGTGCCGAGTACGCACCCGGCGTGGGCAACTTGGGCAACGGGTGGGGAAATGAAGGTACTTCTGGTTTTGGTGCTCGTGATGGCCGGGGCGGCGACAGCGCTGGCGTTCACCAACGCCACGGTGGCCACCAGCGTGACCGCAGCGGCGGTCCAGGTAGCCGATTATACGAGCGAGCCGGCGGCCTTGCTGGTCTCGGGCAGCGTCCTGCTCGGGCTGGCCGGCGCGGTGAGGCGATTCACGCTTTGACGATCAGTCCCGGCCATGGTGGCCGTCCCCGGCGCATGCCGTCATCGGGCGGTGGGCGTCAGCAACGAGCTGAAGTCAACCCTGCGAAGGTAAAAAGAGGCAACAGTCTTATGTCGCGTGTTTTTGTGGCAGCTGCGGTCCTCATGTTCGCGCCGGTCGCGGCGCGAGCGGAGCCGATCGGCGTCATGCTCAACTCCTCGTCGAGCGCAGTCTCGACAGAGAAGACGATCACCGTTCAAGGATCCAGCATCGATCTTGGAACGTTGGCGCTCGGCCCCGACGGGGTCGGCACGTTCTTCTTCAACAACGCGAAAGGGGGAAAGAACTACGAGGTCTCCCTCGACTTGGACCTCACCGGGCTCGAGGGCATTCGGCTCGAAGTGCTGGATCCGCTCGGAGATGCCAACGATCGGCTGGACCCGGTCGATCAGCCCAGCTACGTGCCGGCCGGCTACTCGACCTCGAACGATCGAGACGGGTTGAGCTTTGCGCAGGACTCCGGCCTGGCGCGGAGCGCGACCTTCGCAGGGGGAGAGGGAACGATCGCCGCCGATGAAACCACGCATCGGGGCGACATCCTGGTCTTTGCCGGACTCGACGGCATCGAGCACGCCCGCGTGCTGTTTGGATTGCGCAACAGCATGGCCGGGCGCGGATTCCTCCTTCGAATCACGGGTCTGGGGGCCGATGCTGCACCGGTGCCGGAACCGGCGTCGATGCTGCTGATCGGAACCGGCCTCGCCGGCCTGGCGGCCGCGCGGCGTCGCCGTCGCGCTGCCGCTACGACGCCTCTCGCGAGCTGACGACGGCCCATGTCGAGCCGCTCATCGACCTTTTGGCCGATGCGCGCACGCGCCCTGTCCGATTTGCGTCCGGGGGTCGCGGCTGTGGTGGCCGCGACCCTGCTGGTGATCGCGCTCGGATGGCTGTACGCGGACGTCATCCCGGCGCTCGTTCGTCAGTGGAGTGCTGACCCCGACTACTCTCACGGATTCTTCGTCGTTCCCCTGGCTGCTTTCTTCGTCTGGGAGCGCCGTGACGCGCTGGCCCGCGTTCCGCTCCGTCCGCACGTTGCGGGATTGGTCGTGCTGGCGGCCAGTCTCATCGTGTTCATTGCGGGGCGCTACGGCTCAGAGCTGTTCCTGACACGCGTCTCGATGATCGGAGTGCTCGCCGGACTGATCCTGTTCCTGGCAGGCTGGGCGCACCTGCGGATACTGGCGTTTCCCCTCGCGTTCCTGCTCTTCATGATTCCGCTGCCCGCGATCGTCTTCAATCAGATTGCATTTCCGCTGCAGCTTCTTGCGTCCCGTCTCGGTGAGATGACGATCTCGGCGAGCGGCGTACCGGTGCTGCGCGAAGGCAACGTGCTGCTGCTTCCAGGCCGGACGCTCGAAGTGGCGGAAGCCTGCTCGGGCATCCGCTCCCTCTTCTCGCTTCTCATGCTCGCGATCGTCCTCGGGTATTTCAGCGAGCGGCGGATCGGTCCGCGTGTCGCCACTGCCATCGCTGCCATCCCGATCGCGGTGATCGCGAATGCGATTCGGGTCGCCGGGACCGGTCTCGCGTCGTACTGGATCAGCCCGGCGGCCGCCGAAGGCTTCTTCCACTCGTTTTCAGGCTGGCTGATGTTCGTCGTGGCGCTCGTGGGCCTGCTTGCGGTGCATCGGGCCATCGAGTTCGCGCGCACCCGTGCGCTTCGCGTGGCGAGGACGGCATGATAGCCCGGGCCCTGCTCGCCGCTGCCATCATCGTTGCCGCCGGAATTTACGCGAGCGGCGCGAGCGCACCGGAACGGTTGCCGTCCCGTGAAACGCTCGCCACCACGCCCGTCAGCCTGCAAGGATGGCAGGGCCGGGACGTGGCGCTCGACGATGATGTCCTCGCCCAGCTTGGCGTCGACGACTACATCAATCGGCGATACATGGCCGCGGACGCGCCGCCAGTGGCGTTGTACGTCGGCTACTACGCCAGCCAGAGGCAAGGAGACACGATCCACTCGCCGCAGAACTGCTTGCCGGGTGCCGGCTGGCGGCCGGTCAGTGCCGAACGGACGACCGTCGATCTCGGTGGTCGGACGATCCCGGTCAACCGGTTCATCATCCAGAAAGGACTGGATCGCCAGGCTGTCTTCTACTGGTATCAAGGGCGCTCACGCGTCGTCGCCAACGAGTTCGCCAACAAGGCCTGGTTGATGCTCGATGCGGCGCGACTCCGCCGGACGGACGGAGGCCTGGTTCGCGCGATCACGCCGGTGGCCTCGACGCCCGACGGCGCATTCGCCACGTTGACGACGTTCTCGACAGCCTTGTTCCCCTACCTCTCTTCTCGACTGCCATGAGAATCAGCGCCTCCTCCCTGCGAATGGCTACGACGGTACTCCTTGCCTGCACCATGGCTGGAGCGGTCGGGTGCGGGAACCCGGACGACAAGGCCCGCTCATACACGTCGAGCGGCGATGCCTACGCAGCGAAAAAGCAATACAAGGAAGCGGTGATCGAGTACCGCCGGGCGCTCGCCCAGACACCAAACGCTGCCGGCGTGCGCTACAAACTTGGGCGCGCGTACCAGGAGAGCGGCGATCTCGTGAACGCCTACAGCGAGTACGCCCGTGCCGGAGATCTCGACTCCTCGAACCTGGATGCGCAGATGCGAGCCGGAACGATCCTGCTGCTGGGGCGGGAATTCGAGGCCGCGGCCAGACGTGCGGAGCTGGCGCTGAAAGTCGATCCCAATCATGTGCCCGCCCACATTCTGCTCGGGAATGCCAAGGCAGGGCTGAACGACAACACGCAGGCGATGCGAGAGATTCAGGCGGCGATCAAGATTGATCCCTCATACGCCCCGGCATGGACAGCGCTCGGTGCGGTGACTTTCATCGCCGGCCGCAAGGCGGATGCGGCCCCGGCATTCAAGAAGGCGGTCGAGCTCGCTCCACGCTCGATTGAGGCCCGGCTGGCTCTCGCCAATTACGAATGGGCGACAGGCGCGGTTGCCGGCGCCGAACGGACGCTCAAGTCCGCCCTGGAGCTCGAGCCTCAGAACGCTGCGGCGCATCGAGCGCTGGCCCTGCTGTACATCACCACGAACCGGCGCGACCAGGCGGAAGCGCACTTCCGCGCGCTCGCGACCGATGGGGCGGGACGGCTGGCCCTTGCGGACTACTACATGGGTGTCGGACGGAACCGGGATGCGGTCAAGCTGCTCGAGGAACTGCGGCAGTCGCCGGAGAAGTCCGATGCGCGCGAAGCCCGCCTGCGGATCGCGTCGATTGAATACGGCGCCGGCAAGAAGGCCGACGCCCATCGCCTGGTCGACGAACTGATAACGGAGCGGCCGCGCTATGCCGCGGCACGGATGGCAAAGGCGCGCATGCTGTTGAACGATGGCGCGCCGCCGGGCGAAGCAGTGACACACGCGCGCGAGGCCGTGAAGGCCGAACCGTATCTGCCGGCCGCACATTACACGCTCGGTCTTGCCGCTTTCGCCGATCGCAGCCTGGACGAGGCGGCGAAGGCCTTCGAGGAAGCGGTGAAGCTCGGACCGCAGGCGGCCGCGGCCCGCATGCAGCTCGCACGGGTCAAGCTGGCTCAGGGCGATGCGGCTGGCGCCGTATTGATCGCCGAGCTCGCCGCGAACGAGCGCCCGACCGACGCCGACGCCGCCGTGCTCCTGGCGCAGAGCCTGCGCGCCAGCGGCAATCCCGATCGGGCGGCCCGCGAATTGAGCGAGCGGCTTGCGTCAGTGCGCGGGCGCGAGGCGCCCTTGCACACCGAGCTCGGATGGGTCGAACTCCAGCGCGGGGAAGCGTCGGCCGCGAGGGCCGCATTTTACGAGGCGCTTCGCGCCGCACCCAAGTCGACCGACGTTCGCAAGGGCATCATCGCCGCACAGCTCGCCGAACGAAAGGTCGACGCCGCAAGGAAGCAGATCGCGGAATGGCACGCCGCCAGTCCGGCGGATTCCCAGGTGAAGCTGCTGGGTGCGCAAGTCGAGCTCGCTGCCGGCAACACGGATGGCGCAGAGCAGGCACTGAAGGCGTTGATAACCAGCGACCCGACGCAGCTCGACGCATACGACCTGCTGGCACGCGTGTATGTCAGGCAGGGAAGGGTGGACGAGGCAGTGCAGCAGTACGAGGCGCTCGCTCAGCGCTCTCATTCCGGCGCCGCGGGCGCGCGAACGATGATCGGCATGCTGAACGAGGCCCGCAAGGATCGAGAAGCGGCCCGGCGCGCGTACGAACAGGCGCTCGCCAGTGACCCGCGAGCGGGAATCGCCGCCAACAATCTCGCCTGGATCTACGCGGAAGACGGCAAGCTCGATCAGGCCCTTCGGCTGGCGACCACGGCGCAGGCGTCGCTACGGCGCCGCCCGGAAGCCGAGGACACGCTTGGCTGGATCTATCTGCAGAAGGGCCTGACGTCGCAGGCGATCGCGGCATTCGATCGCGCACGCGATCGGGCTCCCCAGAATCCGGTTTATCACTATCATCTCGGGCTCGCGCACCTGAAATCCGGCGACAATGCGCGGGCCCGCGCCGCGTTCGAACGCGCGCTGAAGCTGCAGCCGGACTTCGCGCAGGCCGCCGACGCACGCGCACAGCTGGCGTCGATCGACGACGCCAGCGCCGCCTCGCAACACTGATCTCAGCGGCTTCCCCGGAACTGCAGCGCCTCGGCCAGGTGCTCGACCGCGACGACCGCTGACTCTGCAAGATCGGCAATCGTCCGGCCCACCCGCAGCACACGATCGAAGGCACGCGCGGACAACGTCAGCCGGTTCACTGCCTGCTCGAGCAACGTCCGGCTCGGGCCATCGAGGCGCACCCGCCCACGAAGCCGTCGTCCTTCCAGCCTCGAGTTGAGGATCCCGTCCCGGTGCAGCTGACGGCGCCGCGCCGCAATCACTCTTTCTCGAATCGGTGAGGAGGCCTCGCCTTCGGCGTCGCCCGCGAGCTCGCGTGGCGGCAGCGCCGCAACCGGCACCGCCAGATCGATCCGGTCACGCAGCGGTCCCGACAGCCGAGCCGCATACCGATCGGCCTGCTGCGGTGTGCAGCGGCACGGCCGAACGTCCGTTCCTGCATAGCCACAAGGGCAGGGATTCATGGCGCCGACGAGCATGAACCCGGCGGGAAAGGTTGCCGTGCGCGCCGCACGCGCGATCCTGACGATCCCCTCCTCGAGAGGCTGACGGAGCACTTCGAGCGCGTGCCGGCTGAACTCCGGCATCTCGTCGAGAAACAGCACGCCATGATGGGCGAGGCTGATCTCGCCAGGTCGCGGAATGGATCCGCCACCGACGAGCGCCACGTCGCTGACCGTGTGATGCGGCGCGCGAAAGGGCCTCGACGTGAGCAACCCGGCGCCCGGAGGGATCAGCCCGGCCACCGAATGCACGGTGGTGACTTCCACCGCCTCGTCCAGCGTGAGCGGCGGAAGGATGCCTGCCAGGCGGCGGGCCATCATTGTTTTTCCGGCGCCGGGCGGGCCCACGAGGAGCGTGTTGTGACCTCCCGCCGCGGCGATCTCCAATGCGCGGCGGGCAAGCAACTGACCGTGGACGTCGGCGAAATCTGGCGCCGCGGAGTTCTCCGTTTGCGGCCCGTTCTCTGCTGGGAGCTGTCGATGGAACCGGCCGGGATCGTTGAGCGCGCTGACCGCATCCGGCAGGCTGCGGACGCCGTACAACTCGAGCCCATGAACCGCCGCAGCCTCGCACTGGTTCCCGAGCGGGAGCAACAAGCCCCGATAGCCGCAACGGCGGGCCGCAGCCGCGACCGGCAGCACGCCGCGCGTCGGCTGAATGGCCCCGTCGAGCGAGAGCGCCCCGATCAACAGCACATCGTCGACATCACGGCGCGCAACCAGACCGCTCGCGGCGAGCACACCCATGGCGATGGGCAAATCGAAGCTCGCCCCTTCCTTGCGGACATCGGCCGGTGAGAGGTTAACGGTGATGCGATGCGGCGGGAACTCGAACCCGGAATTGCGGATGGCGCTCCTGATCCGGTCACGGCTTTCCCGGATGCCGGTGTCGGGCAGCCCCACCATCGTGAACGATGGCAGGCCGTGAGAGACGTCGACCTCGACTTGGACCGCGAACGCCTCGATGCCGTACACCGCGGCAGTGCGCACGCATGCGAGCATGCCGCCACTCGATGCAAACAGAGATGCCGGTGGGATTCCTCAGGTTTTTGCACCGATTGTCAGTCGGTGATGCAGAAGCGGTGTCATCCCGCTGATGGATAGTGCGCAGGTTTTGCGACCCGCCTTCGCGCTTTGCGCTTCGGCGCGGCAGGCTCCGCCTTCGCGCTCTGCGCTTCGGCGCGGCAGGCTCCCTCCTTTGCGCTCGCTTAGTCAGGCTCCATGTTGAACTCATAGGCTCAGACACGGCCTGTCGCGCCGCAGCCCAAAGGGCGAAGGCGGGCTACCGCGCGCGGACAGTCAGGCGATCGCCGACGCTGATGTGACTCCCGGTGAGGCGATTCAGGCTGCGGAGCCTCGCCACGGTGGTATCGAACAGCTGGGCGATGGAAAACAGTGTGTCGCCGCGCTTGACGCGATACGTGGTGACGGCCTTCGGCTCGCTGGGACGGTCGGCGGTCGCGACCGGCGCCGGACCGGTGATGGCCCGCGACGCGACGGCCGTAGGCGCCGGACGGTCGGCGCGTGAGGCGAGCAGGCTCGCTGGTGCGCGCGGAACAATCAGGTCCTGACCAGGCCGGATTCTGGAGCGGACGCTGAGGGAGTTCGCTTCCGCCAGGTCCACGCGAGACACCCGCAGCTTGCGGGCGACACCCGCGAGGGTTTCACCACTTCTGACCGTGTACCAGTTCAGCGCGCCGAGGTCGGATGCCGATGCGCTCTTCAAGCGCGTCGACAGTTTGTCGGCCGTCCCCATCGGCACTTTCACTTCGTAATCCGGGTACTTGACCGGCGTGGTCCAGCGCCGCAGCTCGGGATTCAGCGCCTGGATCTCATCGATGGTCGCCCCGGTCCACTCCGCAACGCGCCGCAGATCGACGGCGCGCGGGACCGCCACCTTCTCGTAGGCGACGGCGTCCGAGGGAGCGTACTCGAATCCGTACTGTGCGGGGTTCTTCGCGACGATGATCGCGGCGAGGATCAGCGGGACGTATTCGCGGGTTTCACGCGGCAGATAGCGGGACGATTCCGCGAGAGACCAGAAGTCGTCCCGGCCGGTCACCCTCATGGCGCGCTGCAGACGCCCGAGCCCGCCGTTGTAGGCGGCGAGCACCAGGTGCCAGTCGCCGTTGAACATCTTGTGTAGGGTCTTCAGGTACTTCGCGGCGGCGACAGTGGCCTTCTCGGGATCCGAGCGCTCGTCGATGAACCAGTCGGTCTTCAGGCCATGGTCCTGCGCCGTGGGCTTCATGAACTGCCACGGGCCCTTGGCGCTTGCCTTGGAGAGCGCGTTCATCTTGAACCCGCTCTCAATCACCGGGATGTACGCCAGGTCGAGGGGAAGACCTTCCGCCCGGAAGACGTTCTGAATCATCGGCAGGTACTTCGAACCGCGCGACAGGCTTTCCTGGACGTAGTCGTGCAGCCGGCTGCTCAACAGCTCGACTGCCGCGAGGACCTTGGCGTTCTGCGGAATCGGCACGTCGTGCTCAGTGGCAGCCAGGTCCGCCTTGACCGCCTCCTCAGTCGAGGCCTTGGTGTCCGGTCTCGAGAACGTCGCGATAGCCAGGATTTCGTCGATGGATGCCGGCTCGGTCCGCGTCTCCGAGAATCCGTCGCCCTGGGCGAGTGCGGTGACCTCGTGGGCGTTGATGCGGTCAATCAGCCGGTCGAAATGCTCCCGCATCCGGGCGTCGGTGCGCGCGCCGTATGGCGACTCCAGCAGCACGTCCACCGCGCGATCGAATTCCACGCGGGCCCGTTCGAGATGCCCGAGCTTCAACTCACGCTCCCCAGCCGTGAAGTGTTCCTGGGAGGTCGCTATCAGGGCCGCCACCGGATCGACCGGAGCCGGAGGAACCGGGGCGGGGGTCGCCGGCGCCTGCGCGGGGGCGGCAGGAGACTTCTGGATTTTAGGGTTGGACCCGCAGGCCGCTGCCAGAAAAAAAGTGGCGGTCGCCAGACAGGCGAGCGGCTTTGGCACCGAAACACGAGTGAGCATCCGGGCGCTCCCGCGAGGGTGACGGCTCCAGACGCAAACCTTTCGTCGAGGTGACGGGGGGTCGCTGAAGAGCCTGAACCCTGTTGAGGTCGCCCCCCGGCCGGGGGGCTCCTGTTGTTACCATCACCACCCGGGACGGTGCCGTCGAGGTGATGAGCTTTCGAAATCCGCCGAAAGCGGAACCCTGAAAACAGCTGGGTCAGCCAGCATAACACTGCCGAGCCACAAGGGTCAACCGTAAACCCAACTAGCTCAAGAGTATTCCGGCGGTCTGGTCAGCGCGGCCAGTCCGCCTGGATGAACAACCGGTGCTGCTCACCGAGATCGCGCGCCGCGGGCGTCACGATCGTTCGCTCCCCGACCGTGATCTTCCGGCCCTGCCTCATTGCCAGCTTCACGTCGTCTTCGCATACGAACTCGGCGGCCTTTTCGACGGGCCCAGCGGCAACCGGCTGAGGGCTCGATGGCGGAACCTGGGCCGCCGGCGCCGCCCCTGCGTTCGGTGTCGGAGCGTGTCCTGCCGGTTCCGGCGGCGGCGCATAGCCTCGCGACACCAGGAACTGGTCGATGCGGCGTGACAGCGACTCCGCAGCGAGCCCAGTCGGCGCTTGCAAGGCAGGCGCCTTCGGGAGCGGTACGCCGGCTGCCGCCGGCTGAGGGGCGGCATCGCGGCGCACAACCGCAGGCGTGGTTTCGTAGGCCAGCCGCTTGATGTTCAGGAGGTGCCGGGGCGAGATGTTGTCCGAAGTAATGTTGCCCCCGTACCCTCCGCACCCGAGCGTCATCGCCGGGTCGAGCCCGGTCGTCAGCCCGATGGAACCGTGCGTCGTCGGGGTGTTCACGACGATGCGGTAGGCCGGTTTCTTGAGGCCGAACTGCAGAATGATGTCGTCGTTGCGGCTGTGGATCGACATCGTGTGGCCCATCCCGCCGTACCGCAGGATTTCCTTGCAGCGCTCGCAGCCGTCCCGCCAGTCCTTGACGACATAGAACGAGAGCACCGGGCACAGCTTCTCGATCGAAAGCGGGAAGTCGCGTCCGACGCCGGCGAGCTCGGCGATGAGCACGCGCGTGCCGTCGGGGACCGTGAGGCCTGCCTGCTTGGCGATGTAGGCGGCCGGCCGTCCCACGAGCGCCGGATTGGGGAGCCGCTGAGGGCTGACCAGGAGACGCCCGACCGCATCGATCTCCGGCACTGACATGAAGTGTGCGCCATTGGCCCTGAAGGCCCGCTTCACTTCTTCCACGATGGCGGCGTCGACGACCACCGAGTTCTCTGACGAACACAGCACACCATTGTCGAACGTCTTGCCGGTGACGATGTCGCGGACCGCCTTGGTGATGTCGGCGCTGCTCTCGATGTACGCGGGAGCGTTGCCGGGGCCGACTCCATAGGCCGGCTTGCCGGCGCTGTAGGCCGCGCGCACCAGGCCCATGCCGCCAGTCGCGAGGATCACAGCCGTTTCCCTCGCCTTCATCAACTCCTGCGTGCCCTCGAGGGTCACGGTCGTCATCCAGTTGATGGTGCCGTCGGGTGCGCCGGCCTTCCGGGCCGCCTCGTTCATGATTTCCGCGACTCGGGTGATGCAGCGAACGGCGGCGGGGTGCGGGCTGATGACGATCGGGCAGCGCGCCTTGACCGCGATCAGAATCTTGTAAATCGCCGTCGAGGTCGGGTTTGTCGACGGCACGATCGCGCAGACGACGCCGAACGGCTCGGCGATTTCGATGACTTTCCGGTCCTCTAGCCGCTGGATGACCCCGACGGTCTTTATGGGTTTGATGAAACGGTAGACCTTCTCGGACGCGAACAGGTTCTTCTGGATCTTGTCCGCGACGACGCCGTACCCGGTCTCTTCGTGGGCGAGCCGGGCGAGGGCTTCGGCCTGCGGCGTGACCGCGGCCGCCATGGCGTCGACGATCGAATCGATCTGCTGCTGTGAGAGCTCGGCGAGGGCAGATGCGGCTTCTTTTGCCCGCCGTGCAAGTGTGCGCGCTTCCTGTACGGAGGCGAGGTCACGGTCGTCCCTTGACGCCGCGCGTGACGGCTCCGCCATTTACGATGCCTTGGGGTCCTTGGCCTTTGGAAGCACCTTCTCGACTTCCGCGTGCGGTCGCGGAATGACGTGCACCGAGACCAGCTCGCCGACCCGGCGTGCGGCGGCAGCGCCAGCATCAGTGGCGGCCTTCACCGCCCCGACATCGCCGCGCACCATCACGGTCACGTAGCCCGCGCCGATGTACTCCTTGCCGGCGAGTACCACGTTTGCGGTTTTCACCATCGCATCGGCAGCCTCGATGGAGCCGATCAGTCCTTTCGTTTCGACAAGGCCAAGGGCGTCTGACATCAGTCTTTGGTTCTCGCGTCTCTCAGGTTTCGGATAGACGTGGCGTTCCCAGGCGGGAAATCCGGGGCTCCGGCGTGCACGAGGGCGAGGCTAACATATTGCAGTAGTTGGAACAACTGCATTACAATCTGCGCTTCGCATGACACAAAGAGTTGCTGCTGTACGGTTTGCCAGCGCGTCACTTCTCCTCTGCGCCTGCGCTCTTCTCACTGCTGTTTCGATCTCCGGTTGCCGCAAGAGGGAACCGGACATGCCGCCGGTCGCGACGCCCAACGTGACGTTCTCGAAGGAGCGCATGCCGATCGGGAGCCCGGTCAAAGTCACCTACCGCTTCCAGGTAGCGGCGAATGCAAAGTTCGACGGTGACTACTGGGTGTTCGTCCACGTCCTGAATCCCCAGGGCGAGCTGTTGTGGAACGACGACCATCTGCCGTCGAGGCCGACGTCTCAATGGATGCCCGGGCAGACGATCGAATACACCCGCACGATCTTCGTGCCGAACTATCCGCACGTCGGCGAGGCCCACGTCCGGATCGGGCTGTACTCGCAAGCCGACGGAAAGCGGCTGGTGCTGGCGGCCCCTGAAGCATCGCGGCGCGAGTACAACGTTGCCAAGATCGAGCTGCTGCCGCAGTCGGAGAACGTGTTCCTCATCTATAAGGAAGGCTGGCACCCCGCGGAGATCGCGTCCGAGAACCCGATGTCGGAGTGGCAGTGGACGCAGAAGCGAGCCACGTTCTCGTTCAGGAACCCGAAGAAGGACGCGAATTTCTATCTCGAGTACGACGCGCGGAGCGACCTCTTCACACCGCCGCAGCAGGTGACGATCCGGGTCGGGGACAGCGTTCTGACGACGTTCCCGGCTGACGTGAAAGAGAAGACGCTCCGGGTCGAGCCGCTCACGGCCGCCCAGTTGGGACAGGGCGAGATGGTGGAAATGGCCATTGAGCTCGACAAGACGTTCAAGCCGGGTGGAGCGGACACCCGCGAGCTCGGGATTCGCGTCTATCACGCGTTCATCGAACCGAAGTAGCGCCTGCGGGCAGGATCGCGGGGTATTCGAGCCGGCCGTTCGTCTGTAGCGTTTCCTGGACAGAGCCTGGGGATGCTAGAATTGCTATCTCATCCATGAACCTGAAGCTCGCGGTCCGCGGTTCGGGAGTGGCGATCGCCTTCTTCCTTGGCGCGACCCAGGCGCACGCGGAGATCGTGATCCTGAGTTCCGGCAGGACGCTCTCCGCCAAGAGCCACCGCGTGGAAGGAGACTCCATCGTCCTGCAGATGCGGAACGGCGGAGAAGTCACCTGCAACAAGTCTCTGATAGACAAGATAGTTCCCGACGAAGTCCCATACCCTGAGCCGCAGCGAGTGGTCGAGGAGGCTCCGGTGCAGCCGGCCGGTGACGTTCCCGCACTCGCCCCCCTGACGATGGGGCCGTATGAGGAAATCATCACGTCGATGGCCGAGACCCACGGCGTCGATCCGATGCTGGTCCGCGCCCTGATTCGAGTCGAATCCGGCGATCAGCCTGCCGCGCGCTCGAACAAAGGGGCGATGGGGCTGATGCAGCTGATGCCGTCGACCGCCAGGCTCTACAAGGTCCGGAACCCCTACGATCCGAAGGCCAACATCGCCGCAGGTGTGCGGCACCTGAAATCGCTGCTCGATCGCTACGCAACCGTCGATCTCGCGCTGGCGGCGTACAACGCGGGGGAGGCGGCCGTGAAGAAGTTCAACGGGATCCCGCCTTATCGGGAGACCCACGACTATGTCAGCCGCATCCTCGCGCTGGCGCGCCCGCGATAGCTGGACGTCTCCAAGCCGCGCTTCGCGTTTCCCTGTCTAACCAAGAGGCTGCGGCGCCGAATCACCCTGCCGCCGCCGGAGGGCGCCGTGCCGGCCGCGCACACCGACGTCCGAACGCTGAGGTTCCCTGGTATATAATTCGCCGATTGCCGAAGGCCGATAATGTCAACCGTGACAAGAGCTTGCGCCGTGCGGCGGGAACACGGAAGGTAACGCGTGGAGTTCCGGTGCCGACTGGGCACTCCGGGCGGCGAGATTATCGAAGGGATCTACGCGGCCGACACCGAGGCGCGGCTCAGACGAGAGTTCGAGGAAAAAGGACTCTACGTCCTCGGTATTTCGCGAGCGGGTGGGGCGACGTTCGGCCGTCTCCGGTTGCCGACGCGTGCCCGCGTTTCGACGCGTGAATTTCTCGTCTACAACCAGGAACTGGCCACGCTGCTCAAGGCCGGGATGCCTCTGGTCCAGTCGCTCGACATCCTGCGCAGGCGCGTCGCAAACCCGCTCTTCAAGTCAGTTTTGGACGACGTCTACGAGCGGGTGCGGGCTGGCAGCTCGCTGTCGGAAGCCTTCGAGGCGCACGGGACGTTGTTCCCCGGTGTCTATACCGCGTCGCTGCTGGCCGGAGAGAAGAGCGGCAGTCTCGAGCAGGTCATCCGGCGGTACGTCTCATACGTAAAGGTTGTCGCGACGGTCAGGCGGAAGACGATCTCGGCGCTGGTCTATCCCGTGATCCTGCTGCTCCTGTCGCTCGGTGTCGTCTCGATCATCGTGTTGCGGGTCGTTCCGGAATTCGGCGCGTTTTATCAATCATTCGATCGGCCGCTGCCTGTGTCGACGCGGATCATCGTTCAGGTCTCGGATTTCGCCCGCACCTACTTTCTCCTGATCATCGGCGCGGTGGTGGTGGGCGGGCTGATGTTCTGGGCGTGGATCAGGGACCCGGCGCAGCGCGAGCACTTCGACCGCTGGGTGCTGCAGGTGCCCGGGCTGGGGCAGATCGCACGGAAGTTCTCGACCTCGCAGGCGGCGCGAACGCTGGCGACGCTGCTCGGGGGCGGCATCCCGCTGGTGAACGCGATCGACGTCGCGGCGCGGTCGATCAAGAACCGCTACATCGCGCGGGAGCTGCAGTCAGCCGGTCAGCAGGTCCGGGAGGGGCGCGCGCTCGCGATGGCGATGAACGAGAGCGGTGCGTTCTCCGACGTCGCGATCAAGATGGTGGAAGTCGGCGAGTCGACCGGCGCGCTCCAGGAGATGCTGAACAGCCTCGCCGATTTTTATGACGAAGAGATCGACACCAACCTCGGCCGGTTCATCACCCTGGTCGAGCCGATCCTCCTGGTCGTCATGGGCATCATCATTGCCGGCCTGCTGCTGTCGCTGTACATGCCGCTCTTCAACATGGGTGGATTGAGCTGATGACGAACGGGAAAAGCCCGACTTCGACACCCGAGAAGTCCGACGAGTTGTACGTCGGCGTTCCCGAGGCCACGGCCGCAGAGCAGGCCGCCGAAACTGCCCATGCGCGCCGGCTGGCCGAACGCTACCGTCTGCCGTTCGTCGACCTCTCGCAGTTCAGCATCGATCACGAGCTGTTCCGCGCCATTCCGGCCGACTTGATGCTGCGGTACGGGTTCGTGCCGTATCACCGAGAGGGCACCTCGCTGATGATCGTCGTCTCGGATCCGACCGACCTGCCGATGATCGACGAGCTGGCGGTGCTGCTGGCGACGCCGATCAAGGTGACGGTGGGAACGCCGTCAGCGATTCAGTCGATCCTCAAAAAGAGCGAAAGCTCGCAGCGGGTGCTCGAGGAAGCGACCGAGAGCTTCCAGCTGCAGATCCTGCGCGAGGACGAGCTCGACGATCAGCTGACGGTCGAAAAGATGACCGCGGACCAGAGCCCGGTCATCCGGCTGGTGGACACGACCCTCTATTCCGCCATCCAGCGGCGTGCGAGCGACATCCACATCGAGACTCAAGATGACGCCGTGCACGTGAAGTACCGGATCGACGGCGTGCTGCAGGCGGCGATGCGGCCGATCGACAAGCGTTTTCACAGCACGATCATTTCGCGCGTCAAGGTCATGGCGGAGCTCGACATCGCCGAGAAGCGCGTGCCGCAGGACGGCCGCTTCAAGGTGCGGATGGGCGGCAAGAGCATCGACTTCCGTGTCTCGATTATGCCGAGCGTGCACGGCGAGGACGCGGTCATCCGGATCCTCGACAAGGAATCGATCAGCGAGCAGTTCCACGAGCTGAGGCTCGACATCCTGGGCTTCCCGGAGGACGAGCTGCGGCGGTTCCGCAAGTACATCGCCGAGCCGTACGGGATGGTCCTCGTCACCGGCCCGACCGGCAGCGGCAAGACGACCACGCTCTACGCGGCGTTGTCGGAGATCAAATCGATCGAGGACAAGATCATTACGATCGAGGATCCGGTCGAATACCAGCTGCGCGGGATCACGCAGATTCCGATCAACGAGAAGAAGGGACTGACCTTCGCCCGCGGGTTGCGCTCGATCCTGCGTCACGACCCCGACAAGATCATGGTCGGCGAGATCCGCGATGCGGAAACGGCGCAGATCGCGATCAATTCGGCGCTCACCGGCCACCTCGTGTTCACCACCGTTCACGCCAACAACGTGCTCGACGTGCTCGGCCGGTTCCTCAACATGGGCGTCGAAGCCTATCAGTTCGTGTCCGCGCTCAATTGCGTCCTCGCTCAGCGCCTGGTTCGCAACATCTGCACGCATTGCAAGCGCCGGGCGGTGGTCTCGCGGGCCCAGCTCGAGGAGTCGGCGCTCGATCCCGCGCTGGAATCAGGAAGCCACTTCTACGAGGGAGCGGGCTGCATCGAGTGCGGCGGGACGGGCTACAAAGGACGCACCGCCATCTGCGAGCTGCTCGACCTGAGCGACAACATCCGCGAACTGATTCTGGCCAGGCGGCCGACCTCCGAGATCAAGAAAGCGGCCCGTGAAGAGGGCATGCGGTTTCTGCGAGAGAGCGCGGTCGAACAAGTCCTGCTCGGCAGGACTACGCTGCGCGAAATCAACAAGGTCACGTTCGTCGAATGAGCCGGCGGTCCTCGTTTTCCGCTTCGTGGCTTGCCAGCCCGCCCCCTGAGGTCGCGGTCGAGATCACGGCGACCCGGGTGCTCGCGGTGGCGCTCGCCGCTCAGGGACGGAGCTACACGGTGGCCGGCTACGCGGCGGATCCGCTCGCTCCTGGCCTGGCGACGCCGGCATTGAACGCATCGAACATCCACGATGAGCGCGGCCTGGCCTCGGCAATCGCGGGCGTCCTGCAGAAAGTCGGCTCACGCACGCGCCGGATCGCGCTGGTCCTGCCCGACTCGGTCGCCAAGGTCTCGCTGATCCGGTTCGAAAAAGTTCCAGCGAAGCAGCAGGACCTCGAACAGCTCATTCGCTGGCAGGTCCGCAAGGCCGCGCCGTTCCGGATCGAGGACGCGCAAGTGTCCTGGGAAGACGCCTCGTCGCTGCCGGGAGGCGGACGCGAGTTCCTCGTGACGGTGGCGCGCCGGGATGTGATCCAGGGGTACGAGCGCGCCTGCGAGGCGGCCGGCGTCCATGCCGGACTGGTGGATATCGCGAGCTTCAACCAGGTCAACGCGGTGCTCGCGGACCGGGCGCTCAGCGGCGACTGGTTGCTCGTCAACATCGCCCCGGACTACGCCACCCTGGCGGTCGTCCGCGACGATCACGTGATCTTCTTCAGGAACCGGAGCACCGGCGGCATCGGCGATCTTCCCGACCTCGTGCACCAGACCGCGATGTATCACGAAGACCGTCTCGGCGGCGGAGGCTTCAGGAAGGTCGTGCTCGCCGGCGCGTCCGTGATCGGGGTCGACGAGGCGGAACGGTTCCGCCGGATGATCGAAGAGCGCATCGGGATGAGCGTCGAGCCGATCGACTTCCGGCCGGCCGCGGAGCTGCGCGATCGCATCACGGCGTCTCCTGATCTCCTCGACATGCTGGCGCCCTCGGTCGGCGTGCTGCTCCGCGACCGGGTCTCGCGGCGGTCCTCGTCATCCCGCACGGTTCCGGGACAGGTGGCCTAGTGCTGCGCACCAACCTTTCGACGCGCCCTTTCTACAACGAGCGCGCCGTTCAGCTCCTGCTTGCGCTGGCCGCCGTGATCGTGCTCGCGCTGACCGCGTTCAACGCCATTCGCATCATCGCCCTGTCGCGCCAGAACACCGACCTCTCGTCCCTGATCAACCGCGACCACGATGAGGCACAGCGTCTCACGCGCGAAGCGCAGCGCATCCGTGCCGGCATCAATCAGACCGAGCTCGAAGCGACGGCGCGCGGGGCGGCGCTGGCCAACAGCCTGATCGAGCAGCGGACGTTCTCGTGGACCGAGTTCTTCAACCATATCGAGGAGACGCTTCCGCCAGACGTCATGCTCACGTCGGTGCGACCGAGCTTCACCGACAATGTGACCACGATCCAGATGACGGTGCTCGGGCGACGAAGCGAAGATCTCGACGAGTTCATGGAAAAGCTCGAGGCCACCGGGGCATTCGACTCGGTGCTGCCGGCCCAGCGGGACACCACCGATGAAGGGCTCGACAGGATTCTGCTGCAAGCCATCTACACCGGCGTGCCGCCTGAAGAGTCGTCGGCGCCGGTTCCAGCGAAGACGTCGCCCCCGGCTGAAGAGAAGCCCGCGCCCCGCCAGCCAACCGCAAAACCTGCGACACCGACGCCGCAACCCTCGACGCCGCCGCCGCAGTCCGGCCGCGCCGCGCGCGGAGGAACCGGCCGATGACCGACCTTCGCCGCATCGTCCAGGAGAACCGCCGCATCGTCTACATCCTCGCGGCAGCGCTCGTGATCAACGCGGCGCTCTACGCATTGGTGGTCTATCCACTGGCCCAGCGGGTCGCGAGCGGCGAACAGGAGGCGGGGGAGTCGACCCGCGCACTCGTGGCGGCCAGAAAGACGTACGACTCCGCGCGTGGAACCGTGAGCGGAAAGAAGGAAGCCGACGCCGAGCTCGTGAAGTTCTACGAAGAGGTGCTGCCGCCAGATATGAGCGGTGCGCGGCGCATTCTCTATCCGCGCCTGGATCAGCTGGCGAGAAAAACCAATCTCACACCGGGCGCGTACCGCTTTCATCCGGAGGAGGGCGACAGGAACGGGGATCTGCGGAAGATCACGATGACGATGAACCTGACGGGCGAATACAGCAGCGTCCGCCGGTTCATCCACGAGCTGGAGACCGCACCAGAGTTCCTGGTGCTCGAGAGCGTGGCGGTCACGACTACCGCCGACGGCGACCGCCGGCTCAACGTAGTGGCGCAGATTGCAACCTATTACCGGGCACCCGAGCATGGCAACTGAGTCGGGGGCGACCTCGAAACGGCCCAACCCGGTGCTGCTGGCGCTGCTCGGACTGACGATCGTCGCGGCGGTGATCTTCAAGCTGATGGGGGCGGCCGGGTCCGGCACGCCGGCGTCTAATCCCTCGGGCGCGCAACGTCCGGCCCAGCCGCGTGCCGACGCGGCGGAGGCGAAGGGCGCGGTCGAGCCGACGAGGCTCGACGTTCACCTCGAGGCCCTCGAGGCCGAGCGACCCGCGACAGCGAAGAACGAACGGAATCCGTTCCGGTTCAAGCCCGCACCGGCGCCACCCCCGCCACCGATCGACGCGAAACCCGCGGAGCCGGTCGCGCCGGTGCCGGTCGGGCCTCCGCCACCGCCACCGCCGCCGCCCATCACGGTGAAGTTCATCGGCGTTCTCGATCGCGCGGATGGCAGCCGGCTCGCGATGTTCAGCGACTGCTCCGCTGGCCGCCACCAGTCGTACGCACGCGAAGGGGGCACGGTCGACGGACGCTATCGGCTCGTGAAGATTGGCAGGGAATCAGTGATCATCGAGCACCTCGACGGCCGGGGACGCACCACGCTGGCCGCCGGTGGGCAGGAATGCGTGAAATAGGAGTGGGTGTGACGAAACAGAGGCTGGTGTTCGTGTTCGTGCTCGCGGCTGCAGTCGCCGCTTCCGGATGTACGGCCGGCAGGGCGTTTCGCCAGGGCGAGGAGGCGGCGCGACTTGGCGACTGGGATGCTGCGGTCGCGCACTTCCAGAGAGCAACTCAGGAAAATCCTGACAGCCCCGAGTACAAGATCGCGCTCGAGCGTGCGATGCAGAGCGCGGCGCTCGAACACATCAGCCGCGCCCGGCAGCTCGAGGAGAAGGATCAGCTCGATGCGGCGTTGATTGAATACAGGAAAGCGGTCGAGATGGATTCGACCAACCGCCTCGCCGCCGCGCGCGTGGCCGCGCTCGAGCGGACGATTCGCGATCGCATCGAGGCGTCCCGGCCGAGGCCGCGCATCGAGACGCTGCGCGAGCAGGTACGCCAGGGTCCGCCGCCGCTCCTTGGATTGCGCGAACGGCTGAAGGGCCTGAATTTCCAGAATTCGAGCGTCAGGGACATCCTGAGCCTCATCGGCAGCTCCGCCGGCATCCGTATCACCTACGACCAGGCCTACCAGGACAAGGCCTACAGCACCGAGCTGGAAGACGTGACCGTAGAGGAAGCACTCCAGCAAATCATGTCGGCCAATCAGCTCTTCTACAAGGTCATCAACCCGAAGACCATCATCGTCGTCAACGATCGCGCCGACAAGCGGCAGCAGTACGACGAAATGGTGGTACGAGTGTTCTACGTGTCGCACGCCGATGCGCAGGAACTGTCGCAGATGGTCACGACCATCATGCGCGTGCCGCAGATGCCGGTCGCGCCCGTGATCATGCCGAACAAGACCGCCAACACGATCACCGTCCGCGCGACCGCGCAGGTGGCCGACATCATCGAGCGCATCATCCGATCGAACGACAAGCCGCGCGCCGAGGTCGTCATCGATGTCCAGATCCTCGAGGTCAACCGGGCGCGGGTGAAGCAGTACGGGTTGAACCTGAATGCGTACGCGCTCGGGTTCCTGTTCTCGCCCGAAGTGGCGCCGCCCAACACCAGCGCGCCGCCGACCGCACCGCCCCCCTCGCCGCCGCCGTTCAACCTCAACACCATCAGCCAGGGCGTGAGCACGGCCGACTTCTACATGATGGTGCCGACGGCCCTCGTGCGGTTCCTGGAGACGGACTCGCGGACCAAGACGATTGCCAAGCCGCAGCTGCGCGGCGCGGAGGGCACCAAGCTGACCCTGAACCTCGGCGACGACGTTCCGGTACTGCAGACCGTGTTCGGCGCGGCGGCGCAGGGCGGGTTCGCGACCATACCGCAGTCGTCCTACAGCTACCGGCCCGTGGGTGTGAACGTCGAAGTGACGCCGCGTGTCACGTATGAAGGGGAGATCATTCTCGAGCTCCTCGTCGAGAACAGTACGGTGAGCGGTTCGATTGACGTCGGCGGCCAGTCGGCGCCGACCTTCGGCACGCGCAAAGTGACGACCAAGCTCCGAATGAGGGAAGGAGAATCGAACCTGCTCGCGGGGCTGCTGCGCGAGGAGGATCGGCGCAGCCTCAGCGGCTTCCCCGGATTGCTGCGATTGCCGGTGTTCAAGCAGTTCCTGTCGAACAACGATCAGCAGATCACGCAGACCGACATCGTGATGTTGCTGACGCCGCACATCGTCCGGACCCACGAGCTGACGGCAGACGATCTGTCGCCGATCTACATCGGCACGCAGCAGAACCTCGGGCTCGGCGGGCCACCGCCGCTCATCGCGCCGGCGCCAGACGAGCCGGCGGCTCCCGCGGGAGGACAGGGAACAACGCCCGCAGTCTCTCCAATTCCCGGCGCACCGCCGCCCGGGTTCCCGCGTCCGCCGGTGGCGGCCCAGCCTGGCGTTCCGCCGGCGAACCCGCCCGTTCCACCGGCGACCTCGCCCGTGCCGACGCCGATCGCTCCGGTTCCTGAAAAACCGGGCGCGGCAGCGCCCCCGACTCCGGCGACACAGGCGCCGACCGGCGTCGTACCGCCGGGCATTCCCCCGGTGACCACCGGCGCGCCGGTTGGTGCCGCGCCGCCGGCGGCGCAGCCGAGAGACACACTGGTCACGCCGGCGGCGCCGCCCGGTGCCCCGCAAGCCACGCCGGGGCAGATCATCCTCACGGTGCCGGGGACGACGTTCCAGGTCGCGGGTGGTCCGTACACGGTGCCGGTGTCGATCAACAACGCGTCGCGCGTCTCGGTGATGACGCTGACCATCACCTACAACCCGAACGTGCTGCGCGTGCGCAACGTGCAGGATGGCACGTTCATGCGGCAGGGAGGCGTGGCGACCTCGTTCACGCCGCAGATCGACGCCGCAGCGGGCCGCGTGGACATTGCGATCACCCGCACGGGCGATCAGGTCGGTGCATCGGGCGCTGGATTGCTGGCTGCGCTCCTGTTCGACGCTGTCGCGCCGGGCAGCGCGATCATCACGGCGAACGGCGTGGCGAGCACTCCCGAGGGCGGAGCGGTGCCGTTGCAGTTCAGCCCGGTCACGGTCACGGTACGGTAGAGCGTAGAGGCATTGCCAACAGTGCCAGGATTGCCAACATTCAGAGGACGTCGCGCATCTGAGAGCGGCTTCACGTTCATCGAGCTCCTCGTCGTCACGACGATCCTCCTGATCCTCGCGTCGGCGGTGATGCCGCTGGCGCGGGTGACCGTGCAGCGCCAGAAAGAGATGGAGCTGCGCCGTTACCTGCGGGAGATGCGGACGGCGATCGACAAGTTCAAGGATGCGGCCGATGCGGGCGTCATCGGCGCGTTCGACATCAAGGCCGGAAGCGAAGGCTATCCGCCCGATCTCGAGACCCTGGTCCAGGGGGTCAGCGTGGTCAACGACCAGACCGGCCGCAAGCTCAAGTTCCTGCGGCGGGTTCCGATCGATCCGCTGACGAGCTCCACGGAATGGGGGATGCGCTCATACCAGGATCGGCCGGACGCGAGCTCGTGGGGCGGACAGAACGTCTTCGACGTCTATACGAAGTCGACCGGGACGGCGCTGGACGGGACGAAGTACAGAGACTGGTAGTTCTCAGGAGTCAGTTCCCAGTTCCCAGTTTTCAGTTCAAGCTGAATGCTCGACCGCAGGACTGGCCGCTGGAAACTGGCTACTGGAAAACTGAAGAAGGAAGGCCGGGCTGACGTCATGCGCACTCCACACACTCGGGCGCTCGGCGGACGAGGCGAGCGCGGGTTCACGCTCGTCGAGCTGCTGGTCGTGATTTCGATGATTTCGATCCTCGCCGCGATGGGGGTCGTTCAGTACCGGAATTCGGTCCAGCGGACGCGCGAAACCACGCTGCGCCACGATCTCTTCGAAATGCGCGATGTGATCGATCAGTACTACGCCGACAAGGGCAAGTACCCTTCGTCGCTCGACGCGCTGGTCAGCGACGGTTACATGCGCAAAATCCCGATCGATCCCGTCACCAACTCCACCGACAGCTGGCAGACAGTCCCCGCGGAAGCCGATCCGGCCAATCCGTCAGCGGAGCCGGGCATCTACGATGTGAAGAGCGGCGCTTCAGGCACGGCGTTGGACGGATCGTCGTATTCGGACTGGTAGGCTCTTCGCTGCCGCGGGTTCGCCGGCTCGGGCAGTGGGGTGACAGCTGGCCCAGTCGGGTTAATTGGTGGACTCTGTCAGCATTTATTGGTTGCGTGCCGGGGCCCTCCGCCTTCGCTGAAGCTACGGCGGACAGGCACCCTCGCGAAACAAACTAATAATGCTGACAGAACGCCTCTAACCGTCCGGCTCTCCGCGTTCGCAGTGGGGAATCCGCGACTTCTGCCAAAACAAAAAAAGGGACGCCGCCGCGCGGGCAGCGTCCCTTTCATGTTTCGGTCGGTGCAGCGCTACTGCACGATCGTGATGCTCGCGACCTGATCCCCTTCAGGACCCGACGCCTGGATCACTCGGACGCTGAACGTCTTCGTGCCCGGGACCAGCCAGCGAACGGTTGTCTGTCGGCTCGACGTGCTCACAGTCTGCGGCAAGGCATCCGGCCCGAAATTCCACTCGTACCGGATGACCGTCGAGGTCGCGCCGGACACATTCGCGCTCACGATGACGTTCGTGTTCACCGTCGCGCTGTTTGGCGCCGTGATGGTGACGCTCGGCGGTTGCGCCGGCAGAATAGTGACGCCGGTCGAGACGCGCTCGCTACAACCGGAGGCGTCGGATGCCGTTGCGGTGACGGTGAACGTCCCTTCGTCCTGATAGGTGTGCGGGATGGTGGTCGAACCCGAAATCGGGCCGAGATTTTGCGACCTGCCGTCGCCGAAGTCGAACACCACGCTGTTGATGTTGGCGGTGCTCGCCACGTTGACCGTGAAGCTGGTCGGTGTGCCGGCCGCGATTTGCCCGGTCGGTGGCGTAATGCTGATGCCGGTGCGCGGACTGAGCGTGACGGTCGCGGTCGCGGTCTTGCCCGCTGCGTTCGCTGTGACCGTTGCCTCTTGCGACGTTGTCAGCGTCGATTGGGCGGTGCCGCTGGCATCAGTCGTTGCTGTCGTCGGATTCAGCTGCCCTCGTGTCGTCGTGAAGGTGACCGGTACGGCTGGGAGCCCCACGCCGCTGACGTCCTCGACCCGTGCCGAAATAGTCGACGGGCCGCCCGAACAAGGAATCGCCTGCGGGCTCGCGGTCAGCAGCACGTGATCCGCGCCAGCCGAGCCAACCTTCAGATTCTCGAGCTTGCCCGACGCTCCACCTGAGAACGCCGTGATCGTCGCCGTCCCGCTCTGCCCATTCGCGAAGAACGTCACGCGCACCTGGCCGTTGTTCGTCCGAGCTTCCGCCGGCTCGATACGACCGATCGTCGTCGTAAAGGTGACCACGGTGCCGTTGTGCACCGGCGTTCCGGCGCCCGGGGACGATGTGGACGTTGGTGTCGTCGGAGTGCCCGGTGTTCCGTTGGCCGGCGGGGTTGGCGCGGCGCTGGTCGAACCTTGCTCGATGACGGTGGCGACGATCTCCATCGAACCGTTCGATGGCACGGTGGTCGCCGTCCCGAAAAGCGTGATGACGCTGCCCGTCGGGGCCAGGAGCGGCACCTTGTCGCACGAAGCGGAGAACAGCGTGACAGACAGGCCAGTCAGCGCCCTCAGCAGGGTCCTGAAGCCCGGCGCGCTACGTCGAGCGGTGTGTGCTAGCATAGGTAAACCTAACCATAATAATCTCATGGGTTTACAGGGTCAACACGGGGAGCGCGGCTACGCGATGGCGGCGTTGCTGGTCAGCCTCGCGGTGATGTCTGTTCTCATGAGCGCCGCGCTGCCCGCGTGGCGCCATCAGGCGAAGCGCGAGAAGGAAGCGGAACTCGTATTCCGCGGCGAACAATACGTGCGGGCGATCCGGCTCTGGGAAATGAAAATGGGCCCGGGGACGCGGCCTCCGTCGTTCGACATTCTCGTCCAGCAGAAGTTTCTCCGGAAAAAATACAAGGATCCGATGACCGAGGACGGCGAGTTCCAGCCGTTGTTCGCGGGCGTGAACCTGCCGCAACAGCCGGGAGGTCCGCAGTCCGGAGGTCCGCAGCCCGGCCGCGGCGGCCCCGGGCGAGGCATTCAACCGGTGCCGATCGCTCCCCAGCCCATGCCATCGCAGCCGGGTCGCGGCGGCATCCCGACACAGATGGGAGGCGGCGGGATCCTTGGGGTCGTGAGCAAGAGCAAGGACACGTCGATTCGCATCTACAAAGGCGGCACGCACTACAACGAGTGGAATTTCATTTACGCGAACGCCTCGACCGCCCCCGGCGGCCGCGGCGCGCCGATGCCCGGCGGCAGGGGCGCTCCGATGCCCGGCGGCCGAGGTATGCAGCCAGGCGGCAGGGGATTCGGTCCCGGCATGGGACCGGGGGGCGGCCGCGGTTTCGGGCCTCAGGGACCTGGTGGGACGACGCCGACTTTTCCGCCGCCGGGACGAGGGGGGCGCGAGTGAGGGCACGGGGGTAAGACGTTCGGGCGGGGGGGGCCGGTCTGCTCCACGGCGCATTGCCAAAATTGCCAAGATTGCCAAAATTTACTGAGGGTCACGGGCAATCTTCGGGGCCTGACCGCTTCTCAGCTTTCTCCTCGCGTTCCTTTTCGCGGTATCCCTCGAGGCGGTGAAAATCGCTGCGAGTTCTCCAGACTCGTTCAGAAGTGTCCGAACTCTCTGAGCTTCGAGGATCTCCGATTCGACCGTGAGTTCGAGCCAGAACCGCGACTCATCGGCTTCCTCGGAAACCACACTGATCTTCGAGATGAAGTCGGCGGGAGAGCGCGATCTGCACGCAGCCCGGTAGTTCGCTGCGACGGACGTGGCCGCCTCGATCAGTTGCTTCGCGACAACGAGAGCGTCGACTGATCGTGGGAACTGCCGACACAACACGATGATGCCGACCGCGAATCGCTTGCTGCGCGCTTTGAGTGCTGCGGCAAGCTGGGAGTCGGTCTGGATTTCTGACATGCATCGGTTGCGTCGCACGGGGCATGCCGCCGCGATTTTGGTGTGCTCTCACCAGAATTTTGGCAATTTTGGCAATTTTGGCAATGAAGTCAGATCGCAAGACTTCGAACCACCGAATCGTGCACCAGCGCTCGAATAACCCGGATGGCATTGTTGTCCCGAGTCGGGTGAACCCGATTGGTGAGGAGGACCACGTAGAGATCCCGCTCCCAATCGATCCACAGTGATGTGCCGGTGAATCCGGTGTGGCCGATTGATGACGGCGACATCAGCGTTCCGCAGGATGACGTCGGCAACATCGTGTCCCAGCCGAGCGCGCGTGAGCTGTCAGGGACGGGGGCGCGGGTGATGAACGTGCGCATGGTTTCGGGGTGCGCGAGGATGGGCTCGCCGCGAATCGTGCGAAGGACGGCGCGGGCGAAGGCGCCGACGGCGGCGGCCGTGCCGAACAGTCCGGCGTGACCGGCCGCGCCGCCAAGGGCCCAGCAGTTCTCGTCGTGAACTTCTCCGGTCAGCAGCCGGCCGCGCCAGTGGTCGACTTCCGTGGGCGCGCACCGTTTTCTCCACGTGCGAGGCGGATTGAAGGCCAGCGGATCGGAACTGATGAACGACGCGAGCCTGTGAAACTGTTCCGCAAAGGACGAGGACGGATCGAAGGCTCCCGGCGCGACCGACGATTGGCTGGCGGCTGATGCGGCATCTTCGAGGATGAACGCCAGCAGGATGAACCCGAGATCGCTGTAGATCGATTGCGAGTCCGGCGGGTATTCGAGAGGCAGACGGCAGATCGCGTGCTCGAATTCCGGGCGGCCGGTGAGATCGCGGTAGAACGGGAGATACGCCGTCAGCCCTGCGCTGTGTGTGAGCAGGTGACGGATGGTCACGCCGGCGCGATCGGCGCCGCGCCAGTCGGGCAGCCATCTGGCCACGGGATCGCCAAGCGCGATCCGACCCGCGTCGGACGCGCGCATCGCGAGCGTGGTCGTGGCGATGACCTTGGTGAGCGACGCGAGGTCGAAGATCGTGTCCGGCGTCGGGGCGGGTGCGTATGGGTCGAACGTCAGACCTCCGAACGCGGCGTTCCAGCGTGCTCCATCGCGACCCCCGACTTCGATACAGGCTGCGGGGAAGGCGTGAGCCTCGACCGCGTCGCGCAGGATCTTGGCAACCGGCTCAGAGTGGAGTGGCATCCCGGGTGCGAGACGGCAGCAGCGAGAGCAGCAGTGCCACGCCCCCCGTCACGAGTGCGCCGGTGAGCGCATACCAGGTGAACGCAGACGCGTCGGTGATCCAGATCCAGGCCAGCACGGCTGCGCCGGCCGCCATACCCCCGAGCATGGCGCCGCTGCGGACCCGCGTGGTCAGCACTCCAGTCAGAAATGCGCCGAGCACAGGACCTGCCGCCAGGGACAGCACGGACAACCCCGAGTCGAGCACCGATCGCGTGATCCACTGCGCGCCGAGCGCCACTGCGATCTGCGCCACACCCCAGCCAATTGTCGCGGTTCGCGCGACGCTCATCAACGTCTTGTCGTCGGCGTCGGGCCTCACGTACTTGAGGTAGAAATCGTTCACGGTCGTGGCCGCGAGCGAGTTGATCGAGGGCGACAGCGCCGCCGCGACGATCGCCGCGACGATGAAGCCCGAGACGCCCTGGGGAAGGGAGGTGACCACGAACAGCGGCAGGACTTCGTCGGGCCGCGCCAGCGGGCGGGGCAGCGGCGTGTGCTGGTAGAAGGTGTAGAGCATCGCGCCGATCACCAGGAACAGAATGAACTGGGCGAACACCAGCACGCCGCTCAGGATCAGCCCCGACGCCGCTCCTTTCAGCGAGCGGGCCGACAGCAGCCGCTGGACCAGGAATTGATCGGTGCCGTGCGTGGCCAGGGTGAGGGCGACGCCACCAAACAGCCCCGCCCAGAACGTGTAGGCCTTCTTCGGATCCGTGCTGAAGTCGAGTACCTGAAAGTGACCGGTGCTGCCGGCAGAGCGCACGACCTCGCCCCACCCTCCGGGAATCAGTGACAGCAGCCCGAAGAACACCACCAGGGCTCCCCCGACGTAGACGAACATCTGGACGACGTCGGTCCAGATGACCGCCGACACCCCGCCGCGCACCGTGTAGACAATCATGGCGGCGCCGAGCGCGATCACGGTGATTGAGACCGGCACCTGTGTGACGACTGAAATGACCAGCGCCGTCGCAAACAGCCGGATCCCGTCAGCGAGCGTACGGGTGACCACGAAGATGACGGCAGCGACGTTCTTGACCTCAGGTCCGAACCGGCGCTGGAGCAGCTCGTACGACGTGAACAGCTCGCCCCGGAAGTAGGCCGGCAGGAACAGCACGCTGACGAGCATGCGGCCAATCACGTAGCCGAACGCCAGCTGAAGGAACGTCATGTTGCCGCCGTAGGCGCCGGCGGGCACGCCGATGAAGCTGAGGGTGCTGGTCTCGGTGGCGACGATCGTGAAACAAATCGCCCACCACGGCACCGAACGTCCGGTCAGGAAGTAGTCGACGGTGGTTTTCTGAAATCGCGCGAACCAGGTACCGAACGCGGTAATGGCCAGCAGATACGCGGCGATGACTGTGTAGTCGATCCAGGTGAGGACCATGCGTGGGTGTGCGGTCGGGCCGCTCGGACTCTAACGTGAGCGGTCCCGGGTGTCAACGCGGACCGGGGGCTGAATTGACTTGACGTTCACGGAGGCCGTAGAGTGGCCGACGGCCCGGATCGAGCGCGGATACACGTCCCGGTCGGGCCGCGCGGACGCTGGCGCTGCCGCCGCTCCGCCGAACCGGTCCTGCACGCTGAATGCATGTCATTGGAATAGACGCAGGGGGCACGAAGACCGTCTGCCTGCTTGCCGACGAACAGGGGCAGATCGTTTCCCGCGCGCGCGGTGAAGGCGCCAACCTCCAGGCCGCGGGTGAGCTGCAGGTCGAGAAAATCCTGCACAAGGTCATGGATGATGCGATCGACGGCCGGGCGATCGCGCCGGCGGCGATCTGCCTCGGCATCGCCGGCGTCGATCGTCCGAACGATGCCGCGACGGTGCGCAGCATCATGAAGCGGATCGGGTTCAATTCGCGGGTGCTGATCGTCAACGACGCGTTGATCGCCCTGGAAACCGGCCTCCCCGGTCAACCCGGTGTCGTCATCATCTCCGGCACCGGCTCGATCGCCTATGGACGGAACGCGGCGGGCGAAGCGGCGCGAGCCGGCGGGTGGGGCTACGTGCTTGGAGACGAGGGCAGCGGCTACTGGATCGGCCGGGCCGCGTTGCGAGCGGTCCTGAGAGCCGCGGACGCCCGCGGCCCCGCCACCGTGCTCACGCCGATGCTGCTCGAGCACTTCAACGTCACCCAGCCGCAATTGCTGCTGCACGAGGTTTATCATCAGCAGTTGAAGCCAGCTGAGATTGGCGCGCTGGCCCAGTGCGTCCACGCCGCGTTCCTGCAGGGAGACGCGGCGGCGATCGGGATCCTGCGGGGTGCGGCCGAGGAGCTCGAGGGGGGAGCGCTGTCGGTGGCGCGGCGGCTCGGCCTGACCTACGAATCGTTCGGGTTCATCCTGTCGGGCGGCATTTTTCGCGCCGTGCCGTGGCTCGAACAGGAGTTGTCGCGGCGGCTGCCGCTCGGCGCGCCCCGCAGCGTGGTGAAGAGGCTGGATCGCGAACCGGCCGAAGGCGCGGTGATGCTCGCCCTCCAGGAAGCCCGCGGCGGCGCACAGGTGCCAGTCTACAAATCGTAATGTCGGTTGTTCACAGTCCGCGCGTCACCGTCTTCCCGGACGCTCACATTGCTGCGCGCGTCGTAGCCGTCCGCCTCGCCAATGCCCTGCGCGCCAGGCCGACCCTGGTGTTCGGCCTGGCGACCGGCCGCACACCGGTTGCGCTGTACGAGGAGTTGGCGCGGCTGACTGCGCTGCGCGGCCTCGACTGGTCACAGGCGACCACCTTCAACCTCGACGAGTTCGTGGGCGTCAATCATGAAGATCCGGGGTCCTACCGTCGGTTCATGGAGGAGCACCTTTTCCGGCACACGAATCTCCGGCCGGAGAAGATCAACTTTCTGAAAGGGACGGCCAACCCGAAGGAAGAATGCCAGCGCTACGAGGGCGCGATCTCCGCAGCCGGCGGTATCGACATCCAGATTCTCGGGATCGGCACCAACGGCCACATCGGCTTCAATGAGCCCGGACCAAGGCTGGAGGCGCGGACGCACCTGGTCACGCTCAAGCCGGAGTCGCGCCGCAGCAATGCGGCGCTGTTCGGCGGGCAGCTCGATCGGGTTCCGACCGAGGCCCTGTCGATGGGGATGGCGACGATCCTCCAGGCGGAGTCGCTGATTCTGCTCGCGCACGGCGAGAGCAAGGCCGGGTGCATCGCGGCGGTGGTGCACGGGCCGCTCACCACCGAGCTGCCGGCGTCATTCCTCCAGCTGCATCACGACGTCGATCTGATCCTCGACACCGCGGCGGCGGGTGCGCTGACGTCCGAAGCCCAGACCGTCCACCGCTAGTCCCCTGGAAGCGTGATGACTCACCTAATTCCCGGGCTGGGCATCCCGGCTGGCGGCGTTGCTCATCGCTCACATATGCTGAATATGCTCGCTCTTCGCGCCTTGCCATCCGGGCGCCGCGCTCCGGGACTTAGGCAAGTCATCACGCTTCCAGGGGACTAGGGCGTCGCGGTCCGCCGTTCCAGGAGCTCGCGCAGCCGGGGCTCGATGTCCTCGCCGATCGCATCACGCACGAGGTCGTCAGCCTTCTTCAGCCGCTTGAGTGCCTGCGGCAGGGTGAGACCGGCCTTTTGCATCACGATCGCGGCCTTGACGTTCCACTTGGCCTGGCGGAGGAGCGCGTCGGCGGCGTCGTAATCGAGGCCGGTCACGACCCCGATGATCCGCCGCGCCCGATCCTTCAACTTCTCCGATCCGGTCCGGACGTCCACCATCAGGTTGCCGTAGGTCTTGCCGACCCTGACCATCGAGATGGTCGTCAGCATGTTGAGGACCATCTTGGTGGCAGTACCGGCCTTCAGGCGCGTGGATCCGGCGATGATCTCCGGGCCGACCGCCGGCGCAATCTGCAGATCGACGAAGTTCTGCAGCTCGGATCCCGGCCAGCAGGTCACGAAGATGATGCGCGCACCGGCCTTGCGGGCCCGGGTCAGCCCGCCCCGTACGAACTGTGTCATCCCGCTGGCCGACACGCCGATCACCACATCCCTGTTGGTGAGGCGCAACCGGGCGATGCTGCGGGCGCCTTCCTCGTAGTTGTCTTCCACGCCTTCCTTGGCGCGGAAGACGGCTTCCTGCCCGCCGGCCATGATCGCCTGCACCAGCTTCGGGCTCGTGCCGAAGGTCGGCGGCATTTCCGACGCCTCGACGACGCCCAGGCGTCCGCTGGTACCGGCGCCGACGAAGATTACGCGGCCGCCCTTCTTGAGGGCCTGGGTCACGATCTCGATGCCGTGCGCGATCCGCTCCTTTTCCTTCAGGACGGCGCTGATGACTTTCTTGTCCTCGTTGACGACCATCTCGATGATGTCGCGAACGGGCGCTTTGTCGATGGCGAGGGAAACCGGGTTGATGGCTTCAGTGGGTAGCGATTGCCATTTCGAAGTGGTCGGCATGGATGATCCGTCTGCCCGAGCTGCACACGCTCGTGTCAGGTGCAACCGCCTACGGTACTTCCCTACGTTCGAGAGTGTCAAACAGTTGCTCGAAGCGAGGGACGAACCGGACGGAGCCCGACGAGAGGGCTGAGATAGACTCGCTGCAATGGACGTCAGTCAGCAGGAAGCGCAGGGCCGCGTGCGCAGCGAACGTGATCTCGACCGGGTGGCCGAGGTTGCCGCAAAGCTGGAAGCGGAGCTCGCGAAGGCCATCATCGGACAGCAGCGCGTCATCCGCGAGATCCTGATTGCCTTTCTCGCCGGCGGCCATTGCCTCCTGCGCGGCGTGCCTGGCCTGGCCAAAACGCTCTTGATCAAGAAGCTGGCGCAGGCGGTGGACCTGAAGTTCAACCGCATCCAGTTCACGCCGGATCTGATGCCCTCCGACATCCTCGGCGCCGAGGTGATCGAGGAAGATCGGACGACCGGCCGCCGGGTGATCCGGTTCATTCGCGGCCCGGTCTTCGCCAACATCCTGCTCGCCGACGAAATCAATCGCACCCCGCCGAAGACCCAGGCCGCCCTGCTCGAGGCCATGCAGGAGTACCAGGTGACCGTGAGCGGCGCGCGCTTCGATCTCGACAGGCCGCTCTTCGTGCTGGCGACGCAGAATCCGATCGAGCAGGAGGGAACCTACCCGCTGCCCGAGGCGCAGCTCGATCGGTTCATGTTCAACGTGGTGATCGACTATCCCAGCGAAGAGGAAGAGCGGCGGATTCTCGCGCAGACCACAGGCAACGCCGATCCCCCAATCGCAGTCGTTGCCACGGGCGACGAGATCGAACGGATGCACTCCATCGTCCGGGATGTGCCGGCGGCTGAAAATGCCGTCAACTATGCCGCCAGGCTGGTGCGCGCCACGCGCCCCGGGGGAGAGCAGGGCGAGACGCTGGACTTCGTCCGAAAGTGGGTGCGCTGGGGCGCCGGCCCACGGGCGGGACAGGCACTCCTGCTCGGCGCGAAGGCGCGCGCGCTGCTCGAGGGGCGAAGCGTCGTGGCGCTCGAGGACATTCGGGCGGTGGCGCCGCCGGTGCTGCGCCATCGTGTCCTCTTGAACTTTCAGGCGGAGGCGGACGAGATCGATCCTGACGCGATCGTCCGCCAGCTCCTGGATCGAGTGTCCTCGTCGTGACCCCCGCGCTCGATCCGCGGGTGCTATCCGCGATCTCGGATCTCGAACTGGTCGCGCGGGTCACCGTCGACGGCACGATCGCCGGGCTGCACCGCAGTCCGTTCCATGGCTACAGCGCCGAATTCAGCCAGTACCGGCCGTATCGCGCCGGTGACGATTTCAAATACGTCGACTGGAAGCTCTACGCTCGCACTGATCGTGTCTACACGAAGCAGTTTCGTGAAACGACCAATCTGCTGGCGCTCATGGCGGTGGACGCCAGCGCGTCGATGGGGTATGCCGGTACGACCGGCGTGACCAAGGCGTCGTATGCGCAACTCCTGGGCGCCGCGTTGGCACATCTGCTTTCCGGCCAGGGGGACGGCATCGGGCTCGTGGTGTACGACACAGCCGTCCGCCAGTTCATTCCCAGCCGGACCGGACGATCCCACGTTCGAAGCCTGCTCGTCGCGCTCTCGCGGCTCGAGCCGGGCGGTCCGACGGCAGCCGCTTCCGCTCTGAGGCGCGCGTCGGAGCTGCTCAAGCGACGGGGACTCATCATCGTGTTCTCGGATCTCTACGACGACGAGGACGCGGTTGAGCGAGAGTTACGCCGGGCGGTGCGGATGGGGCACGAGGTCGCGGTGTTCCACGTGCTGACACCGGACGAGGTCACGCTCGAGCTCACCGGCGAAGTCGAGGTCGAAGATCTCGAGTCGAGGCAGACCATCCTCACTCGGGGATCCGCGGTGCGCCCCGAGTACCAGCGGCGGTTCGGCGAGTTCCTCGAGCGATGGCGGATGCGCTGCGCGGCGCACGGAATCGACTACATGCGCGCGTTCACCAACGCGCCGCTTGACGACACACTGCGCGGATTCCTGCTCCGGCGCCGCGCCGCTGGGCCTCCCCGGTGAGCTTCGACTGGATCAATCCTGCGGCGCTCGCCGGTCTCGCCGTCGTGGCTGGCCCGGTGCTCGTGCACCTGTTGCGCCGTCAGCGGGCGCCACGCGTGACGTTTCCGACCATTCAGTTTCTCGTGTCCACGCGTGCGGCAGCGACGCGATTCCGCAGACCGTCGGATCTGCTGCTGCTGTGTCTTCGCGTGGCGATCGTGGCGGCGGCGGCCGTCGCGGCGGCGCAACCGGTCCTCGTGACCGGCTGGCGACGTGCGGCGTGGGAGCAGCGGGTCAGCCGTGCGCTGGTGGTGGATGACAGCGAGAGCCTGGCTGCCGCCGGGTCGCGCGTGCGCGATGCGGTCGCCGCCGAGCGTCAGGCCGCGACCGACGTCTCGGAAATTCGTGCGACGAATCTCGGTGACGGTTTGAAACAGGCCGTCGCGCTGCTCGGTGGAGGCGACGCGGGCCGCTCGGAGATTGTTGTGATCTCCGACTTTCAGTTGGGTTCGCTGACGGCCGTCGATGTCAACGCGGTGCCCGCCCAGATCGGTCTGCGGTTCGTTGTCGTGAACGCGACGCACACCGCCGGCGGGTTTCCCGGCCTGCGCACTCTTCAGGCCAATCGCAGTCTGCCGATCGCGCAGGAAATCACTCTCGACGGTCCCCGCACTCGCGTCACGATGCTCCATGCTCCGACACCGGCGCGCGAGGTCACGATTCTCTCCCCGCCGGATCAGCATGATGCCGTCGCCTCGCTGCGACGCATCGTCGCCGCCGCCGGCGCCCCGGCACCGCCAGGCGATCGTGGTCTGACCCTGATCTTCGCGGGCAGTCCGGTGCCCGAAGTCGGCCCGCTGACATCGGGGTGGATGATCGGAGCTCTCTTGAGCACGAGCGCTGATGAGCATCTGCGTGCCATCGCCTCGGCGTCGCGCGGAGCGACTGCCCCGGGGCTGCCATCGCCCTGGATTCCGGTGGCACGGGACGCGGCGGGGCATGCAGTGGTGTCGGTGGCGGCGATGAAGCAGCAACTCGTCGCGTTTGTGTCGGCGGCTCCCACAGATCTCGTCGCCGCGGCGGCGCTCCAGTCGCTGTTGTCTGCGGTCGCTCCGCAACCCTCGTGGCCGGAGAGGGAAGTCGAACGCATCAGCGCATCTCAGCTGGCCTCGTGGACCCGCGACGCGAAGCCCTCCGCCGGTGGCTGGAGGCCCCGGTCACCAGGCGACGCGCGATGGTGCTGGACCATCGCGCTTTTGCTGCTGGTGATCGAAGGGATCGTCCGCCGGTCTCGGGTGGACGTCCCCGAGGAACAGGCGCATGCCGCCTGAGATGTCGTCGGTCCAACTCGTTCGCGCCGCCCTCGAGCGCGGCCGGAGACGGCTGTGGGGCCGCGATCTGCTGCAGGCGGCGACGGCCGGAGCGGTCGTCGTGGCTGCAGGCTCCCTGTTCGTACCGCTCTCAACCGAGACGACGGTCAGCCTCCTCGCATTCGCCGTTGCGACGGCGGCAGGTCTCGTGTGGAGTCGACGGCAGGCACGGACAACGAGCGGTGTCGCAATCTTGATCGAGCGCGGCGATCCCTCGATGAAGAACCTGATCGTCACCGCCGAGGAGCTCATACGGCACCCGGGTCGATCGGCTGACTGGATCGGCCGGCGGATCTTCGACGACGCATCAGGACGACTGCGGGCGATCGATTACGGAGCGACCGTTCCACTCGGTCGTGCCGTGCTCGCGACGCTCGCGGCAGTCGTGATCGCCACCTTCACGCCGTTTGTCGTTCGCTCGAGCCGAACCGAAACGGGATCAGTGTCGAGCCTGACGCCCGGGGCAGGTCTGACGGGCGCACTTGTTCTGGAGGCGCGGCTCGAGCCCCCAGCGTATTCAAAGCGGCCCGCCACTGTGCTGACCAATCCCGGCCGGATAGATGCGCTCGCGGGAAGCAGGCTGACGCTTGTTACCGGAGCGAATTCAGCTGCCGCGAGCGTCCGGTTCGGGGATCGCCCGCTGCCGGCGAGCAGGCGGCAGGATGGAACCCACTTCGAGTTGGAACTGGCCGAAAGCGGCTATCTCGCTGTCGAAGCCGGAAACGCCGAACCCACGAGACTGATCGCCGTCACGGTGACTCCCGATCGCGCGCCGACGGTCCGCGTGGAGCGACCGGGCCGCGACCTGTTGCTGCCAACGATAAATCATGTGGTCGACATCGACGCCGCCGCGTCCGACGACATCGCGCTCGGTTCGCTCGCGTTGCGATACACACGGGTCTCCGGATCGGGCGAGCAGTTCGAGTTCGTGGAAGGGGAGTTGCCGCTCGCGATCAGCAGGGAGAGTGAGCAGAACTGGCGGGCGCACGGACGGATCCCGGTCGCGGCCCTGGGGCTCGAGCCGGGCGACTCCCTCGTGTATCGGCTGACCGCTCGCGACGAGCGTCCCGGGACGTCGGGCACCGCGTCGTCCGACACGTTTTTCGTGGAGATTGCCGGTCCCGGACAGGTGGCGCTCGAAGGCTTCGAAATGCCGCCCGACCAGGAACGCTACGCCCTGAGCCAGCAAATGATCGTCATCAAGCTTCGGCGGTTGCGGGAGCGCGAGAAACGTTTGAGCGCACAGGCGGTCGAGGAGGAGACCGGCGCGATTGCGGCGGAACAGCGGGCCGTCCGCGGCAATTTCGTGTTCCTGATGGGAGGCCACGTCGAAGACGAAGAAGAAGAGGCCGAGCATTCGAACGAGATTCAGGAAGGCCGGCTCGAGAACACCGCGAGGCGCGAGATCTGGCGCGCCGTGTCGTTCATGACGGGCGTCGAACAAGCGCTCGCCGGGCACGATACCGGCGGCGCGCTCACCGCAGCGGTGAAGGCGGTCGAAGCGCTGCAGCATGCGTTCACGAGGAATCGCTACATCCTGCGGACACTGCCTTCGCGTCTCCGGGTCGATCCCTCGCGCCGGCTCTCAGGTGATCTGGATGAAGCCAGGGACGGAAGCCGCCCGATCGCACCGGCGACGGAGGCCGCATCCATCCTGCTCTCGCGCCAGCTGCTGGCGGACATGATCGCGTTGATCCCGGCACTTCGAACCTCGCCACGATCGCCGCAGACGGTGGCGACCCTGTCGTCGGCGGCAGAACGGGCCCTCGCAGCCGCGGCCGCCGATCGCCAATGGAATGCGATTGCGGAAGCCATCCTGCGACTGCGTGGCAGCGTTTCGGACAACGCGGACATCTCCCGGACTGACGCCGATGCTCGCGCACTCGTGCAGGCGTTGCTCGAACGCGTTCGTCAGGAGGCAGCGACCGTCCGCGGTGGCGGCGCGGATCGGCTGGAAAGTGCGTGGGCTGCCGAGGGGCTGCGCCGATGATTGCTCTGCGCGTCCTCGCGGTGGGCGTGGCGATCGGCGGGATCGTCGATCCTGCAATCCAGGTCACGCGCACCGAGCCGCTGCCGGTCCGCCTCTTCGCGGCCTCTGATGATCCCGATGCGGTTGCGGCAGCATCACGACTCCGCGGCTTGCTGTCAGGACGTGCGGACCTCGTCGACGCCGGTGCGGGCGCCGCGACGGTTGTCGTTGGCTCTCGTCTGGTTGCGCCCGCCCTCGCTGGCAACGGACCGGTCTCGGTCATCTCGCTCGAAGAGCCGCCCTCGGTCGCCATCGTCGCGGCACCTGCCACCGTGACGCTGATTCCGGGATCCGCGGTGGATATTCCCCTGACTCTGCAGGCGGCCGGAGTCACCGGTCAGCGAAGCGTGGCAGTGCTCGAGCAGGACGGTGTCGAGCTGACCCGGGCCGAACACCTTTGGCAGAACGACGGCCGGACGACGATCACGCTTCGCTACGTCGCGGTATCACAGGGCGCTCGGCGGCTGACCGTGCGCGTGCAGCCGCTGCCGGGTGAGCGGCGGATCGTCGACAACGAGGTTGACGTCCTTGCGATGGCGGTTCCGCGGCCGGGCGTGGTTGCGGTGATAGAACCGCGGCCCTCGTGGCCCGCCGGTTTCGTCCGCCGTGCGCTCGAAGCCGATCCCGCGTTCCAGGTCTCGTCGGTGATCCGCACCTCGCGCGACATCTCTTCCACGGCGGGAACACCGCCGGCTATCCAGGCGCCGCAGCTCTCGCGTTTCGATGTCGTGATCGCCGGCGCCCCCGAGGATCTGCGACGCGAAGAAGTCGAGGCTCTCTGGCAGTTCGTCGATCGCCGCGGAGGCACGCTCGTGCTCTTGCCTGACAGGATGCCGACTGGGCCCTACGCGGAGCGGCTACCGGGAAAGGTCTCGGAGCATCTCTTGAACGAACCGCGTTCCCTGGATCCTCCCGGTGTGCTCGCGAGCGAACTGCTGGCGATGACGGCGCTGCCGCGGGGAGGGCGCGCGATTGCCGCCCTGAACGGAGCACCGGTCATCGTTTCGTGGCCGGTCGGAGATGGCCGCATCATCCTGTCGGGAGCGCTCGACGCCTGGAGGTACCGCGCTGATCCGAAGTCGCGCCTCGCAGGTATGTGGCGGGAGGAGCTCTTGACGGCCGCGCTCCACGCGCCGCCGCCGATTGCCATCGGTCTCCATCCAGCGGTGGTGCGACCCGGCAGCGAGGTTCACCTGGAGGTCCGGCTTCGTCGGACCGAATGGGCGGATCCGGGCCCGGCACCTCGGGAGACGCGCCTGCCCGGGATCGCAGCCCGGATCTCGGATTCGAGAGGCCAGCTGCAGACGATTCGTCTGTGGCCGAGGGCCGAGCCCGGTCTTTTCGGGGGCGAGTTCAGCGTCGCGGCGGCTGGCGTTCACGCGGTACGAGTCGAGACGGATCAGCATGCGGCAGAGACAACACTTCTCGTGGATGCCAGCGCAGCGTTGCCCGCCATTCCGCGGATGGATCCCGGGCCGGTCGCGGCGCTGACTGGCGGAGTCACCGGCACTGCATCGGAGATGAATCGAGTGGTTCAGCACCTGTCGTCGCTTCCGCGCGGTCAGCGGCTGGCGTCGATCAGGCCGTTCGAATCGGCCTGGTGGACAGTGATCTTTGCGGGCCTGCTGTGTGGCGAATGGGCGTTGCGACGCAGGGCGGGGCAGCGATGAGCGGTGTGACGATCGACGGGTACCTGGCCTATCTCCGGGACGTGCGGCGCATGTCACCGAACACGGTGGAAAGCTACGCGCGAGATCTCGCGGCCCTGGCTGCATTTGCGGAGAAACGCCAGCTCGATCCGGCCGCGCTGGACCGGCGTGACCTCGAGGCCTTCGTCAGGGGCCTGATGGCGAGCGGGCTGTCGCCCCGCTCGACGGCACGCGCGGTCGCCTGCGTTCGCGGCTTTTATAAGTTCCTTGCCGTCGAGCAGCGTCGCGAGAGCAGTCCCGCCGACGATTTGCGCGCTCCACGGGCGTGGGCGGCGCTGCCGAAGTTCCTCGACCTGGATGAAGTCGATCGCCTGCTCGCCGTGCCCGACGTTACGACGCCGCGGGGCCTGCGCGATAAAGCCTTGATCTCGGTGCTGTATGCCACCGGCCTGCGCGTGTCCGAGCTGATCTCGCTGAAGGCGACGAATCTTCACCTGCGCGAGGGTTACCTGACCTGCATCGGCAAAGGGGACAAGGAACGCATCGTCCCGATCGGACAGGAGGCGGCTGACTGGGTACAGAAGTACCTGGCGGAAGCACGGCCGAAGCTGGTTCCGAAGTCCTCACCCTGGCTGTTCGTGAACGCCCGCGGGGGCCCGCTCTCGCGAGTGGGATTCTGGAAGCTGCTCAAGGAGTACGGTTTGAAAGCGGGGATTACCCGGAACATCAGCCCTCATGTGCTTCGACACTCGTTCGCGACGCACCTGCTCGACCGGGGCGCCGATCTCCGCGCGATTCAGATGATGCTGGGACACGCGGACCTGTCGACGACGCAGATTTACACTCACGTCCTGGAAGCCCGGCTGCGATCGGTCTACGACCGATTTCATCCGCGGCCGTAGGCGGGATCGTGTAAAATTTTTCGGATCTAGGACCACGGCCGGGCCGGTCGTGGCCCCGTATCACACCCGCTTCCCCGGGCAACATTCAGAGGAGCTCCCGAAAGATGAGCCGTAAGGGCCGCTACTTGTTTACGTCGGAGTCCGTCACCGAAGGACATCCCGACAAGATTGCCGACCAGATTTCCGATTCGATTCTCGACGCCATCCTCGCGCAAGACCCCACTGCTCGCGTTGCCTGCGAAACGCTGGTCACGACCGGTTTGGCGTTGGTAGCCGGCGAGATCACGACCGGCTGTTATGTTGATTTCCAGAAAATCGTCCGCGCGACGATCAAGGATGTCGGCTACACCCATTCGTCGTTCGGATTCGACGCGGACACCTGTGCGGTTCTGTCCTCGATTCACGGGCAGTCGCCTGACATTGCGATGGGTGTCGATCCCGGAGGCGCGGGAGACCAGGGACTCATGTTCGGCTACGCGTGCAGGGAAACCGACGAGCTGATGCCTATGCCAATCATGCTGGCACACAAGCTCGGAAAAGGGCTCTCCTGTGCCCGGCGTGACGGTGTGATGGATTACCTCCGGCCCGACGGCAAGTCGCAGGTTTCGATCGAGTACGACAACGGCGTGCCGATTCGCGTCGACACCGTCGTCATCTCAACGCAGCACAGCGCGGAGGTGTCGAACGAGCAGCTCCGCGGCGACATCCAGGAGAAGATCATCGATCGCGTCATCCCTGAGGCGATGGTCGACAACAGCACGAAATACCTCATCAACCCGACTGGCCGATTCGTCGTGGGCGGTCCGCATGGCGACGCCGGCGTCACCGGCCGCAAGATCATCGTCGACACCTACGGCGGTGCCGCGCCACACGGCGGCGGCGCGTTTTCGGGCAAAGACCCAACAAAGGTCGATCGTTCGGCTTGCTATATGGCGCGCTACGTCGCGAAAAACGTCGTGGCCGCCGGACTCGCGGATCGCTGCCAGGTGCAGCTGGCGTATGCCATCGGCGTCGCCGAGCCTGTTTCGGTGTACGTCAATTCGTTCGGCACCGGCACGGTGGACGACGAAAAGATCAGCGAGCTGGTGAGAGCGCACTTCAAGCTCACGCCGCGCGGCATCATCGAGACCCTCGATCTTCGCCGGCCGATTTACAAGAAGACCGCCGCATTCGGGCACTTCGGCCGCACCGAGCCGGAGTTCACGTGGGAGCGTACCGACAAGGCGACCGCGCTCCGGTCGGATGCCGGCCTCTGATCCGCCACGCTCTCGTCTGAAATATCTCCTGACGGCGGCCCTGGTGGCCGCCGTCGTCTTTTTTGCCGCAGCGCCACCGAGGGCGGCGCGGACGTCAGGGGCCCAGTCGGCCGATCCCAGAGTGCTCCGCGGCGCATACCACATCCACACGACGCGTTCCGACGGCGCCCTCGATCGGGATGCCGTGGCCCTTGCCGCATCGCGCGCGGGACTGAAGTTCGCCATCTTCACAGATCACGGCGACGGGACTCGAGTGCCCGCACCGCCGGAATATGTGCACGGCGTGCTGTGTCTCGACGGCGTCGAAGTCAGCACCGATGACGGTCACTACGTTGCACTGGGAATTGGTCAAACGCCTTACCCACTGGGTGGTGACGGAGATGGCGTTGCAGAGGACGTCGCCCGTCTGGGCGGCTTTGGGATTGCGGCACACCCGTTCTCGCCGCGCCAGGAGCTCGCCTGGACCGATTGGTCAGCCCCGCTGGATGGGATCGAGTGGGTGAGCGCGGACAGCGAGTGGCGCGACGAGGGTCGCTTTGCGCTCGGTCGCGCTGTACTCGGGTACCTGTCGCGACCCGCCGCGGCACTGGCGTCACTTCTCGATCGGCCGGTTTCAACACTCGTAAAGTGGGACGAGCTCGCCGCTCGCAGGCGGATCATCGCGCTCGCCGCGCACGATGCTCACGGTGGCTTCGGCAAAGAGAACGGCGGGACTTCCGGCCGGCGGCTGCACGTGCCGTCGTACGAGACCACGTTCCGCAGCTTTTCGTTGAGCGTGATACTCGCGTCGCCGCCGAGCGGCGATGCCAGCCGTGATGCACCGCTCCTCCTCTCGGCGATTCGCGCGGGTGCCGTCTTCACCGTCATCGACGCCGTTGCCTCCCCGGGGGCGCTGGACTTCCACGCCTCAGCCGGCGGCGCGACCATCGCCATGGGGGGGACCGTTCCTGCCACGGCGGGGGAGGTCAGGTTCACCGCGCGCGCCGATGTGCCCCCGAACGCGTCGATACGGCTGCTCCGGAACGGGGAAGTGATCGCCTGGCGGGAGGGGGGATCGCTCGAACACGACGCGGACGATCCCGGGAGCTACAGGGTCGAGGTGATGGTTCCACAGGCTCCTGGCACTCCTCAGATTCCATGGGTGCTGAGCAATCCTGTTTTCTGGTTTGGCTCGCAACCCGCGCCTGAGCATCCCCAGCCTCCCCCGGGAGCGTCATCGCCGGTTGCCATTGCCGGGTGGCGTACCGAAGCCAGCACTGGCTCCAGGGCGAGTGTGGGAGTGGAGGAGTCTGACGTCCGGTTCACGTACGAGCTTGCGGGTGGGAACTCCGCCAGCCAGTTTGCCGCCCTGGTTCACGATCTGCGCGACCTTCCCGAATTCTCGACGGTCGCCTTCAGGGCCAGCGCGTCGCACCCGATGCGTGCCTCGGCGCAGCTCCGATTCGCGCAGGATGGGCTCCGCCGGTGGAAACGCTCGTTCTATGTCGATCAGACCGAAAGGCTCGTTCGAATCCCGGTGGCGGAGTTCCGGCCGGCAGATGGTCCGGGCTCGCCGCCGTCGACAAGTCGGGCGACTTCGCTGTTGCTGGTGGTCGATCTCACGAACGCCGTTCCGGGTGCTCGAGGCGATCTCACCATCGGGGATGTAGGGCTCGAGAAATAGGGAAGTCCCCCCGCCTTCGCGCTCCGCGCTTCGGCGAGGCAGGCTGGCCCGGGGCCGCCGAGCCGCCGAGCCCCGAGTATGAAATCCCACCCCGGGCTCCGGATGATCAGGTCTTCACCGTCAGTAGTAAGAAGCTCGAGGCACCAAGAACGATCAGGTTGGGGGACCAGGCGGCGAGCCACGGAGTGAGAAGTCCGCTCTTGCCCAGGGCGACGAACAGGCTGAGCACGATCCAGTACGAGAGCGCGAGGATGATCCCCAGGCCGACCGCATAGAGCGCTCCGCGGCGCCCGGTGCCCACGCCAAACGGAATGGCGAGCAGCGTCATGACCAGCGTCACGAACGGAAACGCCATCTTCCGCTGGAGTTCCACGGCCAGGTGCGCCACGTTGATGCCGCTCGCCGAGAGCTCGTTGACGTAGCGCCTGAGTTCCCCGACGGTCATCATTTCAGCGATCGGCTGCTCGGTCTCGAAATAGTTCGGCGGCTCGAGAGTCAACGGCCGCTCCGGATACGGCGTCCAGCGAGGCTTGCCGAGAGTGAAGTCCGCCGTGCGCACCTGGTAGCCGATCCAGCGCCCCTTGTACAGCGCCTGCTCGACCATCGTCGCGGACCGCAGGCTCCAGCCCTCGGGAGCCGGCTGATAGATCCGGAGCGCCGCGAGCTTCTGAAGCTGCGGGTCGAAATATGAGAAGTGGTAAATCGACCCGTCGCGGCCGAGCACCCACTGCCGCTGCAGGGCGTCGAACACTCGCGCCGGGCGGCCACGGATTTTGGCGTCGATGACCTCGGCCTTCCGGTTCGCCTGCGCCAGCACCCGCTGTTCCAGGCTGAAGATGGCGACGCTGAATACCAGCGACAGCACGATCACCGAGAGAGACGCACGGTACAGGCTGATACCGCAGGCTTTCATCACCGTCAGCTCGCTGTTCCGCGACAGCAGGCCAAAGGTCACCAGCACGCTCAACAGCGCCGCGATGGGAATCACGTAGTAGATGAACTGCGGCGTGCGATAGAGCAGGAGTGTGCCAACCTCGGCCGTCGTTGCCTGCCCCTTGAAGATTTTGTCCGACTTATCGAGGAAGGTCGAGATGTGGAAGAGCCCGAGGAGCGCCAGAAAGGACAAGCCGGCAATTCGGATATAGGTCCGGCTGATGTAGCGATCGAGGAGGCCAGGGCTCGGGAACCGCAAACGCGGAAACCGGATCACGAGCACCGGCGGCCGCGGCCGCGCCGACGGACGCCGACTGGGGCTCGCCGTTGCTCCGGCAGCCATGGTCGCGTGGCCTGGATCCAGGCGGCGGACGCGCTCCGCCAGCCTGTTTGCGAACCCCGGGATTCTGAAGGGCAGGCGTCCCTCGATAAAACGGGAGCGCCAGATGAGCGCGGTCACCCCGAACACGCCGAGAAGGATGTTGGGTATCCACCGGGACAGGTACATGTTCAGGTAGTGCGCCGTGGTCAGCGATTTCGCCTGCGCCATCACGCCCTTGGTCAACGACTCTGACAGGAACATGATGATGTAGTAGGCGAAGATGACGAGCGTCCCGACCACGAAGGCGGCGAGCTTTCCCTCCCGGGCGACCGTGAGGCCGAGAGCAAGGCCGATGACGCTGAACACGAGACACGCCACCGGGAAGGAAAACTTCTGCTGGATCGCGATGATCTCGGGGTGAGGTGAGTGGCCGTCCTTCACCTTCTGAAGCGCATCCTCCTTCAGCTGGGCCATCGTTTTCTCGTTCAGGCCAGGCTGCAGATTGATTTTCGGGATCACCGAATTCGGGTCGAGCTGCAGGACGAGCGCGCCCGTGAACCGGGTGGTGTCAGTCTCCCCCGGCTGCGCGGTGCGGTAGCTGGTGCCGTCCACAAGGACCAGATCGACCATCCGCCTCTCGCGGTCCACGACCAGCCGGCCCTTGGCGGCGAAGTGCATTTCGGCTTTGTCGCCCTGGCCGGTCGTGGCGACCATCACCTTCTTCCAGCCGGTCTCGCCGGGATCCGGCTCCTCCCGCGCATAGAGCACCCAGCCGGGGAAATCCTGGTAGAAGACCCGGGGCTGGATTTCGGTTTCGACCCGCTGCGAGACCACGCTGAAGGTGATGTTGCGGAAGGTCTGGTTGGCGTTCGGGATGGCGACGATCATGACGTACGCGGTCGCCAGGGCCGCGAGCACCGCCAGCACCCCGATCGGCCGAAGCAGCCGGTAGGGGCTCACGCCGCAGGCCAACAGCGCCACCGACTCCCGATCGCCGGACATCCGGCCAAGCCCGATCAGGATCCCGACCAGGACCGCCATGGGAATCGTCAGTCCCAGCGCCTGCGGCAGGAGCGTCCACAGGATCCTGGCCGCAGTGCCCCAGGTCACCCCCTTGGCGAGCAGGTTCTCCAGGTACTCCATGACCGGCGGGAGGACCAGGAGGAAGGTGAATATCAGAAGCGCCAGGAAGAACGGCGGAAGGATTTCCTTGAAGACGTAGCGGTCGAGCGTCGAGCGCATCGGGGTTCTCGAAGGGTATCACTTCATCCGGGTCCGGGTCCGGGTCCGGGTCCGGGGCCCGCAGCCCGCGGTCCGCCGTTCGGGGTTCGCAGGTTCGGGATCCTTGGGGTTCCGAACTCCGGGATTTCCCCGGTGGCGGTCGAGAAATCTCGGGACGCCGGACCGCGGACGGCGGACCGCGATCCGTTAGGGCGATCGCCGTGAAAACCCTCCGCGAACCTTCCACAGGCCGTGTTTTGGGCCGATTTCCTTTGGGTCTGATAATGAGTGTTATGTTAACTAATCTCCGTTGTCGGGGGCTCGAGTCCAACAGAAGCCTGTCTCGCCGAAGCGCGCCAGCGCGAAGGCGGAGGGCTCGGGGCGATTGTGGACTGCTCCCGGCCGGTGAATTACCGTGAGCCGTGTCGTGCCTCTGCCCCCGCGAAATCGGTGCTCGTTGGTTCGGACTCTGTTGTCGCTTTTTCAACCTGTAAGGCGGACGGCTTCGCTCGAGTTGGTGCTGGCGTGACCCGTGCTGAATCCGAGCCTCCGCCTTCGCGCTGGCGCGCTTCGGCGCGACAGGTTGTGTTGGTGGAAGGTCCGGGCGGTGCCGGTTCCGCGACGGCCGACTTACTTGGCGGCGCGCAGCTCCTTGATGATGCCTTCGAGCGCCTCGATCACTTCGTCGCTTGGTGGGCGCCTTGTAGCTGAACGTGCGAGCCTTCGGACGGCCCGGCTTCGGTTCGGCGGCTTCTTTGCGGACGATTTCGCGGGTAATTCTGCCTTCACGGGCGCTTTTTGCGACCGGGGCGACCATTTTCCGTGGGTCTCCCTGTCTAACTATCTGTAAAAGCAGTAATTTAGAGTTAATGTCGGCCAGCCGACAAGGGTTTTTGACATTTGGAGAAATTGGGTCGAGGGAAACGGGCGCCGTCACTGACGTTCGAGACTTCCCCGGCCGCCCTCCGCCTTCGCGCTGGCGCGCTTCGGCGAGACAGGCTGTGTCGGTGGTCGGTCCCGACGATATCTGTCTGTTCCGCGACGGTCGACTACTTCGCCGCGCGCAGCTCTTTGATGATGACCTCGAGCGCCTCGATGACTTCGTCGCGCTCGACTCGGGACTTCGCGAACTTCAGTTGCAGCTTGAAGGCTTTGGTTGGCGCCTTATAGCTGAAGGTGAACGCCTTCGGGCGGCCTGGCTTGGGTTTGGCGGTCTCGCGGCGCACGACTTCGCGCGTCGTGCCGCCTTCCCGGGAGATTTTTTCGACCAGGGCGACCATTTTCTGGGGGTCTCCCTGTCTAACTACCTGTAAAAGCAGTGATTTAGAGTTAATGTCGGCCAGCCGACAAAGATTCTTGACGTCTTCGGGGATTCCGTTGAGCGATAGCGACTCGGTCACGGACGTCCGGGACTTCCCCAAGCGCCGCGCCATGTCCTCATGGGTGTAGTTGCATCGCGACGCCAGCGACGCCAGCGCTTCCGCCTCTTCGAACGGGGTCAGGTCCTTCCGCTGGATGTTCTCAATCAGGGCGATCTCGATGACCTCGTTGTCATCCGATTCTCGAATGACAATCGGCACCTCCCTGAGACCGACCTGCACGGCCGCCTGGTAGCGCCGTTCGCCGGCGATGATCTGGAACCGCGGCCCGCGCTGACGGACGATGAGCGGTTCGATGATGCCTTTTTCGGCAATCGAGGCCATCAGCTCGGAGAGGTCGCCCATGACCTGCCGGGGCTGATGGGGGTTGGCGTCAATCAGTTCGATCGCCACCATCCGTCCAATCGGGGTCCCCGCTGAGCTCGTGAGGGCCTCGACGTAATGCGAGTCGTGACGCATGCGGACTGTTTCCGGTAAACCTCGCTTAGGCACGATCCATGACCTCCTCGCACAGGCGGTAGTACTCCGCCGCCCCGCTGGATTCCGGCGCGAACGCGAAGATCGACTCCTTGTACGCCGGACTCTCCTCGAGCCGTACGCTCTTGGTAATGACGGTCTTGAACACTTTGGATCCGAACACCTTGTCAATCTGCGAGCGGATGTCCCTGGCCAACGCCGTCCGCTTGTCGTGCATGGTGATCACCACACCCAGGATGTGCAGGTTCGGATTGGCCCGGCTCCGCACTTTTTCGACGGTCTCGAGTAGATCGTCGGTGCCCTCCAGTGCGAAGTAGGACGACTGGATGGGAATCAGCAAATGCGTCGCGGCCACCAGGGCGTTGACCGTGAGCAGCCCCAGCGTTGGGGGGCAATCAATGACGATGTTCGAGTAGTCGGTTTGAATGGGCTCCAGCCGATCCTTCAGGCGGTAGTGGGCGTCGAGCTCGCCCACCAGCTTCGATTCGAGTTTCGCGAGCGCAATGCGCGACGGGGCGATGAAGAGGTTGGGTTGAGTGGACGGCAGGATGATGTCCGCGAATCCGCAGGTCGGCTCGACGATCGCATCGTAGACGCTCCGGGTGATCGTCGGAACGTCGAGATACGACATCGAGCTGTTGGCCTGGGGATCCAGATCGACGAGCAGGGTCGGTTTGCCGCGGAGGGACAGCGCGGCCGCCAGGTTGATGGCGGTCGTGGTCTTCCCTACGCCCCCTTTTTGATTGGCGATGGCAACAATCATCGGTGCCGGGTCGTGGTCGCTCGCAGGACGGCAAGATTGTAAGTTCAAGAGGGCCGGATTGCCAACATTTCCAACATTGGCAACGAGTTAGTGGCCGGAAGATGAGGTCGGGCGACCGAAAGCGGGGACCGGGAGAGCGGCGCAGGACGGCTGCGGGGATCGGAATTATTGAGAAAACCCTGGCAATTCTGGCAATCTCGGGACTCCTGGCAATTTTGGCACTGCCTTACATCTTGTATTTCCCCATCTCGTCGGGATCCAGGCTCTCGAGCCACTTCTGGAGCCGTTCCGCGTCGGTCTTGTCCGGCGCGAAGTCGTTGGTCTTCGCGTTGTCGATGACGCGGTCCTCGACGAAGATTGGCGCCCGGGCGCGGAGCGCCAGCGCGATCGCATCGCTTGGGCGGGCGTCCACCGCCAGCGGCTCGCCGTTCACCTCGAGGTGGATCAGCGCGTAGAACGTGTTGTCCTTGAGGTCCGAGACCACCACTTTCCGGATCTCTGCTTTGAGGTCGTGAATCACGTTGCGGAGCAGGTCGTGAGTCATCGGCCGCGGGGTCGTGATGTTTTCGATCTGCAGCGCGATGGCATTGGCCTCCGACGCACCGACCCAGATGGGCAGCACGCGCTGGCCCTCCCGGTCGCGGAGGAGAATGATCGGCAGATTCGTGATGGGGTCGACCATCAGCTTGATTGTCATTTCGATTTGCATGCCCGATGTCCCCGAAAACGCTACAAGCTAGGCACCCGATCCAACGGTGTCAAGGAGGCCAACGGCCTCGCCCTTCAGGCTGTTGGGGTTCGCGGCCGTGATCCGGACCGGAACGACGGTGCCGATCCACTCGGCCCTGCCGGCGAAATTCACCACGGTGTTGCCGCTGGTCCGCCCTGAGAGCTCCCAGTCCCGCCGACGGCTTCGGGAATCGACCAGTACCTTCTGGACCGAGCCCAATGCCTGGCGGTGCCAGGCGCCCTGAATCTCTTTCTGCAGCCCCTGCAGGGCGACGATCCGCCGCGTCTTCTCCCCCTCCGCCACATCGTCTTTGAGACGCTTCAGGGCGAGAGTGTTCGGGCGCGGCGAGTACTTGAACGAGAACATGCTGTGGTACCGGACCTGTTCGGTCAATGACAGCGTCGCCTCGAAATCCTCGGCCGTCTCGCCCGGAAACCCGACGATCATATCGGTCGATAGCGCAATGTCCGGGATGGCTTCGCGCACGCGGGCGACCAGCGCCAGATAGTCCTCGCGCGTGTGCCGGCGGCGCATCGCCGCCAGGATGCGTGAGGAGCCTGACTGCACGGGCAGGTGGAGGTGGCGGCACACCTTCGGCAGCCTCCGCATCGCGTCGATCATCCTGTCGCTGACGTGTCGCGGGTGCGGGCTCGCAAACCGGATGCGGTCGAGGCCCTCGATATCGTTCAATCGCTCGAGCAGGCCCGCGAAGTCGCAATCGGTGTCCGGCGCCTGGTAGTGATTCACGATTTGTCCGAGGAGCTGGACTTCCCTTGCCCCCGTTTCAACTGCGCTCCGCGCGTCGGCGAGGATGTCTGCGACCGGCCGCATACGCTCGTGGCCCCGCGTATACGGGACGACGCAGAACGCGCAGAACTCGTTACAGCCCTCGATGATGGTGACGTACGCCTTGACCGGATCCCCGCGGCGGGCGATCCCGAGCGGGAACGAGACATCGCCAAGCGGGTCGAGATCAACCAGCGGCGCGTGCCGTCGAGGGGCCTGAATGGCGGAGTCCACGAGCATCGGCAAACGTTTCAGATTCTGCGTACCGATGATCACGTCCACCGCACGCGACCGTTTCAGAATCTGCGATCCCTCCTGTTGCGCGACGCACCCCGCGACCGCAACGATCGGTCGCTCGCCGGTTTCGAGCTCCCGCTGGTGAAACTCCCCGAGACGCGTGAACAGCTTCTCTTCGGCCTTCTCGCGGACGCTGCAGGTGTTGATCAGCACCACGTCCGCGTCGAGGTCGTCGGCGGTCGGCTCGTAGCCGGCCTGATCGAGGAGCCCCGCCATCCGTTCAGAGTCGTGAACGTTCATCTGGCAGCCGTAGGTCTCGATGAAGTACTTCCTGGCCATTTCGTTAGTTTTCGCTTTCGCCGGAGCAGACTTTCGCTTTCGCCTTTCGCGTTTTATTCGCTAAATTGCCCAGCTCGCATCGCGATTCTTGAAGACGGCTGCAGACCGCGATCGTTCAGACCGCCGGCCCGCTGCGCTGGCTGGTCCTCGCCACCGCGGCGCCCTTCCTCTTCAGCATCTCGCGCGCGCTCGCTCGAACCGATGCGGAGATCTCCGCGCCGGCGATCATGCGCGCAAGCTCCTCTTCCCGTTCCCGGACTCCGAGCCGGGTCACGCTGGTAATCGTTCGTCCACTCTTGAGGGCCTTCTCGATCCGATAGTGCGTTCCGCCGTACGCGGCGATCTGTGGAAGGTGTGTGATGCACAACACCTGGCACTCCCCCGCCAATTCCCTCAAGCGCGCCCCGACGATGTCCGCCACGGTGCCGCCGATGCCGGAGTCGACCTCGTCGAAAATGAGGGTCTTGCCAGGCGCGTCGGTGGACGCCAGGGTCTTCAGCGCGAGCATCAGGCGCGAGAGCTCGCCGCCCGACGCTATCCGGGCGAGCGGCCGAAGATCCTCGCCGGGATTCGGCGAGATGTAGAACTCGGCTTCGTCCAGGCCCCGGGCGGACCAGCCGTCCTGCCCGCGTGAGGCTGCGAACCGCACTTCGCACCGCGTGCGGGTCATCGCCAGATCGCCAAGCGAGGCGACGAGCCGGGCGCTGAACGTCGTCGCGGCCGCCTGGCGTTTCGATGACAGGGCCTCCGCGAGCCGGAAATAGGCCGTCCGCGCAATCTCGAGCTCGGCGTCGAGTTCTGAGGCCCGTTCTCCTGAGTGCGCAAGCGATTGGAGCTCACGCGTCAGCGCGGCGCCGGTGTCGATGACATCCTGCAGCGTCGGACCGTGCTTCTTCTTCAACCGCTCGAGGACCGCCAGGCGATCTTCGACTTCCTGCAGCCGGGCGGGCGACTCGTCGATCTCTGCGGAGTACGACCGCAGGAAGTACGCGAGATCCTCGAGCTGCGACTTGACCGCGTCGCGGGCGGCAACGTACGGCTGAAACTGGGGGTCGATCGACGCCAGCTCGCCGACCCGTTTCCAGACCGCCGCGAGCCCGGGCAGCGCGGCGCCGTCTCCTTCATAAAGCCCGGTGTACGCCTCGGCGCACAGGCGCTGCAGCCGTTCGGCATTGGCGAGCACCTGCCGGCTGGTCGACAGTTCCTCGTCCTCCCCTGGCTTCGGGGCCGCGCGCCGGATCTCGGTCAGCTGGAACTGCAGGTATTCTTCGCGCCGGGCCTTCTCCCGCAGGTCGGTTGCGAGCCGGTCGCGCTCGGACGTCAATGCCTGGATGCGCGCAAATGCCTCCCCCACTCGTTCGCGCTCTCCCTCGAAGCCGGCAAAGGCGTCGAGGAGGTCGAGATGCGAGGCGGGATCGAGGAGCACCTGGTGTTCGTGCTGCCCGTGAAGATCGACGAGTTGGGCCGTTGCGTCCCTCAGCACTGTGGAGGTGACGAGAGCTCCGTTCAGGAAGGCGCGGCTCCGGCCGCTCTGCGATGAGATGTCCCGCCGGACCACGAGCTCCCCGCCGGCAGGATCCTCGAACACGGCCTCGATCGCCGCCTGATCCTCCCCCGTCCGCACGAGCTCCGCCGAGGCCCGCCCCCCGACCAGCAGGCCCACGGCCCCGACCAGGATGGACTTCCCGGCCCCGGTTTCCCCGGTGAGCACGTTCAGACCGGGTTCGAACTCCAGCTCGAGCCGGTCGATGACGGCGAGATTGCGGATGGAAAGGAAGCGCAGCATGGAACCCGAAGTGCCATCTTATCAGATGTTTGACAGTGCATATGGTGCATGCTACGCTTGCCGCCATCGCGCTGTCCCAGCGGCGCGGGCCACGGCCGGGATTCGAGAATCCCAGTCATACAGAAACCGCTCTTCGCAGGTCGACCCGCGGCTCCGGCCATCGGGAAGGCAAGGATTGTCGTTCCGGACCGTTTCGTTGGAGGGCTGATTGCGCATTTTCTTGGCGCTTGCGCAGGCTGCGCAAGGCGCGACGCCGGCTGGGACCGGCGAACTCGATAGAAGCACTGACCTCGTCCGGCTGGTGGCGGATGCCACCCTCATCAGCAAGCTTGTCCTGCTCATCCTTCTAATCTTCAGCGCCGTCGCCTGGGCGATCATCTTCTACAAGACCTGGTCGTTCCGGCGCGCCGAGCGGCAAACGTCCACTTTTCTCGGCGTTTTCCGTAAGAGCGCGAAATTCTCGGAGGTGCAGGCGGTCTGCCCGACCCTGTCGGCAAGTCCGCTGGTGGGACTCTTCCAGTCCGGCTACGCGGAATTGAACACGCAGTTGCGGACTGACAAGAGCGACCCGGCCAAGCCGGGGGCGCCTGCGGCGCGTCCAACCCTGAAGAGCCTCGACGCCGTCGATCGGGCACTCCTGCGCGCGAGCGCTGTCGAGCTGAACAAGCTGGAGCACAGGGTGCCATTTCTCGCCACCACCGCGAGCATCACCCCGTTCATCGGGCTGTTCGGTACCGTGTGGGGCATCGTGATCGCGTTTCAGGGGATCGCGTCGGCCGGCAACACCAGCCTCGGCGTCGTCGCGCAGCCGATCGCCGAGGCGTTGATTGCGACAGCCGCCGGGCTGTTCGCGGCGATTCCCGCCGTGTATTTCTACAATCACTTCACCTACAAGGTGAAGAAGTTCGCGACCGAAATGGACGACTTCTCTCTCGAGTTCCTGAACATCTCGGAGCGGAACTTCACCTGATGCGAGTGGCGGTCTCCACGGATGCCTAAAGTTCATCAGACCGGCAGCAACGGGTCGGGTCGCCGCGGCCGTGGCGCGCGGGTCGCGACCTCTCTCGCCGAGATCAATGTCGTCCCGCTCGTCGACGTGATGCTGGTGCTGCTGGTCATCTTCATGGTGACGGCGCCGATGATGCAGCAGGGCTTCAACGTGAACCTGCCGCAGGCGAGGCGCACCGATCCGATCAACACGCAGCCGGTGTACGTCACGATCCCTGCCGACTTCCAACAGCGGCGTTGGGTGCAGATCGGCGAGGAGCCGGTGCGGCTCGAAGTGCTGCGCGAGAGGGTGCGGCAGGCGATGCTGCCCCGCACCGACAAGTCACTTCTGATCCGGATGGACGCTGCGGTTTCGGCGCAGGATATCTACACCGTGATCGACGAGTTGAAGGCCGCAGGGGTCGAAAAGGTTGGATTGTCGGCCAAGCCGGTGGAAGGCCGCCGGTAGCCATGCAGGAATCGGTCAGCGCCATTCTTCATGACCGGTCCCGCGAGGCCGACGGCATCAGCCGCATGCTGATGCTCTCGATTGGCGCGCATATTCTGATCGTGGGCATGATCTGGCTGACACCGACCGCGTGGCGTTCCCGTCCTGCCCCCGACGCCGCGGTCATGGTGTTGTCGCTCGGGGGCATGGAAGGTCCGAACACGGGCGGCATGACGTCGATGGCCGGAAGGGCGGTAGAGGAAATCGCCAAGCCGAACACACCGAAGGTCGATGCCCCGCCGCCTCCGAAGGCCCCGGAGATGACCGAATCCAGTGCGGTCGCGAAGCCCAAGCCGACACCCGTCAAGCCGGCGAAGACGGATCCCGCGAAGGGCAAGACGCCCACCGCGGGGCCGGAAATCAAAACCGGTTCGGCGCGCGTGAACACCGGAGGGGCCGCGATTCCCTTCGGCGGCCTTGCCCAGGGCGGAGGCGGCGCCGGCGGCGTGCAGCTCGATGTGAAGAATTTCTGTTGTCCCGAGTATCTGGCACAAATGGTCCAGAAGATCCGTCAGAACTGGAACGCGAGGCAGGGGGCCGGTGGCCAGCCGACGATCAAGTTCACGATTCGACGCGACGGGATGCTGACGAACGTGGAGCTCGAAAAGGCGAGCGGGCAGGACCTGCTGGATCTCGAAGCGCGGCGCGCAGTGATCAGGACCCAGCAGTTGCCGCCGCTTCCCCGCGAGTTCACCGAGAGCTCGTTGACCGTTCATCTCACGTTCGATTTCCAGCGATGATGACCTCACGATCCTGTCTCGCCGCTGCCGGATTCGTGGCTTCTGCGATTGCCATCGGCATCGCCGCCCAACAGCCGCCTGTTCAGCCGTCATCATCTCCGCAGCAGCAAAGCGACGTGAGCATGACGCTTCGCAGCGGCAATCCAGGACTGCCCCCCAAGATTGCGGTGCCGTCCTTCATTGCGCTGACCATCGACAACGAGACTCAAACCGCGGCCAGGATGATCGGCGAGGTCCTGTGGGACGATCTGGAATTCGAAAAAGAGTTCTACATGATCCCGCGCGACACCTATCGCGACATTCCGCAGGCCAACTCGATCGATGAGGTGGCGCTGGATCGATGGAAGGAGCTGGGAGCGGACGGCGTCCTGGTGGGCAGCGTCCGGAAGACGCCCACCGGCGCGACCGTGCAGTTCCGGCTGTTCAACGTCGCGTCGGGTCGATCGGCCATGGCGAAGGAATACACCGGCAGTCCCACCAGCATCCTGAACAACGATTCCCGTGTATATGCGCACATGATCGCGGACGACGTTCACAAGGAGCAGCGGGCGCTGAGGGGCTCTGCGCGCACCAAGATTGCGTTCACGTCCGATCGGGATGGCGATCGGCTTCCCGGACCGATCGGCGACCGTGGTATTTCCAATATCTACATGGCGGATTACGACGGCGCCCGTCAGAAGCGCATCACGATCTCCAAGGCGATCGACATCACGCCCGTCTGGTCTCCCGACGCCCGTTCGATCGCGTTCGGGTCGTGGCGTTCCGGCTACCAGGACATTTACATCCTGTTTCCGTATGGCGACGGCATCCTGCAGAATCCGACGAAGGGCACCGCCGCGCGGCAGAACTTCCTGCCCGCCTTTTCACCCGACGGCACGAAGATCGCCTACACCTCCACCGGCGACGGCAACTCGGAGATCTACGTGATGGATCGGGACGGCAACAACCGGCAGCGGTTGACGAGCCATCCAGCGATCGATGTCACCCCGACCTGGTCGCCAACCGGCACCCAGATCGCTTTCACCTCCGATCGCACCGGCACGCCCCAGATTTACATCATCAATGTGGATGGCACCGGGCTTCAGCAGATTACCCACGAATCGGCATGCGACCGGCCGACGTGGTCGCCGGCGCCGCTGAACGAGATCGCCTATTCTTCGCGCGCCGGCGGCGGGAACGTCATCAGGATTTTCGACTTCGCGACGCGAAGCACCCGGGCGCTGACCGACGCGATTGGCAGCAACGAGAGCCCGGCGTTCTCGCCGAACGGCCGGCACGTGGCGTTCGTTTCGACGCGTGCCGGCAAGGAACAGGTTTTCACGATTCACCGGGATGGGTCCGGGCTTCGTCAGATCACGAGGGCCGGCACCAACCGGTTTCCGAATTGGTCGAAGTAGGGACACTCGCGGGTTCATTGACCGTTCACCTGACTTTCGATTTTCAGCGCAGATGACCTCACGATCCTGTTTCACCGCAGCCGTCCTCGTTGCCTCTGCCGTCGCCCTCGGCATCGCGGCACAACAACCGCCCGCTCAGCCGACACCTCCGCCCAAGCAGCAGAGTGAGGTGGCCATCGTGATCGGCAGCGGCGATCCGAGCCTGCCCCCGAAGATCGCCGTCCCGCCATTCATTGCGCTGACGAACGACAGCGAGACCCAGACGGCGGCCAGGACGATCGGCGAGGTTCTCTGGGACGATCTGGAGTTCGAAAAAGAGTTCTACATGATCCCGCGCGATACCTATCGCACGATTGCCACGCCGAGCTCGATCGATGACGTGCCGCTGGACCGATGGAAGGAGCTCGGCGCCGACGGTGTGTTGATCGGAAGCGTCCGGAAGACGCCGACGGGCGTGACCGTGCAGTTTCGCCTGATCAATGTCGCCTCGGGCGCATCCGCGATGGCGAAGGAGTACAGCGGCAGCGCGACCAGCCTCCAGATCAATGAGTGCCGCGTGTATGCGCACACGATCGCCGACGAGGTCCACAAGGAGCAGCGGGCCCTCAACGGCATCGCGAGAACCAAGATCGCGTTCACGTCCGATCGCGACGGCGAGCGCATTCGTGGCCCACTCACCGACCGGGGCATCTCCAACCTCTATATGGCGGACTACGACGGTGCGCGTCAGCGCCGCATCACGATTTCCAAGGCCCTGGACATCACGCCCGTCTGGTCGCCCGATGCGCGTTCGATCGCGTTCGGATCCTGGCGTTCCGGCTACCAGGACATCTACATCCTGTTTCCTTATGGGGACGGCGTGCTTCAGAATCCGACGAAGGGGAACGCGGCGCGACAGAATTTCCTGCCGGCGTTCTCGCCTGACGGCACGAAGATCGCTTACACCTCGACGGGAGACGGAAACTCGGAGATCTACGTGATGAACCGTGATGGCAGCAACCGCCAGCGGCTCACCAACCATCCGAACATCGATGTGACGCCGACCTGGTCGCCCACGGGTACCCAGATCGCCTTCACGTCCGATCGCACCGGCACGCCGCAGATCTACATCATGAACGCGGATGGCACCGGGCTTCAGCAGATCACCCGCGAGTCTGCCTGCGACCGGCCGACGTGGTCGCCGGCACCCCTGAACGAGATCGCGTATTCCTCGCGTGCCGGCGGTGGCAACATCGTCAAGATCTTCGATTTCGCGACCAGGAGCACGCGCGCACTGACCGAGGCGATCGGCAACAACGAGAGCCCGGCGTTCTCGCCCAATGGGCGGCACGTGGCGTTCGTGTCCACGCGTGCCGGCAAGGAACAGATTTTCACGATTCATCGGGATGGCAGCGGACTTCGCCAGATCACGAGGACGGGGACGAATCGGTATCCGAACTGGTCGAAGTAGGAATTCGAGGGCTCGCGGTTCGCGGGTTCGCGGGTTCGGAAATCCTTAGGGCAGGGTTCAAGAATTTGTCGGGCAGGGCCTTCCGGCCCTGCTACGAGCACCGTTCCAAGGAGCGATTGAGCTGAGATGATGACGCAAAAACTCCACCTCTGTGGCGTGGTTGTGATGGTCCTGGTCCTGGTGGGCGCATGCGCCAAGAAGCAGCCACCGGTCGCGCGCGTGACGCCGCCCCCTCCGCCGCCCCCGTTGGCCGATTCGAAGCCGCCGGCGCCGCCAACGCCGGTCGCCGAGCCGAGGCCGGTGCCGCCCGAACCGGTGGCCGAGGATCCAATTGCCTCCAGGGACATCGGCGACATCAACAAGAACTCTCCGTTCCAGCCGGTCTTCTTCCGCTTCGACAGCTCGGACGTCGATGCGCCGGCGCAGCAGGCGCTGAACGCCAACGCCGAGATCATGAAGAAGTATCCAAGCTGGGTTGTTACGATCGAGGGACACGCCGACGAGCGGGGGACGGCCGAGTACAACCTGGCGCTCGGCGAACGCCGTGCGATGTCGGCCCGGACCTACCTGGTTTCGCTTGGCCTGTCAGCGGATCGACTGCGGACCGTCAGCTACGGCAAGGAATTCCCGTTCGACCCCGGCCATGACGAAGCGGCCTGGGCCAAGAACCGCCGGGCGCAGTTCGTGCTTACCAGCAAGTGAACCGGAGATGCGAGGAGAAGTGACTATGAGACGGATGAGCGCGGCGGCGGCGGTAGTGGTTGGGACCGTTCTGCTCGCACCGCAGCCCGCCTCGGCGGCCAGCAAGGAACAGCAGCTGCTCATGGCCGAGCTGCGCATCATGCAGGCGAACCAGCAGCAGCTCGCGCAGAGCCTTCTCGCGCTCGCGGAAACCCTGAAGACGGTGACCGGACGCCTGGACGAACAGTCGGCCACCAGTCGGAAGGCGCTGGCCGATCAGCGCCTCCTCATCGAAGGCATGACCGACACGGTCCGGAACCTTCGTGAAAAGTCCGATGACACCAATGTGCGCCTGTCGTCGATTACGCAGGAGCTGGAGTCGATTCGCCAGACCATTTCGTCGCTGCCGCAGCCGGCCGCCGTTGCTCCGGCCCTTGTCGATCCGGGAGCCGATCCAGCCGCTGGCGCGGCACCCGGAGGCGTGGTGCCGCCCAGTCCGACGTCGGTCACGCCGCCACCGAACGTCTCACCGCAACGGACCTACGACAGCGCGTTCTCCGACTACACGGCGGGCCAGTGGGATCTCGCGATCGAGGGCTTCCGCACGTTCCTGAAGTACTTCCCGCGCCACCTCAACGCCGATGATGCCCAGGTGAACATCGGCAACGCCCTCTACAGTGCCGGGAAGTTCAAGGAAGCGATCACGGAGTACCAGCGTGTGATTTCGGATTACCCGAAGACCGACAGTGTTCCTGCGGCCTACTACAAGCTCGGACTGACCTATAACCAGCTGAAACAGCCGGACCTGGCCAGGAAGGCCTTCGACGCCGTGATACAGGGGTACCAGGGGACCCCTGAGGCCACTCTCGCCAAGCAAGCGCTCGATCGATTGGGGAAGTAGTTCTCTGCTGTCGACTGTCAGTTTCCAGTAGCCAGTTTCCAGTTTCAGTTTTCAGCTTTGGATCCTGCCCGACTTCGGGCGAAGCCTCCAAGCTGGGAACCGACAACTGGGAACTGGGAACTGGAAACTCCCTAAAACGGAATATCGTCGTCGGTGAGCTCGGCGCCAGGCTCGATCATGTGTTCTTCCGACGGGCCTGCGCTGCGCGGCTGCTGGCGTCCGCCGCCGCCGCCCATCCCTCCTCCGAGCAGGACGATGCGATCGCCGCGGATCTCGGTGGTGTACCGCTTGTTCCCGTCCTTGTCGTCCCACTGGCGGGTCTGCAGCCGGCCCTCGACGTAGATCTGTTTGCCCTTCGTCAAGTACTCGTTCAGCGACTCTGCGGTCTTCCCCCACAGCACGACCCGATGCCACTCGGTTTTTTCCTGGCGCTGTCCTGCCTTGTCGTTCCAGATCTCGGTCGTGGCGAGATTGATCGTTGCGACCGGCGACCCGCCCGGTGTGTAGCGAAGTTCGGCGTCGCGTCCGAGATTGCCGACCAGAATGACCTTGTTCACGCTGCCCATCTACTGAATCCCTTCTGAGGCGGTTGGTTCAGGAGCCCGCTCGAGCTCCACTTCACGTATGTTCAAGAGTCCCGCCATTCTGAGGGGCCGGGATTCCCGCGTCAATTGAATCTTCGCCGCGAAACGTACGAAGAAATCACCATCTCGATGCCAGTCGAAACGTGCGCAATCTGCGCGGTCTCGATCAGGACGTCCTCCCGTAGCGATCCTCGAGCCGGACGACGTCGTCGAGCTCCGGGGTCGACACTTCGAAGATGTCGCAGTCCTCGATCGCGGTCATGCGGTGGACGGTCGGCGGCGTGATGTGGACGGCCTCGCCCGGTTGCATTTCCCGTTTGACCAGCTGTTCGCCTTCCTTGATCTCGAAGAGCATCCTGCCCGACCAGAGGAAGATCGTCTCGTCTTTCCTGTTGTGATACTGCAGGCTCAGAGCGTGACCGGCATTCACGTGGATGAGTTTGCCGACGTACTTGTCGGTCTTCGCCCAGTGCAGCTCATATCCCCAGGGTTTCTCAACTCGGTTCATTGATCGTCTCGTTTCTTCGGGCATCACCGCTTCGCCTGCGGCGTGTAGATTTCGGTCAGCGTTTTTTCGACTTCGGCCGGTGTGCCCACCTTGAGCGCCCGCGCGGCCGCACGCCGTGCCTCGGCGGCGCTGACCCCTCGGAGCAGCTGCTTCGCGACGGCTATCGCGGTGGGCGCCATGCTGAATTCGGTCAGGCCGAGGCCGACGAGCAGCGTCAGCAGCGAGGGATCTGCCGCCATTTCGCCGCAGACCGCGACGGGAATTCCGTGGCGGCGGGCGGCGCGTACGACCAGCCGAATGATCCGCAGGATTGCGGGATGGAGCGGCTCGTACAGGCGTGAGACGCGGTCGTCGGTGCGATCGACAGCCAGACAGTACTGGATCAGATCGTTGGTCCCGATGCTGAAGAAATCGGCCTCGGCGCCGAGGAGATCGGCGGTCAGCGCGGCGGACGGGACCTCGATCATCACGCCGATCGGTACCTCGGGCACCGCGATGCCACGGGCCAGCAGCGTGTCGGCGGCGCGCCGCACGGCGGCGCGTGCCGCCCTCAGCTCGCTTACGCCCGACACGAAGGGAAACATGATCCGGAGCTGACCGTGCTGCGCGGCACGCAGCAGCGCGCGCAGCTGCGCCTGGAAAATTTCGTCGAGGGCGAGGCTGAGCCGGATTCCACGCAGGCCGAGCGGCGCCCGCGCGCCTTCGACCCCGGCATGCTCGATCGGAAGCTGCGGCTCGCTGACGTCGAATGTCCGGACGGTCACCCGCCGGCCGCCGGCACCCTCAATGAGTCGCCGGTAGGCTGCGTACTGCGATTCTTCGGCGAGGGCCCCCTGTCCCCCGCCAGCGAGCAGGAACTCCGATCGGAACAGCCCGATGCCTTCGGCCCCGCGTTCGGCGGCCCGTCCCGCGTCGTCTGGCGCCTCGATGTTGGCCTCGAGCCGGATGCAGACACCGTCCTGCGTGACCGCGGGGAGAGACCGGTATTCGTCGAGCGACTGTTCGTACGCTTCGCGGTGCCGGCGCCTGGCCGTGACGTGCGCCAGCGCCTGCTCGTCAGGATCGACGATGACCTCCCCGGACGATCCGTCGACAGCCACGTTCGCGCCGGGCAGGATCACCGCGCTGGCATTGTGGAGGCCGGCGACGGCCGGGATGTGGAGCGATCGCGCCAGGATCGCGGTGTGATAGGTCCAGCTGCCGGCGTCGGTGACGAGTGCGGCCAGCATCGACCAGTCCAGCTGCGCGATCACCGACGGCGTGACCTCGTCAGCGACCAGCACCATCGGTTCATCGAGTCCCTTGAACGGATCGGTCGCGTCGCCGGCGGCCCGGAGGTTCATGCAGATCCGGCCCACCACGTCGGCGACGTCTCCCTTGCGCTCGCGCAGGTACGAGTCCTCGGCGCGATCGAAGACCGCGGAAATCTGTTGCAGCGAGCGTTGCAGCGCCGATTCCGCGTTCAATCGTTCCTCGCGGATGATCGAGGCGGCACTGTCGATCAACATCGGATCGTCGAGCATCAGCAGCTGCGCGTCGAAGAGATAGACGTGGTCCGCGCCGGCCGAATCGGCGATTCGACTCTTGATCTGCTCGACCTGTTCGCGCGAGCGCGTCCGCGCCATTTCCAGCCGTTCGAGCTCGCGCGGGACGAGCGCCGGGGGAACGCGGAACCGCAACTCGCGAGTACTGCGCTTGAGCACGAGCGCGCGGCCGACGCCGATTCCCGGTGAAACGCCAAGACCCTTCAAATGCATGGTGATTCGTCGAATCCACGCTCGACCAGCGCCCGCAGCGTCGCGATCGCATCTATTTCGTCGACGCCGTCGGCGCTGATCGTGAGACTGGTGCCCTGCGCGGCGGCGAGCAGCAACAGCCCCATGATGCTCTTCCCGTCCATCTCTTGAGTGCCGCGGCTCACCCGCACGCGGCTCTGAAACGCGCTGGCCGTGTGCACGAAGCGGGCGGCGGCCCTGGCATGCATCCCGAGCGCATTGGTGATCGTGACGGCGCAGGCGGTCATGCCTTCTGCCCTTTGAGCAGCTCCGATGCGACCCAGATCGCATTGCGCCCGTGCTCACGCATCTCGTGCGCGAGTGCCTGGAGATCCATCCCGGGCTGCGGCCGGGCCAGCTTGATCAGCATCGGCAGGTTGACGCCGGTGATCACTTCCACGTCTGGCGAGACGTAGGTCACGGCCAGGTTCGCCGGAGTACCGCCGAACATGTCGGTGAGAACCAGGACCGGGACAGGTGCGCCGGCGGCCGCGGGATCCGGCTGCCCCGACGCCCGCACGCGCTCGATGGCCCGGCCGATCTCTTCTCGCGCCCGATCGACATCGTCATGCCAGCCGATCGCCACCGAGGTGAAATGCGGCAGGTCGCCGACGATCATCTCCGCCGAGTTCACCAGCTCGGTCGCCAGCTGCCCGTGCGTGACCACGACTACGCCGAGCTTCATTTGCATGCTTCCGGAGTCAACTCCCAACGATCCAACGATCCAACGATCCAAGGGACGTTGTACGAACAATTGGGTATGAGTTGTCTCAACGGGCTGGTTGATCGCTTTCCACCCCAGTGGTCGAGCGACTCCCCTTGGATCGTTGGACCGTTGGATCGTTGGGAGTTATTCATTGCCAATGTCCCTATGCTTGACTCGCACTCGCACCCCCTGGATTCCTGCGAGCCCTTTCTTCAACGATTCCGCGACCGCCACCGATCTATGACGTCCTCCGGTACAACCGATGCCGATGGTGAGGTACGACTTTCCTTCCGCGACGTACTGCGGCACCAGAAACTTCAGCAGGTTGAGGGTGTGCTCGAGGAACTCGTGTGTGGCTTCTGCCCGATCGAGGTACTCGAGCACCTCCGGATCCCGGCCCGTATGTGGCCGCAGCTCCGGGACGAAGTGCGGATTCGGCAGGAACCTCACGTCGAACAGCAGGTCCGAATCCACCGGGATCCCGTGCTTGAAGCCGAAGCTGAGGATCGTCACGACCAGCTGCGCACCGGGCGCGCGTCCGCTCGCGACGCCGGTGAAGACGTGCCGCAGTTCGTGCACCGTCATCTCGGTGGTGTCGACGATGTGATCGGCCATCCGGCGGATCGTGGCCATGGCCCGCCGCTCCTCGCGAATCCCTTCGAGTGCCGAGCGATCGGGCGCGAGAGGATGCGGCCGGCGTGTTTCGCTGAAGCGCCGCACCAGAGTCGGTTCTGCGGCATCGAGAAAGATCAGTACGGGATCGAGGCCGCGCATCGCTTTCAGCTTGCGAAAGATGCCGGGGAACTCGCCGAGCATTCGGCCTTCGCGGACGTCGACCACCACCGCCGCACGCGCGATCTCCGAACCGGCTCTGAGCGTCAGCTCGGCCAGGGTGGGCAGCAGCATCACCGGCAGGTTGTCGACGCAGAAGTACCCGAGGTCCTCGAGCGCACGCATCGCCTGCGACTTGCCGGAGCCGGAGACGCCGGTCAGCACGACGAACCGCGAACTGACTGCGGTCCGCGCCGCGCGCCGGGCGGCATGGCGCTTCTCGCGCTTCACCGGCTTCACAGGTCGTCTCCCTGTTCCATACCAGTGCCGGCTTCGAGATGGCGCGTGAGACGATCGACGAGCATCCGCGCTGCATGCGCGCCGCGGGCTCGCAGCAGCTGGTTGCGGGCGGCAACTTCCACGATGATGGCGACGTTCCGGCCGGGCGCCACCGGCATCCGGATCATGGGGATCAGGACACCGAGCACGTCGTACCGCGCATCGTCGAGTCCGAGACGGTCATACTCGCGACCCGGCTCCCAGCGTTCGAGCTGAACGACGAGCTCGACCCGCTTGGACGTGCGCGTCGAGGCAACGCCGAACAGATCCTGGATGTTGATGAGGCCCAGGCCGCGGATTTCCATGTGATGCCGCGTGAGCTCCGGACAGCTGCCGAGGACGAACGACTCGGCACGGCACCGCAGCTCCACGGTATCGTCAGCGACCAGGCGGTGCCCGCGGACGACGAGATCGAGCGCGCACTCGCTCTTGCCGATCCCGCTCTCGCCGATCATCAGGACACCCAATCCGAGGATGTCCATCAGCACGCCGTGAATCGTCGTGCGCGGCGCCAGCAGATTGTCGAGCACGCTGCCGAGCCGCGACATCGCGTGCGGCGTGCCATTCGGCGTTCTCAACAGCGGCACCGCAATACGCTCGGCTGCCTCGGCGAGCGCGATCGGCGGCTCGAAGCCCTGTGTGATGAGGACGGCGGGAATGTCGTGCGAATACAGCCGCGCCAGGGTGGCGTCCCTCGCCTCGGAAGTCAGCGACTCGAGATATCGGATCTCGCTTTCACCGAACACGAGGACTCGTCCGCCACGAACCGCGGCATCGAATCCCGAGAGCGCGAGTCCCGTCTTCTGCGGGTAAGGATTGGTGACGCGCCGGTCGAGTCCTGCCGATCCCGCGAGGAGCTCGACCTGGAGCGCGGCCGTGGAGCCGGCTCCCAGCTCATCGAGCATCATCGCCACAGTTACGCCAGCGGGTCTGGTGGGAGCGGTCATGGAAGAGGGAGAAAGCAAAAGGGAGAAGGTTGTCCCTTGTCCCTTGTCAGTCCGGCTCGATCAGCCCGAGCTGCCCGTCCTTGCGCCGGTACACGATGCTGACCGCCGAGGATTCCGGGTTACGGAACACGACGAATGCTTCGGTGCTCTGCTCCATCCGGAGTGCGGCATCGTCCACAGACATCGGCCTGATCGCGTAGCGGGACGCGCGAATCACGCGCGGGATCTCCGCCTCGGCCCGGTCGGCTCGGGGCGGCCTGATCGCCTCTGCGGCACGTACCGTCCGAGGCACTCGCCGGCGCGTGTCGCTGCGCTTGCGCTCACCCCACTTGCCCTTGATCTTCTTGGCCTGCTGCTCCACCTTTTCGACCGCCTGCCGGACCGACAGGTTCCACGCGTTCCCTTCGCCGAGCCCGCGCATCAGCTTGTCCCCGCGCGCATGCAGGATCAGTTCGGTCCGATGCCGGTACTTCTCGAGCGTCAGGATCACGGTGGCCGAAAGCGCGCTGTCGTTGAGAAGACGCTCCACCCTGGCGAGCCGCCGTTCGATGAGTTGCCGGAGCGTCGGGGTGATGTCGACGTGCCGGCCGGTGATGTCGAGTCGCATACGTCTGTCAGTTTCCAGTTCCCGGTTTCCAGTTGCCAGTGAGCCCAGGCGTCCTCTGGAACCGGCTCGCACTGGAAACTGGCAACTGGAAACTGGCAACTAAAAGAGCACTTTTCTCTGATTCGACGTCGGAATCTTCAGCTCCTCGCGGTATTTGGCGATGGTGCGGCGCGCGAGCATCAATCCTTCCTTCTGCAGGATGCTCACGATCTTGGAGTCGCTCAGAGGCTTGCGCGGATCTTCGTTCTCGATGATCTTCCGGATGCGCTGCTTGATCGTGACCGACGAGACGCTCTCGCCGTACGAACTGCTGATGCCGCTGTGGAAGAAGTACTTCATCTCGAACACCCCTTGCGGGGTGTGCATGTACTTGTTGTTGACGACGCGGCTCACCGTCGATTCGTGCATGCCGATGTCGTTGGCGACGTCGCGCAGCACCAGCGGCCGCAGGTACTCGATCCCCTGATCCAGGAACTCACGCTGGAAATTGATGATGCTGGTCGCGACTTTGTGAATGGTCTTCTGCCGCTGGTCGACCGATTTGATCAGCCACAGCGCCGAGCGGAACTTGTCCTTCACATAGGCGCGCGTCTCGCCGGCTTCCTCGGTCCCGGCCTGGCCACTCTTGTCGAGCAGCCGGCGATAGACGGGACTGATCCGCAGCTGCGGCAATCCTTCCTCGTTCAGCATCGCCACGTACTGATCCTCGACCTTCACGACGTACACGTCGGGAATCACGTACTGGGACTGTGACGGGTTGTAGCGGCTGCCTGGCTTGGGATCGAGATTCCGGATGATCTCGATGTGGGTCTTCAGCTCCTCGATCGGCATGCCGAGCTTGCGGGCGATCTCGGGAACCTGATGGTTCTGCAGCAGGCGAAGGTGCTCGGTGACGATTTTCTCGGATGGCTCGCCCTCCAGCCCGAGGTGACGAATCTGGAGCCAGAGGCACTCCTGGAGGTCGCGCGCCGCGACGCCGATCGGGTCGAAGGTCTGGACGTGCTGGAGCGCTTTCTCGACGTCGGCGACCGGCCATTCGCCCATCTGGGCAATTTCCTCGACCGACGCCACGAGGTAGCCGTCGTCGTCGAGGTTGCCGATGATGGCCCTGCCGATTTCCTTGACCGACTCGTCTTCGGTCTGGAGCGACAGCTGCCACAGCAGGTGATCCGCCAGTGAAGCCGCCGACGAGAGCGTGTTCTCGATCGGGGGCAGTTCCTTGACTTCCGACGGTGTGCGCGAGCGGTAGCCGTCGTCCAGGTAATCGCCGAAGAAGTAGTCGTAATCGGCGTCGTCCCACGTGTCCGGCTTTTCGACGGCGGGCTGGGCTTCCTGTTTTTCGGGCTGCTGCTGTTCGGCGGGCTGCAGTTCCTCGGTGGGAACCTCTTCGAGCAGCGGGTTCTCGACCATCTCCTGGTTCAGCAGATCCGCAAGCTCGAGCGTGGACATCGGCAGCAGCTTGATCGCCTGCTGCAGCGACGGCGTCAGAATGAGCTTCTGAACGAGTTTTGTGTGCAGTTTCTGCGAGATTGCCATGGTCCGTTTACGTCGCCCGCCTCATCAATCTTAGTCCAATCGGAAGTCGGCGCCGAGGTAAATCCGTTTCACCTCGGCGTCTGCGGCCAGGCTGTCGGGCGTTCCACTTCGGTATATCACCCCGTCGTGAACGATGTACGCGCGGTCGGTGATCCGCAGGGTTTCGCGCACGTTGTGGTCGGTGATCAGGACCCCGATCCCCCGTGATTTCAGGTGGAAGATGATCTTCTGGATGTCGGTCACGGCGATGGGGTCGATGCCGGCGAACGGCTCGTCGAGAAGCATGAACTGGGGAGACAGCACCAGCGCGCGGGTGATCTCGACTCGCCGGCGTTCGCCACCTGACAGCGTGTAGGCGGGCGACTTGGCGAGCGGTGTCAGGCCGAGCTCGGCCAGCAGCTCGCGCATCCGGCGGTAGCGCGCCGCCGAGTCCAGGTCGAGTGTTTCCAGGATGGCGAGCAGGTTCTGCTCGACCGTCAGTCCCCGGAAGATCGAAGGTTCCTGCGGCAGGTAGCCAATGCCGCGGCGGGCCCGCACGTACATCGGATCGCCCGTGATGTCGGTCCCCTCCAGCAGGACCCGGCCGGAGTCGGGGGACGCCAGGCCGACCACCATGGAGAACGTCGTGGTCTTGCCGGCGCCGTTGGGCCCGAGAAGACCGACGACCTCGCCCGACGAGATTTCGAGGCTCACGCCTCGTACCACCGTCCGGCCGCTGTAGGACTTCGTGAGATCTTCTGTACGAAGAATCGGCATCAACTGCTCGGCAGGGCCTGAAGGCCCTGCCCTACCTGGCGTCGCACTATTTGGCGCCGCACTGCCGGAGCTTCACCGGCGCGACCTGGTTGTTTTCCATGGTCATGGCCTCCACGTCGCGCTTGAAGGTCACCTTCGTCGCGTAGCTGACCCGGCACTCGGTCGCGCTCTTCTTCTCTTCGATCTCCGCCGGGGCTCCGGTCACCACATAGGTGGAATCGGCGGGCGTATACACAAGATGCTGCCCGAGCACGGTGCGAATGTCCTCCTTGACCACGACCGAGCGATCCGCTTCGGCGCGATCGAGCTCACTGCCGCCGACCTTGAGGAACAACTCAATCTGTTCGGCGGTGATGTCCCCCTGCGCTCCTACCATGTGCGCCTTCGCCGTCGGCCCGGTGGTATAGGTCGCGGTTCGCTTGGCGTCGTCGTACACGAGGACGTCTGCGGTGGCGGTGGTCTGCACCGACTGCTTCTTCTTGGTCTTGGGATCGGTGTCGTCGAGGAACATGACCGAGCTCACATGGCCCTTGCTGGTCAGGTTGCCGGTGCGATCGTCCAGGATGATGGTATCCCCCTGGATCTGGGTCTGATCCTGCCAGAGCCTGGCAGCGCCGGTGTAGGTGGCGACACCGGCAGCGCCGTCGTAATCCAGCTGCTTCGACGCGACGTTGACCGGCTGATCCTGCTTCATGATCGTCGGCGTGCGACCCCCTTCCGCGGGCCCTTTGCCCCCGGGCGCCGCCGGCTGTCCTTTCGCCGCGGGCTGGCCGCGCGAGGGCTGGACCGAGCTGCGCACGTCGGTATCGGCCTTGAGCTTCTTCGACGTGATCCCGACCGTGATGGTGCGCGCGTTCACCATGATCCGGCCATCGTTCACAGATGGCTGCGGGCCTGGATCGCCGGGCGAGAACATCAGCTCGAACGTGTCCTGTGCGGCCTGGTGGACCGCACGCTGGCCGTCCGCCGTGGTGTCGCCGTCGACGATGTGGACGTTCCCGCGGAAGTCGGCCCGCTCGACCGCGCCGAGGCCGGGCTGCGTCTGCACGACGAGTTGCTGCGATCGCGCGGTGCGCTCGGACGCCGGGGGCCCGCCACGCCGCGCAGGCCGGAGCTCGCGGTAAGAAATATTTCCGGCAAATGTCGTCGTCTGCAACCCGTTTGGCCCGCCGCCATTCAGCACCGCCGACGTGATACGCCTGGCCGGCGCGTCAGCCGACGCCGGGAGATCGACCTGCACGTTGTCGACCGCGTTGAGACCGATCACCGTCGAACCGTCGGCGCTCATCGTGAGATCGATCGTGTTGGCCGCGATGCGGCGCTCGCCGGTACCGCCTCCCATCTGGACGACCGCGTTTTCGACGAGGTGCGAGTGCTGGATGGTTCGGCCGTCCGCCGCGTAGATCAGGTCGATGTCGCGTGCGGTCATGCCTTGCGCGCCGGCGGCCGCGCCGGGCGTTCCCGTGATGCGGCTGTTCCCGCGGAGTGCCATGCCTTGAATCAGCTTGTCGTCGGGCGTCATCTGCACTGTGAGCTCAGTTGCATCCAGCGTCCGGCCTTCGCCCACCACGTGCGCCCCTTCAGTGAGCTTCAGGTAATGGTCGTTCCGGGCCAGTCCCAGGGCCTTCGCGGTGGCCTCGATGGCTCCCTGCCCTTTCTCGTCGGGCTTGACCGTCACGTGGGCCTTGTCCAGCAGCCAGATCACGTTGCGGCCGCGATCGTAGGTGGCCCCGACGCCCGATCCGGACATGCGGCCCTTGGTGAACTGCACGTCCCCGGGCACGTTCAGCATCCCGCTCGCTTCGTCGAAGGTCGCCTGCTCGCTCGTCAACTCGAAACCGTCGTCCGTTCGAAATTTGGCCCCCTTGGTGATGGTCGCTTTCTGCAAGGGCTTGTCGCTGCCCGCGGGGATGATCGCTTCCATCTCGGCGCCGAAGATGATCACGGTGCGCCCGTCCCGGTCGGGGAGGGTCACCTGGGCCTCTCGCAGGAGGTTCCGGCCGTCCGCATACACAAAGGCGCTCTTCGCGGTCAGCTCGAGCGTCAGCTTTCCCTCATCGTCGGTCCGGCGCCGGGTCAGCGGCCCGAGCTCCATCACCGCCTTCTCGTCAACTCGCGGCGTCTGGGGCGCGGTTTTCGGCGCAGTCGGCCGCCTCAGCGTGAGAATGACCACGCCGGCAAAGACCAGCACGAACAGGGCGATCGCCACACGGGCGATGGATTGCCAGCGCATTACGAAGTCGGCAGCAGCCAGTGACCAGTTTCCAGTAGCCAGCAAGCCGTTTCCAGTGCTCAGGCCGAATGCCCGGCTCCGAGCGCGCAAGGCCCCGGCCGTGAGGACTCGAAACTGGCACTGGGAACTGGAAACTGGCTACTGACAACCAGCGGACTACAGGCAATTATCCCCGTCCAACGACCGGATGTCGCAGACGTTGAGCTCCAGGTAGGTTTCCCCCTGATATTCGTTGCGGTCGAGAGAGAAGGCCAGGTTGACACCGGAGCGGTGCTTCTCGAGGAACTCGGCGCGTTCCGCGGCGCGCCAGGCGATCGCCCGGAACCGCCGGCCCTGCTGGCTGAAGGTCATCTTCAAGTGACGCTCCTTCAGCGTGCGGGGACCATCGACGATTTCGACCGGTGCGGCGTGGAAGACAGGCCGTGGGTTGCCCATGCCGAACGGCCCGAGTGCATCCAGCCCGCGGACGAGATCGTGAGTGATGCCATTCAGCGACAGCGGCGCGTCGATGCGCAGGCGCGGCCGCAGTTGATCGGGGTGCAGGACCTCGTCCGCCCACGCGTTGACACGCTGCCGGAACTCCGGCACCCGCGCGCTCTCCATGGTCAGGCCGGCCGCCTGGCGGTGGCCGCCGAACTTGACGAAGAGATCCGAGCAGCGCTCCAGCGCATCGAGCATGTCGAAGTCGGGAATGCTCCGGCACGATCCATGGGCGACGTCGCCATCGATCGAGAGCACGATCGATGGTTTGTGGTACGTGTCCACGAGCTTCGATGCCGCGATGCCGATCACGCCGCGATGCCAGCCGGGGCCGCCGACCACGAGCACGTTGTGGGCGCCTACAGCGGGATCCGTCTCAATCGCCTTTCGTGCCTGGGCGACGAGATCGGCCTCTTCCTGCTGCCGCTTCAGGTTCTCGTCGTTCAGCTGCTGCGCTAGAGTCCGCGCCTCGTTCTCCAGTGAACTGTCGGTGGCGAGCAGCAGCCGCGTGGCGATGTCCGGGGTGCTCATGCGTCCCGCGGCGTTCACTCGTGGCGCCAGCATGAACGCAACCTGGTAGGAGTCGATGGTCTTGCCGGTGAGCCCGCAGCAGTCGAGCAACGCGCGCAGCCCGACGGTGTGCGGCCCCGTGCTCAGCGACGCAAGCCCGAACCGTGCGATCACGCGGTTCTCTCCAACCAGCGGCACCACGTCGGCAAGCGTCCCAATCGCCGCGATCTTGACGAACGCCGGCAGCCATTTCTGCCGGCCGGCGCGCGAACAGAGCGCCTGCACGACTTTGAGGGCGACGCCAACGCCGGCGAGGGACTTGTCCGGATAGCTGCAGTCGTGCCGTTTCGGGTTCAGCACCGCGACCGCATCCGGCAGCTCGGTGCCGGGCTCGTGGTGATCCGTAATGATCAGATCGACCCCAAGATCCCTCGCCTTCCTGGCCGCCTCGATGCCGCGAATGCCGCAGTCCACCGAGACGATCAGCGACACTCCGTCGGCGCGGAGGCGCTCGATCGCGGCGGGCTGCAGGCCATACCCATCCTTCAGCCGCTCGGGAATGAAGTGGATGACATCGCCGCCGAGCATCTCGAGCGCGCGCCGGAGAATCACCGTGGAGGTGATGCCATCGACGTCGTAGTCGCCGTGGATGGCGATGCGCTCGCGCCGGGCGATCGCCTGCTCCAGGCGCTCGACTGCCGCCATCATGCCCGTGAGCCTGAACGGATCGTGCAGGTGATCGAGTGACGGCTGCAGGAAGCGCTGCGCCGTTTCAGGATCGTCGAATCCACGGAGGCACAGGAGCCGTGCCACCGTGGGATGCAGGTCCAATGCCGACGCGAGCGCCGCAACCTGCGCGTCGTCGCACGGAAGATGCTGCCAGACCAGGGTCTTCATGCGGCGGGTCCCGGCCGGGGGACGGCGAGCTTCTGCGTATCGATGAAGGCCTGGTCCTCACGACCCATGCGGCGGAATTTCTCGTACCGCGCCGCGAGCCTGGCTTCAACCGGGACCGGCATCAGCGACACCAGGGCGCGATCGAGCGACTGGTCGACCAGCGCGCTGGCGCGTTCCGGATCGTTGTGGGCACCGCCGACCGGCTCCTGGATGATCTCGTCGACGAGCCCGAGCCGCACCAGGTCGGGTGCGGTGATCTTCAGGGCTTCCGCGGCTTCCACCTTCCGGTTCGCGTCCCGCCACAGGATCGCCGCGCAGCCTTCCGGCGGGATCACGCTGTAGACCGCGAATTCCTGCATCAGCACGCGGTCGCCAATCGCGATTCCAAGGGCTCCGCCACTGCCCCCTTCACCGCAGACGATGACGGCGATCGGCACTTCGAGCATCATCATTTCGCGCAGGTTGAGCGCGATCGCTTCGGCGACACCTCGTTCCTCGGACTCGACTCCGGGAAACGCCGCCGGCGTATCGATGAAGACGATGATCGGGCGGCCGAACTTCTGCGCGAGCTGCATGACCCGCAGGGCCTTGCGATAGCCCTCCGGTCGCGCGTAGCCGAAGTTCCGGAAGATCTTCTGCTTGGTGTCGCTGCCCTTCTGATGTCCGATGATGCAGACGGGCTGTTTCTTGTATTCGGCGAAGCCGCAGACCATCGCGTGATCGTCCGCGAAGCGCCGATCGCCGTGGAGCTCGTCGAAGCCGGTGAACAGGCTGTTGACGTAGTCGAGGGTATTGGGCCTCGCCGAGTGCCGGGCCACCAGCACGCGCTGCCAGGGGGTCAGGCTCGAATACAGATCGGTCCGGATCTCATCGGCCCGGCGCCGCAGCGATTCGATCGATCGCAGCCGCTCGGGCGTCTGCGGCAGCATGCTCAGGGCTTCGATTTCCTTCAGCAGGACGCCGATCGGTTCTTCGAACTCGAGTAATTCTGGAGGCATGTCAGTCTGCTTCGCGGCAGCTCGCCGAAATCCTCAAGCTCCTGATCTCCCGAGTCTCTTGCGAAGAATCGCGGCTGCTGTCGCTCATCTCAGCTCCACCGACCCGGCGCCGCAAATCTGCTCCACCTCGAGCACCAGCCGCTCGGATGGCCGCACTCGCTGGGCCACTTCTGAACGCACGCGCAACGGCTTCTCCTGGCTCTTCACGTCGAGCTCGAGGAACACCCGCCGATCGCCGCGGTGCCTGGTCAGGAGCTCGGCGAGGGCCTCGAAGGTCGGCCGCCCCGTCGCTCGCCCTGACAGGTGGATGACCACTTCCCTCGTCGTCCGTTCCTTCAGGGCCGCGATCGGCAGCAGCTCGGTGGCCACGATTCGCGCCGACTCATCGTCTTTTTCGAATTTGCCGCGCACGAGCAGCATGGCATCGGCCTCGACCAGGGAACCGTGCTTGCCAAACGTTTCGGGGAACACCACGACCTCGAGGCTTCCCGCGATATCGTCCAGCATGAAGACGCACATCCGGTCGCCCTTCTTGGTCTTCAGCGGCCGGAGCCCGGACACGATTCCGCCAACCCAGGTGTCGGCCTCGGAGCCGGCGAGCTCGGCGAGCCGCTTCGCGCCGAACGCCTTGAGCTCTTCCGAGAAACGCTCGAGCGGGTGGCCGCTCATATACAGCCCGAGCGCCTCTTTTTCGAAGGCCAGCTGCTGCGCCTCGGTCCACGGTGGCGCGTCGGGCAGTCTCACCGTTTCGGGCACGCCGTTGTCGTCACATCCGCCGAACAGCTGCGACTGCCCCTTGTCGCGATCGCGCTGATGCCGGCCGCCATGTTCGATCGCCTTGTCCACTGCGGCAAAGAGACAGGCGCGGCGGTCGCGAACCGACCGGTGCTGCTCCGAGGCGAGCGAATCGAGGGCGCCAGCCTTGATCAGACTCTCGAGCACGCGCTTGTTCACGAGCCGCAGGTCTGCGTGCTCGCACAGGGTGTGCAGCGAATCGATCCGGCCAAGCTCCTTGCGTACGGAGAGCATCGAAAGAATCGCGCCCTCGCCGACGTTCTTCACCGCACCCAGACCGAACCGGACACCGTCCGTTGCGACGGTGAACGCCAGCTCGCTGCGGTTGACATCGGGCTGCAGGATCGGGATGCCGAGTTCGCGGCATTCCCCGAGATACATCGCCAGCTTGTCGGTGTTCGCTGCTTCGATGGTGAGCAGCGCCGCCATGAAGTGCCATGGATAGTTGGCCTTCAGATAGCCCGTCTGATACGCGACCCAGGCGTAGGTCGTCGAGTGCGACTTGTTGAAGCCGTACCCGGCGAAGTACTCCATCAGGTCGAAGATCTTCGTCGCCTTCTTCTCATTGACGTTGTTCTTGCGCGCGCCCTCCATGAAGGCCTCGCGCTGCTTGGCCATGACCTTGGGGTCCTTCTTCCCCATGGCCTTTCGCAGCACGTCGGACTGGCCCATCGAGAACCCGGCCAGCACCGCGGCAATGCGCATGACCTGTTCCTGGTACGCAATGACGCCGTAGGTGTCGCCGAGGATCGGCGCGAGCTGCGGCAGCTCGTACTTGACCTCGGTCTTGCCCTGCTTCCGCGAGATGAAGTCGTCCACCATGCCGCTCTTGAGCGGGCCGGGACGATAGAGCGCGTTGAGCGCGATGAGGTCGTCGAGCCGCTCAGGCTTCGCCTTGCGCAGCAGCTCGCGCATTCCCGAGCTTTCGAACTGGAACACGCCATAGGTCTGGCCGTCGCCGAACAGCTTGTAGGTCTTCTGATCGTCGAGCGGGATCGCGTCGATGTCGAGATCGATGCCCTCGGTCCGCTTGATCTCGTTCAGCGCGTCGCTGATCAGCGTCAGCGTGCTGAGACCGAGGAAATCCATCTTCAGCAGGCCGACCCGCTCCACCTCCTTCATCGCCCACTGCGTGACGATTTCGTCCTTCTGGCTCTTGTAGAGCGGCACGAACTCGGTCAGCGGCCGCGGCGCAATGACGACGCCGGCAGCGTGGACGGAGGCATGACGGGTCATCCCTTCGAGGCGCTGCGCGACCTCGAGGAGCTCCTTGACCCGTGGATCTTTCTGCTGCAGGTCCTTGAGCGGCGGACTCTCTTCGAGCGCCTTCGCCAGCGTCATGTCGAGCGCAGGTGGCACCGCCTTGGCGACCCGATCGGCGTCGGCGTACGGAATATCCATGACGCGCGCCACGTCCCGGACGACGGCCCGCGCCTTCATCGTCCCGAACGTGATGATCTGCGCGACGTTCTCGCGGCCGTACTTGCGCGTGACGTAGTCGATGACCTCGCTGCGGCGGCGCTCGCAGAAGTCGATGTCGATGTCGGGCAGCGACACGCGCTCCGGGTTGAGGAAGCGCTCGAAGATCAGGTCGTACTCCATCGGGTCGACATCGGTGATGCGCAGGCAATACGCGACGAAACTGCCTGCCGCCGAGCCACGGCCCGGACCGACGGGAACCCCCTGCTCGCGTGCGTAGCGGATGAAGTCCCAGACGATGCAGAAGTACCCGGGGTACTTCATCTGCTTGATCATGTCGATTTCGTACGTGAGCCGTCTCTCGTACTCGTCGATCGTGTGCTTGAGCACTCCCTTCGCCTGCAGCTCCTGCAGCCGCGGCAGCCGCTGCCGGAAGCCCTCACGGACGATGTGCTCGAAATAGTCGTCGAGCGTGAAGCCGGCCGGGACGTCGAAGTTCGGGAGGTGATTGGTCGTCCCGGAGAGATCGACGTTGCAGCGCTCCGCGATCCGCACGGTGTTGGCGAGCGCCTCGGGAAAGTCCTTGAACACCACCGCCATTTCCTCGGCGGTCTTCAGATAGAACTGGTCGCCGTGGTACTTCAGGCGGTCTTCATCGGCGACCGTCTTGCCGGTCCCGATGCAGAGCAGGATGTCGTGCGGCTTGTAGTCCGAATTCTGGAGGTAGTGGACGTCGTTGGTGGCGACCAGATTGAGGTTGAGATCCCGGGCGATCGGTTGCAGGCCGACGTTGACGACCTTCTGCTCCTCGATGCCCTGGTACTGCATCTCGAGGAAGAAGTTGTTCTGACCGAGAATGTCGCGGTAGGCGGCCGCCGCCTGCAGCGCTTTGTGCGGCTGCTCGCTGCGGATCCCGGTTGCGACTTCACCCTTGAGGCAACTGCTCAAGCCAATCAGGCCGGTGGCGTGCTGCGCCAGCAGATCCTTGTCGATGCGCGGCTTGTAGTAGAACCCTTCGGTATAGCCGGCCGACACCAGCTTGATCAGGTTGTGGTACCCCTCGCGCGTTTCCGCCAGCAGCACGAGGTGGTTGGCGGTTTCGCCCGGCGTCCCGCTCTTCGTCCGCCGATCGCCTGGCGCGACATAGACCTCGCAGCCCAGGATCGGATTGATCCCGCGCTTTCTCGCCTGATCGTGAAACACGATCGACGAAAACATGTTGCCGTGCTCGGTGATCGCCGCCGCCGGCATCTTCAGCTGCCCCACGCGGTCGAGCAGTTCCTCGATGCGGCACGCGCCGTCGAGGAGCGAGTACTCGCTGTGCAGATGGAGATGGACGAAGTCAGGCATTGGCTGGCGCTATTCGCTATTCCCACTCAATCGTCGAGGGCGGCTTCGAGCTGATGTCGTAGACCACCCGGTTGATGCCTTTGACCTCGTTGACGATCCGCGACGAGATCGTCGCGAGCAGGTCGTGTGGCAGCCGGGCCCAGTCCGCCGTCATGCCATCCTTGCTCTCCACCGCCCGGATTGCAATCGTGTACTCGTACGTCCGCGCGTCTCCCATGACCCCCACACTCTGCACCGGCAGCAACACGGCGAAGGACTGCCACAGCGTCCGGTACCACCCTGCGCGCTTCACTTCCTCGGCGACGATGTGGTCGGCGCGACGGACGAGGGCGAGCCGGGAGGCGGAAACCTCGCCGAGGATGCGCACCGCGAGTCCCGGGCCCGGAAACGGCTGCCGCCACACGAACTCGTCGTCCAGCCCGAGCTCCTTCCCTACGCCGCGCACTTCATCCTTGAACAGCAGCCGCAGCGGTTCGACCAGCGTGAAGCGCATCCGCTCGGGCAGACCGCCGACATTGTGATGGCTCTTGATGACGTGCGATGGTCCGATGACCGATACGCTTTCGATCACATCAGGGTAGAGCGTGCCCTGTGCCAGGAAATCGAACGAGCCGAGTTTCTGTGACTCCTCTTCGAAGACGTCGATGAACGTGCGTCCGATGATCTTCCGCTTCTGCTCGGGGTCGGTCACCCCGGCGAGCCGTTTCAGGAACAACCCCGAGGCATCCACGAAGTGGAGCGGCAGCTGCAACCGTTCGAACCGCGCGCGGATCTGTTGTGCCTCGTCCTGCCGCATGACGCCGTTGTCGACGAAGACGCACGTCAGCCGGGGCCCGATCGCGCGATGGATCAACATCGCCGCGACGGTGGAATCGACCCCGCCGCTCAGGCCGCAAACAACGCTCCCGTCCCCGACCTGCTGGCGGATCCGTTCCGTCGCCTCTTTCACGAACGAGGCCATCGTCCAGTCGGCGGTGCAGCCGCAGATGTCGTAGGCGAAGTTGCGGAGGATGTCGGACCCGCGATCAGTATGTGCAACCTCCGGGTGGAAGAGGAGTGCGTACATTCTGCGATCCGGAGCGGCCATCGCCGCGACCGGCGCGTTGGTGCTGGTAGCGGTGACGGCAAAACCGGCGGGGGCCGCAGCGACGAGATCTCCATGGCTGGCCCACACGCGGAGCTCTTCGGGCACCGACGCGAACAGCGGCGCATTCGGCGTGACGCGGATGTTGGCGAGGCCGTACTCGCGATGAGGCGCCGGAGCGACCTCTCCGCCGAGCGCGGCGGTCATCAGCTGCATGCCGTAACAGATGCCGAGGATTGGGACCGCCGCCTCGAAGACGGCCGGCTCGCACTTGGGCGCGCCTTCCTCCGACACGCTCTTGGGACCGCCGGAGAGGATGATTCCTACCGGCCGTCGGCGGGCGATCTCGGCGATCGGCGTGTCGAACGGCAAGATCTCCGAATAGACCGACAGCTCACGCAGGCGGCGGGCGATCAATTGTGTGAACTGGGACCCGAAATCCAGGACGACGATTGTTTGGTGAGACACGGCTGGTGAAAGGGACCGCGCTATTATAAGGTGTGCCTTCGCGGCGGACCACAATATCTTGTAGGTGCTTCGCCCGAATTGCACTTTGCGTCGGGCTCATCCTCGGCCCGGCTCAGCTCGGCGCGGCGCCGGGGCTTGCCCGGTTCTTCCCCCCGAAGCCGGAACCGACACCACTCCCGGATGGGCAAGCGACCACGGCAGCGACGCAACCGATCACGGCACCACCCGTGTTGCCGGACACGGTCCTCTGGGCGGTCGCCAGCGTTGCGCCACCTTCCGGCGCCCCGATCGTCTCCGGCCCATCCCTGATCGTCCCGCTCAGGACCGGTGTCATCACGGCGCATAGCTTGACCGATGGCGCTGTCCGCTGGACCGTTCCGCTGACGGCCGCGAAGCCGCTCGCCGCGGATGAGCAGCGGGTCTATGTCGCCGATGGTGAGATGCTCCATGCGCTGTCGGCGATGGACGGGAAGGTGGCCTGGCGGGTGGTTGCAGGGCGACCGATGACCGCGCCGCCGCTCGCGCAGGCGGGCTGGGTCCTGCTGGCGGCTGCCGGCGATCTGATCGCCATCCGCGCTGATGATGGTGAAGTCCTGTGGCGGAAAACGCTGGGACCGATCGAGTTTCAACCGGCGCTGGACGGCGACCTGCTGGTGGTCTCGATGGTTGACGGCCGCCTGATCGCACTCAACCTGAAAGATGGTTCCGAGCGCTGGACCAGGGATCTTCACGCCTCGCCCGGCGAGCCGTTCGCCATCGGGGATCGCGTTTACGTCGGCACGCAGGACAAGACCTTCTACGTGCTCTACGCCTCGTCTGGCCGGATCCAGGATCACATGCGGATCGGCGACCAGCTGCGTGGCCGTGTTGTCGTGGACGACGAGCGCGTGTACATGACGGGGCTCGACAACATGCTGCGGGTGTTCCGCCGGCGCGGCGGCGCGCGCCTCTGGCAGAAGTCGCTCGTCTATCGTCCGGCGGCGGGCCCGGTCCTGCTCGGGGCAACCGTCGTGGTTCCGGGCTATGTCGAAACGCCGCTGCCGGCATTCGCGGTGAGCACCGGCGCCCCGGCAGGCACGCTCGGATTCGATGGTCCCCTGGTAGCGCTGCCGGTTCTGGCGACGCTGCCGGATGGGCGGGTCGCGGCCATCGGGATCACGGGCGGGCTCGAGAACAAGTGGACGATCTCACTGCGGACACCGTCGCCGGTGCCTTCGATCACCATGCAGCCCCTTACGGTCCTGCCAGGCGAGGCACTGCCGCTTCCCCAGCCGCCGGGCTAGCCGCGCGTCACCGCCCTTCGACGTAGCTCAGGGCGCCCCGAGCAGTGTCGAGGGGCGCGGCGTTATCAAACAATGTGACCGAGTCCCCTGGAAACGTGATGACTTACACAATTCCCGGGCGAGGCATCCCTTCTCCACCCCACCGCGCAAAAAGACGCGCGGCGGGGGCCCCGGCGTCTGGCTGCGTTGCTCATCGCTCGCATATGCCCAATATGCTCGCTCTTCGCGCCTTGCCAGCCGGGCGCCGCGCTCTCCGGGCCTTGTGCAAGTCATCACGCTTCCAGCGGACTAGCGAGGCGGAGCCTCGAGGGTGTGAGGCGCAGCCTCGCTAGCCAGGGCGTCGAGCTCTTCGGCGACCGCTGCGCCGAACCGGCGAACTCCTTCGCGAATCCGTTCGGGTGGCGGTGCGGAGAATGACAGCCGGACGAGATTCTTGCCGCTGCCGTTGACGAAGAACGCTTCGCCCGCCACGTAGATCACTCCGTGATTGAGGGCGCGCGGGATCAGCCGATCGGCGTCGATCCGATCGGGAAGCGTGGCCCACAGAAAGAACCCGCCTCTCGGGTCCGGCCACGACAAACGACCGTCGAACGCGGTCCGCAGTGCCTCCACCATGACGTCGCGTTTCTGCTGGTAGTGCCGGCGCAGGAGTGGCAGCTGCCGCTGCAGGACGCCGCGGCGGCAGGCTTCGTAGATGATCCGCTGATCGAGGCTTCCGGTGAGCAGGTCTTCCGCCTGCTTGGCCATCTCGAGCTTCGCCGCCAGAGCTGCCGGTGCGTCGATCCACGCGACGCGGAAGCCTGGCGCCAGCGTTTTCGAGAAGCTGCTCAAATAGATGACCCGTCCGCCCTGGTCGTCGGCACGTATCGGACGGACTTCGTCTTCGGTCGTGGAATCCTCGAAGAACAGCTCGCGATACGGATCGTCCTCGACGATGAGCACGTCGCGCCGCTCCGCCCACTCGAGCAGCGACAGCCGCTTTTTGAGCCCGATGAGGAGCCCGGTCGGGTTCTGAAAATTCGGCACCACATACAGGAACTTGATGCGCCGTCCCTGCGCGGTGAGCGCGGCATGGACCGAGTCGAGCGCGTCGAGCGAGATGCCGTCCGCCTCCTGCGGCACGCCTGCCATTTCGGCCTGCACGTTCCGGAAGGCGGTGATCGCGCCCGTATACGTGGGCAGCTCGACGAGGACGACGTCGCCGGGATCGACGAGCACCCGTGCGACGAGATCGAGGCCCTGTTGCGAGCCGGTCGACACCAGCAGCCGCTCGACTGCCGTCGGCGCACCGCGCTCGGCCATGATGCCGGCGACCGTGTCGAGCAGCGGTCGGAAGCCGCGCGTCGGGCCATATTGCAGGACGGCGCCGTCGCCGCCCGTCAACAGTTCCCGCGCGATCTCCTGAAACTCGGACCAGGGGAACGTCTCGGGAGCGGGGTACCCGGGTGCGAAAGAGATGATGTCCCGCTTCTGCGCGAGCACGCTTCCCATCCGCCGGATCGCCGACTCCTGCATCAGGCCGGCCGAACGGGACAGAAACCGGTCGTAATCCATCATGCGAGACGTTTCCCCGGAAGCTCCTCCGGAACCTGGACGAGCGGCATGTCGGCGCCGACAGGATGCCGCGCGGCGTAATGCCGATAGTGCGTGAGATAGGCGCCCAGCCCACCGAGCGCGAGATACTGGAAAACGAAGCCGCGGACGAGCCACGCGGCAATCTGCAGCGGAAGTACGGCGAGGCCGAGGATCGGAATCAGGTTGATCAACCCGAATCCCGCGGTCGCGACGATCGATGCCACCGTCGCAACGGTTGCCAGCAACAGCACCACGCCAAAGATACCGGCGATCTCCCGAAGACCGCTGCGAACGAAGTCCAGCGCCCGCCGCACGGCGCGGCGCACGCTGATGTCCTCGATGGCGATCACCAGCTGCGTGAGCAGATAAAAGAAGTTCACGAGCGTGATCCAGACGATCAGCACGCTCGAAGCCGCCGCTGTCGCGACCGTCCAGCCGAGGAGTACGCCGGTGTTCTCCACCAGCCGATAGCCGCCGACGACGAACGCGAGATAGCCGCCGGCCGTGATGCCGTAAACGCCGAGCAGGCAGCCGCCGAGCCGCACGTAGCGACGCCACAGCCGCTGGCAGCCCTCGAGGAACGGCTCGATGGCCACCACGTTCGCACGACGGATTGCCTGAAGATTCAGTGGCGGACGTTCGATCGGACCCGCCTTCGACTCGGCCGCCGCGAGGAGCGAGACCGTGCCCCCCTTGATCACGAAGGTCAGCGCCGACCCGCCGAGGAGCACCACGGCAAACGCAATGGAGAACGCGACCAGCGCCGCAAGGTTCTGGCGCATGGCCGCGAAGACCTCCGCGACGACTTCACGCACGTCGCCGGTCAGCAGCTCGTCGGCATTCGCGCCGAGGAGCAGGACGACGAGGAAGATGCCGCCGACGACCGGGACGGCGAGCAGGACTTTCAGGGTGGACTCTGCAACGAACTGCACGGCGACGAGTGGCCAGTTGGCGGCGGCGACGAGCGCGCCGCGCTTGAGCGTCGCTTTGAGTCCTGGCAGTTCCGGCATTGATGTGGCCATCGACGCATGGCCTGTGGAGGCCCTGAAGTATCAGTTTACCTTTGGTATTCTGCTTCAGAAGTGCCCTCCCTCGATATCCGCGAGCGCCGCGTCAGCTGGCGTCGGCTGCTGGCGGGCGGACTGCTGCTGACCGCGCTGGCAGGCGCGGCTGGCGGAGCGCTGGAACTGTGGTGGTTCGGGCCCACGGACGCGTCCGCCGCGCGGCGGGTCGAACGCGACGTGAACCAGCGCTTCAGCGCGATGGTCCGCGCCATCACCCAGGCCTCCGCGCGGGTCGCGAGCGACTCCCGGGCCGCGGCTGGTCTCGCCGCGGCTCCCGATAGTGGCCGCGAGCTCTTCGATCTCGTGTCGGAAGCTCGCCGCACCAGCGCCCGGCCTGCGGAGATCGCCATCACGATCTACGACAAGGCGATCGTCGCCCGGGCGTGGGCGGGAGCGCCATCCGACATCCCCAACCAGCGCATCTCCGGGCCGGCGACCCTGTTCGTGACACCGTCGCCGCTCGGCCTGCGACTCGTTCATCTCCAGCCGATCAACAGCCCTGAAGGGTCGCGGCTCGGGGCCGTCGCAACCGAGCACGTCCTCTCCCCTGCGGCCCCGGCCACCACGCTGACGCCGACCGATTACACCTTGCAGACGGATCTCGGTCCCGCCTCGCTGCGAACCGAAGGGGCCGGGGACCTCACTCGGCCCGGGGCCGTGCTGCTCTCGACGCCCTCGGGAGAGCCGCTGGCCGAGGCCTGGGTCGATCCGCAGATCCTCCGGGCCGCGCGCGCGGCCTGGCGGCGCAAAGTCGGAGCGCTGATGCTCGGGCTGCTCGGGTGCACCTTGTTGCTGCTGGGCGGGCCGCTGCTCGATCGCCGGACCCGCGCCAGCAAGCGGATCTACATCCGGGCCACCGTCGGGGCCCTGGCGCTGACGATGGCAGGCGGGATGGTGTGGTGGGCCGCGGTAGCGCTCGCGGTGAACCGGCGCCCGTCGATGGCGGTCTCGCTGCTCATCGGCGGTGTCGCGGCGGCAGCGCTCGTCAGCCTTCTCGCGGGTCCGGCCGCTCGCCTTCGCATCGCCATGCGTGGCCGGCCGCCGGTTGTCGATGGTGCATCGATCAGACTGGTCGCGGTGCAGATCGCGGCTGGCGCCGGCATGGCGGTGCTCATCGCGCTTTTCTATCTTCTGCTCGGCCGCATCATTGATCCCGTCTCGATCGATCTGCGGCACTTTTCGCTCCATCCCTGGAGCGTGCCAAGAATCACCCTGCTGGCCGGGATCGTCGCGACCGAGCTGGCCGTTCTGTGGGGCGCCACGCTGCTGTGCGCAGCCGCTGCGGCTCCCTGGCGGATCCCGCGAAACGCACCCGGACTGCGCCTGGGCGTGCTCGCGCTCTGGATTGCTCCGTCGATCGCCGCGACGGCAGTCATCGCCGCCCGGCACCTGCCGATTCCGCGGCTCGGACTGGTGCTCTCGGCGAGCGCCTGCGCGATCGCGGCCCTGCTCGGCGCCCGGATATCGAGCTGGTACCGCCACACGACCGTCGCGGCCCGGATCCTCGCCCTCTTCCTCGCGTTTCAGATCCCGGCGCTCCTGCTCTATCCGTCGATGAACTTCTTCGCGGAGCGTGCCACCCGCGAGCTGATCACGACCGAGTACGCGGTCCAGGCGCAGAACCACGTGCAGACGCTGCAGCTCCGGATGGAGCAGGCGCGCAAGGAAGTCGACGCGCTGGAAGCGCTGCCCGAGCTGATTGCGAACGACTCGTCGCCGGACGCCCCACCGGACTTCCGGGCGGCGTTCCTCGTCTGGCAGCAGACGGTGCTGGCGCGCGAGCGCCTCACTTCGGCCGTCGAGCTGTACGACCGGACCGGAAAGCTGGTCAGCCGCTTTCCTCTCAATCTCCCGGAGTACAACGCGTCGACGCTTCAGAGCAGCGTCGGGTGCGACTGGGACGTGTTCGGCGAGGTGTCACCGTTCGGCGCCGAGGAGCGGCGGATGCTGCACGCCGAGCGCCGCATCTGCACGACAGACGAGAACGGTCAGCCGGCGATCCAGGGCGCCATCATCCTGCACGTGCTGTTCGAGTACCAGACGCTGCCCTTCATGACCTCGCAGAATCCGTACTTCGAGGGAGTGAGGGCCTCGGACGGGAGCGCGAAGGAAGGCACGGCCGGCGGCAACGTCGAAGTGGCAATCTACGGGTGGGGCCTGCAGCCGGTCTACACCTCGGGCCGCTCAGCCTGGCCGATCACCGACGAGCTGTTCAAACGGATCTACGCCTCGCGCGAACCGTTCTGGGCTGAAGTCGAATCGGGCGGATCGCTCCATCAGGTGTACTTCTCGAACGACCGTGAGCGCATCTTTGCGATTGGTTATCCCGCCCTCACGGTGTTCGATCATTTCGTCCACCTGGCCGAGTTGACCACCTTCGGCGGCGCGGTGTTCGGGCTCGTGCTGATCGGGACCGGCCTCTTCACCCGCATCGCCCGTCAGCGTCCGCGGGTCGGCCGGGCGCTGCTTCGCGAGATTCGTGCGAGCTTCTATCGCAAGCTGTTCCTGGCGTTCGTGCTCGCGGCGATCATCCCGGTCCTGACGCTCGCGCTGGTCATCCGTACGTATTTCGCGAACCTTCTCCAGGGTGACGTCGAGGCCGAGGCGGCGCGGACCGCGGCCGTCGCCCAGCGTGTCATCCAGGATGTCGACACCGGGCTCCGCCGGAGCGCCGAACCGACGGCGACGCTGAGCGACGATTGGATGGTCTGGATCAGCCAGGTCATCGATCAGGACGTCAACGTGTTCCGGGGCGCCGAGCTCGTCGCCACCTCCGAGCGCGCCCTGTTCGCCTCGGGCGTCCTGCCGACACGAACCCCGGACGACATCTACCGCGCCATCGTCCTGCAGCGGCTGCCGAGCTTCGTTCGCGAGGACGCCATCGGCGCGTTCAGCTACATGCTGGCGGCGGCGCCGGTGCGGGCGGCGGGCCAGGACGTGCTGCTGACCGTTCCGCTGACGCTCCGGCAGCGCGAGATCGAGCGCGAGATCGACGAGCTTGATCGAGGCGTTCATCTCGCCGCCCTGTTCTTCATCCTGCTCGGCGCGGCGATCGGCCTGTCGATGGCCGAGCGCATCGCCGACCCGGTGCGCCGCCTCACCCGCGCGACCGGTCGCGTCGCCCGGGGAGACTTCGATGCGCGAATCGCGGTGAGATCGACCGACGAGCTGCGCCGCCTGGTGGATGCGTTCAACAGCATGGCCGCCGAACTCGGGGCGCAGCGCGTCCAGCTCGAACGCACGCACCGCATCGAGGCCTGGGCGGAAATGGCACGCCAGGTCGCCCACGAGATCAAGAACCCGCTCACTCCGATACAGCTGTCGGCCGAACACCTGCAGCGCGTCCACGCCGACCGCGGTGAGCCGCTCGGACCGGTGCTCGAGAATTGCGTATCGTCGATCCTCAGCCAGGTGAGGCTGCTGCGCCAGATTTCCTCCGAATTCAGCAGCTTCGCCTCGTCGCCGACAGCCCGGCGGTCGCCGGTTGCATTGCCGGAACTGGTCGCTGAAGTCATCGATCCGTACCGGACCGGCCTCAAGGGGCGGGTCGAAATCGTGAACAAGGTCCCGGCCTCGCTGCCGCCCGTGCTCGTCGATCGGACCCTCACCGGCCGCGCGTTTTCGAACATCGTCGAGAACGCGCTTCACGCGATGCCGGGGGGCGGTTCACTGACGATCGAGGCGGCCGTCGAACCATCCGATGTCCGGCTCGAGGTCACCGACACCGGCGCCGGGATGGATCAGGAAGCCCTGGAGCGCGTGTTCGAGCCCTACTTCTCGACCAAGACGACCGGCACAGGGCTGGGGCTGCCGATTGCGCGGCGGAACATCGAGCTGAACGGCGGATCAATCGAGGTGCGGACCGTGAAGGGCGAGGGCACGACGGTCAGTGTGCGGCTGCCGATTGCTGAGAAAACCTAGATTGCGGTCCGTGGTCCGCAGTCCGAGGCCCGGTTTGCCTGCGCTACGGTTTTGCCGGCCTGCGGACCGCGGACCGCGGACTGCGGGCTGCGAGATTAGAGTCGGGTGTCGCTGGACGACACCGCTTGCGGATCTCCCGTCCCCTGCTGAAGAGGTTCACCTCCCGTCGCGTCGCCAGGCCGTCGTCGAGCCCGCGTGTAGGCCCACATGACGAGCGCGCCGACGGTGTAGCTGTAAGCCAGCGTCACGAGGGCGAGTCGTGGGTGTGACGCGATGAGGGCGAGCATCACCGCCAGGAGGAACAGCACGAAATAGGAACGGCGCCAGCCGACGTCGATTGCCTTGACGCTGCGGAAGCGGATCGTACTGACCATCAGCAGCGCCGGGACGACGACCATGGCGAGGGCGGCGAATGCGAATTGCTGGTCGCGTGGACCGTCCGGGAACAGATAAATCGTCGAGGCAATCACGCCGGCCGCGGCCGGACTGGGCATGCCGACGA
>Ga0209382_10000244_pt1 | contig 88181 bp, 84 predicted proteins | sample SoiMetdeltSBSDD5_FD_187599 | JGI IMG/M metagenome (GOLD analysis project Ga0209382, IMG submission 187599) | Bulk soil microbial communities from a Populus tree surrounding site in Tennessee, USA - Soil MetaG P. deltoides SBSDD5 (SPAdes) (version 2) | ecosystem: Environmental > Terrestrial >...
CAGCCCGAGCTGGGCGGCCCGGATCGCCGCCGGGTAGCCACCCGGACCGCCCCCGACGACCACCAGGTCGAACACCTGCGCTGTCTGTTCGGGCATGCGGTCCCCTCCGGTCGCCGGCAGCCCCGTTGTCGGCGATCGGCCGGGGTGCCGTCCAATCCAAAAAAGCACCGGATGGATACGCACTTTGGATTCGACAAGCCGCAGCCCACTCGCGACAGTCTCGAGGTACCTGTGCCGTGGGTGTCGCACGAGCAGCTCACCCGGCAGTTCGCGGCCGAGGTGCACGCGTTCAAGGTCGGCATCAACCGGCCCCGCTCCCGCGGTGACAAGGCCGAGCCGTTCGGCGGCCCCGGCGCCTCGGCGAGCAGCTGTTCGGCATCTTCCCCGACTACCAGCGCTACCCGCCGACCTGGCCCCCGGCGGCCCTAGACGGCCCGGCGGGCCTGCTCTCGCCAACCAGCCCGAGGGCGCGGTCTAGCCGGCAGGACTCGCGACGGACAGGGCGAAGCTGCGCCTCGACGGCATGCCATGTCATACCAACCATTCGGCCGGTTGCGGCGCCGGGATGGACCGGGGTCTGCTCCATTCAAAAAAGCATGTGATGGATACCCAACTTGGATTGGACAACCGTTACAAATGCCGGTCCCATCGTAGTAGGTCCTCCCGGCGACAACCGAGGTGCGTCATGAGCCGATGGGACGAGTGCCTGCGGCATCGACCAGCACCTGCCCGAGCACACGACCGGCGCCAGTCACGGGGACGCACTGGGGGCTGCGATCGCCATCCGGCCCGGGGGCCACCCCAAGGCGGACGGCACGGCGTTCCGAAGACCACCAGCCCTGCGGCCGGAACTCCGCCAGCTCAACGACACGCTCTTCAACTCGTACTCGACCTCGATACCGCCATCCGCCAGGTGAGCCACCGGCTCGCGGGACCTTCAGCAGCTCACGGTGCCGGCAGCGGCGTCACGGCACCACCGCAAGCAGCTCCACGTCGACTACGAGGAGGGCGTCGATGCCAGAGATCTACGACCACGCGGGGAACCCGGTGCGACACGGCCGAGCGCGCGTCAACGGCATCCGCATGCACTACGTCACGGCCGGCCAGGGTGAGCCCCTGCTGCTTATACATGGCACCCCCAAGACGCACTACTACTGGTACAAGCTGATCCCCCTGCTCACCGAGCACTTCACGGTGGTCGCCCCCGACCTTCGCGGCTTCGGCGATACCGATCGCCCCACCCCTGAGGAGGGCTACGACTCCCGCACCAACGCCGACGACATGGCCGAGCTGATGACCTCGCTCGGCTACGAGCAGTTCCATCTGCACGGCGAGGATCGTGGCGCCGAGTTCGCCTATGTGCTGGCGGCCACGCGTCCAGAGCGGGTCAAGACCCTCTGCTTCGCCGAGATGCTGCTGTCCGGGGAGGGGTTGGAGGAGTGGTCCTTCTTCACCCCCGAGAACGTGGCCGCGCAGTTCAACCTCAAGGGCGTGTGGGTCTGGCACATCCCCTTCTTCTGGATCCCCCATCTGCCCGAGATGCTCATCACCGGCCACGAGCGCGAGTTCTGGGAGTTCTGGATCAAGGCCGAGACCTACAACCCGACGGCGATCACCGACGAGGCGATCGACGAGTGGATCTCCAAGGTCAAGGGGCCCGGCGGACTGCGCGGCGTCCTCGAGACCTACCGCGCGGGCCTGAAGAACGCCCGCATCAACCAGGAGCTCAAGCAGACCAAGATCAGCATGCCGATCGCCACCATCGGCGCGCCGGAGTTCTTCGGCGAGCTGGTCGAAGGCCAGATGCTCAAGGTGGCCGAGAAGGTCGATCGCGCAGAGGTCTTCCAGGAGTGCGGACATAGCCTCGCCCTGGAAGCCGAGGATCGGCTGGCCAACCTCCTGCGCGAGTTCATGCTGGGACGCTAGCTGCCGACGACGGCCCACGGCTCGCGGGCCGCGACATGCGTTGCCGGAGCGCCAGGAGGGCGCTGGCCCAGATCTGTCGGAGTGGCTCCCATGCCGGACGGGGCCGCGCGGCCACGGCTCCAACGTGGCCGCGCGGCGCGCGGGAGGGAGTTGTCCAGCGTGATGGGCCATACCAAGTGGTCGGGATCCAGATTCAGACGGCCTGGAGGTGCTGATGTGGAGAATCTAGCCCTGTGGAAACGGGCGTTGGCCGAGTTCAGCGCCGTGTTCCTGTTGGCCTCGATCGGCCTGATGACCGTCGCCACGGCGCTCACGACGGGCGCCTACGGGCTGTTCGAGCTGAGCATCGCCTTCGGCTTCGCGATCACGGTGATGGTGGTCGTGTCCGCCGCGGTCAGCGGAGGGCATTTCAACCCCGCCATCACCATCATGCTGGCGTCGTTCCGACGGTTCCCGTGGCGCGACGTCCCGGTCTACATCGCCGCCCAGATCTCCGGCGGCGTGCTGGGCGCCCTGGTCCTCTACTTCTTCTTCAGTGGACCGATCCGGGCCTTCGAGGCCGCCTCCAAGATCACCCGCGGCCAGCCCAACAGCAGCCTGAGCGGGATGATCTTCGCCTGCTATTCGCCCAATCCCGCCATCGCCGCCGCGCAGAAGTGGCCGTTGAACATCATCAACACCCCCACCGCGGTGCTCGCCGAGGCGTTCGCCACTTTCATCCTGGCCATCGTGATCTTCGCCGCGGTGGACACCCGCAACTCGTTCGCGCCCAGCCTGCCCCTGTTCGCCCTGTGGATCGGGTTCATCATCGCCTTCATCATCATGGTCGAGGCCCCCCTCACCATGGCCTGCATCAACCCGGCGCGTGACCTGGGACCGCGCATCGCCATCACGATGCTCGGGTGGGGCGCCGCCGCGTTCCCCGGCGTAGGGAGGCCATGGTGGGTGTGGACGGTCGGCCCCATCCTCGGCGCCCTGGTCGGTGGCGCCGCCTGGTCATTCGTCTTCGGCAGGTTCCTGACGCCACGTCCCGTGGACCTCGAGGCCGCCGGCGTCCAGGCGGACCGCCTGGAGACCCCGACTCCCGGTGGTGACCCCCACCGCCACGGCAGCGACGAAGACGAAGGAGACCGAACATCACGGCCGTGACACGGTAAACGGTGCCGTCCGCCTTGGGCCGCGCGGCCCTGCGATGCCCGTGTGGCGTGCGGCAGCAGCCGATCGCAAGACATCAGCCGATGACGTCCTTGAACTCGTGGCCCTCCCGCGGCGGCTTGAGACAACCTGCCGCGGGAGGGTCATGAGTCGCCACGGCCGGCGGCACAGCTCGGACGACCGCCCGCTCCGGCTTGGACCGCCCAGGTCCGCTCCGGTTGCTCCGATGCAACCGATGCCACGTGCGTCCAGGTTCTTGGACCCATTCTGCTTGCGGCTGAGCTGCCGCTGTGCGCGAGCCAGGCGCCGCTCAGCGGCCCGCAGGAGCCGCGGGTTGGCGAGGGTCTCGACGGTGCCGTCGCCGGTAGCGATCGTGGCGAACGCGATCAGGCCAAGATCGATCCCGGCGGTGCGCGACACGCACACGCACCTGGCCGACCTTGGCCACATGCAGTCTGGTCCCGTGGAACGCGAAGCCGTTACGGGTGAGCCGGATCGACTGGCGGCCGTGCTTGGTCCGAAACCTTGGGTGCCCGACCCGGCGACCTTTGCGCTTGCCCTTCAGGGAGTCAAACCAGTTGCGGTAGGCGCGCCGCGCGTCCTGGCATGCCTGGACCAGGGCGACCGAGGCGACCTCGGTCAGCCATGCCCGCTCCGGGGTCCGCTCGGCCTGGGTAATCACCCGGCGTTGGACCTCGGTATCGCTGATCCACTCCCCGGCCCGATAGGCGCAATGGCGTTCGGCGAGGGCATCGTTATAGACCACCCGGGCGCACCCAGACGCCCTGGCGAGAGCATGACGCTGCGCCGAGGTCGGGTCGATGCGGTAGCGGTACCTGACGAGCATGCCACTGAACCTGTCTGGTCCATGCGACAAGCTGACAGCCCGGAGCACCCGGGGTTCCTCGTCATACTTCGCCGCTTCGGCCGGTGGCGGGGGAGGTCAGCCTTCCTGCGGGGCGTCGGGGATCAGGACCCGGAACGAGGAGCCGCCGCCCGGCCGCTCCTCCACCCAGGCCCTGCCTCCGTGCAGCTCGGCGAAGCGGGCGACCAGGGTCAGCCCGATGCCGACCCCGGGCGCGTGGGTGGGGGCGCCGGGGCCCTGGCGGAACGGCTCGAAGACGCTGTCGCGCAGCTCGGCCGGGATGCCGGCGCCGGCGTCCTCGACCGCCAGCAGCACCCCGTCGCCGCCGGCCGGGTGCTGCACCCGCACCCACACCGGGGTGTCCGGCGGGGTGTGCCGGGCCGCGTTGGCCAGCAGGTTCTCGATGATCCGCTCGACCTTGCCGGGGTCGAGGGAGACGGTCACCGGCTGGGCCACGACCTGGGGCCGGCGGCCGTTGAGCAGGCCCCAGTCGTCGGCGATCCTGGCCGCCAGGGCGGCCACGTCGGTGGGGCGGCGCTTGGGGGCGACGATCCCGTGGGTGAGCCGGTCCAGGTCGAGCAGGTCGTTGAGCAGCCGGTCGAGCTTGCGGGCGTTGGCCACCAGCCGGGTGTAGAGGTCGCTGCGGTCCGCCCCGGCGATGTTGTCGGCCTTGTGCTCCAGGGTCAGGCCGATGCCGACGATCGCGGCCAGGGGGGTGCGCAGCTCGTGGGAGACCGCGTCCAGGAAGGTGTTCTTCATCCGGTCCAGGGCCAGCAGCCGCTGGGTCGCCTCCTGCTCGCGCTCCAGGGCCCGCTTGATGTCGGTGATGTCGATGGTCAGGCCCTGCCAGTACAGCGGGTTGCCGGCCTCGTCGCGGACCAGCACGCAGCGGTCGCGGACCCAGCTGATCTCGCCGCTCTTGGTGAAGCAGCGGTACTCCATGTCGAAGGGCTCGCCGGTGTGCTCGCAGCGGGCCTCCTCGGCCAGGACCCGGTCGCGGTCCTCGGGGTGCAGGGTGCTCTTCCAGAAGTTCTTGCGGCTCATCTCCTCGGCCGTGTACCCGGAGATCTCCTCGATCGCCGCATTGATGTACATGGCCGAGCCGCCGATCTGGAACTCCTCGCTGTAGACGATGGCCGGGATCTGCTCGACCAGGGTCCGGTAGCGCTGCTCGGCCAGCTGGCGCTCGGCCAGCTCCTGCTGGGCGGCGGCGTACAGGCGGGCGTTGTCGAGGGCGATCGAGGCCACCTCGGCGAACCGGCTGACCTGCTGGACCTCGTCGGAGGAGAACTCCCGGCCGGGCGCGGAGAAGGCCAGGCCGATCACCCCGGTGACCGTCCCGCGCGACACCAGCGGGACCCCGAGCACGGCCCGGAAGTCCTGGACGGCGATCCGGGGCACCCGCCCCTCCCAGCGGCTGTAGTCGGGGATGGCCAGGGGCTGGCCGGCCTCCCAGACCCGGCCCGACAGCCCCTCCCCCTTGAGCATGCGCAGCCCGACCAGGTCGCCGTAGGCCCCGGTGCCGACGCGCAGCACCATCTCGCCGCTGTCGGGGTCGATCAGGCAGATGTAGCCGTTGGGGGTGCCGACCACCTGGCCGGCCCAGGCGACGATCCGCTCCAGCAGGCCGCCGGCGGCCAGGTGGTCGCCGTCGACCCTGGCCTGCAGGCCGTCCACCTCGGCGCTCATGGCCCCTGCCCCAGCTCCCGCTCCAGGGCCCCCCCGAACCGGTCCAGGGCCGCCTGGTCGTAGAGGGCGAACACCACGGTGGTGACCGGGGTCGGCCCGGCGGCGTGGTCGCGGACGGCCGATCCCATGGCCGCGGCCGCGGCCTCCAGCTCGACCCCGCCCACGCCGGTGCCCAGGGCCGGCAGGGCCACGCTGGTCAGCCCCTCGGCGGCCGCCAGGTGGAGGGCGGCCGCGGTGGCGCTGCCGACGGCGGCGGCGCTGGCCGGGCGGCCGGGGGCCATGGCGGCGGCGTGCAGGATCGCCTTGACCCCGCGGTCGGCGAGGCGGCCGGGGCCGGTCCGGACCGCGTCCCCGACCGGCCAGGGCGCCTGGGCGACGGCCTCGGCCTCGACCTGGTCGCCGGCCGCCCGGCGGATGGCCCCGGCGACCCCGGATCCCAGCCAGCCCTCGTTGTTGGCCGCGTTGACGATCGCCTGGGTGTCGGCGGCGGTGATGTCGCCCTGCCACACCCACACGTCGGTGGCCCCGCAGCGGGCCACCCTGCGACCCTGCTCCATCCTGCCCTCCGGCTGCAGCGCGTTGCTGGCCCCACCGTACCGTGCCGCACCCCGCTAACGGTACAGGGCGTGCAGCCAGAGGTCGGCCAGGGTCTCGACCGTCAGGTCGCGGTCCAGGGGCTCCTTGCGGACGGCCCGCAGGTACATGGTCTGCTCGGCCATGGCGGCCAGGGCGGTGGCCGCGGTCAGGGGGTCGACCGGGCGGGTCACGCCCAGGCCGGCGGCGCGCTCGATGTTGCGGGCGATCCGGGCCACGAACTGGCGCCGGACCTCGTCGACGAGCCGGCCCAGCTCCGGGTCCTGGATCGAGGCCTCGGTCCAGAGGGCGATCAGGTCGGCGTCGCGGTCGTACAGGTCCGACAGGCCGCCGAGCACCTCGACCAGGCTGGCCCGGACGTCGCCGGGGCGCCACGGCTGGCCGGCCAGGTCGACCAGTGTGGCCGCGTTCTCGGAGACGAGGGCGGCCAGGGCGGCCCGCTTGTTCTTGAAGTAGGCGTAGAAGGTGCCGTGCCCGACCCCGGCCCTGGCCACGATGTCCTCGACCCGGGCGCGGCCGTAGCCCAGGTCGGCGAAGGCCTGCCTGGCCGCGGCGAGCAGCCTGGCTCTGGTGTTGGCGGCGGTCGGCACGGGTGGAGGATAGAACGGATCGGCTCCTCCTCACGTCTTCCTTATGAGCGGCGCCTACAATCGGATAGCTCAGTGCCCCAGGAAAGGAGCCCGCGCGGGTGGCCACGACGCGCCCCGACACGGGCGGCATGGACGACGTCGCCGCCTCCTTCGACAAGATCCGGGCCAACATCGAGCGGGTCATCGAGGGCAAGACGGACGTGGTCCGCCTGGCCCTGGTCGCCCTCCTGGCCGAGGGACACCTCCTGATCGAGGACGTCCCCGGGGTCGGCAAGACGATGCTGGCCAAGGCCTTGGCCCGGTCCATCGACTGCTCGGTCCGCCGCATCCAGTTCACCCCCGACCTGCTGCCCTCCGACATCACCGGGGTCAGCGTGTTCAACCAGGAGCGGGGCGACTTCGAGTTCAAGCCGGGGGCGATCTTCGCCAACATCGTCCTCGGCGACGAGATCAACCGGGCCTCGCCCAAGACCCAGGCCGCCCTGCTCGAGTCCATGGAGGAGCGCCAGGTCACCGTGGACGGCGTCACCTACCAGCTCGGGGTGCCGTTCATGGTGATCGCCACCCAGAACCCGATCGAGCACGAGGGCACCTATCCCCTGCCCGAGGCCCAGCGCGACCGGTTCATGCTGGAGCTGAACATCGGCTACCCGACCCGGCAGGCCGAGATCGAGATCCTGGAGACCCACGGCCGGTCCACCACCCTGCTCAGCGACCTCCAGCCGGTGGCCGACGCGCCGACGGTGGCCGAGATGATCGAGGGGGTCAAGACGGTCCACGTGGCCGACACGCTCAAGCGCTACATCGTCGACCTGGTCCGGGCGACCCGCGACCACGCCGACCTGGCCCTGGGGGCCAGCCCCCGGGCCGCCCTGGCCCTGCTGCGGTCGGCCAGGGCCGCCGGGGCGGTGGCGGGGCGCGACTACGTGGTCCCCGACGACGTCAAGGAGCTGGTCACCCCGGTGCTGGCCCACCGGCTGATCACCGCCCCCGAGGCCCAGATGATCGGCCGCACCGCGGCCGACGTGCTGGCCGACATCGTGGAATACGTCCCCATCCCCATCCGCGGCCGGGACCAGAGCTAGGCGGGCACCGGGTTGCTGAAGGCGTTCACCCCCCGGGCGGCCGGCTTCGCCGCCGCGGCGGTGGCCATGTACGTGGCCGGCCGCCTCACCGGCGTGGCCGAGCTGTACATGCTGGCCGTGGCCGCCCTGGCCCTGCCCCTGGGGGCGCTGGGCGTGGTCACCTGGGGCAACTCCCGGCTGACCTCCAGCCGGTCGGTGCGCCCGGTGCGGACCTCGGTCGGCAACCGGATCGCCGTCACCGTGCGCCTCGACAACCCGACCCGGCTGGAGACCGGGGTGCTGCTGCTGGAGGACCGGTTGCCCTACCAGCTCGGCCCCGGGGCCCGCTTCGTCGTCCCCGGGATCCCCGGGGGCGACCGGGAGCTGCTCTCCTACGAGCTGCGGGCGGCGGCCAGGGGCCGCTACTCGATCGGCCCGCTGGCCGTCCGCCTGGCCGACCCGTTCGGGCTGGCCCAGGTCACCACCGAGCTGGCCGGCAGCTCGGACGTGATCGTCCATCCCCGGGTGGAGGCGCTGAGCGCCCCCGGCCTGGGCGGGGAGCTGGCCAGCGCGGCCGCGACCAGGATCCGCTACCTGTTCTCCCAGGGCGACGAGTTCTACACCACCCGCGAGTACCGCGACGGCGACGACCTGCGCAAGGTCCACTGGCGGTCCTCGGCCAAGCGGGGCCAGCTCATGATCCGCCAGGAGGAGCGGCCCTGGCAGGCCAGGGCCGTGATCGCCATCGACCTGCGCCTGGCCGCCCACCGCGGCCAGGGCGGCCGGGCCTCGTTCGAGCGGGCGGTGTCGGCGGCGGCCTCGATCGCCCTGCGCCTGGGCCGCTCCGGCTACGACATCGCCCTGGTGGCCGACGACGGCAGCCAGGTCCGGCCGGCCGGCCTGGCCGACCAGGCCACCGCCGTGCTCGACTTCCTGGCCAGCGTCGAGCCGACCAGGACCACGTCGTTGGTCCCGATGGCCAACCGGCTGGCCAGGACGGCCGGCGAGGGCCTGCTGGTGGCCGTGCTCGGGGTCCCCTCCTCGGACGAGGCGGCCGCCCTGGCCCGCTGCCGGCTCGGCTTCGGCGGCGCCCTCGGCCTGCTGGTCCGCACCGACAGCTGGCTGGGCCTGGCCGCCCGCGAGGTGGCCGCCGCCGACGCCCAGGCCGCCGGCATCGCCACCCTGCTCGACCGGGCGGGCTGGCGGACCGCGATGCTGTCCCGATCCCAACCCCTGGATGACCCGTGGCGACGACTGACAGCGCCCCTGGGGCGCGCAACACTGACTTCGCGCAGGCGCTAGCCCTGGCCGGCCTGCTGGCCGGGGCCTCGCTGTCGCTGAGCCGGCTGTACGCCAGCAACGCCTGGCTGCTGCCGACCTGGCTGACCATGGCCGCCGCCCTCGGCCTGGCCGCGCTGCTGCGGCGCCTGGGCGTCGGTCAGCTGCTGTCGCTGCTCGCCATGGTGGCCGGCTTCGTGGTGGTCGGCGGGATCCTGCTGTTCCCGGACACGCTGCTGGTGGTGGTCCCCACCCGCGAGACGCTGGCCGAGATGGCCAGGGCGGCCTCGTCGGCCCTGACCGCGGTCAGCGAGCAGGCGGCGCCGGTGGAGGTGACGACCGAGTTCGTCCTGCTCACCTGCGCCGGCGCCTGGGCGGTGGCCACCGCCGCCGACGGGCTGGCCTTCCGGGCCCGCCAGCCGCTGCTGGCCCTGGTCCCGGCCCTGGGCCTGTTCGTGTTCCCGGCCGTCATCCGCCCCACCGGCCCGGCCTGGTACACGACCTGGTTCCTGCTCGGCACGGCCGGGCTGCTGCTGTTCGAGGGCCGGGCCCGGCTGGCCAGCTGGGGCCGCTGGGTGTCGAGCGCCCGCAGCCGCCCCGGCACCGGCTGGCGGCTGCCCATGACCCCGGCCGCCCAGACCGGCCGCTGGCTGGCCCTGGCCGCCGGGGTGTGCGCCCTGACCCTGCCCTGGCTGCTGCCCGGCTACGGCCAGCAGGGGATGCTCGACCTCAAGGAGGGCACCGGCCCCGACACCGGCGTGGCCCTCAACCCGTTCGTCTCGCTGCGCACCCGGCTGACCGCCCAGGACGACGTCCCGATGTTCCGGGCCAGGACCAGCCAGCGCGAGCGCTGGCGGCTGATGGTGTACGACCGCTTCGACGGCACCGACTTCGCCCCCTCCAGCGACCCCCGGGCCAGCCTGGTCGACTTCCAGGGCCCGATCCCCGGCGACCAGGACCCGGACCTGCCCTACACCCAGGTCACCCAGGAGGTCGAGATCCAGGAGCTGGGCTCGTTCTGGCTGCCGGCGGCGACCGCCCCGCTCCGGGTCGACGCCGGCCAGCGGGTGCTGGCCAACGACACCTTCGCCAGCCTCACCATCAACCGGCGGCTCCGCAAGGGGTTCCGCTACACGGTGGTCTCCCAGGTCCCCGACATCAAGGCCGCCGACCTGGCCGGGCCGGTCGACTACCGCGACTACCCGGAGATGGCCCGCTACACCGAGACCGGCACCCTCGACCGGGAGGTGCGCGAGCGGGCCGATGCGGTGGTCCAGGCCAAGAAGGCCGACACCCCCTTCGAGGAGGCCCTGGCCATCCAGGACTACCTGCGCTCGAGCGAGTTCCGCTACAACCTCAACGTGCCCGCCCTGTCGGCCGGCGGCAACCAGCTGCGACGCTTCCTGACCCAGGTGCGCGAGGGCTACTGCGAGCAGTTCGCCATCGCCATGGCCATGATGGCCCGCCAGGTCGGCATCCCCTCACGGGTGGCCGTCGGCTTCACCGCCGGCGAGCTGGTCGACAACGACTGGCTCCAGGTCACCACCCACGACGCCCACGCCTGGCCGGAGCTGTGGTTCCCCAACGCCGGCTGGGTGCCGTTCGAGCCGACCCCGCGGGCCGACGGCACCGTCTCGGTGCCCATCTACACCACCCCGGCCGGGCGGATCCCGGCCGGCCAGCAGGGCACGACCACCCGGCCGTCCACCGCGGGCGCGACCCCCACCACCAACCCGGCCACCCGGGCGCCCGAGCCCCTGCCGGGCGACAACTCCGACCCCCTGGCCGGCGCCGACACCAACCGGAGCCTGCTGGAGCACCCGGTCGTCCGGGCCGGGCTGGCCCTGGTGCTGCTGGTCGCCCTCGTCCCCGGGGTCAAGTGGGGCCGCAACCTGCTGGCCAGGCGGCGGGCCGGGCGCCGTCCCCGCGACGCCGTGGCCGAGTCGTACGCCGAGCTGGCCGGCTGGGCCCGGGACGCCGGCATCGGCCGGCGGCGGGCCGAGACGCCGGCCGCCTACGCCCGCCGCGTCGCCGGCGACTTCCCCGGCGACGCCGACCCGCTGGTCGAGCTGACCGGCCTGTTCGAGCGGGCCGAGTACGCCGCCGCCGAGCCCGACGGCGACCAGGCGGCCCGGGCCCGGCAGCTGGCCAGGAGCGCCCGGGCCGGCCTGGCCGGCCGGCTCGGCTGGCGAAGGCGGCTGGTCGCCGCCGTCAGCCCCCGCAGCCTGCTCGGCGGGCGTGGGGCCAACGCCGGCGCCTCCCGGGAGGCGGCCAGGGAGCGGGAGCTGGTCGGTCAGCCCCGGCGGTAGCGGCCACGACGAGCTGTGCGGCGGCGACGCCGCGAGCGCTTCGAGCAGGGCCTGGACGTGGCCCTGCGCGGCCTGGCCTGCTACGCCCGCTGGAACACGCCGTCAGGGCGGGCCCTGGCCGCCGCGCTCCTCCCAGCGGGAGCGCCAGCGGTCGGTCATCCGCCCCCACCAGGCGTCGATGCCGCCCTTGCGGCCGCCCTGGCGGCGCTGGCCGGTCGGGGGCGGCCCGGCCGCCGGGGGCGCGGCCCCGCTGACCGGTCGCTCCACCGTGGCCCGCCGGCGCATGGTCCGCACGAACAGGAACACGCAGGCGAGCATGATGACGAACCCGGCCACGCCGAGGGCGACGTTCTCGAAGAAGGTCGAGGAGACGACGACCACCAGGCCGAGGACGAACCCGACCACGGCGAGCTTGAGCCGCCGGCCGAGGTGGGCGCGGAACGACGAGCCCACCTGATGGGCGAACTTCGGGTCCTCTTCGAGCAACCGCCGCTCGATCTCGGCCAGGATGCGTTGCTCGTGCTCGGACAGCGGCATATGAGGCTCCGGCCAGGGTCGTACAGTGGTGGCTCTGCGAGTGTACCCGGCAACGGCCCAGCCGGCGACTCCACTCGGGAACTTTGACGGGGACTCGCGCACGGTGTGGAAACCTCAACCTGTTGTCATGGTTCTGGGTCGTCCGGGAGCAGGGGGGTGCGGCGGGGGCGGGGGGTCTGGTGGGCCTCCTGGTAGGCCTCGGCCGGGCGGTCGGCGGCGAGGGAGGCCAGGTCGATGGCGGCGTCGCCGAAGCGGGCCCGGACCGCGTCGGCGGCCCGGACCGCGGCCGCCCAGCCGGGGCGGTCGGGGCCGAGGCGCAGCTGCACCGGGGCGCCGGCCCGCTGCAGGTTGCTGACGGTGACTCCGACCAGGCGGACCGCCACCCGGCCGAGCTGGAGCCGGGCCAGCAGCTCGGCCGCCACCTCGTGCAGCTCGGTGTCGGTGTCGGTGGCCACGGCCAGGGTGCGGCCGCGGGTGATGGTGCGGAAGCCGTCGGTGAAGCGCAGCTTGAGGGTCACGGTGCGGCCGGCCAGGCCGGCCTCCCGCAGGCGCCGGCCCACCCGTACGCAGCAGCGCAGCACCTCGCGGGCCAGCTGTGCGGGGTCGTCGATGTCGACGGCGAAGGTCTCCTCGGACCCGACCGACTTGGCCGCCTCGAACGGCACCACCTCCCGCTCGTCGCGGGCCCAGGCCAGGTCGTGGAGCTGGGCCCCGGCGGCCGGGCCGAGGGCCCGCTCCAGGGTCGCCCTGGCGGTGGCGGCGACGTCGCCGACGGTACGCAGCCCGTAGCGGGCCAGGACGTCGATGGTCGCCTGGCCGGCCCCCCAGAGGGCGTCGACCGGCAGGGGGTGCAGGAACTCCAGGGCCCGGCCGGGCGGGACCACCAGCAGGCCGTCGGGCTTGCCGCGGGTCGAGGCCAGCTTGGCCAGGAACTTGTTGCCGGCCACGCCGACGGTCAGGGACAGGCCCTGCTCCTCCCGCACCCGGGCCCGCAGCAGCCGGGCCGCGGCCACGGCGTCGCCGAACAGGGCCCGCGCCCCGCGCACGTCCAGGAAGGCCTCGTCGAGGGCGAGCGGCTCGACCAGCGGGGTCAGGCTCTGGAAGGTCCGCATGACCTCGGCCGAGTGGCGGCGGTAGGCGGCGAAGTCGGGCGGGATGGCCACCGCCTTGGGGCACAGGCGGCGCGCCCTGGCCATCGGCATGGCGTTGCGGCAGCCGAACGCCCTGGCCTCGTACGAGGCCGAGGTGACGACCCCGCGGGCGCCGGTCCCGCCGACCAGCAGCGGGCGGCCCCGCAGGCTCGGGTCCTTGAGCACCTCGACGCTGGCGTAGAAGGCGTCCAGGTCGGCGTGGAGGATCCCCAGCCCGTCGGCCTCCCCCGGCTCGAGCGGCCGCCCTCCGGCGACCACCTCACCGGTCGGCCCGACGGCCTGATTCACCGGGGCACCCCCCTTGGGGTTCCCGGACCCCTCCGGGTCTGCATGGGGAGGAGGCTACCCGGGCGACGTGACGGGCCGGGGCGACGGAAGGTGCATCCGACTAGGATGCTGACATCGAAGACGCAGGCATGACCACCATCACCAGCCACAGAGGAAGCCCCAGCCAGGTGACCGAGGCCGCCCAGCCCGTCCCGGCGTCCCCCCTGGACGCCGAGGACCTGCGCGCCCGGGTGGACAGGGCGCTGGCCGCCCTGCTCGACCGGGAGCTGTCGGCCCTCGGCTTCCTCGGCGCCGACGCCGGCCCCGTCACCGACGCCCTGACCCGGTTCGCCATGGAGGGCGGCAAGCGGCTGCGGCCGGCCTTCGTGTACTGGGGCTACCGGGGCGCCGGCGGCGCCGCCGACGGCCCGGCGGCCGACGCCGCCATCCGGGCCGCCTGCTCGGTCGAGCTGCTGCACGTCTGCGCCCTCATCCACGACGACATCATGGACGGCTCCGGGGTGCGGCGGGGCCGCCCGGCCATGCACGTCGGGTTCGCCGGCCTGCACCGCGGCCGCGGCTGGCGTGGCGACCCGGCCGCCTTCGGCGAGGGCGCGGCCATGCTCATGGGCGACCTGGCCTTCACCTGGGCCGACGTGGCCCTGTCCGAGGCCGGCCTGCCCGACGACCGCCTGGCCGCCGCCCTGCGGGTCTTCAACCGGCTGCGCTCGGAGCTCATGGGCGGCCAGTACCTGGACCTGGTCGAGGCCCGCCGGGGCGCCCCCGACGAGGACGGCGTCCGCCGGGTCCTCACCTACAAGTCGGGCAAGTACACCATCGAGCGGCCCCTGCACCTGGGCCACGCGCTGGCCGCCGGTGCGCCCACCCTGGCCGGGCACTACTCGGCCTACGGGCTGCCGCTGGGCGAGGCGTTCCAGCTCCGCGACGACATCCTCGGGGTGTTCGGCGAGCCCGAGGTGACCGGCAAGCCGGCCGGCGACGACCTGCGCGAGGGCAAGGAGACCTACCTGGTCTGGCTGACCCGCCGGCGCGCCGACCGGGCCGGTCGGCAGCTGCTGGAGGGCGCCCTCGGCAACGCCAAGCTGTCCGAGGACGACGTCGCCGAGCTGCGCCGGCTGCTCACCGGCTGCGGCGCCCTCGAGGCCACCGAGGCCCGCATCGGCGAGCTCCTGGCCGAGGCCAAGGCCGCCCTGGCCGCGGCCCGCGGGATCGACGAGACGGCCAGGGCCACCCTGGCCGCGCTGGCCGACCACGTCACCGACCGGAGCGCCTAGCCGCCCATGGCCGGGCGCACGGTGGTCGTCGGGGCCGGCCTGGCCGGCCTCTCGGCCGCCATCCACCTGGCCGCCGCCGGCCGCGAGGTGGTGGTCGTCGAGGCCGAGGCCGTCCCCGGGGGCCGCTGCGGCACGGTGAGCGTCGGCGGCTACCGCTTCGACACCGGGCCGTCGGTCCTGACCATGCCCGAGGTCGTCCGCTCGACCGTCGGGGCCGCCGGCGAGGCGCTGGAGGACTGGCTGGAGCTCCGGCCCCTCGACCCCATCTACCGGCTCACCTTCCACGACGGCAGCCGCCTGGACGTCGTGCCGGGGGCCGGGCGGATGGCGGCCGAGGTGGAACGGCTCGCCGGCCCGGAGGAGGCCGGGCGCTACCTGGCCTTCCGCGACCACCTGGGCCGGATGCTGGAGGCCGAGTGGGGGCCGTTCATCGACCGCAACTACGACGGCCCGGCCGACCTGGCCCGGCCGCTGGCCCTGCTGCGGCTGGCCCGCCTGGGCGGCTTCCGGCGGCTGCACCACCTGGTCGCCACCCACCTGACCGACTGGCGGCTGCGCCGCGCCCACACCTTCCAGGCCCTCTACACCGGCCTGTCGCCGTTCGACGCCCTCGGCATCTACGCCGTGGTCGCCCACATGGACACCGTCGGCGGGGCCTTCATCCCCAGCGGCGGCGGCATGCACGCCCTCGCCCGGGCCCTGGCCGGGGTGGCCGAGAAGGCCGGGGCGTCGTTCAGCTGGTCGACCCGGGTCGAGCGGGTCGAGGGCGGGCCCGGCGGGGTCACCGGGGTGCTGCTGGCCGGGGGCGACCGCCTGGCCGCCGACGACGTGGTCGTGGCCGGCGACCTGCCGGCCGCCTACGCCCACCTGCTCCCCCCGGCGGCCCGGGACTGGCGGGTGCAGCGGCGCCGGCTCCACTTCTCCCCCTCCTGCTACCTGGTCCACCTGGGCCTGACCCGCCGGCTGGAGGGCCAGGCCCACCACACCGTCCACCTGGGCCGCGACTGGAAGGCCACCTTCGAGGCCCTGACCCGCCACGGCGGCATCCAGCCCGACCCGAGCCTGCTCGTCACCTACCCCTCGCCCGAGGACCCCGACGCCGCCCCGCCCGGCCACGCCACCCTGTTCGTCCTGGAGCCGACCGCCAACACCCGGGCCGGGCTGGACTGGGCCGAGGTCGGGCCGCGCCTGCGCGAGCGGCTCTACGGCCGCCTGGCCGGCCTCGGCTACGGCGACCTGCGCCGCGACAGCGCCGTCGAGCTGGTCGTCGACCCCCCCTCCTGGGAGGCACAGGGCCTGAGCGCGGGCACGCCGTTCTCGCTCGACCACCGGTTCAGCCAGACCGGCTGGCTGCGGCCGGCCAACGCCGCCGCGGGCGTGCCCGGCCTGTGGTTCGCCGGCATGGGCACCGTGCCCGGGGTCGGGGTGCCGATGGTGCTGATCTCGGGCCGCCTGGCCGCCGAGCGGGTGCTGAACCGGAGCACGCGGTGAGGCTGGCGAAGCTGGCCGCGACCTCCGCCGGCGAGATCCGGCCGCTGGCGGTCGAGCCGGGGACGCTGTCGGCGGCCTATGAGCGCTGCCGGCGGCTGCACGCCCGCCACGGCCGCACCTACTACCTGGCCACCCTGCTGCTGCCCCGCTGGAAACGACCCCACGTCCATGCCCTGTACGGCTTCGCCCGCTACGCCGACGAGATCGTCGACGACCTGGCCACCACCCTGGACCCGGGCGGCCAGGCCGCCGCCCTGGCCGCCTGGGGCGAGCGCTTCTTCGCCGGCCTGCGCGGCGCCCCGGTGCAGGACCCGGTGCTGCCGGCCGTGCTCCACACCGTGCGCGCCTTCGACCTGGAGGTGGGCGACTTCGAGCGGCTCCTGGGGTCAATGGCCATGGACCTGACCATCGACGGCTATGGGACCTACGCCGAGCTGCGCCGCTACATGGAGGGCTCGGCGGCGGTCATCGGGACCATGCTGACCCCGGTCCTGGAGTCGTCGGACCCGCCGCGGGCCCGCGAGCACGCCCGCCAGCTGGGGCTGGCCTTCCAGCTGACCAACTTCATCCGCGACGTCGCCGAGGACCACGCCCGCGGCCGGGTGTACCTGCCGGCCGAGGACCTGGACCGCTTCGGGGTGCGCCGGGGCGACCTGGCCGCCGGGAAGGCCAGCCCGGCCGTGCGGGCGCTGCTGGCCTTTGAGGTCGAGCGGGCCCGGGGCCACTACCGGGCCGCCGAACCGGGCATCGGGCTGCTGGCCCCGTCCTCCCGGCCGTGCGTCCGGGTGGCCTTCGACCTCTACGGCGGCATCCTGGAGGAGGTCGAGCGGGCCGGCTACCAGGTCCTGGAGCGCCGGGTCGCCGTCCCCCGCCACCGGCGTCTCACGGTGGCCGGCCGCCACTGGGCCGCCGCCCGCACCGCCGCCCGGGCCGAACGCCAGGTCAGCGTCACCACCCCCGGCGCCCGATGAGCCGGCCGGCCCGGCCGGCGAAGCCGCCGGGCGGAGTCTCCCGGCCGTCGGCCGGAGGCCGACTCCGAGCCGTTCCCGGCCACCGGCTGCTGCGGGCCGCGGTGGCCCTGGCCGTGGTGGTGGCCGGGGTGGACGGGTTCCTGCTGTGGGGCCGCGGGCTGGCCACCCCGGTGGGCCCCGAGCGGGCCGCGGCCAGCTTCCTGACCGGCCCGGCGCCGACCGGTTCCGGGGAGCTCCCCGGCCCGCGGCCCCCGGCCGGGGTCTACCGCTACCGGACCAGCGGCCACGAGCGGGTCGACCGGTACGGGATCGACCGCGCCTACCCGGCCGAGACGGTCCGGGTGATCAGCTGGCGGGGCGGCTGCCGCTGGCGCGAGACCGTGCCCATCTTCACCCAGCACACCGAGACCTACGACTTCTGCGCCGACGGGACCGACGCCGCCGACTTCGCCTACGCCACCAGCCTGACCTACTTCCTGGTCCCGGGCGCCCAGCGCTTCGCCTGCGCCCCCGTCGGCCGCCGCCTGCTCAGCGGGCAGCGGCCGGGCACGGCCAGGCGCTGGCGCTGCGTCCAGGGCACCTCGGTCTCGGCCAACACCACCATCTACGTCGGCCCCCAGACGGTCCAGACCGACGCCGGCCCGGTCGCGACCCGCCACCTGCGCCTGATCACCACCCTGTCCGGGGAATCGACAGGCGGCGCCGTCCGCGAGCTCTGGCTCGGCCCCAGCGGCCTCGTCGTCAAGGAGCAACGCCAGGTCAGCCTGCGCGTCCGCTCCGCCTTCGTCGGCGTGCTGACCTACGAGGAACAGGCCAGCTTCCTGCTCATGAGCCGCCCCTCGCCGATCTCCGGTAGGCTATTTCAACGGTTGGCGAGTTCGAGGGGAGGGCTGGGATGGGGCGGACCGGGCGGCGGCCCGGGGTCAGCGGGACCAGGGAGGCGATCCTGGACGCGGCCCGGCGCTCGTTCGCCGAGCACGGCTACCAGCACGCCACCATCCGCGGGGTGGCCGACCTGGCCGGCGTCGACCCGGCCCTGGTCCACCACTACTTCGGCACCAAGCAGGACCTGTTCGTGGCCGCCGTGCAGCTCCCCGTCAACCCGGTCGAGCAGCTGATGGCGGTGCTGGGCGAGGACCCCGACCAGGCCGGCCGGCGGCTGGTGGAGACGTTCCTGCTCGTCTGGGACCGGGCCGCCGACCGGAGCCCGCTGCTGGCCCTGGTCCGCTCGGCCGTCGGCGACGAGCGGGCCGCGGCCATGCTGCGCGAGTTCATCACCGAGGAGGTCCTCGGCCAGATCGCCCGCCGCCTGGGCAGCCCCGACGCCCGCCTGCGCGCCACCCTGGTCGGGTCGCAGGTCGTCGGCCTGGTCATGCTCCGCTACATCATCCGGGTGGAGCCGCTCGCCTCGGCGCCCGCCGACCAGGTCGCGGCCGCCGTCGGCCCCACCCTGCAGCGCTACCTGACCGGCGACGTCGCGGCCGCACCGACCCGGGCCTAGCCACCGACCTGGGGGAAGCTGGCCGTGGCGGTCTCGGCCACCACCATCTGGGCGGCCGACTCCGAGGGGGCCTGCCGGGCGGCCAGGGCGGCCAGGGCGGCGGCCTCGCCGACGTCGCGGCCCTCGCGCTCCGAGAGCAGCCAGCGGACCTCGAGCAGGTCGCAGTAGGCCTGGATCGGGTCGGCGACGTCGCCGAGGGCGGCCGCCGCCTTGGCCATGCCGGGCTCGAACACGTCGGTGCGCCAGCGGAAGCCGGCGACCACGTCGTTGGGCACGGCGTCGGGCCGCTCCACGGCCAGCCGGGACTGGTAGGCGCGCAGGTCGTTGAGCAGGATGGTGGCCTGCCCCTCGCCGACCTCCAGGCCGGTCAGGCGCCGCAGCTCCTTGGCGTGGAAGCGGCGGTTGGCCACCGCGACCTTGAGCCGCAGGGTGCTGCGGTCGGCGGTGGTCGGCTCCAGGGCCAGCTCGTCGATGGCGAAGCCGAGCTCGTTGAGCCGGCGCACCCTGGCCTCGACCTTGTAGCGCTCGTCGCGGCCGAAGGTCTCCTCGTGGGTCAGCTCCCCCCACAGGGCCCGGTAGCGCTCGGCGATGGTCTCGGCCGCGGCCAGGTCGTCGTCGAGGTGCTCGCCGCCTTCGCCCAGCTCCATGGAGACGTCGACCAGGTCGCCGGCCACGTTCTCGACCAGGATGTCGAGGTCGTGGGCGCGCTGGCCGTCGGTCAGGACCGGGTGGACCTCGCTGGTCTCGGCGTCGACCAGGAAGGCCTGGAGCAGCTGGCCGTCGCGCTTGAACAGGGTGTTGGCCAGCGAGCAGTCGCCCCAGAACACCCCGGCCCGGTGCAGGTCGACCAGCAGGCCGGCGATCGCGTCGAGCAGGCGCTCGCGGTGCTTGACCAGCTCGCGGGGCAGCCGCCGGAACAGCCGCCGGAACTGCCAGGAGTGCTCCAGGTACTCGGTGACCAGGATCGAGTTGCCGGTGTCGGGCTGGTCGACCAGCCCGACCGGGTGCACCGCCGGGAGCTCGCGGATCTGGAGGTCCCGCAGGACCCGGTACTCCTTCTCGGCGATCCGGCTGGGCAGCTCCTTGAGGGCGTACAGGACGTAGTCCGCTTCCACGAAGCGGACCAGGTGGCGGCTGGGCCCGACGTTGAGGTCGCGGAAGCTGGCCGCGTCCTCGGGCCATTGCTCCAGCGGGTCCAGCCAGGGCAGGGCGAGCAGGCCGGGCGAGGCGGCCCGCAGTCGGATCGAGATCGGGGAGGCCATGGCGGCCATGGTAGCCAGTGGACGGCGCGGCTCCGGAGAACTTCTCGTTACGATCGGTGGCCTGCCGGGGGCGGCCGGTAGGTGCGGCCCTTCCAGGTGCGGGGGGCGCCGGTGCGGTGGCGGCGGACCGAGTCGGCGTAGACGGCCAGCAGCACCAGGTCGGCCGCCGGGTAGGCGAGGGCGAACCGCGGGTCGGCCCCCGCGACCAGCCGGCCCCCGGCCCGGACGGTCAGCTGGAGCAGCCCGCCGGCCACGGCCACCCGCCGGGCCGGGGCGCCGGGTCGGGCGGCCAGGGCCAGCCAGGGGGCCAGCCCGGCCAGGGCCCGGGCGGCCTGGCGGGCCAGCGACCCCGGGTCCGCCCCCCACACCTCGGCCAGGTTCTTGGCCAGCCCCTCCCACAGGTCGCCGAAGCGGCCGTACATGCGCACCGCGGCCAGGTCGGGGGCCAGGCGCACCTCCAGCCGGTGCCCGGCCGCCTTGAGCCGGCCCGCCAGGGCCACGTCCTCCACCAGCGACCCGGCCACGGCCGCGAACCCGCCCACGGCCTCGTAGGCGTCCCGCCGGACCAGCAGGCACTGCCCGGACAGGAACGCCGCCGGGTGGGCCGGGTCGGCCACGGCGTCCAGGTCCAGCCGCTCGGCCACGGCCAGGCCCAGCTCGGGCAGGAGCAGCTCCTCCCACCAGGTCCGGGTGACCTGCCTGGCCAGCGGGCTGGCCGCGGCCGCCCCGGAGGCCAGGCAGGCGCCCAGCAGCCGCGACAGGGCCCCGGGGGCGAGCACCACGTCGGCGTCGACAAAGGCCAGCCACCGCCCGGCCGCGGCCACCGCCGCCCCATGGGCACAGGCCGCCGCCTTCCCGGCGACCCCGGCTCCGGGCGCCGGCGCCGCCTCGACCCGGGCCCCGGCCCGGGCCGCCTCGTCGGCGGTCCCGTCGGTCGACCCGTCGTCCACCACCACCACCTCGACCACGGCGGCGTCCTGGGCGCGCAGCGCCGCCACGCACTCCCCCACCCGCCCGGCCTCGTCCCGCGCCGGCACCACCACACTCACCGTCTCGCCGACCTCGGCCGGGTCGCGGGGCCCCAGCCGGTGCCGCCCCCGCCCGGCCCGGCCGAGCCGCGCCAGGCTGGACAGCCCACCGGCCACCCCCGCCGCCCCGGCAGCGGCGGCGGCGAGGTTCCGGGCGGTCGACGGCCGGACCGTGGTGGACAGCGGAGCACTCCTCCTCGGGCCTGTGACAGCGGGACGCTCTTGGGACCTGTGAGGTCCGGGGCCCTCCGCTCCCCCGACGCGCCGAGGACCTCCGCTCCCCGGGGGCTGTGGACAGCCGCAGACCCGTCGCTTCCCGGTCGGCTACGCTCCCCCACCGGGGGACCCGACGCCGGATCGGGGCAGTTCAGCGTGGGTCGGGGCGACCGTGGGCCGGGCGAAGGGCGGACGGGTCGGGCGAAGGGCGGACGGGTCGGGCGAAGGGGCGGACGGGTCGGGCGGGGAACCCGCCAGGACGGGCTGGGTGAAGGACGGACAGGTCGGCGGTGGACTGGACGGGCTGGGTCGGGATCGGGCTGGGGGTCGCTGGTGTGGTCATCCTCGCCTGGACCGCCTTGACGCGCACGCCGGCGTCGCGGGCCCGTCCCGACCCGGCCCGGTCGGCCTCGGCGTCCGGGCCGGGGGCCTCGCCGGCCGGCGAGCGCGGCTCCGCTCAGCGCTCGGAGGCAGGCGGGGGCGGCGCTCGGTGGACCTTCGAGGCGTACCGGGCCGGGTGGCGGGAGGTGCACTCGCTCGGGGAGGGGGTGCAGCCGGGGGGACGGCTGGCCGCGGGCTACCTGCGGCTGCCGCATGCCGTCGGAGTGCCGCTGGCCAGGGCCGGGGTGGATCCCGACCTGGTCACCCTGGCCGCGCTGTGGGTGGCGCTGGTGGCCGGGTGGACGGCCACGCTGGGGCCGGGGTGGGCGGCGGCCGCGGGCGCGCTGACGCTGGCGGCCGGGGTGGCCGACTCGGTCGACGGGGCGGTCGCGGTCATGCAGGGCCGGGCCAGCGCCTTCGGGTTCGTGTGGGACTCGACGGCCGACCGGCTGGCCGACCTGGCCCTGATCGCCGGGCCGGTGGTGCTGGTCGCGACCGAGGCCGACCCCGGGTGGGGAGCGGCGGCCCTGGCCGCCGGGGTGGCGGCGGCCGGGCTGCTGCTGCTGCTCGAGTACGTGCGGGCGCGGGCCCAGGCCGGCCAGGTGGCCGCCGCCTGGTCGCTGGCCACGCCGGGCGAGCGGCCGACCCGGGTGATCGTGCTCGGCCTGGCCGGCCTGGCCGTCGGGGCGGCCCAGCTGGCCGGCGACGGCCAGGCCGCGGCCGCGCTCGACCTCGGCTATCCCCTGGCCCTGGCGGCGCTGGCCGTGCTCGAGGCGGCCGGCTGCCTCCAGCTCCTGGTGGCCGTCCGCCACGCCGGAAGCCGGCTGCGGTAGGCTCCGCTCTCCGAGAGGCACGAACACCCAAAACGCCATATCCTCGAATCGCCATGCTGGAATCGATCAAGCAACCTAGCGACCTGCGGCAGCTCAGCGACGACCAGCTCATCGAGCTGGCCGCCGAGATCCGGGACTTCCTGGTCCGGGCGGTTGCCGTCCGCGGCGGTCACCTCGGCCCCAACCTCGGCGTCGTCGAGCTCACCATCGCCCTCCACCGGGCCCTCGACTCGCCCGTCGACCGCATCGTCTGGGACACCGGCCACCAGGCCTATGTGCACAAGCTGCTCACCGGCCGCCAGGACGACTTCGCCAACCTGCGCACCCTCGGCGGCCTCTCCGGCTACCCCTCGCGCGCCGAGAGCCCCCACGACGTGATCGAGAACTCCCACGCCTCGACCGCCCTCGGCTACGCCCTCGGCCTCGCCGAGGCCGGCCGCGCCGGCAGGGGCGAGGGCCGGGTGGTGGCGGTGGTCGGCGACGGCTCGCTCACCGGCGGGGTCGCGCTGGAGGCGCTCAACCTGATCGGCCACCGCAAGCCCGACCTGCTGGTGATCCTCAACGACAACGGCCGCTCGTACGCCCCGACGGTCGGCGGCCTGGCCGGCCACCTGGCCCCGCTCCGCCTCCACCCGGGCTACGAGGCCCTGAAGAAGGGCGTCGAGGAGACCTTCGGCCGGGTGCCGCTGGTCGGCGAGGGCATGGTCGAGGCGGCCAAGCGGGTCAAGGAGGGGGCCAAGGCGCTGGTCGCGCCCCGGGTGGTGTTCGAGGACCTCGGCTGGCAGTACGCCGGGCCGGTCGACGGCCACGACCTGGACGCCCTGGAGAGGGCCATCGACCACGCCATGCGGGTGCCCGGCCCGGTCATGCTCCACGTGATCACCCAGAAGGGCCGCGGCTACCCGCCGGCCGAGGAGCACGAGGAGGACAACCTCCACTCCCTCGGCGCCTTCGACCCCGAGACCGGCCGGGTCCTGCCCAGGTCGGGCGACGAGGTGCAGTTCACCGACGTGTTCGGCCAGGCCCTGCTGGAGGAGGCCCGCCGCCATCCCGAGCTGGTCGCCATCTCGGCCGCCATGCTCGGCCCGACCAAGCTGACGGTCATGCAGCGGGAGCTCCCCGACCGGGTCTTCGACGTCGGCATCGCCGAGCAGGTCGGGGTGACCATGGCCGCCGGCATGGCCCTGCGGGGGCTGCGGCCGGTCTGCGCCATCTACTCGACCTTCCTCCAGCGCGCCTTCGACCAGGTGATGATGGACGTCGCCCTGCACCGGCTGCCGGTGATCTTCGTGCTCGACCGCTCGGGCATCACCGGCGAGGACGGCTCCTCGCACCACGGCGTCTACGACGTCACCTGGCTGCGGGAGGTCCCCAACCTCACCATCGCCTCGCCGCGTGACGGCAACGAGCTTCGCCGGGCTCTGGCGACGGCGATCGCGCACACGGCCGGGCCGTTCGCGATCCGCTTCCCCAGGTCGACCACGCCCCGGCTCACCGTCTCGGGCCCGGTCCGCAAGATGAAGCTGGGCGCCTGGGACGTGCGCACCCGGGGTCGGGACGTGCTCCTGCTGGGCCTCGGCAAGCTGGCGGTGACCTGCGAGGAGGCGACCCGGCTGCTCAAACAGGACGGGATCAGCGTGACCCTGGTCGACCCCCGCTGGGTCAAGCCGCTCGACCCCCGCCTGGGCGCCGTGGCCGCCGCCCACCGGCTGGTCGCGACCGTCGAGGACAACGTGCTCGCCGGCGGGTTCGGCTCGGCCGTGGCCGAGGTCCTGGCCGACGAGGACGTGGCGACGCCGCTGCTGCGCCTCGGCATCCCCGACCAGTTCCTCCCTCACGGCAAGCGCGAGGTCCTGCTGGCCGAGCTGGGCCTGGACGCGGTCGGCATCGCCGAGCGGGTCGGCAAGGCCCTGCACCGCCTGGAGCCCTGACCGCCCGGACCCTCACATCCTGGCCGGCAGCGCCAGGGTCCCGACGTCCATGCGGGGAGCCTACGCGGCGGCCCGGCGCCAGAGGGCGATGGTGGTGGTGACCATGGCGAAGCCGAAGCCGAGGTCTTCGATGGGGGCGCAGGCGATGCGGGGGCCGAGGATCTCGGTGGGGTTGTAGCTGACGATCGGGGGGCAGGTGAGGACGCCGTTCACCAGGAGCTGGAAGGCGGCGACGATGGCCAGGGTGATCCAGTAGCGGGGGTCGCGGAACAGGCCGGTGCGCAGGACCAGCAGCTCGAGCAGGACGGCCAGGACGATTCCGGCGGCCGCGGCGACGGTGTACTCGTGGATCACCGGGGGACGCCCCGGCGGTCGGGGGACGGGAGGAGGCGGGCCACCGCCTGGTAGGTGAGCAGGGCGCAGGTCGGGACGACGACGAAGAAGACCAGCTCCTCGAGGGGGAGGCCGAGGAGCACGATGCCGGTGGTGTAGCGAGGGCTGTAGGTCCAGTGGCCGCGGCGGATGGCCAGCCAGTCCCAGAGGCTGAAGGCGAGGAACACCGGGACCAGGGCGGCCAGCCAGCGGCGGGGCCGGCGGTAGACCCCGGCCTTCAGCACCAGCTCCAGGGGCAGGGTGACCAGCAGGCAGGCGGCCATCAGGACCAGGTAGGTGGCGCGCCCGAACACCGCCCCTCCCCCATCCGGGACCCTTGTCCCGGGAGCGCCCGGGGGCCGCCCGAGGCCCGAGGTGGCCCTGGGCGGCCCGCCGGCGACCGGTCGAACGTCCTAGCCGGGCAGGTCGACACCCTTGTAGTCGCGGCACTTGACCGACTGGTTGACCTGCTGGGCGGTGGCGGGCAGGTCGATCGTGCAGTTGTTCCGCTCGTACTGGATGCCGGCCCAGAACGCGGCCAGGAGCAGCAGGATCGTGATGAGCAGCGAACCACCGCGGCGCATGCTGCCTCCTCTAACGGGCGGGCCAGGGGGACGGAGACTACTCCAACAGCCCGCCTGCTCCGCTTACCCACCCGGGCGCCGGTCAAGCATCGGCGGCGCGCGGCCCTCACCCGCGGTGGCCGAAGTCCATGCCGGCGAACATCGCCTCGGTGCGCTCCATCGTCTTGACGACCTCGGCCATGTCCTGGGCCACCTCGGTGTCGACCTGAGGGAACAGGAACTGGTTGAGCGGCTCGTTGGCGCCCACCTGGAGCCCGTACTCGTCCATGTACTCGCCGAGGGCGAACTCCCAGGTGAACAGGGCCACCCCTTCGTCGGCGGGCAGGTGCAGCCAGTAGGTGAGGTAGCGGTTGCGGGCCAGGGAGAAGGTCCGGGTGCCGTCCCGTTTCTCCTGGGCCAGGCGGAAACCGAGCAGTCCCAGCTCGTCGTCGAAGGCCATGTCTCCGGCATTCTGGCGGCCCGGGCCACGAACCGCCACCGGTGGGCCACGGCCCGACCTCCGGCATCGAATCGTGGCCTGCCGGCTGGGCCTCCGCTGCGCCCCTGTCGCTGTCTCGCCCGACCTCCGGCATCGAAATCGTGGCCTTGCCGGCTGGGCCTCCGTGCAGTTGTGGGCGGGGCCTGCTTACAATTCTCTGCCGGCCGGTGTCCGCCGGACGGCGACCGACACCGGGACTGATCTTGGCCAGACACACCGCCGACCTGGACGCCCTTGTCGGCCGGACGCTGGGCCGCCGCCGCTACGAGGTCGTCGCCCGCATCGCCCAGGGCGGCATGGCCATCGTCTACCGCGGCCACGACCGGCACCTCGACCGGGTGGTGGCGATCAAGGTCCCCCGCCCCGAGTTCGCCCGCGACCGCGAGTTCTCCGAGCAGTTCCGGCGCGAGGCCCGGACGGCCGCCCGCCTGTCGCACCCCAACGTGGTCGCCGTCTACGACTCGGGCGAGGAGCGGGGCCTGCCCTGGATCGTGATGGAGCACGTCGACGGACGGACCCTGCGCGACCTGCTCGACACCCAGCGGCGGCTGAGCCCCGAGACCACCGCCGAGCTCCTGGGCCCGGTCGCCGACGCCCTCGACCACGCCCACCACGCCGGCGTGGTCCACCTCGACGTCAAGCCGGAAAATCTCCTCCTGACCAGCGAGACGGTCAAGGTGGCCGACTTCGGCCTGGTCAGGGCGGCCGCCCAGCGGGGCCACGGGCAGGCCCTGGCCGCCACCGTCCACTACTGCGCGCCCGAGGTGCTGCGGGGCGGGGTGGTCGACGGGCGGGCCGACGTCTACGCCCTCGGGGTGGTCGCCTGGGAGTGCGTGAGCGGCCGGCCGCCGTTCGAGGGCGACGCCCGCCAGGTCGTGCAGCAGCACCTGGGCGGCCGGGTGCCGCGACCGTCGCGGGTGGTCGACGGGATCGAGGAGCCGTTCGACGCCGCGGTGGCCCGGGCCACCGACCCGGACCCGACCCGGCGGTTCCTGCGCGCCTCGGACTTCGCCGCCGCCATCGGGGCGCCCCGCCGCCGCCGGGTCGACGAGACCCTCCGGGCCACCACCCGGCTCCCGGCCGCGGGTCCCGACACCACCGCCGCCTGGGCCCCGGCGGCCGGCGCCGCCGCGGCCGGCCACCACCCGGCCGGGGCCGCGACCACCGGCCTGCCGCCCGGCCTGGGGGCGGCGGCCGGGGCGCCGACCACCGGCTGGCCGCCGGAGGGCCGGGAGCCGGCGCCGGGGTGGGCCGGCCAGGGCCAGGCGGCGACCCGGAGCCTCGACGGCTGGCCGGCGGCCGGCGGGCCCATCCCGGGTCCCCCGGGCGTGCGGCACCCGGACCCGCCGCTGCCGGGTCCCCCGGAGGGGGAGCGTAGCCGAACGGGGCAGGAGGGGTCCCCGGTCGTCCACAGCCCCTGGGCGGCCGCGACCCAGGCGCCGCTGCGGCCGCGGCCGACCACCGGGCGGGTGCCCAAGAAGCGGGCCGGGCGGGCCAGGGGCGGCAAGGGCCGGGTGCTGGCCGTGCTGGTGGTCGTCGCCCTGCTCGCCGCCGGGCTGCTGACCCGGGCCGGGGGCCTGCTCGGCGGGTCGGTGCGGGTGCCCGAGGTGGTCGGCCTGGAGGTCGCCGAGGCGACCCGGGACCTCAAGGACCGCGGCCTGAGGGCCCGGACGGGGGAGCCGGTCGCCTCCGACCACGTCCACGAGGGCCTGGTGGCGGCCCAGTCCGTCGACGGCGGGGAGCGGACCCGGCGCGGGGGCACCGTGGTGATCCGGCCGTCGCTCGGGATCGTCCTGCCCGACCTGGCCGGGCGGCCGGCCGGCGCGGCCACCGGCCGCCTGGACGAGCTGGACATCCGCTACCGGCGGGAGGGGGCCACCAGCCTCGACGTCCCCAAGGGGGCCGTCATCCGGACCCGGCCGGCCAAGGGCACGGTGCTCGAGGCCGACCAGGTGGTCACCGTGGAGGTCAGCACCGGCAAGCCCAGGGTCCCGGTCCCCGAGGTGGCCGGACGGCGCGTCGAGGCCGCCGAGGCCGAGCTCGCGGCCGCCCACATCGAGGTCCGGCCCGAGCGCGTCTTCGACGACAACGTGCCCGAGGGCCGGGCGGTGGGCACCGACCCCGGCGCCGGGTCCGAGGTGCCCTGGGGGTCGACGGTGGTCCTGCGCGTCAGCAAGGGCCCCGACCTGGTCGTGGTCCCGCAGGTGGTCGGCCTGTCCAAGAAGGAGGCCGAGCAGCGCCTGCGCGAGGCCGGCCTCGAGGCCCACTACGTGCTCCCGGTGGGGAGCAGGGTGGTCGAGCAGAGCCCGGCCCCCGGCGAGAAGGCCAAGCGGGGCAGCGGCGTCCGGCTCCTGCTCAACCTGTTCTGACGTGCGCATCGGGGCCCACGTGTCGGTGGCCGGCGGCCTCGAGCGGGCGGTCGGCAACGCCAGGGCCGCCGCCTGCGAGTCGCTCCAGGTGTTCGTGTCCAACGCCCGCGGCTGGGCCCCGCCGCCGGTCGACCCGGCGGCCGACGAGCGGTTCCGGGGCGACCTGGAGGCGGCGGGCCTCGGCCCGCTGTTCGTCCACGCCCCCTACCTGGTCAACTTCGCCAGCGCCAGCCCGGTCACCCGGGAGCGGTCCCGCGAGGTGGTCGCCGCCACCCTGGCCAAGGCGGCCGCCATCGCGGCCGCCGGGGTCGTCGTCCACGCCGGCGCGGCCCTGGCCAGCGGCCGCTCGGCCGGCCTGGCCAGCACCCGCGAGGCCCTGCTCCCGCTGGCCGACGCCATCATCGACCCCGGGTCCCCCACGGCCTCCACGGCCGGTCCCGGCGTCGCGGCGGCCGGGCCCGACCTGGTCCTGGAGCTGACCGCCGGCACCCGCGGGTCCCTGGCGTCCCGGTTCGACGAGATGGCCGAGCTGCTGGCCGCCTGCGACCACCACCCCCGCCTCAAAGTGTGCATGGACACCTGCCACGCCCAGGCCGCCGGCTACGACCTGGGCGACCCGGCCGGCGCCACCAAGGCGCTCGACGAGCTGTTCGCCACCCTCGGCGACCGGGTCGTGCTCGTCCACGCCAACGACTCCCGCGACCCGGTCGGCGCCGGCCGCGACCGCCACTGCCCCATCGGCACCGGCACCATCGGCGACCAGGGCTTCGCCGCCATCCTCGCCCACCCCGGCCTGGCCACCCTCCCCGTCATCACCGAGACCACCGGCGACCCCGACCAGATGGCCAGCGACCTCACCCGCCTCAAGCGCCTCCGCCCCGACCTCCTGGACGGTGAAGGCCGACCTGACCGCGCGAGGCCGTAGGATCGTCGGGTCGGCCGGACCAGCAGGGGAGGACGTTGTGGTCATCACCCGGCGGAGGGTCGGCGCCTACCGCTGGGAGCTGGCCATGGTGGCCGTCACCGCCGTGTGGGGGTCGACGTTCGTGCTGGTCCGCGACGCGGTCGCCCAGATCCCGCCGTTCACCTTCATCGCCTACCGGTTCCTGGCCGCGGCCCTGCTGCTGGCCGCCCTGCGGCCCCGGCTGGCCACCGGTGGCCAGCCGGGGCTGCTGGCCGCGGGGGTGGCGGCCGGGCTGGCCCTGTTCGCCGGCTACGGCTTCCAGACGGTCGGGCTCCAGTACACCACGGCGTCCAACGCCGGCTTCATCACCGGGCTGTCGGTGGTGCTCACGCCCCTGTTCGCCGGGCTGCTGCTGCGCCAGCCGCCCGGGCGCTGGCCGGTGCTGGGGGCGTGCCTGGCCGCCGTCGGCCTGGGCCTGCTGTCGCTCCAGCGGCTGGAGGTCCGCCAGGGCGACGCCCTGGTCTTCGGCTGCGCGGTCGCCTTCGCCGCCCACATCCTGCTGCTCGGCCGCTCCGCCCCCCGCTTCTCCAGCTACCGGCTGGCCGTGGTCCAGCTGGGCACGACCGGGCTGGTCGCCCTGGTCTGGGCCGGGCTGGCCGGCGACCTGGTCGTCCCCGGCTCGGCCGAGGTGTGGGTCGCCCTGGTCATCACCTCGGTGGCCGCCTCGGCCCTGGCGTTCCTGATCCAGACCCGGGCCCAGCGCGAGGTGTCCCCGACCCGCACCGCCGTCATCCTCACCATGGAGCCGGTGTTCGCCGGCCTGTTCGGGTTCCTGGTTGCCGGCGAGCGCCTGTCCGGGCGAGGCTGGCTCGGAGCCGGCCTCATCCTGGCCGGGATGCTGGTCGCCGAGCTGGGCGGCCGCCTCCCGGCCGCCCCCGGCCAGCCGAGGACGAACGGAGCCCAGCCATGATCCAGGTCCACGTGTTCCGCAAGGGCCAGGAGGTCCACGACGTGCCCGTGGCCGACCTGTCCCAGGTCCGCGGCGAGCCCCGGACCCTGGTCTGGGTCGACCTGGTCTCGGCCACCCCCGAGGAGCTGGCCGCCATGGGCGAGGAGTTCCAGCTGCACGAGCTGGCCCTGGCCAGCGTCGCCACCGGCGTCAAGCAGCGGCCCAGGGTCGAGGAGTTCGAGGGGCAGGTGCTGCTGATCGCCTACGCGGCCAAGCCGGTCGCCGAGGGCCACTCGGTCGACCTGCACGAGCTGGACGTGATCGCCGGGCAGAACTTCCTGCTCACCTTCCACGGCGGCGCCCCGATCGACGCCGCCGTGGTCGCCCGCCGGGTCACGGCCCACCCGGAGCTGGCCAGGCAGGGCTCCGGGTTCCTGCTCTATGTCGTCCTGGACGAGCTGGTCGACACCTTCTTCCCGGCCCTCGACCAGATCGGCGAGCGGATCGAGGACCTGGAGGAGGCGGTGTTCGAGGTCACCGGCGGCGTCCAGAGCCAGATCTTCTCCCTGCGGCGCGACCTGATCGCCATCCGCCGGGTCGCCGGCCCGATGCGCGACGCCATGATCGTGCTGCTCCGCCGCGACATGGGCCTGTTCACCCGGGAGTCCCAGCGCTACCTGCAGGACATCTACGACCACATGGTCCGGATCGTGGAGAGCGTGGAGGACTACCAGGACCTGGCCTCGGGGGCGCTGGAGGCCAGCCTGGCGGTGGTCTCCAACCGGGTCGGCGTGGTCGCCCGCAACCTCGGCGCCTACGCCGCCATCTTCGCCGTGGTCACCATGATCAGCGGGATCTACGGGATGAACTTCCAGCACATGCCCGAGCTGGCCTGGCGGTACGGCTACGCCTGGGCGCTGGCCCTGATGGTGGTGTCGGCCATCGGCCTGTGGGTCTATTTCAAGCGGAAGGACTGGCTGTAGAGAATACGGGGATGGACGACACGCTGGCCCTGGTTCGGGCCCGGGTGGCCGAGCGGTTCCCGGCCGACCTGGAGCGGATCCGCGCCTACCTTCGGCTGCCGTCGGTGAGCGCCACCGGCGAGGGGATCGGGGCCGTGGCCGAGGCCACCGGCGCCTGGATCGAGGGTGCCGGCGGGTCGTTCGAGCTCCAGGCCACCCCCGGCCACCCGCTGGTCATCGGCGAGCTGCCGGGCCCGGCGGGGGCGCCCCGGCTGCTGCGCTACGGCATGTACGACGTGCAGCCGGCCCAGGAGCCGGACTGGACCTCGCCGCCGTTCGCGGCCGAGGTCCGCGACCTGCCCGGGGTCGGGCCGGCGGTGGTGGCCAGGGGCAGCGCCAACTCCAAGGGCTGCCTGGCCTGCTTCTTCCTGGCCGTCGAGGTGCTGCGCGAGCTGGACGCCATGCCGCTGACGGTGGCCCTGATGATCGAGGGCGAGGAGGAGCTGGGCAGCCCCAACCTGGCCGCCGCGGTCCGGGCCAGGGCCGGCGACCTGACCGCCGAGGGCGCCTTCGACCTCGACCTGACCGCCGGCCTGGACGGCCAGCCCGAGCTGATCCTCGGCTGCAAGGGGCTGTGCGACCTGGAGCTGGTCTGCGAGGCCGGCGACTGGGGCGGCCCCGCGGTCGACCTGCACTCCAGCGAGCAGGCCTGGATCGCCTCGCCGGTGTGGGCGCTGGTCCAGGCCCTGGCCACCCTGACCGGCCCCGACGAGGAGATCCGGGTGGCCGGCCTGGACGGCGGGCCCGGGCCCGGCGAGGGCGACCGGCGGCTGCTGGCCGAGCTGGCCGCCGGCTTCGACCCGGCCGGGCACCTGCGCGAGGCCAACGCCGCCCGCTACCGGCTGGCCGGCGGCCCGGCCGAGCTGCTGGAGGCGCTGCTGTTCCGGCCGACCCTGAACATCTCGGGGCTGTCCGCCGGCTACGTCGGCCCCGGGGGCAAGACGATCGTGCCCAGCCGGGCCGTGGCCAGGGTCGACATCCGCCTGGTCGGGGGCGACCCGGAGGCGGCGGCCGGCGCCGTCCGCCGCCACCTGGACGACCACGGCTTCGGCCAGGTCCAGGTGCGCCTGCTCGACGCCTACCCGTGGGCCAAGGCGCGGCCCGGCAACCGGTCCGAGGCGGCCATGCGCGCCTCCTACCGGGCCCTGGGCCGCCGCGCCCTGCCCTACCCGCTGGCTCCCTGGTGCGCCCCCTACTTCGTGTTCGACCGCGTCCTGGGGCTGCCCTGGGCGTCGGGCGGGGTCGGCCACGCCGCCGGCGCCCACGGGCCCGACGAGTACGCCACCCTGGCCGGGCTGGAGGAGCACGTCGTGGGCGCGGCCGCCTTCCTGCTCGCCTACGCCGGCCTGCCCGAGGCGCCCCGATGAGCCCGGTCCGGGTGGTGGTGGCCAGGGGCGACCCGCTGGAGCGGGGCCGCACCGTCGGCTGGGAGCTGGCCGACCTGATCCGCGCCTCGCTGGAGTTCTACTGGCGCTACCTGGTCCGCCGGGGCGTGGGCGCGGGCGAGCTGCCCGGGCTGCTCGCCCCCTACCTGGCCGCCGCCGAGCGGGAGCTGCCCGACCTGGTCGAGCTGGTCACCGGGATGGCCGAGGGGGCCGGGGTGTCGTTCTGGGAGCTGTTCTGCGTCAACGCCTTCGAGGAGCTGGAGCCGCTGCTGGAGGCGCGCGGCGGCCGCTCGCTCGGCCAGGTCACCGGCGCCGCCGGGCCGGGCGGGCCGCCCCAGGACGCCGGGCCCGCCGGCGCGCCGGGGGACCGCTGCTCGACGGTGACCATCTCCGGGCCCGGGTACACCCTGCTCGGCCACAACGAGCAGTGGATGGCCGGCGAGGCCGGCCATGTGGCCGTGGTCGTCGAGCTGCCCGACGACGGCCCGGCCCTGGTCTCCCCCACCCTGGCCTGCTGCCTGCCGGCCGTCGGGATGAACGAGTACCGGGTCGCCCAGGGCATCCAGTCGCTGGTCGCCAACGACGACGGGGTCGGCATCCCCCGGGTGCTGGTCTCCCGGCACGCCCTGGTCGCCTCCTCCCCCGCCGACGCCCTGCGCCGGGCCACCCTGCCCGGCCGGGCCGGCGGCTACGGCCACAGCTTCGCCTTCGCCAGCGGCAGCGCCATGAACGTCGAGACCAGCGCCACCCGGTACGCGGTCAACGGCCTGCCGGGCAGCCACACCAACCACTACACCGACCCGGAGCTGGCCGACCGGGCCCCGCCGCCCAGCCCGGGCAGCCTGGCCCGCCTGGCCCGGCTCCAGGCCCTGGTCGAGGAGCGGTCCCCGGCCACCCCGGCGGCCATCGGCGAGATCATGGCCGACCACGGCGGCGACGGCCCCCAGGCCATCTGCGAGCACGGCACCGAGGACCCGGCCGACGAGGCGTCGGCGATCGTCTTCTCGATGATCTGCGACCTGGACCTGGGACGGATGTGGGTGGCGCCGGGCAGCCCCTGTGTCACCGCCTACGAGGAGGTGGACCTGGCCGGTGTGGTCTGAGACCGGACCGTTGCGCTACGAGCGCCTGACCTGGCCGGAGGTGGCGCGGGCGGCCGGCCAGGACCGGGTCGCCCTGGTCCCGGTGGCCACCCTGGAGGACCACGGCCCCCACCTGCCGGTGGACACCGATCTGCGGATCGTGACGGAGATCTGCGAGCGGGCCGCGGCCCGGGCGGCCGACCGGGTGGTGCTGCTGCCGGCCATCCCCCACGGCTACGACCCCCACCACATGGACTTCCCGGGCGCGATCAGCATCGGCTGGGACACCTTCGTCCGCTACTGCACCGACGTCGGCCGCTCCCTGGCCCACCACGGCTTCCGGCGGATGCTGTTCCTCAACGGCCACGGCTCCAACCAGAACCTGGTCGAGACGGCGGCCCGCCTGGTCATGGTCGACCGGCCCGAGACGCTGGCCGCGGCCGCCTTCTACCTGGCCAGCCCGGCGGCGTTCGAGGTCATCGGGCGGGTGCGCACCTCGACCAGGGGCGGCATGGCCCACGCCTGCGAGCTGGAGACCTCGATCTACCTGGCCATCGACCCGGCGGCGGTGGCCATGGACCTGGCCGTCGACGAGCGCTCCTACCCCGAGGGCGAGCACGCCTGGCTGGACTGGTCGGACGGCCCGCTGAAGCTGATGCCCTGGTGGTCGTCGTTCAGCCGCTCCGGGGTCCAGGGCGACGCCACCCAGGGCACGGCCGACAAGGGCCGGGCCCTGCTGGACGCGGCCGTGGACGAGTGCGTCGCCTACGTGGACGAGCTGCTGGCCAAGCCCCTGCCCGAGCGCCGCCGGCCGGCTACTGGTAGTTGATGACCCGCGGGACCGGCCTGAGCTTCATCACCTCGCGTGGGCTCATGAGGTCCACGTCGATCTCGTAGAACAGCTTCAGGCCCGGGTGGAAGCGCCGGTCGCGGGTGTAGGAGCGGTAGTCGTCGAGCTTGGCCTTCCGGACCCCGAAGCCGTCGGCGTTCCAGGTCATGGCCAGGCCGGGCCGGATCGCGATCCGGGCCTTGTCGCGGATCATGCTGTCGTGGAACTGGTGGATCATGAACAGCTTCTGGGGCAGCCGGTGGCGGCGCACGATGCCGGCGACATAGGCCGAGGCCCGGTTGATGGCGGCGGCGTCGGTGCGGCCCAGGTGCTTGCCCGGCACCTGCCCCGGGCCCATGGCGAACTCCGGGTCGAGGGCGACGCCGACGTCGGGCTGGCGCAGGTACGGCTCCCAGTGGCGCACCGAGCCGAGGAAGTCGTCCCGGCCCGGCTGCACGTCCAGGACCAGCATCCCGTCGATGCGGCGGACCGCCTCGAGGAACGACCGGACGATCGCGTCCTCCTGGTGGGTCCGGTAGCGGCCGTTGGGGGTCGGGAACGGGTGGGCGATGGTGGCGATGAGCTCGAACATCGGCATCACCGGGCGCTCGGGGCGGGCGTAGGGGCGGGCCACCTTGAGCAGCCGCTGGGCGACCACGTCGGGCGGCGCGGCGCCGAGCACGTCCAGGTTCTGCATGCCGTAGAAGCCGACCACCCGGTAGCGGGGGAACAGCCGGCGGCCGCCGCGGGGCAGCTCGGGGGGCGGCGGAACGGTGATGGTGGGCACCGGGAGGGTGGTGGTGGCGGGCAGGGCCGCCGGGCCGGCCCCGGGGGCGGGGTCGGCCCCGGGGGCGGGGTCGCGGTCGAGGGCGAGGCCGCCGGCGGTGGCGCTGCCGACCAGGACCAGGCCGGTGGCCGCCAGCACCCAGCGCCGCCGCAGCCGGCTCCGGCGGGCGCGGCGCCGCGGCGCCGCGCGGCCGTCGACCTGGACCGCGTCCCGTACGCCGACATCCTCCTCCACGGCGGCGCAACCTATCGGGAATCGCCCACGCAGGCCAATCTGGGAGCTACCCGGCCATCGGCGCTCCCGGTCCGGCGGCGGCCCGGTGTGGGACGATGCCGCGGTGATCGAGGCGACCAGGTTCGGCCGGCCGCTGCCCCGGGGTGGCTGCATCGGCGTGCCCGCCCCGGCCAGCCCCTGGGAGAACCGGTCGGAGCTGCTGCGCGGGGTCGAGTGGTGGCAGGCCCGCGGCTACCGGGTGAGGCTGGCCGACGGCATCGAGGCCCGCGACAGCTACGTGGCCGGCGACCCCAGGAGCCGGGCCCGCGACCTGGAGGCGATGTTCGCCGACCCCGAGGTCGACGTGGTCCAGTGCCTCACCGGCGGGTTCGGGTCGATGCAGCTGGTCCCCCACCTCGACTTCCAGCTGATCGCCGACCACCCCAAGGCCTTCTGCGGCTACTCCGACATCACCGCCCTGCACGTCGCCCTGCGCCAGCGGGCCGGGCTGGCCACCTTCTACGGCCCCCACCTGATGACCATGGGCTGGACCCAGGCCAGCGACCTCACCCGGGAGCGGCTGCTGGCGGTGCTGGCCGGCGGCGGGGCCGGCCCGGTGCCGGCCGACCCCGACGACCCCTATGTGCGGCCGCTGCGCGGCGGCCGGGCCACCGGGCCGCTGGCCGGGGGCGACCTGTGGCTGCTGGCCCAGACCATGGGCACGCCCTGGGAGCTGGAGCTGGACGGGGCCATCCTGTTCTTCGAGGAGGTCGACGCGCCACCCTGGTACGTCGACGGGATGCTCACCCAGCTCGGGCAGGCCGGCAAGCTGGCCGGGGTCGTCGGGGTGGCGGTCGGCGACATGGAGCGCTGCGACTGGAGCGACCAGCGTCCGGAGTGGCCCCGGACCAAGTCGCTGGAGCAGGTCCTTGAGGAGCACCTGGGGCCCCTGGGCGTGCCGGTGCTGTACGGGCTGCCCGTCGGCCACGCCCGGCACCTGGCCACCCTCCCCCTGGGCGTGACGGCGACGCTGGACGCCGACGCCCGCACCCTGACCGTGGACCGGCCGGCCCTGCGCCCCGGCTAACCGGGCAGGTCCAGCGACGGGTCGGCGTGGACCGGGTCGCCCTCGACCAGGGTGGCCAGCACCCGGGCGTCGGCGATGGGGCCGGCGGCCGGGTCGAAGGGGTCGCGGTCGAGGATGGCCAGGTCGGCCAGCTTGCCCGGGGTGACCGTGCCGGTCTCGGCCTCCAGGCGCAGGGCGTAGGCCGAGCCGATGGTGAAGGCGTCCAGGGCGGCGGGCAGGTCGACCCGCTCGGCGGGCAGGAACGGCTCGCCGTCGCGGTCGTCGGGCGCGACCCGGCGCACGGCGACCTCGATCTCGGCCAGCGGGTCGGCGGTGGAGACCGTCCAGTCGCTGCCGAAGGCCAGCACCGCCCCGGCCCGGCGCAGGCTGGCCCACGGGTACTGCCAGCCGGCCCGCTCTGGCTCCAGGAACGGCAGGGTCAGCTCGCGCATGTAGCCGTCCAGGCACGACCAGAACGGCTGGGCGTTGGCCACCACCCCCAGGCGGCGGAAGCGGGGCCGGTCGTCGGGGTGGACGAACTGGAGGTGGGCGATCTGGTGGCGGGCGCCGCGGCGGCCGTTGGCGGCGGCCGCGGCCTGGAAGGCGTCCAGGGTGTCGCGCACGGCCCGGTCGCCGATGGCGTGGACGTGCACGTCGAAGCCCTCGCCGTCCAGGGCGGTGACCACCATGGCCAGCTCCTCGGGGCCGAGCATGGAGATGCCCCGGTCGCCGCCGGGGCGGCCGTCGCCGTCCAGGTAGGGCGCCAGCATGGCGGCGGTGCGGTTCTCGAACACCCCGTCGGCGAAGATCTTGACCGCGCTGGCCCGCAGCCGCCCCACGGTGCCGGTGCGGCGGCGCTCGACCAGGTCGGCCAGCTGGGCGTCGCCGGCCTCGACCCGCCAGCGCAGGGCGGCCACGACCCGGCCGGTGAGGCGGCCCCGCTCGGCCACGGCCCGGTAGGCGGCCAGCATCTCCGGGCTCACGTTGGCGTCCTGCCAGGCCGTGATCCCCAGGCGGTGCAGGTGGGCCTGGCCGCGCTCCACGGCCGCCTCCCACTCGGCCCGGTCGGGCGGCGGGGCCAGGTCGGCGACCAGGGCCATGGCCGCCTCGTGGAGGGCGCCGGTGGGCTCGCCGGCGGCGTCACGCTGGATCCGGCCCCGCGGCGGGTCGGGGGTGGCGCGGGTGATGCCGGCCAGCTCCATGGCCCGGCTGTTGACCCAGGCGCTGTGGCCGTCGGTGGACTCCAGCAGCACCGGCCGGTCGCCCACGGACGCGTCCAGGGTGGCCAGGTGGGGGCCGGCGGCGCCGAAGGCGTCCATGACCCAGCCGCCGCCCAGCACCCAGGGGGCGTCGGGGTGGTCGGCGGCGTAGCGGGCCACGGCGGCCGCGTACCCCTCCGGCTCGACCCCGTGGAGGTCGCACTGGGCCAGCTCGAGGCCGCCGGCGGCGGTGTGGACGTGGGCGTCCTGGAACCCGGGCAGGACCAGCCCGCCGTCCAGGGCCAGCACCCGGGTGGCCGGGCCGCGCAGGGCGGCCACCTCGGCCTCGGGCCCGACGGCGGCGACCCGGCCGGCGCGCACGGCCACGGCGTCGGCCCAGGGCCGGCCCGGGTCGGCGGTGTACACCGGCGCCCCCACGATCAGGAGGTCGGCCTCGGGGGTCATGGTCGCTCCTCGACGGGGACGGGACCGAACCGGTCGGCCAGGGCCGGCCAGTCGACCAGGACGACCAGCACGGTGGCGGCCATGACCCGGTAGTCCAGGTGCATGGCCAGCCCGATGCCGGCGTGCATGGCCAGCGCGGCCGGCACGAACAGCCAGGCCAGCCGGGGCCGCCACAGCACCAGGGGGAAGCCGAGCTCGACGGCCAGGGTGGCCGCCGCGACCAGGTGGGCCAGCACCGGCCGGTCGGCCACGAACAGGGCGAACGGGTTGGGTTGGGGCTGGCTGTCGCTGGCCGCGTACAGCACCCAGCGGAGGTTGCCGCCGGCCACCCAGGCCGGGCCGGCGTGGAGCAGCTTGGCCAGGCCGGAGAGGAAGTAGGCGCCGGCCACCACCACCATGGCCGTCCGCACCGGCCAGCCGAACAGCGGCCCCCGGGCGGCCACCGGGCGCTGGCGGGCGTCCAGCGACCAGGCCGCCCCGGCCCGCGAGGGCAGCAGCGGGACCAGGCAGAGCAGCAGCAGCACGTCGTTGTGGACGACCTTGCCGAGGCTGGAGGTCATGGCGACCAGGGGCAGGGCGGCCAGCCAGGCCAGCGGCAGGGTGACCCGGGTCAGCAGCCCGACGGTGGCCAGCACGGCCGCGGCCAGGGCGAGGGCCTGGAGGGCGGCCACGGCCTCGGGGGACGGCATCCGGTCGAGCAGGCGCAGGAAGGAGATGGGCCGGAACAGGGCCGGCGGCTGGGTGGCCAGCTCGGCGTAGGGGCCGCTGGCCAGCCGGATGGCCAGCAGCCCGCACAGGCCGATGCGGACCGCGGCCAGCCGGCGCGGGTCGCCGGGGGCGAACAGCCACCCCTCGACCCGCCGCAGCGCCGTCTCAGCCGCCGGCATCGGCGCTCCCGGGGCGGCAGGTGAAGCGCAGCGTCCTGGCCGGTGGCGCGCCCCGGTCCCCGACCCGCCGCGACACGTCGGTCACGGTCTGGTAGATGCGGACCTCGGCGACCTCGCCGCCCCGGTCGCGGACCGCCTCGGCCCAGGCCTGGCAGACGGCCGCCTGGCGGTCCGGGGGCAGGCCGGCGAAGCCCTTGAGGACCTGGACGTCGCCGTGGTAGCCGATCGGCAGGTCGCGGAACGGGATCGGCGTCTCGTGGCCGGCCTGGTCGACCGTCACCGCCTGGAAGCCCGGCTGCCTGGCCTGGCGGGCGTCGGCGAACAGCCGCCAGCCGGTGAGCGGCCACGCCTCCAGCCCGGCCACCCCGCAGACCACGAACACGGCCAGGTAGGCGGCAACGAACCAGCGTGCCCACCGGGGCGCCGGGACGTGCTGGTCGTCCGGGCCGGCCGGGGTCGGCGCTGCCGCTGGCTGGTCACGCATCGCGGCCACGCTACCTCACCCCCGGGGCCGGCCGGGGGGGTTCGGGAGGGGCGAGGCAGGCGGCCAGGGCGGCGGCGTCGACGTTGCCGCCGGTGAGGACCACCCCGACCCGGCGGCCGCGGGCGGCGCCGGTCCGCAGGGCGGCCAGGGGAAGGGCGGCGGTCGGCTCGACCAGCTGCTTGGTCCGCGACCAGCACAGGGCCAGGGCGTCCAGCAGCTCGGCGTCGGTCACGGTGACGATGTCGTCGACCAGGCGGCGGATGACCGCGAACGGCCGCTCCCCCACGCACAGGCTGCGGACCCCGTCGGCGATGGTGGCCGGGGCGGCGGGCAGGGGGATGCGCCGCCCGGCGCGCAGCGACGCCCGGGCGTCGGCGGCGGCCGCCGGCTCGACCCCGACGACCCGGGTCCGGGGCGAGCGGCCCTTGACCGCGGCCGCGGTCCCGGCGATCAGCCCGCCCCCGCCCACCGGGACCAGCACCAGGTCCAGGTCGGCGACCTCTTCGAGCAGCTCCAGGGCGGCCGTGCCCTGCCCGGCCATCACGTCGTGGTCGTCGAAGGGGTGGACCAGGTGCAGGCCGCGGCGCTCGGCCAGCTCGGCCGCGAAGCTCTCGCGGTTGTCGCCGGTGACGCCGGCGGTGACCACCTCGGCCCCGTAGGCGCGGGTGGCGGCCACCTTGGCCGGGTTGGACCCGGCGGGCATCACCACCACCGCCCGGCCGCCGGTCTCGGCCGCGGCCAGGGCGACCGCCTGGCCGTGGTTGCCGGAGCTGACCGCCAGCACCCCGGCGGCCCGCCGGGCCGGGTCGAGGGCCAGCAGGGCGCTGAACGCCCCCCTGGCCTTGAACGCCCCCACCCGCTGGAGATGCTCGGCCTTGGCGGCCAGCCGGCAGCCGAGCTCCCGGTCGAGCAGGCGGGAGGTGAGGACCGGGGTGCGGTGGACGTGGCCGGCGATGCGGCCGGCCGCCCGCTCCACCTCCACGACCGAGAAGGCGGGGTCGGCCGGGCTCATCCGGCGGCGGCGACGACCGCCTTGGCGGCCCGCTCGGCGTCGGACGCGCTGACCTCGTAGGAGAACACCAGCCGGACCCGGTCGGGGTCGGTGTCGGCGGCCAGCACGCCCAGGCCGGCCAGCCGCTCGACCAGCCCCGGCCCGTCGGTGCCGAACGCCCCCGCGGCCAGCAGCGCCATGTTGGTCTGGACGGCGGCCACCTCGAGGCTGCCGGGGACGGCCGCGGCCACCGTCTCGGCCAGGGCGCGGGCGTTGGCGTGGTCGTCGGCCAGCCGGTCGATGTGCCGCTCAAGGGCGACCAGGGCGGCGGCGGCCAGCACACCGGCCTGGCGCATGGCCCCGCCGTACAGGTGCCGGACCTCGCGGGCCCGGGCGACCAGGTCGCGGCCGCCGACCACGGCCGACCCGACGGGCGCCCCCAGGCCCTTGGAGAAGCACACCGACAGGCTGTCGAACAGCGCCCCGTAGCGGTCCAGGGGCACCCCGGTGGCGACCGAGGCGTTCCAGATCCGGGCGCCGTCGCAGTGGAGGTGCAGCCCGGCCTCGTCGGCCAGGGCCCGCAGCTCCTCCAGCACCTCCAGGGGCTGGACGGCCCCGCCGGCCCGGTTGTGGGTCTGCTCGACCGCCATGGCGCTGGTCGGCACCCCGTACCTCGCGTCGCGGACCCGGGCCCGGGCCGCGGCCGGCTCCAGCACCCCCCGGTCCCCGGGCACCGGGTGGAGCTGGACCCCGCTGAGCACCGGGGCGGCCGCGGCCTCGTACCAGAGGATGTGGTTGTCCTCGTTGGCCAGGCACTCGGTCCCCGGGGGGGCGGCCAGGCGCAGGCAGATCTGGTTGCCCATGGTCCCCGAGGGGACGAACAGGGCCGCCTCGTGGCCGAGGCGCTCGGCCACGGCCGCCTCCAGCCGCCTGATGGTCGGGTCCTCGCCCCAGACGTCGTCGCCGACCTCGGCCTCGGCCATGGCCCGGCGCATGGCCTGGGTGGGCCGGGTGAAGGTGTCGGAGCGCAGGTCGACGGTCATCGCGGCCAGTCTACGCGGGGCCGTGCGACAATCGTCCGTCCGCCATCCGCGACCCGCACCGAGGAGCCATGCTCTCCCACACCGAGACCCTGGAGATCCGCGGCCACATCATCGACTCCATGCTGTTCACCAGGATCCTGGACCAGGTCCTGGAGGCGCACGGGACCTACGAGATCGAGCGCTTCGACGTCGGCCGCACCCCGGTCGACCCGTCCTACGCCCGCCTCCAGATCCGCACCGACGACCCCGAGCGCCTGGAGGAGCTGGTCCAGTCGCTCATGGGCCTGGGCATGCAGCGCCTGCAGACCGGCGACGCCACCCTCCAGCCGGCGGAGATGGACGGGGTGCTCCCCGACGGCTTCTACTCCTCGACCAACCTCGAGACCGAGGTGCGGGTGGGCGGGGCCTGGGTGCGGGTCGAGCACCCGGAGATGGACTGCGCGATCGTGGTCCACGACCGCCGGGCCCGCACGGTGCCCATGGCCGAGGTGGTCAAGGGCGACCAGGTGGTGGTGGGCAGCCAGGGCATCCGGGTCCAGCCCCTGGACCGGGGCCGCTCGGGCGAGGTCTTCGAGTTCATGTCCTCCCAGGTGTCCAGCGAGAAGCCCCAGGGGCTGATCGTGGGCCGGGTCGCCGTGGCGATGCGGGCGACCAGGGAGCGCGGCGAGCGGATCCTGTGGGTCGGCGGCCCGGCGGTGGTCCACACCGGCGCCGGCCCGGCGGTGGTGCGGCTGATCGAGGCCGGCTACATGGACGTGCTGTTCGCCGGCAACGCCCTGGCCACCCACGACATCGAGGGCGCCCTGTACGGCACCTCGCTGGGGGTCAACCTGGCCGAGGGGATCGGGGTCGAGCACGGCCACGAGCACCACATCCGGGCCCTCAACACCATCCGCCGCTGCGGCTCGATCGCCAAGGCGGTCGAGCAGGGCGTGCTCACCTCCGGGATCATGCACGCCTGCGTCCAGCACGGGGTCGACTTCGTCCTCGGCGGCTCGGTCCGCGACGACGGCCCCCTGCCCGACACCGTCACCGACGTGGTCGAGGCCCAGCGCCAGATGCGCTCGCAGCTCGGCGGCGTCGGCTACGCCCTGATGGTGGCGTCCATGCTCCACTCGATCGCCACCGGCAACCTGCTGCCGGCCTCGGTCCCGCTGGTCTGTGTCGACATCAACCCGTCGACCGTGACCAAGCTCGCCGACCGCGGCTCGGCCCAGGCCACCGGGGTGGTCACCGACGTTGGCCTGTTCCTGGGCGCCCTGGCCGACGAGCTGGCCCCCCGCTGAGCCCCTCCAGGCGCAGCGGCGGGAGGTAGTCGCCGAGGAGGTCGCGGGACCACCAGGCGCCGGTCTGGCGGCGTTCGGCCGGGGTGGTGAACCGGTAGCGGTACAGCCGGGCCCGGACCAGGGCCGGCGGGTGGTCGGGGAACGGGTTGCGGCCGAGCAGCTTCACGGTGGCCGGGTCGTTCTGCAGCAGCCGGGTCACCAGCGTGGCCATCCAGGGGTGGGCCGACGGCGGCGACATGGACGCGAACCACAGCAGCCAGTCCAGCCGCAGGTGGTAGGGGGCGACCTGGCGGGGGCGGCGGCGCGGGTCGCCCGGCTTGGCCTTGAACTGGTACTCGGCCCAGACGGTGGCCGGGCCGGGGACCGGCTCGTCGGTGCCCTCCAGCACCACCTCGCGGCGCACCCGGGTGACGGCCCCGAAGGCGCCGTAGGTGTTGACCAGCCGCAGCGGGTCGAAGCTGGCGTTCATGAGCTGGCGGCGGCCGACCAGGTTGCGGGCCGGCCGGACGCTGAGGGCGACCACGGCCACGGTCAGGGCGGCCACGGCCGCCCGCTGCCAGCCGGCCGGGTCGGCCAGGGTGCCCGGCGGGTCCACGGGCAGGACGGCGGCGAGCAGGCGGTCGTCGAGGGCGGCCGCGGCCAGCACGATGGTGATCAGATTCAGCCAGGAGAAGTTGCCGCTGGCCACCAGCCAGGCCTGGGTGAGCACGATCACCAGGGCGGCCACCCCGGCGGCCGGCTGGGGAAGGAACAGCCCGAACGGCACCACCAGCTGGGTGGCGTGGTTGGCCAGGACCTCGACCCGGTGCAGGCGCGCCGGCAGGTGGTGGAAGAACCAGCTCAGGGGGCCGGGCAGCGGCTGGGTCTCGTGGTGGTAGTCGAGGCAGGTGAGGTCACGCCAGCAGCGGTCGCCGCGCAGCTTGATCAGCCCGGCCCCGAACTCGACCCGGAACAGCAGCCAGCGGTACAGCCACAGCACCAGGGTGGGCGGGGCCTGGGCGGCCGGGCCCAGGAAGACGGCCAGGAAGCCGGCCTCCAGCAGCAGCGTCTCCCAGCCGAAGCCGTAGAAGGTCTGGCCGACGTTGACGATCGACAGGTACAGGGCCCACAGGGCGAGCCAGGCGGCCATCGACACCCAGGCCGGCCCCTGCTCGGGCAGGCCGAGGAGGGCGGCCGCGGCCAGTCCGGTCCCGACCCAGGCGACCAGCTGGAGGAACCGGTCCGAGTAGTGGAGGTGGAACAGGCTGGGGGCGCGGCCGAAGGGGACGGCGGCCAGGAACCGGGGCGCCGGCTGCAGGCCCCGCTCCCCCAGCAGCGGGCGGAACTGGTTGACCGTGACCAGGAACGCGACCAGGTAGACGGCGGCCAGCCCTCGCTGGAGGAGCAGGCGGCTCAGCCAGTCGTCGGGTGACTGGAGCCAGTCCGTCGGTCGAACCTCCGGGTGTCGGCATGCTCGACCAGGTAGTCGACGTAGCGGATGCGGAGCAGGTCGGCCACCTCGGGGTCGGCCGCCTCCTCGCGGAAGTGGGTGATCAGGTGGCCGATCTCGCGGATGGCGTCGATCGGGTCGTAGGCGGCCCAGTCGAGGTTGGCGTCCTCGGTGGAGGGCAGGTGCTTGGCCACCTCCCAGTAGAAGCCGACGTCGCGGTTGTCCCTGGCCACCTCCAGGGCCCAGTCGCGCAGGGTGGGCACGGGCTGGGCCTCCAGGAAGGCGCGGTAGTCGCCGGTCTGGGCGTCGGTGGTCATCGGTTCGGCTCCTCGGGTGGTGGTGGTGTGGATGGGCTGGCGCTGGCGTCGATGATGGGCTGGAGGACGGCGGCCAGGTCGGGCTGGCCCTGCTCGACCAGGTCGTAGCGGACCCGGGTGGCCGGGTGGGCGATGTCGGCGATGCCGCGCAGGTCGATCGGGGTGCCGATGACCACCGCGTCCACCGGGGCCTGGTTGATGACCGTCTCCAGCTCGCGGATCTGGGCGTCGGAGTAGCCCATGGCCGGGACGAGGGCGCCGATGTGCGGGTAGCGCGCGTACACCTCGGCCAGGGAGCCGACCAGGAAGGGTCGGGGGTCGACGATCTCGGCGGCGCCGAGACGGCGGGCCGCGACCACGCCGGCGCCGTAGCTCATCTCGCCGTGGGTCAGGGTGGGCCCGTCCTCGACCACCAGGACCCGCCTGCCGGTGACCAGCTCGGGGTCCTCGACCCGGACCGGGCTGGCCGCCTTGACCACCACCGCGGCCGCGTTGAGCTGCTTGAGGTGCTCCTCCAGGGTGGCGACCTGCTCGGGCGTGGCCTCGTCGACCTTGTTGATGACCAGCACGTCGGCCGCCCGGGCGTTGGCCTCGCCGGGGTGGTAGCTGGACTCGTGCCCGGCCCGCAGCGGGTCGGCGACCACGATGTGCAGGTCGGGACGGTAGAACGGCAGGTCGTTGTTGCCGCCGTCCCACAGCAGGACCTCGGCCTCGGCCTGGGCCCGCTCCAGGATGGCGTGGTAGTCGACGCCGGCGTACACCACCGTGCCCGCGGCCAGGTGCGGCTCGTACTCCTCGCGCTCCTCGATGGTGGCCCGGGCCGCCACCAGGTCCTCCACGGTCGTGAACCGCTGCACGGCCTGGCTGGCCAGGTCGCCGTACGGCATGGGGTGGCGGACGGCCACGACCTTGCGCCCGGCGGCGCGCAGGATCTCGGCCACCCGCCGGGTGGTCTGGGACTTGCCCGACCCGGTGCGGACCGCGCACACCGCCACCACCGGCACCGACGCCTCCAGCTCGGTCTGCTTGGGGCCGAGCAGCCGGAAGTCGGCCCCGGCCGCCAGGACCCTGGAGGCGACGTGCATCACCTCCAGGTGGCGGACGTCGGAGTAGCTGAACACCACCTCGTCCACGTCGTGGGCGGCGATCAGCTCCTCCAGCCGCTCCTCGGGGACGATCGGGATCCCCTCGGGGTAGGCGGGCCCGGCCAGGGCGGCCGGGTAGGTGCGGTCGTCGATGTAGGGGATCTGGGTGGCCGTGAACGCCACCACCGTGGTCGCCGGGTCGCCGCGGAAGGCGCTGTTGAAGTTGTGGAAGTCGCGGCCTGCCGCGCCCATGATGATCACCCGTCGCTGCAAGCACGCCTCCTTGCGTCCGATGCGCCGCCCGGTGGGCGGCACGGCAGCAGCAGAAGGATACCGGCCGGGCGGCCTTCAGCCGTCCGGGGCGCCGTCCCGGGGGCGCAGCCGCAGCCGCTCGACGGTGTTGCGGTCGACCTCCAGGACCTCGAGCAGCCAGTCGCCCACGGTGACCGTCTCCCCGCCGGCCGGGATCCGCCCCAGCCGGTCCAGGACCAGCCCGGCCACGGTGGCGTACGGCCCCTCTGGGAGGTCGACGCCCACGTCGGGCAGGTCGTGGACGGGGAACGAGCCGGGCAGGACCAGGGAGCCGTCGGGCTCGCGGCGCACGTCGGCGACGTCGCGGTCGAATTCGTCGGACAGCTCGCCGACCAGCTCCTCGAGCAGGTCCTCGACGGTCACGATGCCCTCGGTGCCGCCGTACTCGTTGATGACGATGGCCAGCGGCTGGCGTTCGCGCTGCATGCGCCGCAGGGCCGGCAGCACGGTCAGCGACTCGGGCAGGGCCGTGGCCGGCCGGCAGTGGTCGCCGACCCGGCCGGTGGCGTCGACCAGGTCGACCAGGTTGGCCACGCCGGCGACGTCGTCCAGGTCGCCGCGGTACACCGGCGCCCGCACGCGGGCGGCCGCGGCCATGCGGCGCACGGCCTCGGCCACCGGCAGGTCGGCGGGCAGGGCGACCACGTCGCGCCGGGGCACCAGCACCTCGCGCAGGCGGCGTTCGGTGAGCTCCAGGGCCCCGACCAGGATGGTGCGCTGCTCGGTGGGGAAGCTGGGCTGGGTGGCGATCATGTCCCGCACCTCCTCCTCGGTGACCGGCTCGCGCTGGGCGGCCGGGTCGACCCCGGCCAGGCGCACCAGGGCGTCGGAGGACACCGAGAGCAGCCACAGCAGCGGCCTGGCGGCCACGGAGATGGCGGCCAGGGGGCGGGCGGCCGCCCTGGCCCAGCCCTCGGAGCGTTGCAGGGCGATCCGCTTGGGGGCCAGCTCCCCCGCCACCAGCGAGGTGAAGGTGAGCACGACGGTGATGGCCACCACCGCCGCCGGCTCGGCCCAGCGGCCGAGGAAGCCGAGGGGCTGGACCAGCGGCCGGGCCAGCGACACGGCCGCCACCGCCGAGGCCAGGAACCCGGCCAGGGTGATGCCGATCTGCACCGTGGACAGGAACTGGGTGGGGTCCCTGGCCAGCTCGGCCACCAGCCGGCCCCGGCCGCCCTCGGCCTCCATGCGTCGCAGCTGCCCCTCCCGCAGCGAGATCAGCGCCACCTCGCTGCCGGCGAAGGCGGCGTTGACCACCATCAGCACCACGACCAGGCCGATCTCCAACCCGATGCCGCTCATCTGGTCCCTTCCGTTCCCGTCGGCGCCCGTCTGCGCCCTGGGGGTGTCACCCAGTGTGGCGGTCGCGGGAGGCGACCGCGTCGAGGCTGGGCTCGACCGGGAGGGCGAAGGAGAAGACGGAGCCGTGGCCGAGGCGGCTGGACACCCAGATGCGGCCGCCCATGGCCTCGACCAGGCGCTTGGCCAGGTACAGGCCGAGGCCGGCGCCGCCCGGCTCCCGGGTCATGTAGTGGCCGACGCGGTGGAAGCGCTCGAAGATGCGCGACTGCTCGTCGATGGGGATGCCCGGGCCCCAGTCGCGGACCTCGAACACCACCTCGCGCCCCTGGGGCACCAGGCGGACCTCGACCGGCTCGTGCGGCGGGGCGTAGCGCAGGGCGTTGGAGAGCAGGTTGCCCAGCACCTGGTCGACGCGCATCCAGTCGCCGCGGCAGTAGACGGCGTGGTCGGGGGCGACCACGCGCACCGTGCGGTCCGGGTCCTCGCTGGTGAAGCGGTCCACGACCTGGCCGACCAGGTCGACGGCGTCGATGGCGGTGGCGTCGACCAGCCCGGCCCCGGCCTCCAGCCGGGTCACCTCCAGCAGGTCCTCGATCAGGCGCTCCAGGCGCTGGGACTGCAGCAGCATCAGCTTGTAGTACTCGCGCCGCCGGTCCTGGGCGAAGTCGCGGTCCTCGCGCAGCAGCGTCATCAGGAAGCCCTTGATCGGGGTGAGCGGGGTGCGCAGCTCGTGGGAGACGCTGGCCACGAAGTCGTTCTTGAGCTCGTCGGTCTGGCGCTCACGGGTGACGTCGCGGACCACCACCACGTCGGCGTCCATGTCGCCGTCGGCGGCCACGATGGGGGCGTGGGCGTAGCGGATCCAGCGGGCCAGGCCCTCCTTGTTGAGCACCGAGGCGTCGCGGACCTCCTCGTGGCCGGAGGCGGCCGCGGCCAGGATGGGGCAGTCGGCGGCGCACATGTCGACGCCGTCGGCGTCGCGGGCCCGGAGCAGGTTGAAGCACTTCTGCCCCACCGCCTCGTCCTCCTCGTAGCCGGTGAGGGCGACCATGGCCGCGTTCCAGGACTTGACGGTGCGGTCGGGGCCGACGGTGTAGATGCCGTCCGAGGAGTGGCCGACGATGTCGCGCAGCTGGGCCCGCTCGTTCTCGGCGGCCCGGTACAGCTCCTCGTTGACCAGGGCCGCCGCCCCCTGGTTGGCCAGGGTGAGCAGGGTCTCGGTGTCGTCGCCGGCGAAGTCGGCGTCGACCCGGGGCCCGAAGGCGGCCGCGAACCCGACCACCTGGCCGTCGGCCTCCATCGGGACCATGGCGTAGCGGGGCCAGCCGGCGCGCGACGCCCAGCCCTTGGCGGCCTGCTCCCAGGCCGAGGGCGAGGGCGGCACGGTCAGGCGGTCGGTGGCGTCGGTGGAGACCACGTCGAGCACGCCGTCCTCGTCGCGGCCCAGGAACACGGCCGCGCCCTCGCAGTTGAGCACGTCGGCGACCTGGCGGGCGAAGGCCTCCCAGGCCCGGGTGTCGCCCAGGCGGTTGGACAGGGCCCGGCCGGCCGCGTACAGCGAGTGCATCCGCTGGCCCTGGGCCAGGCTGCGGGCCCAGGCCCGGTTGCCGAGGAAGGTCAGGCCGATGGGCACGATCAGCAGCGGCAGCAGCGCCTGGTCGTGGACCAGCAGGGCGGCGATGATCAGGCCGTAGGCGATGCTGGCGGCCCAGTCGGCGGCCGCCACCGGGGCCGCCCGCAGCCAGCTCTGCACGAACCCCTGGCCGGTGGACAGGCTGACCACGGTGCTGACCAGCGAGTGGTTGACCAGGAAGAAGGCGGCCATGGCGACGACCCAGACCACGGCCAGGGCCGGCCGGAACACCCCGGCCTGGGGCTGGCCGCCGAACAGCTCGGAGTGTTCCAGCAGGTCGACCAGGGCGGCGGCGCAGGCGGCGGCCACGGTCACCGACAGGATGTACTGGGGGACGTTGAACAGCCGCTTGACCGGCTGGGGCTCGAACAGCAGCTGGCTGACCGCGATCCCGGCGCCGGTGGCGATGACCAGCACGGGCGGCTCGAGGAAGACCACCCCGAGCACGATGACCATGTCGGACACGCCCACCGAGAAGCGGTGGTTGCGCAGCGGCACCTTGACCACGAACCGCTCGGCCAGGACCAGCCCGGCCGCGTACAGCAGCGGCGGCCAGGCGGCCCGCCAGCCGCCGCCGGCCAGGCTGCGGACGGCGGCGGGGGCGAGCAGCGCCACGACGACCGTGGCCGCGGCCACGACCGCCAGGACGAACAGCCAGGCGGCACGTGGGAGCGAGGTCCGGACGCCCTGGGGGGGCGTCCTGGGCCTGCTCACCACGTCACCGCCATCGGCCTGCTAGGACCAGGTGGTCGAGGGTCCGTTGCGGGTCCGGGACCAGGTGGTCGACTCCCGGCCGGGCCGGGGCCTGGCCGGGTGATGGGTCGCAGGGACATGCGGGTACATGGCGATTCCTCTCCCTTACGCGTCCGCCTTGGGGGTGGCGGGGATGCGCGTAGCGGCGATGGGTGAGTCGACGGCTAGATTCTGCGCGTGTCGTGGGCCTCCGCGCAACGCTGCCACCGGGCCAAACGGGACTATCAGCCTGTACGACACCGAGATTAGGTTTTTCTTCGGATTGGCGTCGATTGCAATTGCAGCGGCTTTCGCCCACCGTCCGATTTGATTTCACGTTCAACCAATTCAGTCGCGGGCGGGCAGGCCGGCGGCCGCGGCCAGCAGGGCCCGCATCCCGGCCGCGGAGCCGCCCACGAAGGCGACCACGCACCAGGCGGCGCCGGCGTCGCCCAGGGCGCGCAGCCGGGCCAGGACCGTCGCCGGGTCGCCGGCGACCACCCGGGCCAGCTCGCCCGGGGGCCGTCCCGGCCCCCAGCGGGCCAGCAGGGCCTCGGCCTCGCCCCGCCCGGGGGCCACCAGCACCTGGCCGCCCCAGGTGCCGGCGACCGTGGCCGGGTCGCGGCCGGCCTCCTCGGCCGCCCGGCGCACGGCGGCCAGGCCGGCCGCCAGCTCCTCGGGGGTCAGGCCCCAGCCGTTCCAGGCGTCGGCCAGCCGCCCGGCCAGCTCCCGGCCGCTCGGCCCGGTGCCGCCGACCCAGACCTCGGGGGGCGGCGACCCGGCCAGCGGGCCGCGCAGGGCGGCCACGGTGTCCTCGACGGCCCGGGTGCGCTCGGCGGCCCCGGGGAACGGCAGGCCGAAGGCCAGGTTCTCGTCCCGGTTGCCCAGGTCGCCGCGCCCCACCCCGACGACCGGCGGGACCCCGGCCACCTGCCCCACGGTCGCGGCCATCCGGGCCACCAGCGCCGGCGCCCGCAGCCCGGCCCGGGTCACCAGGGTCCCGACCCGGAACCCCCCGGGCCGCCCCCCCACCCCGGCGGCCAGCGCGGCCAGCAGGGTCCAGCCCTCCAGCGCCGGCCGCGTGGGCGCCCCCAGCGGCCACAGGTGGTCGAACACGAACGCCCCCCCGAACCCCAGCCGCCGGGCGTCCCGGCACGCCGCCAGCGCCGGCCCGGGATCGGTGGAGAACTGCGGCAGGGTCACCGCCAAGCGGGGCTCGGCCGTCTCCACAGCCATCAGCCGCGGGCCAGGGCCAGGGTGGCGGCGCCGACGAAGCCGGCGTCGGGGCCGAGGCGGGTCGGGACCACCGGGGGGAGGTCGCGGTGGACGCGGCCGTGGACGTAGCGCTCGAAGCTGGCCCGGGCCGGGGCCAGCAGCAGCTCCCCGGTGGCCGCGACCCCGCCGCCGACCACCACCAGGTCGGGGTCGAAGATGGTGACCAGCGAGGCGATGCCGACCCCGAGCCAGTGCCCGACCCGCTCGAACAGGGCCAGGGCGGCCTTGTCGCCCTCGGTGGCCGCGGCGAACACGACCTCGCCGGTGACCTGGCCGCCGGCCTCCGCCAGGACGGCCAGGCGGCCTCCCGGGTCGGCCGCGGCCGCCTCCCGGCCCAGGCGGCCCAGGGTCGAGCCCGAGGCCATCGCCTCCAGGCAGCCGCGGTTGCCGCAGGCGCAGAGGTCGCCGTCGGGGTCGACGATCAGGTGGCCGAGCTCGCCGGCGAAGCCGTGCTCGCCGTGGTAGAGGCGGCCGCCCAGGACCAGCCCGCCACCGACCCCGGTGCCGACGGTGACCAGCACCAGGTCGCCGCCGCCGGCGCCGGCGCCGAACCGGGCCTCGGCCCAGGCGGCGGCGTTGGCGTCGTTGTCGACGGTGGTCGGCAGGCCGGTCCGCTCGTGCAGCAGCCGGCGCAGCTCCAGGCGCCGGTAGGTGTTGTGCGGGGCCCAGCGGGCGACCCCGCCCGGCCACTCGACCAGCCCGGCCGCGCCCAGCCCGATCGCCTCCACCCTGGGGTTGCCGGCCCGCAGCTCGTCCACGACCGCGAGCAGTGCGGCCAGGGTGGCCGCCTCGTCGTCGGGCGGGGTCGGGACCCTGGTCCGGTCGAGGACCGTCCCGTCCTCGGCGACCACGCCGGCGGCGATCTTGGTCCCGCCGACGTCGACGCCGACCGCCTGCGGTCCGGCCCCGGCCCCTGTCGGCACCCGGCTACCCGATGTCGATGCGCTGGAGGTCGTGCACCGGCGCGCCGTCGCCGTTGCCGGCCGGGTGGCCGCGTCGGCGTCGCGACGCCGGCCCGCGGGCCGGCTCGGCGGTCATGTCCAGCAGGGCCCTGGCCGCCAGCAGCAGCTCGGCGCCGGCCTTGACGAGGTGCTCGACCGCCTCCGGGCTGGCCTGGCGGAGGGCCGCCAGCCCGGCGCAGATGGGGCAGGTCTGGCACTCGGGCGCCTGACCGGCCGCCCCGATGTCGTTGTGGGCCATCGGCCCTCCTTGTGCTGGTGGCGGCATCATGCGCCCCTGGCTCCGGCGGACGGCCCCTCGCGGGCGTCGAAGCGCACCACCAGGGTGCCGCCGCGCAGGTTGGCGGCGGAGATCTCCAGCGGCTGCAGGGCCTGGGGCAGGAGCACGTTGCGCTTGTAGCCGGCGACCTTGATCAGCAGCTCGTCGCCCTTGCGGTGGACGTCCAGGTCGCCGCGCTCGGCGAACGGCAGGTCCATGCGCAGGGCGTAGCCGCCGTCGCGCTCCTTGGTGACCTGCATGGGCTGGGAGTCGGCCAGGACGTCGGCCGGGTCACGGGGGCCGTAGACCTCGGCGGCCACCTCGGCCAGCTTGGCCAGCCCGACCATCTCGTCGTCGAACAGCCGGCAGGTCAGGATGGGCAGGGGCGCGAACGACTCGGTGATGGTGCGGAAGTGGTCGGCCTGGATCTCCTTCCACTTGCCGAAGTAGGGGTCGGTCACGTCGTCGGGCAGCAGCCGGTTGACCACCACCGCGTCCACCCGGTAGCCGAACAGCGACAGGTAGGTGTAGGTGCGCCTGGCCTCGGCGACCACCATCTTCTCGGGGTTGAGGACGAGACGGACCGTGGAGGTCTCGGGCTCGGCCAGCAGCTCCCGGACCCGCTCCAGGTTGCGGTAGAGCCGTTCCACGGCTCCGAACACGGCGTCGGAGGCGATCGGGGGCAGGTTGCCGAGGCGGCCCAGCAGCGGCCTGGCCACGGTGGCGATCCGCCGCGAGGAGGGGAACAGCCGATCGATGTACCAGCCGAGGGCCTCGGGCAGCGACAGCAGCCGCAGCGTCTCGGCCGTGGGGGCGCAGTCCACCACCAGCAGGTCGTAGTCGCCGGCCTTGTGGTAGCGGTTGATGTCGATCAGGCTGAACAGCTCGTCCAGGCCGGGGATGACCGACAGCTCCTCGGCCTCGACGGCGTCGACCCCGCCCCAGTTGAGCAGGTTGACGACGTACTCCTGGATGTCGCGCCAGTTGGCCTCCAGCCGGGCCTGGCTGTCGATCTGCTCGGCCCAGAGCCGGTCGGCGACCTGGCGCGGCTGGGCGCCCAGCTCGACGTCGAAGGAGTCGGCCAGCGAGTGGGCCGGGTCGGTGGACATCACCAGGGTGCGGTGACCATGGGCGGCGGCGCTGGCCGCGGTGGCCGCGGCCACGGTGGTCTTGCCCACGCCGCCCTTGCCGGTGAACAGGAGGATGCGCACGGTGCTGGCAGCCTACATGGACTCCGCCCGGCGCTTCAGGTCGTTCAGGGCCGAGCGCACGATCTGCTTGGCCGCCTGCCGCCTGACCAGGCCGGGCAGGGGCATGCCGAGGGAGACCTCCAGCCGGTAGGTGACCCTGGTGGCGCCGTCGCCGGCCGGCTCCAGGGTGTAGGCGCCGGCCAGGTCCTCCAGCGTCCCCTCGACGTAGGTCCAGGTGACGCCGGCGTCGCTGGCCTGGTAGCGGTAGGCGAGGGTGTAGGCCTGGTCCCCCAGCGGGGTGCGCAGGCGGAAGGCGACCCTGGTCCCCCGCCCCCGGCGGTCGCGGGCGAGGACCTCGACCTCCTCCATGTTGGCGACCCAGTCGGGGTAGGCCTCGAAGTCGGCCACCACCGCCATCACCTCGGCCGGGGTGGCGTGGACGTCGGTGGACCCTTCGGCGTGCTCGGCCATGACCGGATGCTAGTACGCCGCTAGGCCGGATGCTCCAGCATGCGGCCGGTGGCCCGGAAGTAGCCGACGTTGACCAGCCAGGTGCGGCCGACCCGCAGGCGGCTGCGCCGCGGCTGGTGGACGTGGCCGAAGTACAGGTAGTCGGGCTGCTGCTCCTCGACGTAGTCGAGCAGGGCCTGGCTGCCCGGCTCGGGCCGGCCGGCGACCACGTCGAAGCGCAGGTCGTCGACGGCCGGGGGCATGTGCGAGCAGAGCACGTCGACCGGGCCGAGGGCGGCCACCTTGGCCGCGAACTCCTCGTGGGTGCACTCCGACAGGTGGGGCCGGCTGCCCCGCGGCAGTCCCCCGCCGACGAACCCGACCCGCAGCCCGTCCAGCTCGACCGCCTCCCCGTCCAGGTGGCGGACCCCGGGCCGCAGCAGGTCCTGGAACTGGTCGGGGTTGTCGACGTTGCCGTGGGTCAGGTAGGTGGGCTCGGGGAAGGCGGCGAACACCGCCTCGTACTGGGCCCTGACGGCGGTGCGGACCTGCTCGCGGATCTGGTCCTCGCGGCCCTCGGAGGCGCTGCGCAGCACCCGGCCGGCCTCCTCGAAGCGGCCGGCGGTGCGGTGGCGGGCGAAGGCGGCCGTCACCTCCGGCCCGAACACGTCGACCGCGATGCCCTCCATCGTCCGGTAGTCGATCAGGTTGACCAGGTCGCCGCAGACCAGCAGGGCGTCGGCCCCGGCGGCGGCCCGACGCAGCCCGCCGGCCGCCCCGTGGATGTCGGACACGAGCTTGATCCGCATGCCGGCCATGCTACCGGCGCCGCCTCGCGTACCCTGGCCGTCATGGTCGCGGGCGCGAGCGTTGTGGTGGTCGGGGGCGGGGTGATGGGCTGCTCGATCGCCTTCCACCTGGCCGAGCGGGGCACCGACGTGCTGGTGCTGGAGCGGGGCACGGTCTGCTCGGGCATGACGGCCCGGTCGGGGGCGCTGGTCCGGATGCACTACACCAACGAGCCGGAGGCCCGCATGGCCCTGACCGGCCTCGGCTACTTCCAGGACTGGAAGGAGCGGGTCGGCGGCTGGTGCGGGTTCACCGTCACCGGGGCGGCGGTCCTGGTCGGCCCCGGGGAGGGCGAGCGGCTGCGCCGCAACGTGGCCATGCTGCGCCGCGTCGGCGTCGACACCGAGGCCGTGGCCCCGGCCGAGCTGGCCGCCGAGCATCCCGAGTTGGACCTCACCGGGGTCGAGATGGCCGCGGTCGAGCCCGGCTCCGGGTACGCCGACCCGGTGGCCACCACCTTCGCCTTCGCCTCCCGGGCGGTCGACCTGGGGGCGCGGATCCGCCAGGGGGTGGCCGTGCGCGGCCTGGCCGTGGCCGGCGACCGGGTGGTCGGGGTCGACACCGACGGCGGCCGGGTCGGGGCCGACGCGGTGGTGCTGGCCTGCGGGCCCTGGGTCGACCCGCTGGCCCGCACGGCCGGGTTCGAGCTGGGCATCACCCCCCAGCGGTCCCAGATCGCCTTCTTCCGGCGGCCCGGCGCCGCCCGCCGCCACCCGGTGGTGATCGACGGGGTCCTCGGCACCTACTTCCGGCCCCATGCCGGCGACCTGTCCCTGCTGGGGGTGGAGGCCGGCCACCACGTCGCCGCGGAGGAGATCGACCGCGAGGTCGAGGGCTACGACCACGAGGTGGTCGCCCCGGCCCTGGGGCGCCTGGCCGGGCGGGTGCCGGCCTTCGCCGGGGCGCCGTTCGCCCGCGGCCACCGCGGCGTCTACGACACCTCGGCCGACAGCCGGGCCGTGCTCGACGCCGCCCCCGGGGTGGCCGGGCTGTTCGTGGCCGGCGGCTTCTCCGGCACCGGCTTCAAGAAGTCGCCGGCGGTCGGCGCCTGCATGGCCGAGCTGGTCACCGAGGGCCGGGCCTCGACCGTGGACATCACCCCGTTCCGCCTGGGCCGCTTCGCCGACGGCGACCCGATCGTGGGCGACGAGTACGCCCTGCCGCCGGGATTCGGCCACCGGCTGTAGCGGCAAACGTTCGGCATGGGCGAGAAGGGGCCAATTGGCTGGCCACGCCATATACACTCCTTGAGCGATCCATCGACCAGTCCCGACCGAGGGAGGAAGCGATGAGCACCACGGAGCCCGACGAGGGAGCCCGGTCCGACGAGCAGGTCAACGCCCCCCGCTGGGACGAGGTCCAGGAGCCCGGCAGGGAGGATGCCCCCCGCTGGGACGAGGTCCAGGAGGCCGGCTCGGACGACGCGGCCACGGAGGACCCGGACGCCAGCACCGACCCCTAGCGCCCACCGGCGCCATGCGCCGCAACCCAGGTGAGGGCCGTGACCCCACTCGGAGCCGCTTCGGCCGGCACCACCTGTCCCGCCTGCGGGACCGCGACGCCGGCTGAGGCGCGCTTCTGCCCCGCCTGCGGGGAGCGGCTGCTGGGCGGCGTCGACGAGCGCCGGATCCTGACCGTGCTGTTCGCCGACCTGGTCGACTCCACCAGCCTGGTCGAGTCGCTGGACCCGGAGGCGGCCCGGGACCTGCTCAGCGAGACCTTCCGGCGGCTGGCCGCCGAGGTCCGACGCTTCGGCGGGACCCTGGAGAAGTACATCGGCGACGCCATCTTCGCCGTGTTCGGCTACCCGACCGGCCACGACGACGACGCCGCCCGGGCGGTGCGGGCGGCCCTGGCCATGCGTGACATCGTCAAGACGGCCGAGACCGCCCTCGGCAACCTGCCCCTGCACCTGCGCATCGGGCTGGACACCGGCGAGGTCGCGGCCGGCGCCGGGTCGGGCGACCTGCGGGTCACCGGCCTGCCGGTGCACACCGCGGCCCGCATCCAGCAGGCGGCCGAGCCCGACCAGATCCTGCTCTCGGCCCGGACCCTGCGCGCGGCCCGCGACATCGTCGAGGTCGGCCCGGCCGAGCTGCTCACCGTCCGGGGCCAGCACCAGCCGGTCGAGGTGCTGGAGGTGCTGGGGCTGTCGCGCGCCGAGCCGGCCACCGACCCGATGGTCGGCCGCGACGCCGACCTGCTGCGGCTGATCGCCGCCCTCGACCATGCCGCCCACCACAACCGGCTGGTGCTGCTGGTCGGCGACGCCGGCGTCGGCAAGACCGCCCTGGCCAGGGCGGTCTCGGCCGAGATCGGCGACCGGGTCCACGTGCTGTGGGGGCGATGCCTGCCCGACTGGCAGAGCCTGCCCTTCTGGCCGGTGCGCGAGGTGCTGGCCGCCGCCGCCGGGATGGCCGCCACCGACCCGGCGGCCACGCTCGCCTCCTCCATCGGCGAGCTGGTCGCCCGGACCTGGCCGGACCCAAGGACCGCCCCGGCCACCGCCGAGGCCCTGTGCCGGCTGGCCGGCCTCGACCCGGGCGAGCCCGGCGACGCCGCCCAGGCCGGGCTGGGCAACACCCGCGAGCTGGCCGCGGCCCTGGCCGGGGTGCTGTGCGGCCTGGCCAGGAGCGAACGGGTCCTGGTGGTCCTGGAGGACCTGCACTGGGCGACCAGCGACCTGCTGGAGGTGGCCTCGACCCTGGTCAGCGACGGCTGCCGGTCCCGGGGCCAGCTCGCCTACCTGGGCATCAGCCGCCCCGACCTGATCGGCCTGCCGGCCTGGCTGCTCAGGACCGGGACCCAGCGGATCGACCTGGACCCGCTGGCCGAGCAGGCGGCCGGCGAGCTGCTCGGCTCGGTCCTCGGGGCCGAAGCCGAGCCGGAGCTGGCCGGCCAGGTCTTCGAGGCCAGCAAGGGCAACCCCCTGTTCGTCAAGGAGCTGGCCCTGGCCCTCCGGGAGGCCGGCCCGGCCGAGCCCGGCCAGCCGTCGCTGCCCATCCCCGACTCCCTCCAGGCGCTGGTCGCGGCCAGGCTCGACCGCCTGCCCCTGTCGGCCAAGCGCGTGCTGTGCCGGGCGGCCGTGGTCGGCAGGTGGTTCTCGCGCGCCGCCGTGGCCGCGATGGCCCGCCCGGGCGACGGCGAGCTCGACGCCGACCTGGACCGGCTGGTCAGGGCGGGCCTGATCGAGCGGCTGCCCGAGCGGCTGGCCGGCGGCCAGGAGCGCTTCGCCTTCCACCACGTCCTGTTCCGGGACGTCGCCTACGGCATCCTGCCCAAGTCCGGCCGGTCCGAGCTCCACCGCCGGCTGGCCGACTGGCTCGACGGCGCCCCCGGCGAGGAGCCCAGCCTGCCCCAGGTGGTCGCCTCCCACCTGGTCCAGGCGGTCCGTCTGGCCGCCGAGGTCCGGGCCTCCACCCCGGAGGACCGGGAGCTGGCCGCCCGGGCCGTGGCCGCCTGCCAGCGGGCCGCCCGGCGCCTGCGCGACCAGGAGGCCCTGGCCGCCGCGGCCCTGGTCCTCGACGACGCCATCGCCCTGGCCGACCTGGCCGGGACCGGCGCCGAGGAGCAGGCCGAGCTGCGCCTGGAGCGGGGCACGGTCCGGGGCGCGACCAGCGACCTGCCGGGCGCCCTGGCCGACCTGGGGCCGGCCACCGGCTCGCCGCGGTCGGCGGTCAGGGCCCAGGCCTGGACCGAGCTGTCCAAGGTCCAGGGGATGTTCGGGCGGTACGGCGAGTCGGCGGCCGCCGCCGACCGGGCCATCGTCGAGGCGGTCGAGGCCGGCGACCCGGCCCTGATCGCCCAGGCGACCCGGGCCAAGGCGCACGTGCCCTACCTGGCCGGCGACCTGGAGGGGGCGGGGCGCCTGCTCGACGAGGCGCTGGCCCAGGCCCGCCGGGCCGGCCAGACCAAGCTGGTCGCCGAGCTGCGGGCCACGCTGCTGCCGGTGCGCCTGTACCTGGCCGCGCCCCTGGACCGGCTGCGCCAGGACGCGATCGAGCTGGCCGACGACGCCCGCTCGGCCGGCCGGCGCAGCGCCGAGGCGTCGGCCCTGGTCACCCTGGGCGACGTGGCCTGGCTCCAGGACGACCTCGACGCCGCCGAGCGGCACTTCAACGACGGCAACCGGCTGAGCCTGGAGATCGGCTTCACCCGCAAGCGGCTGTGGTCGCTGCTCGGCCTGGTCCAGGTGGCGATCGCCCGCGACCGGCCGGAGGAGGCCCGGCGCCTGGCCCAGGAGGCGATCACGCTCACCACCGAGCCGGACGGCACCGCCGACGTCGAGGCCGAGCTGCACCTGGCCGAGGCCTGCCTGGCCGGCGCCGACCTGGACGAGGCGGCCGCGGCCGTGGCCCGCGCCTGGGCCGTGCTCCAGGAGGTCGACGTGTTCTCGCGGGCCAGGCTGCAGCGCACCGAGGCCAGGCTGGCCGGCGCCTCCGGCGACCCGGCGGCGGCGCTGGCGCTGCTGGAGCGTTCCCTGGCCGCCCTGGAGACGACCGGCCACCGCCTCGACCGGCTGCATTCGCTGGTCGACCTGGCCCGGGCGCTGGACCGGGTCGGCGGCCGCGACGACGAGGCCGAGGCGGCGGCCAAGCAGGCGCTGGACCAGGCCACCACCATGGGCGCCCACGCGCTGGTCCGGCGCCTCCAGGAGGGGTCCGGGGAACTCCGAAGGGGTGCCCCGGTGGATCGGGAAGCGCTTCCGGGGTGGTCCCCCGGCGAATCGGGACAGGGGGTTGGGACATGACCCGACGGCGATCGGCGGCCGACGAGGCGGCGCTGCTCCAGGTCCTCGGCCAGAGCCCCATCTTCGGCCACGGGAAGCCCGACGCCCTGGCCACCCTGGCCACCCAGGCCACCCCGTTCGACTACCCGGTGGGCAGCTTCCTGATGCGCCAGGGCGAACCGGCCGACCACGTGATGGTGCTGACCGCCGGTGAGGTGGCGATCGTCTCCCCGGTCCGCGGCGGCGGCGAGCTCGTGCACACCATCATCCGGGCCGGCAACCTGATCGGCGAGCTCGCCCTGCTGAACGACGGCCGCCGGACCGCCGGGGCGCGGGCCACCTCCCCCACCACCGCCTGGGCCATCGGCCGCGACCCCTTCTGGGGCTTCCTCGAGGCCAACCCGCCCGCCTCCTCGGCCCTGCTGCGCCAGGTGGCGGCCCGACTGGCCGACCGGGAGGCCCTGATCGACGACCTGCTGTCGCTGGACGTCAAGAGCCGGCTGGCCAAGGTCCTGCTCGGCCTGGCCGCCGACCACGGCCAGCCCGACCCCGACGGCGGGACCAGGATCTCGCTGCACCTCACCCACCGCGACCTGGCCGGCATGGTCGGGGCCAGCCGCGAGAACGTCAGCCGGGCCCTGGGGGCGTTCCGGCGGCGCGGCTTCATCGACTACGACTCCGACTCGATCCGCCTGCGCAACCCGGACGCGCTGCGCCGGCTCACCTGACCGTCAGGACACCGTCAAGCACCCGGGCTTGGGGGAATTGGGTGGCCGCCGGGGGCGGCGCGCAAGCTTCAGCGCTGCACGGATGGCTTGACGCGGTATGCGGCGCCGGACCCATGACCGCTGTTCTGGCGTGTGTCGCAGATCACCGCCGGGTGGTGACCCAGGGCACCGACGCGGGCGGCCCCGGCGGGTACGCTCTCCCTGTCCTCTCCAGAGGTTCCGGCGGAAGTCACAGGAGGAGCCCGCCGGAGCCGGCGGGAGGACAGGACACAGCGGAAGGGCTCGGGGAGTTCGGGGGGATCCGGGGGGGTCCGAACCGGCCGCTGGCGGTGCCGGTCAAGGTCGCGGTCGACCGCGACCAACCGGCATCCCTGGCCAGGCCCGCCCCGTCACGGCCGGAGCGGGCCTGGCCTTCTGCCTGCCCTCCATGCCCGGCGGCGCGATGATGGCGGCCGCCGACGGTGTGGCTCGTGAGCGGGCGGGGCGCCAGGCGAGCCGGCCGAGCACGGCGCCGGTCGCCGCCTCCAGGTCGGCGAAGCTGGCCACCCCCGGCGGCGGCGGGCGCCCGGCGGCCTGCCCGGTGGCCACGAACAGCGGCGTCACCCCGGCGGCGACGGCCGCGCCGACGTCGGTCGGGTGGTTGCCGACCAGGAACGAGGCCGGCAGGTCCAGGTCGAGGCGCTCGGCCGCCGCCTCCAGCATCCCCGGCCCCGGCTTGCGGCAGCGGCAGGCCCGGGCGTAGCCGGGCACCGTCCCCCGCGGGTGGTGGGGGCAGTGCAGGATCGCGTCGAGCCGCACCCCGGCCCCGGCCAGCAGCTCGTCCAGGCGGCGGTGGACGGCGTCGACGGCCGCTTCGTCGTAGAGGCCGCGGGCCACCCCGGCCTGGTTGGTCACCACCACCAGGGCGTAGCCGGCCGCGGCCGCCGCGGCCAGGGCGCCGACCCCGGGCAGCAGCTCCACCCGCTCCGGGTCGTGCAGGTAGGGGACCTCCTCGACCAGGGTCCCGTCGCGGTCCAGGAACAGCGCCGGCCGGCTCGCCCGGCGCCCCGCCCGCTCACGAGCCACACCGTCGGCGGCCGCCATCATCGCGCCGCCAGATGCCGCTCCACCCAGCCGCAGAGGGCGTGGCCGATGGTGATGTGCCCCTGCTGGACGAGCCCGGCGACGTCGCCGTCGACGTGCAGGGCCACCTCGGCGCTGTCGTCCAGGGGCGAGGCGGCCGGGCCGAGGAAGGCGACCACGGCCATGCCCTTGGCCCTGGCCGCCGCCGCCGCCCGCAGCACGTTCTCGGAGCGGCCGCTGGTCGAGATGGCCACCAGCACGTCCCCGGGCCGGCCCAGGCCCTCGACCTGGCGGGCGAACACGTCGGCGTAGCCGAAGTCGTTGCCGACCGCGGTCAGCACCGAGGTGTCGGTGGTGAGGGCGACCGCCCGGTAGGCGGGCCGCTCCAGCTGGAGGCGCCCGACCAGCTCGGCGGCCAGGTGCTGGGCGTCGGCCGCGCTGCCGCCGTTGCCGCAGAACAGCACCTGGCCGCCGCCGGCCAGGGCGTCGGCGACCATGCGGGCGGCCCGCTCGACGGCCGCCGCCCCGGGCCGCTCGGCCAGCGCCGCGGCCACCGCCGCCGAGCTGGCCAGGTAGCCGCCGATGGTGCTCATCGGGGCACCCCCCTGGTCCGGGTGTTGGCGGCCCGGGCCCCGCGCAGGTCGAAGCGGACCGGCGAGCAGGGGGCGCCGGCGCCCTCCAGGGCGGCCACCATCCGGGCCCGCCGCCCGGGCGGCCCGGCGAACAGCATGAACCCGCCGCCGCCGGCCCCCAGCACCTTGCCCCCGGCCGCGCCGGCGGCCCGGCCGACCTCGTACAGCTCCTCCAGGCGCGGGGTGGCGATCCCGGTGGCCAGCTTGCGCTTGTGCTCCCAGCCCTGGCGCAGGCCCTCGGCGAAGCTGGCCAGGTCGCCGGCCAGCAGGGCGTCGCGCATGGCCTCGGCCAGCCCCTTGAGCGCGCCCAGGCTGGCCAGGCTCTGCTCGGAGCCGAGCAGGACCCCGTCGACCTGGCGGCGCAGGATGCCGTCGTCGGTGCGGCTGTCCCCCGACCAGGCGAGCAGCAGCGAGCGCTCCAGCGCCTCCAGGACCTCGCCGGCCACCGGCAGGGGGCGGACCTCGACCCGGTCGTCGCCGTCGAACTCGATGAAGTTGAGCCCGCCGTAGGCGGCGGCGTACTGGTCCTGCATGCCGCCGTCGATCTTGAGGTCGACCCGCTCGACCTGGTAGGCGGTGCGGGCCAGCTCGGCCGGGGACCAGCGACGGCCGGTGGCCGCCCCGACCGCGGCCAGCATGGCCACCACCAGCGCCGACGACGACCCCAGGCCCGACCCGGGCGGGGCGTCGGTGGCCAGGGTGAGGTCGAGCCCACGTCCCGGCCGCCGCGCCGCCAGGTCACGCAGGACCGCCTTGACCAGGTCCAGGTGGCCGTTGAAGCCGAGCTCGTCGGGGGCGAAGGCGGCCCGCGCCCGCAGGTCCCGCGACTCGACGTGGTAGTCGCCGTCGCCGCGGGGCCGCAGGTCGGCGGTGGCGCAGCGGTCGATGGTGACCGACAGGACCGCCCCGCCGTGGGTCTGGGGGTAGGGCGGGACGTCGGTCCCGCCGCCGGCGAAGCTGATCCGCAGCGGCGCCCGCGCCCACGAGGTCTGCACCGGGGACCTCAACGCGCGGCCCCGGCGGCCTCGGCCAGCAGCTGCCGGAGGCGGGTGACGACCGCCGGCCAGGAGAACTCGTCCTCGACCCGGCGTCGGCCGGCCACCCCCATGGCCCGGGCCCGGTCCGGGTCGGCCAGCAGGCCGGCCACGGCGTCGGCGACCGGGCCGGGCCGGCGGCCGTCGACCACTGTCCCGGTCACCCCCTCGACCACCGTCTCGGGGGCGCCGCCCGAGCGCCCGGCCACCACCGGCAGGCCGGTGGCGGCCGCCTCCAGGAACACCACCCCCAGGGCCTCCAGGTCCAGCCCCAGCCAGCGGGTGCGGCACGGCATGGCGAACACGTCGGCGGCGGCGTAGTGGGCCGGCAGCTCTTCCCAGGCCACCTCGCCGGCCAGGTGGATGCGGTCGGCGACCGGGCTGGCCGCGGCCAGCCGGCGCAGCCGCCGCTCGTACGGCCCGCCGCCGACCAGCAGCAGCCGCGCCTCCGGCACCCGGGCGACCACCCGCGGCCAGCCCTGGACGAGCCGGTCCTGGCCCTTGCGCGGCACCAGCCGCGAGATGCACACGCAGACCGGCGACGACCCCAGGCCGTGGCGCTCGCGCACCTGGCGCCCGTCGACCGCCGGGTGGTAGGTGTCGGCGTCCACCCCGGCCGGGAGCAGCTCGACCGGGCAGCGGCCGCGCACCGCCCGCCCGACCTGGGCCGCCGACCAGCGGCTCACGGCCGTGAGCAGGCGCAGCTGGCCCGCCACCCGGACCTGGAGCCGGTTGACCAGCGGCACCCGGCCGACGGCGACCTCGACCCCGTGGGTGAAGCCGACACAGGGCACGCCGGTGGCCCGGGTGAGCCGTCCGGCCAGCAGCCCGAGCGGGAACGCGGCCCCGAAGCAGATCACGTCCGGCCGCACCTCGGCGGCCAGGGCGACCGTGCGCCGCAGGACGTCGGGGACGGGCAGCATGGTGCGGCCCGGGTGGCGGACGACCCGGAACGGCTGGGCGGCGTCGAAGGCGGCGGCGCCGGGCCAGTCCGGCGCGTACACCACCACCTGGTCGGCCGGCAGCCGGCTGACCAGGTTGTGGCAGTACTGCTGGATTCCCCCGGACCGGGGCGGGAAGTCGTTGGTGACGAGCAGCAGGTTCACGGCCCGGGCATTCTAGTGGCGTTCGGCCCACAGCCACGCCTGCGCGATCCGGGCCATCGTGACCGGGTGGCTGGCGAACATGGCGACCAGCAGGCGGTTGGGGCGCAGGTCGGCCCGGTTCTCGAGGGCGAGGCGACGCTCGACGCCGACCGCGGTGACCGGGTCGCGGGTGACCTCCAGGGCCACCCAGTCGGCCCTGGCCTCCGCCCAGCGGCTGATCGCGCTGGCCACCGGCGCCGCCAGCAGGCCGCCCAGGGCGGCCAGGAGCAGCAGGCCGGGCACGGCCAGCGGGTCGCCGAGCCCGCTCACCGCGAACCCCCGCCGGACCGCCTCCAGGTCGAACAGGGCCACCGCGGCCAGCACCGACACCGCGGCCAGGGCCGCCGACCCGACCGTCCCCCAGAGCACGTCGCGGTGGCGGACATGGGCCAGCTCGTGGGCGGCGACCAGGGCGACCTCGTCGGCCGCGCCTGTCGACCCGCCGGCGCCGGCCAGCAGGGTGTCGTAGACGACCACCCGGCGGGTCCGGCCCAGCCCCGAGACGTAGGCGTTGACCCTGGTGGTGCGGCGGCTGGCGTCGGCCACGAGCACGTCGCGCACCGGCACCCCCATGGTCGCGGCCAGCTTCAGCAGCCGGGCCCGCAGCGGCCCGGGCTCCAGCGGCCGGAACCGGTTGAACAGCGGCTCGATCAGCACCGGCCCGGCCACGGCCAGGGCCAGGACCAGCAGCACGGCCGCGACCGCGGCGACCAGGGGCCAGCCGGGCGGCCGCCAGCGGGCGCCCAGCACCAGGGCGGTGACCGGCAGGGCGACCAGGACCAGGCCGACCGCCCGCGCCTTGGCCCAGTCGCGCAGGAACCCGCCGAGGCGCTGGGTGGCCAGCCCGGCCCGGGCGTCCTGCCGGAAGGCCCGCACCGAGAACGGCAGCCCGACGCCGGCCCGGACGGCCTGCACGGCCACGGCGACCAGCACCACCCGGCCCGGCGCCCAGCCACCGGCCAGCCCGGCCGCCGCCGCGACCACCGCCCGGCCGGGCCCGGTCAGGGCCAGGGCGGCGAGCACGGCCAGGTCGACGCCGTAGCCGGCCAGCCCCCAGCGCTGGCGGGGCTTGGCGAAGTCGACGCAGGCCCGCACCTCGTCCTCGGTGAAGGCCGCCAGCGGGTCTGCCGCCGGCGGCCGGGGCACGGCGATCACAGCCGGTCGCGCACCCACGCCGCCCAGCGGTCCTGGGCCTGCTTGCGCGAGAGGTGCAGGACGCGCCGGAAGCCGCGGTCGAGCTCGGTCGTGCCGGTCGGGTCGGACCCCCTGAACTCGCGGTAGAGGGCCTGGAGCTTGCCGGCGCCGTAGGTGTCGGCCACCCACAGGCAGAACGCCGATCCCTCGTCGTAGGCGACGGCGGCGTCCTCGTCCCGGAACTGGCCGTCGCCGGGCAGGGTGCCGTCGAAGCGGCCCTCGCGGACCGCCCGGGCCAGGCTGGGGCGGGTGACCGCGAACGGGTAGCCGAGCGGCTTCAGCGCCGCCCAGTCGGCGAACCCCTCGACCAGCAGCAGGGGCACGCCGTCGCCCAGTGTCCGGGTGGCCACATGGGTCATCTCGTGGGTGATGAGGACCTGGAGGTTGAGGTTGTTGTAGTGGGCCACGTTGTCGGTGTTGACCACGATCCGGTTGCCGAGCACCCGCTCGGACGCCCCCGACTCGACCGACGAGGAGGCCACCGCGGCCACCCGCGAGAGGTCGCGGGCGCCGACCAGCTTCTCGGCCTCCGGCTCGTCCTTGGGGAGGAGGATCACCGCCTTGCGCTCCCAGGGGCCGGTCCAGGCGGCGCGGACCTGCGCGTAGGCGCGGTCGGCGACCCGAAGCAGCCTCTTGGCCAGGGTCTCCTGGCCGGGGTGGAGGACGATCAGGGTGCGGGTGCTGCGCACCGTCCGCACCGGGCCGCTGTCCCAGATCTCGGTGTCGTCACGGCGGCGCTGGCTGCTGTCGCCCGGGCCGGCGATGCGCCAGACCGAGCGGGTCAGCACGAAGGTGTAGGAGTGGCGGGCCAGCACCGGGCTGGCGTCCTGGCCCCTGAGCTGGTAGCTGGCCTGGACCTGGGCCTGGATCGCCTGGTCGGCGTGATAGTGGCGCCGCGGCCGGGTGCTGGTGCGGCGATCGGTGATCTTGTAGGTGAGGGTGGAGAACGGCACCGTGCGCATGTAGCCGAACAGGGTCGCCTGCCGCTTGTAGAACGCCTTCTGGCGCTTGTCGACGGTGGCCAGGAAGGCCGCCCGGTCGCCGTCCAGCACGGCCCTGGCCCGTTTCTCCAGCAGCCGCGGCAGCTCGATGCCGGGGTCGGCGGGGAGCCTGATCGCCGGCCGCTGCTGCTGCCCGATCGCCCGCGACGCCCCGGGGCCGGCCTGGACGCCGGGCCGCACCGCCAGGACGGCGGCGACCAGGGCCACGGCCAGCAGCCCCACCACCCCGGCCACGACCCAGCCGACCCGACGCCGGGCCGGGCGCGGCGGGGGCGGCGGGCCCCAGCCGGGCGGGCCCCAGCCGGACGGCCGGGGCGCGGGTGGCGGCCCCCAGCCCTGCTGGCCGGGGGGGGCGGGCGGTGGAGCCCATCCGTGCTGTCCCGGCGCCGGCGGCCCGGGCGGCGCCGACCCGGGCGCCTGGCCCGCCCCGGAGGCGGCCGGTGGCGCCGGCCAGGCGGGCCGGGGCGGCACGGGTCGCTCGGACGCTGGCGGCTGGCCGCCGCCTGGGTCGGTGGGATCCATGGATGGCATGGTATCTGGCGGGAACGGCCTGAGGGGGTCCGGCGTCCGTGGCGAGAGGCGGCTACGGCCCCCACCCGGGGGAAGCGGGGGCCGTAGCCTTCGGCCGGAGCACCGAGGGGCGGCCGGCCCCCGCGGCGTCGCTCCGGTCGATCCTGGCAGGTAGTTGCCCTCGCAACAGGGGACGCGGCCGCCGCACCGTAGCGAACTGGGACCGGGCGTGCAAGTGCCCCTACGGCCGCCAATCCGGCCGCCGGGTCGTTGTCACACCCCCCCGATAGGGTGCTCTCGACATGCCGGACCCCGACGGCGACCAGAGAGGGAACGCTCACATGGGACGCGAGGAGCCACTGCGGATCAGCTGCGACGACTGCCCCGGCGGGAGCGAGTGCCGGGACTGCCTGGTCGAGTTCTTCCTCGGCGAGCGCAACGCCCGGGTCGTCCGCCTCGGCAACGACCCCGCCCGCCCCACCCCCGACCTCGACCCCGACCTCCAGGCCGCCTTCGACACCCTCACCGCCCACGGCCTCCAGCCCCAGGTCGTCGCCCACCGCCGCCGCAACGGCGCCGCCCGCGCCTCCTGAGGCCCAGGGCCGCGACGGGGCTTCTCCGGGGGCCGCCCGCTGACCCGGCGCCAGCGGCGGACCCCCTTCCTCCGCCTCCCGCCGCTCCGCTTCCCCGGCGCCCCGCACTTCCCCGGCGCCGGGTCAGCGGGCGGTGGCGAGGCCGAGGAGGGCCGGGGAGCGGGTGACGGTGGCGCCGAGGGTGGCGACCCGGCTACGGAGCTCGTTGTCGGAGGTGACCACCACGACCGGGCGCTCGGGCGGGGTGGCGTTGGTCCTGGCCACGATCTCGTCGTCGGCGGTACGGCCGGCGTCGGTGAACACCACCCCCACCGGGCCGAGGGGCAGCCGGGTCGGGAGCGGCCCCACCGTCCCGCCGTCGAACACCACCGTGATCTCGGCCCCGAACCGGCGGGCCAGCCGCCGGCACACGTCGAGCAGCAGGGTCCGCTGGTCCTCCAGCCCGCGGTCGGGGAACCCCAGCGGGTGCTTGGTCACGTTGTAGCCGTCGACCAGGACGAGCACACCGTCCACGCCCATCCACGCGGCCAGGGTCTCCGGGTCGTCGGCCCCACGCCCCCCCGGCACGGCCAGCGGGCTGCGCCGCTCCGGCCGGCGCCCGGTCCCGGTCCCCTGGCCGCCCGACGACCCGCCCGTCCCCCGCGACCCCCCGGCCCTGCCCCCATCCTCGGCCAGCCCGGTGGCCCGCCGCAGGGCGTCCAGGTCGCGCTCCAGGGCGCCGACCGCCTCGGCCACCACCGGGTCGAGCTGGCCGGCGGAGCGGCGCAGGGCCCGGTAGTTGCGCTGCGACTCGGTCAGGCGGGCCTGCAGCTCGGCCACCCGGCCGCCGAGCCGGCGCTGGGTGGCCGAGGCCTCGTCCCTGGCCACGCGCAGGGCCGCCGCCGACTGGGCCAGCTCGCGCTCCAGCCCCTCCAGGCGGTCGGCCAGTGTGCGCCGCTCCCGCTCGACCCGGCGCAGCTCCTCCCTGGCCGCCCGCAGCTCCTCCCTGGCCGCCCTGGCCCCGGCGGCCTCGACCTCGGCCCGCTCCCTGGCCAGGTCCAGCTCGCTCTCGGCCCCGGCCAGGGCTGAGCGCACCGCGGCCGCCTCGGCCCTGGCCCGGCTGGTCGCGGCCGCCGCCACCGCCGCCTGGACGGCCGCCTCCCCCTCCTGGCCGAGGGCGAGCCCCACCCTGGCCACCGCCTCCGGGGTCTCGCCGCTGGCCAGCGCCTCGGCGTGGCGGCCGGCCCTGAGCAGCCGGGCCAGGGCCTCCTCCTCGTCCAGGACCCGCTCGTCCACCGCCTTCCTGAAGCTCTGGTCCAGGTCGAGGGTTCGGCGGACGTCGGCCAGGACCCGCGGGTGCCGCAGCCGCTTGGGCGTCCAGGTCTGGTACTGGCGCAGCGGCCCGGGCAGCTCCCCCGGGTCGGCGGCCCGCAGCGTGGCCAGGGCCGCGTCCAGGTACCCGCCCAGCAGCGCCTCGGGCAGCTCCGGCAGCGGTCCCGGCCGGGCCGGCGGGTCGGCCGTGCCCGCGGCCTCCGCCTGGGCGGCGGGCGCCGGCCGCGGGCGTCGCCCCTCGGCGTGCACCGGCCCGCTCACCGCCCGGCCGAGGTCTGCTCGCCGATCGCCGGCACGACCTCGACGTCGCCGGCCGACCCGCACCAGCGGCAGCGGACCTCCTCGGCCTCCACGACCAGGTCGTGCTCCTCCTCGACGGTGAGCTCGCCGGCCACGGTGTAGTGCCAGAAGGCGGTGGTGCGCCGGGTGGCGACCACGTCGAACCGGGTCAGGTTGCCGCAGGCGGCGCAGCGCAGCCGCTCGCCTCGGCCGGGAAGGTGGTCGAGCACGCGTCCTCCTGGCGAGCCTGAACGAGATTGCCGTCAAGGGTAACCGTGGCGGCCGGCAAAGGGTCAGAACCATTGGTTGTTTGTTTGTGACCTCGCCCCCGTAGGATGCTTTCCCTGTGGACAAGATCGCCTTCACCTTCCCCGGCCAGGGCCGCATCGCCAGGAACAGCGGTGCCCCCTGGGCCGATGACCCGGCCGGCTGGCCGTTCGTCCGGGCGTCCGAGATCCTCGGCTGGGACGTGATCGAGGTCCTGGAGTCCGGCGACGCCGCCCTGTCCGACACCCGCAAGGCCCAGCCGGCCATCTACGTCCACTCGGCCGCCTGCCACCTCCTGGCCCGCCAGGAGGGCCTGCGCCCCGACCTGGTCGCCGGCCACTCCCTCGGCGAGTACGCGGCCCTGTTCGCGGCCGGGGGGGTCAGCTTCGAGCAGGGCCTGGAGCTGGTCGTCCGCCGGGCCGAGCTCGCCCACCAGGCCGGCGGCACCGGGGTGATGCGGGTCGTCCTCGGCCTGCCCGACAAGACCGTGGGCCAGCTCTGCCGCAACGTGCGCCGCCAGGTCGGCAAGGTGTTCCTGGCCAACTCCAACGCCCCCGGCCAGGTGGTCATCTCCGGCGAGTCGGCGGCGGTCGAGGAGATGGCCCGGCGCGCCCTGGACGCCGGGGCCAAGCGGGTCCTGGCCCTGCCCATCGGCGGCGGCTTCCACACCCCCCTGATGCGCGCGGCCAAGCGCCCCTTCCGCGAGGCCCTCGACCGCATCGACCTGCGCCACCTCGAGGTCCCGCTGGTCTCCAACGCCAAGGCCAGGGTCGTCCGCAGTGGCCGCCGCGCCGGCCGCCTCCTGGCCCGCCAGCTCACCAACCCCGTCCAGTGGACCAGCTGCGTCGAACGCCTGCGCGAGCTCGGCACCACCAGCTACGTCGAGCTCGGCCCCGGCAAGGTCCTCGAAGGCCTGATCCGCCGCATCGACCCCCGAGCCGTCGTGTCGATCGCCGCCACCCCCGACGAGGTCCGCGCCCTCGCCGAATCCGCCCGCGCCTGACCCGAGCCGCCCGCGCCTTCCCTGAGGTCGAGGCGAACAGCTCCCGGCTCCGGTTTGTCCCCCTGCCGCGGTGGGCAACCTTCACATACGATTGCCCTCACCGCCGCTCTCGCGGTGGCCGACAGTAGGAGGTGCGCGGTGGGAGCGCACGAGCTTGTCGAGGCCGGCCGCGAGCACGTGGCCACCGGCCGGGTCCTCGAGGCGATGGCCTGCTTCAAGGGCGCCGCCGACGACCCCGAGCGTGGCGCCGAAGCCCTGAGCCTGCTCGCCGCCGCCTACCTGCTGCCCGGGTCGCTCGCCCCCGAGCTGGCCCTGGTCCATGCCCACCGCGCGGCCAGCCACCCGGCCGCCGGCGGCGAGCACCTGGCCCGCTGTGCCGCCGTCGCCCTCAACGCCGGGGACCCGTCGCTGGCCGAGGAGCTGGCCGGACGGGCGGGACGGGCCGGCGGCGGCGAGGCCCAGGCCATCCGGGCCACCGCCCTGCTGCGCCTCGGCGACCTGGCCGGGGTCCGAGAACTCCTCTCGGGGCTGGAGGGGGCCTCGGGCCCGCCGGTGTTCTGGCGCCGGCTGGTGGTCGAGGCGTCGGCGGCCGGCCGGCTCGACATCGCCCTGGCCGTCCGCCGGGCCATGCGCCGCGGCCGCCTCCGGGCCCCGGCTCTCGCCGACGTCCTGGTCCGGGCCACCGCCGCCCCGCTGTTCCTGGCCTGCCTGGCCGCCGCCACCGTGCTGGCCGTGGCCGCGCCCGGGCGGCTGGCCGCCGTGGCCGCCCTCGGGTTCCTGGCCCTCGGCCTCGGCACGGCCGTCCTGGTCCGGCGCGGCTGATCCCCGGCCGATCCCCCGTGGGTGCTTGACCTCGAACACGTGTTCGTCTAGCGTCTGGCGACGACAGCCCAGCGCGGACGAAGGGAACCGCCGGGATGCCCGTCGCATCCGCCGCCATCCAGGGTCGCCTCGACGACCTGGGGACACCGCTGCTCGACGTCGAGTTCGTCGTGCTCGACCTGGAGACCACCGGCGGGTCGCCCGCCAACGACCGCATCACCGAGGTCGGCGCCGTCAAGATCCGCGGGGGCGAGGTCCTCGGCACCTTCCAGACCCTGGTCAACCCCGGAGTCCCCATCCCGCCGCTGATCAGCGCCCTGACCGGCATCACCAACCCGATGGTGGCCGACGAGGAGCCGATCGAGGTCGTGCTCCCCTGCCTGCTCGAGTTCCTCGGCGGCGCCGTGCTGGTCGCCCACAACGCCTCCTTCGACCGGCGCTTCGTCCAGGCCAACCTGGAGCGCCACGGCTACCAGCGCCTGGCCAACCGGGTGGTGTGCACGGCCCGGCTGGCCCGCAAGCTGCTCCCCCGCGACGAGGTGCCCAACGTCCGCCTGGCCACCCTGGCCGCCTACCTGGGGGCGACGGTCGCCCCCTGCCACCGGGCCCTGACCGACGCCCGGGCGACCGTCGACGTGTTCCACTCCCTGCTCGAGCTGGCCGGCTCCTACGGGGTGCTCGCCCTCGAGGACCTGATCGAGTTCCCCTCGGCCCGGGCCTCGGCCAGCTTCAAGAAGGTCCACCTGGCCGACCGGCTCCCCCGCTGCCCCGGGGTGTACCTGTTCCGCGACGCCGCCGGGCGGGTCCTGTACGTGGGCAAGGCCAAGGACCTCCGGACCCGGGTCCGCAGCTACTTCTCGGGCGACGGGCGGGTCAAGATCGCCGACCTGCTGCGCGAGCTGGCCGCCATCGACCACCAGCCGTGCGCCACCGAGCTGGAGGCCAGCGTGCGCGAGGTGCGGCTGATCCAGCACCACCGCCCCCGCTACAACCGCCGCAGCCGCAACCCCGAGCGCTACTGCTACCTCAAGCTGACCCGCGAGCGGTTCCCGCGCCTGTCGGTGGTCCGCCGGGTGCTGGCAGACGGCGCCCGCTACCTGGGCCCGTTCGGCTCGGCCGGTCACGCCGAGCTGGTCAAGGCGGCGATCGAGGACGCCCTGCCCCTGCGCCGCTGCACCATGCGGCTGGGGCCGCGGGGCGGCGGCTCGGCCTGCGTCCTGCTGGAGCTGGGCCGCTGCCTCGGGCCCTGCACCGGCGCCGTGGCCCAGGAGCGCTACGCCGCCCTGGTGGACACCCTGGAGGCGGCCCTGGACGGCGACCCCGAGCCGGTGCTCGGCCCGCTGCGCCGGCGCATGGCCGCCTACGCGGCCGAGCAGCGCTACGAGCAGGCGGCGGGTGCCCGGGACCGGCTGGAGGCCCTCACCCGCGCCCTGGCCGAGGCCCGCCGGGCCGCCGCCCTGGCCGGCGCCGACGAGATCGTGCTCGCCCGCTCCCACCCCGACGGGCGGGAGGTGACGGTGGTCCGGCGCGGCCAGCTGGCCGCCGTCGGCCTGGTCGCGGCCGACGACCAGCCTGGAGTGGAGCGCCTGCTGGCCACGGCCGCGTCGCCGGAGCCGTTCGACGGCCCGCCGCCCCGCCACCTGGCCGACGAGGTCGGCCTGGTCACCCGCTGGCTGGAGGGCGCCGCCGGCAAGGCCGAGCTCCTCGCGGTGCGGGGTCGGCTGGCCAGCCCGGCGGTCGGGGGCGCCCTGCTCCAGCTCCGCTACGACCCGGGCCGCCACCGCCACGCCTGGCCACCGGGCGAGGCCCGCGGCCGCCCCGAGGCCCGCCCCTCCCGACGTCAGCCGACCCGGCAGCCGGGGGGGACGGGGCGGTCGGGGCGGAGCAGGATGACGGTGCCGTCGGGGTCGTAGACGCCCAGGACCAGCACCTCGGACTTGAACCCGGCGACCCGGCGGGGCGGGAAGTTGACGACACAGACCACGGTCGTCCCGACCAGCTCCTGGGGTGGGTAGCTGGTGATCTGGGCGCTGGCCACGCGCTCGCCGAGCGGGCCCAGGTCGAGCCGGAGCTTGTAGGCGGGCGCCCTGGCCTCCGGGAACTGCTCGACGGCGGTGACGACGGCCGAGCGGATGTCGACGGCGAAGAACTGCCCGGCCTCGACGGTGGGCAGGATATTGCTATTGTCGGATTCGGTTGTCTGTGACATGAGCGGTAGGCTATCGCGCGTCCGGGCGGGTCGTCCGGCGAGATAGGATTCGCCCCACCGGTCCCCACCCGCAGAAAGGGAGGTCTCCCCCGTGAGCGCGTTCGAGCCACAGCTGCCGACCGAGGCCAAGGTCGACATGCCCGACTTCATGGTCGTCCTCCGAGGCTTCGACCGCCGTCAGGTGGAAATGTGGGCCGCCGAGGTGGCCAGCCAGATCGAGCAGGAACGGCAGCGGGCCGACGAGGCCGAGAAGCGTGCCTACCGGGTCCAGATCGAGAACAAGGGCGCCCCGTCCTTCAGCCATCTCGGCACGCACGTGGCCAGCATCCTGGAGGAGGCCGGCAAGTCGTCCGAGAACATGCTGGCCGACGCGGCCGATCGGGCCCAGGAGGCGGTCGAGGCCGCCGAGGAGGAGGCCGGCGAGATCATCAAGGCGGCCGAGCACCGGGCCGGCGAGATCGAGGGCGAGGCCCGCCGGACCCTCGAGGAGGCCCGGGCCGAGGGGGGGCGGGTCGAGGAGGACGCGCTCCAGGCGGCCGAGGAGATGCGGGCCCAGGCCGAGCAGGACGCCAGGACGGTGCTGGAGGAGGCCCGCGACGCGACCGACATGATCTGGCAGGAGGCCGAGCGCGAGCGCCTCGGGGTCGAGGCCGAGACGATCCGGCTGGAGACCCTGCGGCACCGGTCCCTGGAGCAGCTCGGCCGGGTCTACGGCCACCTCGAGTCGGTGCTGGACGAGGTCAGGGCCGGCATCGGCCGGGTCGAGGAGGAGGAGGACCTGGACGAGGCGACCGCCGCGGCCGCGGCCCGGCTCGGGGTCGAGCCCCCGGCCAGCTCGCCCGAGGAGAGCCCCCGGTTCCCCGAGCCCCGCGACACCCGGCACCACGACCGCGAGGGCGACGGGGACGACCTGGGGCGCCGCGACGGCAACGGCGGCGACGGGATGCTCTCGGCCACCCGACCGGACACCCCGCCCGCCCCCGTCGACGCCGAGGCCACCCAGCCGACCCTGCCCGCCAGCACCGCCGAGACCACCCAGCTGGACCCGGCCGCCGCCGCGGTCGAGGCGCCGGAGACCGCGGCCGACGGCCAGGACCAGGCCGGCGACGCGGACGCCACCCAGCGCCTGGAGCCGGTCGGCAACGCCAGCAACCAGGTCGCCCCGGCCAAGCCGGCCGGCGCCAAGGACGACAAGGGCCAGCCCTAGCCCGACCCCCGGCGGCCCGAGCCGGCCCCCGACCTACAATGGCCGGGGCTCCCCGACGACGGCGGGGCTCGCGGCAGCCGGGAGGAGTGCATGGAGCAGCGCTCGGTCGTCGTGGTCGCCGCCAGGCGCACCCCGATCGGCCGGTTCCTGGGCGCGTTCTCCGACGTGCCAGCGGTCGACCTCGGCATCGCCGCCGCCCGGGCGGCCCTGGACGCCGCCGGCCTCGACCCGGGCGAGGTCGAGGAGACGGTGGCCGGCCACGGCCGCCAGGCCGGCAACGGCCCCAACCCCGGCCGCCAGGTCTCGGTCCGGGCCGGCGTGCCCGAGGCGGTCCCCGCCTACACGGTCAACAAGGCCTGCGGCTCAAGCGCCAAGGCCCTGACCCTGGCCGCCGGCTCGATCATCCTCGAGGAGCTCGACGTCGCCCTGGTCGTCGGCATGGAGAACATGACCCGCACCCCGTACCTGCTGCGGGGCATGCGCGGCGGCTACCGGATGGGCCCGGCGGTGGTCGAGGACGCCATGTCCGCCGACGGCTTCCTCGACCCCCTGGCCGGCGAGGCCATGGGCGAGACGGCCGAGAACCTGGCCGAGCGCTACGCCGTGACCCGCGAGGAGCAGGACGCCTTCGCCCTCCAGTCCCAGCGCCGGGCGGCCGCGGCCTGGGACGCCGGGCGCTTCGCCGACGAGGTGGTCCCGGTCGACACCTTCGACGCCGGGCGGCGCACGGTCACCGTCGAGCGCGACGAGCACCCGCGGGCCGACACCACCCTGGAGGGCCTGGCCAGGCTCAGGCCGGTGTTCCGCGACCCGGGCACGGTCACCGCCGGCAACTCCTCGGGGATCTGCGACGGCGCCGCCGCCCTGGTCGTGATGGCCGCCGAGGCGGCCCGGGCCCGGGGCGTTCGCCCGCTGGCCAGGATCGCCGGCTGGGCCAGCGCCGGGGTCGACCCGCACGTCATGGGCTGGGGGGTGGTCCCGGCCACCCAGAAGCTGCTGGCCAAGCTGGGCTGGACCCTCCCCGAGGTCGACGTGGTCGAGGTCAACGAGGCGTTCGCGGCCCAGGTCCTGGCCTGCGACCGCGAGCTCAAGTTCGACTGGGAGCGGACCAACGTCAACGGCGGGGCCATCGCCCTCGGCCACCCGATCGGCATGACCGGGGCCCGCATCGTCGGCACCGTCGCCCACCAGCTCCAGCGCCAGGGGGCCAGGCGCGGCCTGGCCACCCTGTGCATCTCCGGCGGCCAGGGCATGGCCGTCGCCCTGGAGCGGGTCGAGGACTGACCTGACCGGTCGCCGTGGCCGGGGGCCCGGGCCCGGCCGGCCGATTGCGCCGGCCGCGGTGGGGCTGCTACGGTCCGGCTCTGTTCGCCGAGGTGGGAGGGTCCGGAGTTGGTCACCGCCATCGTGCTCGTCACCTGCGAGGTCGACCAGACCCCGGAGACCGCCCAGGCCCTGGCCGACCTGGCCGGGGTCAGCGAGGTCTACTCGGTGGCCGGTGACTGGGATCTGGTCGCGGTGGTCCGGGTGGGCGACCACGACGACCTGGCCGAGACCGTGACCGAGCACATCCGCAAGGTCCACGGCGTGGCCTCGACCCGCACCATGATCGCCTTCCGCACCTACTCCCGACACGACCTGGACGAGATGTTCTCGGTCGGGTTCGAGGCCGGCCAGCCCGACTGAGCCCGGCCCCGCGCCCGTCCGCGCCGCCGGTCAGGTGGCGTCGGCGGCCCGGCGTGAGCTCTCGACCCAGGCGTCGAGGGCGTTGCGGGCCCGGCCCTGGTCGATCGAGCGGGCGGCCGCCTCCAGGCCGTCGGGCAGGCTGAGGGCGGCGTCGGCCGCGACCAGGGCGGCCGCCGTGTTCAGCAGGACCATGTCGCGGGCGGGGCCGCCCTGGCCGGCCAGGACCTCCTTGGCGATGGCGACGTTGCGGTCGACGTCGCCGCCGAGCAGGTCGTCGAGCTCGACGGCGGCCAGGCCCAGCTCGACCGGGTCCACGACCAGCTCCCGCACGCCATCGGCGCTGACGTCCAGCAGCGTCGAGGTGGTCGTGGTGGTCAGCTCGTCGAGGCCGTCGTGGCCGTAGAACACCAGGGCGTGGTGGACGCCGGTGCGGCGCAGCACCTCGGCCATGACCGGCGCCATCCGCGGGTCGGCGACGCCCAGGGCCTGGTGGCCGGCCCGGGCCGGGTTGGTCAGGGGCCCGAGGAAGTTGAAGACGGTGGGCACGCCCAGCTCCCGCCGGGGCGCGGCGGCGTGGCGGTAGGCCGGGTGGAACACCGGGGCGAAGCAGAACCCGATGTTCACCTCCTCGAGGGTGGCGGCGACGCCCTCGGGGGGCAGGGCGATCGCCACCCCCAGGGCCTCCAGCAGGTCGGCGCTGCCGCAGCGGCCCGAGGCGGCCCGGTTGCCGTGCTTGGCCACCCGCTGGCCGGCGCCGACCGCGACCAGCGCGGCCAGGGTGGAGACGTTGAAGGTGCCGGCCCGGTCCCCGCCGGTGCCGCAGGTGTCGAGCAGCGGCCCGGGCACCTGGAGGGGCGCGGCCACGGCCAGCATGGCCTTGACGAGGCCGGTGACCTCGGCCGCGGTCTCGCCCTTGATGCGCAGGGCGGTGGCGAAGGCGGCGATCTGGGCCGGGGTGGCCTCTCCGGCCAGCACCGAGCCCATGGCGGCGCCGGCCTGCTCCTCGCTGAGGTCCTCGCGGCGCAGGAGCGGCCCGAGCACGGCGGGCCAGGAGAACGGGTCGGACACGGCAAGCTCCCGGGTCACGTCGATGCGGTCGGCGCCAAGCCTAATCGACTTGGGCACCGGGCGTGCCGCCCTAGGACGCCGCGGCCGCGGGTGGCGCCGTCCCGGGGAGGGGGAACCCGGCCCCGGGGAGCATGGCCCGGGTGAGGGCGGCCTGGCGGCGGGCCCCGGCGGCGGCCAGGGGGTCGCCCAGCGACGTCCAGGCCTGGGCCTCGTCCAGGGCCAGCTGGAGGGCGGCCACGCTGGCCGGCGGGGCCAGGTCCTGCCCGGCCCTGGCCAGCTCCAGGGCGTCCCGCCAGCGGCCGTCGGCCAGCGCCCAGGCGGCCAGCGCCTCGACGGCGCAGGCGGCGAGCTCGGCGTCCCCGGCCTGCCGGGCCAGCCGGAGGGCGGCGTCGCGGTTGGCCTCGGCCGCCGCCCGCTCCCCGGCGTCGAAGTGGAGCCGGGACAGCTCGAGCGACAACCAGCCGGCGGCGACCAGCAGGCGGCGCCGCCGCCCCAGGGTGAGCCGGCCGGCCAGCAGGCGGCCGACGTAGCCGCGCTGGGCCCGGACCGCGGGGATCAGCAGCTCCGGCGGCGTGGCCGCGCCGGCCCCCCGCAGCCGCTGCACCGCCCGCTCGATCCCGGCCAAGGTCCCCGGTCCCACGTCGCAGGCCTCGACCCGCCTGGCCACCTCCATCGCCTCGACCACCGCCTCGGACTCGGCGTCGGCCCGGCCCGCCGACGGCCGGGAGGCGTCGGGGTCGTCGGCGGGCGGGTGGCCCGCGCCGGCGGGGGTCGACCGGGCCTGCCACTCGGCGTCGGCCGGTGGCCACAGGGCCAGGAGCACCCCGCCCGCCCCCATGGCCCGGTCGCAGCGTTCGACCAGGTCCCGTGAGGGGCGGACGGCGGCCCGCTCGACGGCGCCGACATAGGAGCCGTCGAAGCCGGCCGCGGCCCCCAGGCCGGCCTGGGTGAGGCCCCGGAGGGTGCGCAGGTGGCGCAGGAGGGCGCCGAGGCAGGCGGCGAAGGACGTACCGGGGTCGAGCATCCGAGCCCTGGGCATCGGCGGCCTCCTCTGCTCTCGCATGCGAATGCTGTGCGAACGCGAAACCTTCGCATCCGAACCTCTGGACACCCGCGCCGGGCGGCGTCAAGTTCCCGGACGAATGTTCGAAGGGCGCGCACCCTACCAGGCGGTCGTGACAAAGGAGCGGATGACGGTGCGGGTGTTCGTGGTGGTCCTCATCGGCCTTGTGGTGGTCCTGGCCGTGCTCACCGAGGTGTGCCTGCTCCAGGCGGTGGCCCTGCGCCGCAAGGTCCGGGCGGTCCTGCCTCCCGACGACGAGGGGGAGGAGGACCGGTGAGGCGGTCCGGGGGCGCCGTCGCGTCAGGCCGGCTGGGGCTCGGCCGGGATGGCGTCGGCGACCGGGGCGACCACGGCCGACCGGTCGAGCTGGAGGCGGCCGTCGATCATCGACTGGAGCTCGCCCAGGGCCCGGACCAGGGCCTCGTGGGAGGCCATGATGCGGCCGGCGACCGCGGGGGCGATGGTGGCGTACGAGGGCGCGAACGCGAACCCGCAGAAGGGGCAGCGGAAGCCCTCGCTCGCCTGGAGGAGCTGGTCGAGCAGGAGCTCACGGCGGCAATTCCCACAGTGGGCGGGGATGCTCACGAGGTCGCTCCTTCCAGGGTGGCCTCGCCCTGCTCCTCCTCGAGGAGCTGGCTGGCCACCTGGGCCAGGGCGAAGGGGTCGACGGGCCGGTTGACGAGGGCGTCCGCGCCCGACCAGCGGCCGAGCCACTCGTCCTGGAAGCGGTCGAGGATGAGGATGACCGGGCAGCCGGCCCTGGGGTCGGCCTTGAGGTCGCGGGTCAGGCCGAAGCCGCCGTAGGGGGTGACCGACACGTCGGCGACCACCAGGTCGGGCTGGTGGGCCTCGGCCAGGACCAGGGCGTCGTTGCCGTTGGCGGCCTCCAGGAACGAGACCTCCTCGCCGGTCAGCTCCAGGCGCTCGAGGGCGAGGCGGAGGCGGTCGCGGAAGCCCGGTTCGTCGGCGACCAGCAGGATCTGGATCACGGGCGCTCCCGTTCTGCTCGGTTCAGCATCCAGTCGGTGGCGGTGAACACCAGGGACGGATACCACGTCCCGTCCCGCTGGATGGTGACGACATAGGGAGCCGGCTCCTTGGCGGCCGCCCGGCCGAGGTCGACCGAGTGGCCACCCATGCCGGCGGCCAGCCGGCCGGCGGTCGCCCGCACCCTGGCCACGCCGTCGGCGACCCGCTCGGTCCGGGTCTGGAGGCCCTGGACGCGGACGGCGGGGGCCGAGGCCCCGCCGCCCTGGTGGGCCAGCAGCGGCCCGTAGGCCTCGACGACCCGGCGCTCGGCCGGCGAGAGCTGCTGCAGGGCGGCCTGCTGGCCGCGGCCGGCGGCGGCGGCCAGGTCGCGGACGGCCGCCTCGGGTGAGGCGGCGCCCGGGGCGGCCTGCTGGCCGCCGGCGGCCAGCAGGTCCCAGTCGGGCTCGGCGGCCCCGGCGGCCAGGCGGGCCTGCTCGGCGGCGGTGGCCAGCAGCGAGACCCGCCAGCGGCCGTCGCCGCGGACGGTGACGACCCGCAGGGCCTTGATGGCCCCCTTGGACTGGTCGGCCAGGCGGCGGTTGAGCTCGGCGGCCGGCAGCTCAAGCTTGGCCCCGCGGGCGTCGCGGCCTCCGACGGTGCCGCCGGCCAGCTCGACCACGGCCACGTCGGCGCCGCCGAGGCCGGCCACCCGCTGGAAGCGGAGGTCGCGAGCGGTCAGCTGGAGCCCGGACAGGGGCTGGCCGGTGGGGCCGGTCATGCGGCCCTCCAGCAGGGCGGTGGCCCGGTCCCGGTAGGTGTCGACCAGCACGGCCTCCTCGCCGTCGAGGTAGCCGGCGGCGCGGGCGAAGTCCTTGCTGCCCAGGGCGGTCAGCAGCCCGGCGGCGGCGGCCTCGGGCGAGGAGGCGCCCTCGGCGGCGGTGGCCGTCTGGCGGGCGGCGTACAGGCCGACCCCGCCGAACAGCAGCAGCACGGCGATCAGGCCGGCCACGAGCCCGGGGACGAGCCCCGGTCGCCTGGCCGGCGGCGGCTGCGGGGTCCAGCTGGGCACGGTCGGGTGCTGGTCGGTCACATCGGGCTCCTTGTCGCTCGCTCCCCTCAAGGATAAGCCGACCGGCCCCGCAAGGCTGGGGTCGCGGAGGTCGACGGCGAGCTAGGGCTTGGGCTTGGCCGTGGGGCCGCGCCAGGGGAACTCGACGGTGTGGTTCCAGCAGTTGGGGCCCGGGTTGTACTGGGACAGCGGGTCGCCGCACTGCCGACAGACCCGGCCGAGCGGGAAGCTCTTCTGCCCGCCCTTGCCGGAGCTGGACTGGGTCCGGGCGCCCTGCACCGCGCGTCCCTTGGAGCTCATGAGCACATCCTCGATCCTGTGTCTCCAGGTCAGCGGTAGCGTAGCAGGGTGCCGAGGCCGGCGTCCGCGGCCCGCCGCAGGAACAGATCGGCCACCGCCAGGTCGGTGGTGGCCAGGCCCCGGTGCCAGAACAGCGTCCGCTCCTCGGGCCGCTCGCGCCCGGGTGCCCTGCCGGCCACGATCTCGCCCAGCTCGGCGTGGAGGTTGTGGCGGCCCAGGCGGCCCGAGTCGACGTGGCGGCGCAGGGCGCCCAGCGGCCCCACGGTGGCCTGGCCCCAGTCGTCGACCACCACCTTGTCCATCACCTCGACCAGGTCGAGGTCGACGGCGCTGACCGTGCCGTAGGGGATGACGGTGGTCCCGGGCGTGACCCAGCCGGTCTCCAGCAGCACGGCCGGCTCGGTCAGCCGGGTCGCCTCGACCATGATGTCGGCGCCGGCCAGCGCCTCGGCCGGGGTGGCCACGGCCCGGACCGGCTTGCCCAGGTGCTCGGCCAGCCGGGCCGCGAACGCCTCCCGGGAGGAGGCCCGCCGGCTGGTCACCCGGATCTCGTCGAAGTCGAACAGGTCGTCCAGCATGGTCACGTTCCACCAGGCCGAGCCCCGGGCGCCGAGGTGGCCCAGCACCCGCGAGTCCGGCCTGGCCAGGTGCCTGGCCCCGAGCGCGGTCAGGGCGCCGGTGCGGGCCGCGGTCAGCAGGGTTCCGTCGACGATGCCGAGCGGCATCCCGGTGTCGGGGTCCAGCAGCAGCACCAGGGCCAGCTCGCTGGGCAGCCCCATACGCCAGTTGCCGACGAAGTCGCCCACCACCTTGACCCCGCTGACGTGCTCGGGGCCGAGGTGGCCGCGGAGCACGTTGAAATGCCCGGCGCCCCCGTTGGGGGGCGCCAGGTGGACACGCGGCTCGAGCACGACGTCGCCTTCGCCCTGGGCCCGGACGGCGCCCTCGACGGCGGCCAGGATCTCGGCCCGCGTGACGTCGAGGGCGTCGACGTCCGGTCCAGCGACGAAGCGGAGCGTCAGAGCAGGCCCTGCTGGGTCAGCCAATCGTTGGCGACCTTCTCCGGGTCCTGCTTGTCGATGTCGACCTGCTGGTTGAGCTTGGTCAGCTCCTCGGTGGTGATCTTGGACGAGATGGCGTTCAACGCCTGCTTGACCTGGTCGGTCATGGCGTCCTTGCGGCCGATGGGCACGATGTTCTGGGCCGGCTCGAGCGGCTTGTCCTCCTCGAGGAGCACCCAGCCGTTGTCGGTGATGGCGCCCTGGGTGGTGAACACCCGGCCGACGTCGATGTCGCCCTTGTTGAGGGCCGAGGTGGTCAGGGGGCCGCCGGCGTCCAGCGCCTTGAACTCCTTGAAGTCCTCGATGCCGTAGACCTTCTTGAGGCCGGGGAGGCCGGCCGGCCGGGTCTTGAGCTCCGGCGGGCCGCCGACCACCAGCTCGTGGGCCTTGCCCTTGAGGTCGGAGATCTTGGCCAGGCCGTACTTGTCGGCGGTCTCCTTGGTGACGGCCCAGCCGTCCTTGTCCTCGGCCGGGCTCGCGTCGAGGGCGACCAGGGCCTTGGCGTCGAGCAGCGGCGAGAGGGCGGTGTTGACCTCCTCGGTGGTGGTCTGGGTGGCCTTGGGGTCGAGGAACGACAGCACCGACCCGTTGTACTCGGGCAGCAGGTCGATGTCGCCCTTCTCCAGCGCCGGGAAGACGACCTCCCGGCTCCCCAGGTTCAGCCTGGTGTCGACCTTGACGCCGGCCTTCTTGAGCACGGCGGCGTACATCTCGGCCAGGATGAGCTGCTCGGAGAAGTTGGTCGAGCCGACGGTGACGGTCGACCCCCCGTTCTCCTGGCTGCCTCCCTGCAGCGCCTTGTCCCCCCCGCCGCCGCAGGCGGCCAGGAGCAGCGCCAGGCAGGCCGCGACCGCGACACCACCGAGCCGGATCCTTCGCATGGACGATCTTCCTTTCCGTGGGAGCCGGGACCTTGTCGTCCCGTGACTATGCGGCCTTTTCCACCTTGGCACGGACGGCCGCATCCGCGCCCTGCCCGGCCAGCCCGCGCGGCACCACCAGGGCCTGCACGCGACCGAGCGCCAGCTCGGTGAGCAGGGACAGCACGGCGACCAGGATGGCGCCGCCGACCACCTGGGGAAGGTCGCGCTGGGCCAGCCCGTCGATCAGGTAGCGGCCGAGCCCGCCCAGGCCGACGAAGGCGGCCAGGGTGGCGGTCGCCACCACCTGCACCGCCGAGGTGCGGACGCCGGCCATGATCAGCGGCGTGGCCATCGGCAGCTCGACCTGCCACAGCACCTGGCGGCCCTGCATGCCCATGCCCTCGGCGGCATCGCGGACGTCGCGGTCGACCGAGCGGACCCCGGCGTAGCTGTTGGTGACGATCGGGGGGACGGCCAGCGCGACCAGGGCGACCAGGACCGGGACGAGACCAAAGCCGACCAGGGTGAACGCCAGGATGATGATGCCCAGCGAGGGGATGGCCCGGCCAAGGTTGGTCAGGTTGACGGCGACCAGGGCGCCCCGGCCGGTGTGGCCGATGTAGACCCCGATGGGCAGGGCGATGGCGCCGGCGATGGCGGTGGCCAGCAGCGAGTACCAGAGGTGCTGGAGGGTACGCACCGGGATCCCGTCCGGCCCGCTCCACTGGGCCGGGTCGGTCAGCCAGGCGACCACCTCGTTGACGACGTTCACGGCGTCACCCCCCACCGCTCCGGGCCCAGGGGGTGAGCCGGTGCTGCAGCCCGACCAGGAGCAGGTCGGCGGCGAAGGCCAGCAGCGCCGACAGCACGATCCCGACCACGATGGGGGTGGTGAAGTTCAGGGTGAAGCCCTCGATGAACAGCCGACCGAGGCCGCCCCAGCCGATCAGGGCGGTGACGGTGACCAGCCCGATGGTGGTGACGGTGGCGATGCGGACGCCGGCGATGATGACCGGCAGGGCCAGCGGCAGCTCGACCTGGAACAGCTGGCGGCCCCGGGTGTAGCCCATCGCCTGGGCGGCCTCGCGGACGTCGGGGTCGACGCCCCGCAGCCCCTCGACCGTGTTCCGGACCAGGATCAGCAGGGTGTAGATGGTCAGCCCGATCAGCGCCGTCTGGATCTGCAGCCCGGTGAAGGGGATCAGCAGGATGAACAGGGCCAGGGACGGGATGGTGAACAGGATCCCGGTGAAGCCGAGGATCGGGCCGTACGCGCGCGGCCACTGGACCGCGGCCAGGGCCAGCGGGAAGGCCAGGAGCAGGCCGAACAGCAGGGCCAGGCCGGTGAGCTCGACATGCTGGACCAGGTCGCCGCGGATGTCGTCGAGGTGGTCGCCGATCCACGACCAGCGGACAAGCTCGGCCGCCAGGACCGGGGCGGGGCCGTCGGTCAACTGATCTCCTTGGACAGCAGCTCCAGGGTGACGATGCCCTCGTAGCGGTCGCCGCCGCTGACCCGCACGGCCACCCCGGTGCGCGACTGGACCATGGCGTTGAGGGCGGCCCGCAGCGAGTTGTCGGCCTCGACCTGGAGCTGGAAGGGGCGGATCTCGGCGTCACCGACCCGGCCCCGCTCGGCCGCCTCGCGGGCGTGGGCCCAGCCGAGCAGCCGCCGGTCGTCGTCCACCACCACCACCCAGTCGCTGCCGTAGGCCTCGGCCGCGGCCAGGGCCTGCCCGCCGTCGTCGCCGGGCGAGACCACCGGGCCCGGCTCGGCCTTGACCGCCGACACCGGGATCAGGGCCAGGCGCTTGAGGCCCCGCTCGGCCCCCAGGAAGTCGGCCACGAAGTCGCTGGCCGGCTCGGCCAGCAGCTCGTCGGGGGGCGCGTACTGCTCCAGGTGGCCGCCCTGGCGGAAGATGGCGATGCGGTCGCCCATCTTGATCGCCTCGTCGATGTCGTGGGTGACGAACACGATCGTCTTGCGGACCTCCTGCTGGAGGCGGAGGAACTCGTCCTGGAGGCGGCTGCGCACGATCGGGTCGACCGCTCCGAACGGCTCGTCCATGAGCATGATCGGCGGGTCGACGGCCAAGGCCCTGGCCACCCCGACCCGCTGGCGCTGGCCGCCCGAGAGCTGGTTGGGGTAGCGGTCGCGGACCTCGGCGGGCAGGCCGACCAGCTCCAGCAGCTCGCCGACCCGGCCCCGGATGCGCTGGGAGTCCCAGCCCACCAGCTCGGGCACGGTGGCGATGTTCTCGCCGATGGTGCGGTGCGGGAACAGGCCGACCTGCTGGATGACGTAGCCGATGCGGCGGCGCAGCTGGGGCGGGTCGACCTGGGAGATGTCGCGGCCGTCGACCACGATGCGGCCGCTGGTGGCGTCGATCATCCGGTTGATCATGCGCAGGGTGGTCGTCTTGCCGCAGCCGGACGGCCCCACGAGCACGGTCAGGTCGCCCTCCGGCACCTCCAGGTCAACCTCGTCGACGGCGGTGGTGCCGTTGGGGAAGCGCTTGGTGACGGATTCGAAGCTGATCAACTGCCGCCCCGCTCCTCTGCGCTCATGACCCGAAAGTGGTCGCGTAGTGTGGCAACGTTCCACGATAGGTGTCAACGGTCCGAGCACACGCCGGCGGCGCGACCATGTCGACCTCCCGACCTAACCATACCGGCCTGACAGTGGTCCGCCAGTGATGACCCTGGCCGGGCACCAGGACCTGACCCGGGAGACGGTCGAGGCGGTGGCCTGGGGCGGTGAGCGTCTGGCCCTTGCTCCGGCGGCCCTGGAGCGGGTCGCCGCCGGTCAGGCCGAGCTGGCGGCGCTGCTGGCCGCCGGGACGCGCGTCTACGGGGTCGGCACGGGCACGGGCTGGCTGGCCTCGGTCGACCTGGCGCCGGCGGCCCGGGAGGAGCACCAGCGCAACCTGCTGCTGGGCCGGGCCGTCGGGGGGCCGCCGTGGCTGGAGGCGGCCGAGGCGCGGGCGCTGCTGGTGACCCGGCTGGGGAACCTGGTCAGCGGCCACGCCGGGGTCGGGCCGGAGCTGTGCCGGTTCCTGGTCGACCGGGTCAACGACGGCTTCGTCCCGGCCGTGCCGCGGCGCGGGGTCGGCTGCGCCGGCGAGGTGATCCCTCTCGCCCACGCCTTCCAGACCCTGGTCGGGGCCGGGCTGGTCCTTCAGCCGGACGGGTCGGTGCGGGACGCCGGGGCCGCTCTGGCCGAGCGCGGGGCGCTCCCCCACCGGCTCCGGGCCAAGGAGGGGATCGCCCTGCTCGCCGGGTCGCCGGTGGCCACCGCCCTGGCCCTGGCCCGGCTGCGGGCCGCCGAGCGCCTGGCCGGCCAGCTGCTGGCCGCGGCCGCGGCCGCCGTGGACGCCCTGGCCGCCCCCCTCGACCCCTACGACGGGGCGGTCGGCCGCCTGGCCGGCGACCCGCTCCTGGAGGAGGTCCTTGCCGACCTGCGCCGGGCGGTCGGCGGCCGCCGGGGCGGGGCGGTGGCGCTCCAGGCGCCGGTGTCGTTCCGGGTCGCGCCGCAGGTGCTGGCCCAGCTGCGGCGGACCCTGGGGCGGCTCGACGAGGACGTGCGGCGGGCCCTGGTGGCCGTCACCGACTCCCCGGCCGTGGTCGGCGGGCGGGTGGTGGCCGGGGGCGGGTTCCACGCCGTGGGGCTGGCCGCGGGCATGGACGCGGCCGTGGTGGCCCTGGTCCAGGCGGCCGAGCTGGCCGGCCAGCGCCTGCACCGTCTGCTCGACGGCCGCTTCAGCGGGCTGCCCGACCAGCTCAGCCCCGACCCGGGGCCGGTGACCGGGCTGGTCGTGGTCCACAAGCGGGCCGTGGGGGCGCTGCACGAGGCCCGCCGGCTGGCCGGCCCGGCGTCGGTCGGCCAGGCCGACACCTCGCTGGGCCAGGAGGACGCGGCCAGCTACGCGCCCGAGGCGGCCGAGCAGCTGCGCCGGGTCGAGGAGCTGGCCCGCGAGGTCGTGGCCTGCGAGCTGCTGGCCGCCCGCCAGGCCTGGTGGCTGCGCGGGAGCGGGACGGGCCGGGGGTCGGGCGTGGGCCGGGAGGCCGGGGCCGGGCCCCGGTGGGCGGGCCCGGCGCCCGGCCTGCGCCGGCTGGCCGCCTGCCTCGAGGACCTGATCGCCCCCGTCGAGCGCGACCGGCCGCTCGGTCCCGACCTGGCCCGGCTGGTCGAGGCCCTGGAACGCGACGAGCTTCCCCTTCCCTGAGGCGCCCGGGAATGCGGCGGCCGCGGCCGGCGCTACCCTTACTGTGATGCGCGCCGTGGCCGAGACGTACCTGGACGCCGCCTCCACCACCCCCCTGCACCCCTGGGCGCGGGCGGCCCTGCTGGAGGCCCTGGACGGCTTCGGCGACCCCTCGCGGCTGTACGGGCGGGGACGTCGGGCCCGCATGCTGCTGGACCGGTCGCGCGAGCAGCTGGCCGCGGCCGTCGGGGCGGCCCCCGAGGAGCTGGTGCTCACCTCCGGCGGGACCGAGGCCGCCAACCTGGCCGTGACCGGGCTGGCCAGGGCGGCCCGGCGCCGCCGCCACCTGGTGGTGTCGGCGGTCGAGCACACCTCGGTGCTGGCCCCGGCCCGCGCCCTGGCCGGCCAGGGGTTCGAGGTCACCGAGGTCGGGGTCGACACCACCGGCCGGGTCGACCCCGAGGAGCTGGCCGTGGCCGTGCGCGACGACACCCTGCTGGTCTGCCTCCAGCACGCCAACCACGAGGTCGGCACCATCCAGCCGGTCCGCGAGGCCGCGGCCCTGGCCCACGAGCGGGGGGCGCTGCTGCTGGTCGACGCCTGCCAGACGATCGGCCGGCTGCCGGTGGACATGGCCGAGCTGGGCGCCGACCTGCTGGTGGCCAGCGGCCACAAGGCCTACGGCCCGCCGGGGACCGGCTTCCTGGTCGTCTCCGGGCGGGCCCGGCTGCGGCCGGTGATGGTCGGCGACGAGCGCGAGCGCCGTCGCCGGGCCGGCATGGAGAACCTGCCCGGGGTGGCGGCCATGGCCGCCGCCGTCACCGCCCGGGTCGCCGAGGCCCCGGGCGAGCAGGACCGCATGGCCGCCCTGGCCGGGCGCCTGCTGGCCGGCCTGGCCGAGATCCCCGAGGTGATCGTCCACGGCGACCCCGCCTGGCGGCTCCCCCACCTGGTGGCCTTCTCGGTCCTCTACATCGAGGGGGAGGCGCTGCTGCTGCTGCTCGACGGCCAGGGCATCGCCGTCCACTCCGGGTCCTCGTGCACCGCCGACACCCAGGAGCCCTCCCACGTGCTGGCCGCCATGGGGGCCATCACCCACGGCTCGGTGCGGGTGTCGTTCCTGCACGACGCCACCGAGGCCGACGTCGACCGGCTGCTGGAGGTGCTGCCGGCGGCCGTGGTCGACCTCCGCGAGATGACCGACCTGGACACCCAGGCCGTCGAGCGGGCCGCGGAGGGTCGGGAGGGCCGATGACCGCCGCCGCCACCACCGTCGACTGCCTGGGCCTGGCCTGCCCGATCCCGGTGGTCCGCCTGGCCAGGGCGGTCGCCGCGGTCGAGGTCGGCGGCCTGGTCGAGCTGCTGGCCGACGACCCCGGCGCCCGGGTCGACATCCCCGTCTGGTGCCGCCTCAAGGACCAGCAGCTGGTCGCCCAGGACGACCGACCCGAGGGCGGCTGGGTGTTCCAGGTTCGCCGTTCCCACTAGCGGTCTACCCGTTGACGCTGGTCTGGCGCGATTCACGGGGGAAGGGTTGTCCCCAGATTTGGGGTTGGTGCTTGTGGTCGGGTGGGGGTTGATAGGTTGCCGCCATGGACCCGAACACACATTCGGTCAGGCCGGCCGATGGTTGACAGCCCTCGCCGCGGC